>VYLR01000022.1_pt1 | contig 167424 bp, 147 predicted proteins | sample 5114291 | NCBI WGS metagenome assembly VYLR01 (sample SAMN12291774, study PRJNA351875) | freshwater metagenome | isolation source: freshwater lake | place: USA: Michigan, Lansing Lake | collected 2013-08-14 | reverse complement strand
TAAATTACCGTTGTTGTAAGACGTGGTTACTGTATACACACCACTTGCATTTGGTAATAATCCAAACATTAATGGGTTAGACACGTTGGACGTATAACTATTTGGTCCTGTCCAAGAATATGTTGCTGCACCTGCTGAACTGGCTTGTAAGCTTATGTTTGCCGGTTCGCACTGAGATATCTGTGGGATTACTGTTATTGGATTTACTGGAACAATGTTTTGTATTGCACTGTTTTGTGTTGTACAGCTATATGTTCCAATTGTAAACGTTGCGGTTGCAAAATAAGGTCCTTGTGAAATTGGTTGTGCATTGTTAATTGTAACATTTGCTGTATTGCCTGTATAATTATTCGGTCCGGTCCAACTCCAGCCTACTGCTCCCGGAGCTGCTGCTGTTATTACAACATTTGCATTTTGGCAAACATTAGGCGTTAAAGTAATTACTACAGGTGATGTGGCAACAACTGATACGTTGCTTACTGCTGTAGAAGAACAAACTAGCGTTGTTTGTGGATGTGTAAAAAAGGCGGTAGCCGTATAATTTCCTGCATTAGCAGGCAATAAATTTGTTAATGATGCTGTTTGTGTTGAAGCTGTAAATGCAGGTCCTGACCAACTATAGCTTGCTGCCCCGGCGGCAGTAGTTGTAAGGGTTAGATTTGCGCCCTGACATCGGGTATAGGATGCACTTGATGGAATTACAGTATTGATAATAATAACCTGCAAACTACTATCTTTTTTACAACTTAGTACATTTGTGATAATAGAAGGCGTACCCGGACCAGTGGTAAAAATAGTACTTGCTAAACTTTGCGTATAATTATACACTGCACCGCCATTATAAATACCGGCATTTAAGGAAGTAGAACCTACAATGGAAGGAGAGGCCGTGTTTGAGGAGAAACTATTTGGACCAGTCCATGAATAGGTAGCAACAACAGATTGTCCAACTGCTGCTACTGTAGGATTTATAGGAGTTAGAGAAAAATTTAAGGTTGAACCTTGACATGTAGGCGCATTTACCGCAAATACAGAGATTGTTGGTGTAGGTTTAACCATAACTTGAACTGTACTTGAACAAGCGCCAACAGTACCATTTGAGCCGGCATAAACTGTATAAATTCCACTGGCCAAGCTTGAAGGATTTGGTGTTAAAAGATTAAAAGTATTGATTACTGTTCCTGCTCCTGGACTAGTTTGAACCATATAACTTCCAACTGTTGGTGTTACAGCAGGATTAATAGCCGTTGCTGTGGAATTAGTCACGCTGTTAAAACCGTTTGGCCCTGTCCATGAGAATGTTAAAACGCCCGCTGTAGAAGTAGTAGTTATTTGGGCAGATAAACTAAACGTATTAACATTTGGGGCCGATCTGGTACATATAGCATAACTTTCATTTACAATTGGATTAATACCAGGTAAGTAATAAATAGTAACCGAACCATTCGTTGTATTATTGGCACCTAAACAAAACGAACCAGCAGGATAAAAACTAGATCCGCCACCGCCACCGCCGCCGGCATTAGCACCGGTACAACAACCATCGTTTCCGCCGCCGCCGCCGCCATAATAACCGCCGCCGCCGCCGCCACCGGATGCTGTTTGCCAAAAACCACCTTGTCCACCATTACCTAAAGTACCAGCAGAACCTCCGGGAGGTGTAGCTGCCCAAGGTGTGCCACCTGCACCACCTGCAGTTTGAGTTCCGCCTTGACCACCTTGACCAAACGTATTACAGCCATTTGCACCATTGGCACAATTCGCTGCACCTCCGCACACGGACCAAATAGCCGAACCGCTACTTCCACCGCCGCCGCCGCCACCGCCGCCTGCAACAAGAACTCTGTTAGCTAATGCATATGGTGCTATACGTACATCTGAAGCACCACCACCACCAAATGAAGAAAATACTGGAGAACCAGTAGATGCCTGACCAGTACCTCCACCATTGAATCCACCGGAAGCTGTGCCTTGCGTGCCCATACCACCAGTTCTAATTTGTAAAACTTGGCCTGGAGTAACTGCTAAAGTGGCTTGAACCGCAGCACCATTACCTCCCATTGCACCACCACCCTTTGCACCTCATAATACAACTGTTACAACAGGCACACACAAAGTAGGTGGGACCGTAAATGATTGAATAGCAGTGGAGTAGGCAAAATTTACAGAAAACGCTTGAGCACTAATAGGAGTTAAAGGCTGAGCCTGAACAATATTATGCACTACCGTTAGAAAAATAAATACAAATAATCTTTTCATAATAACAAAGAAATATACCACAAATTTAAATAGAAAAGTTGCATAATGTAAATTTTTCACTCATTAAAAAGGTAGTTTAAGTAATTAAAAACATGGTTTTCTACCAAAAATTCAAAATATGTAATAAAATTATTGCCAATTTGGAGAAATTTAAAACAACCATTAGACGAAATGTTAAAGCTAATACAGCGGCGGTTATTGTTAATCATAATTTAATCAATATTGTTGAGAATGTATCAATCGATTAAAACACAATAAAACAATCATACAATACAATTCAATTACCCATCAACCTGCATCATGCGACAGGCATAGGTGATCAAAGTCAGAAGCCAATAAAATCAATAGGTTCACACTTTATGCTTTGCGGCAGTTATTGTGGATAAGTGAGCCTAGCAAAGCCGATAATTTTGAATAGATTTTAACTGGAAACACAATCACAATTACATTATGTAAGATAATAATCTTAATTAATAAGCATCAACCTAGAGTTGGTTTTCGTTAAAATAACCAAATTCGGGCGTTTAAAAACCTATTTTATTATCTTTGCCTATTATTTTGGATAACAAAAGTTACATAGACCCCGAAAACATTCCTCAACACATTGCCATAATAATGGATGGAAATGGCAGATGGGCGAAACAGCACGGAGAGGACCGCATTTTTGGTCATCATGAAGGAGTAAATTCAGTTAGAGAAATTGTGGAAGCTTGCGGTGAAATTGGAGTGAAATACCTAACCCTTTATGCTTTTAGCACAGAAAACTGGAATAGACCTAAGGATGAAGTAGACGCTTTAATGGAACTTTTGGTTGCAACCATTAGTCATGAAACTCCTAACCTGCACGCTAAAGGTGTAAAACTACATGTTATTGGAGATGTGAATAGCCTCCCGCAAAGTTGCCAGGAAGAATTAAATGAATCTATAAAAATTACTGCAAATAATAGTAAAGTAAATCTCATTTTAGCTTTAAGTTATAGTAGCAAATGGGAAATAACCAATGCAGTTAAACAAATTGCTGAAAAAGTTAAAAACAACCAATTAGAATTAAAAGACATTACATCTAATCTGATAGACAAACATTTAAACACAAGTTCATTTCCAGATCCTGAATTAATGATTAGAACAAGTGGGGAACATCGAATCAGTAACTTTTTGCTTTGGCAATTGGCCTATGCAGAATTTTATTTTACTAATACATTATGGCCTGAATTCAGAAAAGAAGAATTCTACAAAGCCATTCTTTCTTACCAAAAAAGAGAAAGACGATTTGGTTTAACGGGCGAACAAATTCAACAATCCTAATTTTATTAAAGTTTGAAACTTAACTCAATAAAAATATTTGTATTTGCCTTGTTATGTATTGCCCAATACAAGGCTCAAACAATACCTGATAGTCTTATTCTTGAATCTACAAAAACTCCGAAAAAATACCGACTAGCACCAATTTCAGTAACAGGAGCAACTGCCACCGATCCGCAAGTTATTGTGTTATTAAGTGGTTTAGTTGCAGGCGAAGAAATTACAATACCGGGTGATAAAGTAACCGATGCCATCAAGAAATTATGGAAACAGGGTTTGTTTGATGATATTGAATTAAGCTTGGACAAAGTTGTTGGCGATGATGCATTTCTTGTAATTAATGTAATTGAAAAACCAAGACTTACAAAATTCAGATTCAGTGGTGATGTAAGAAAAGGTGAAGCAGATGATTTACGCGGAAAACTAAGATTGTTTCCTGAAAAGCCGGTAACCGATTTCTTAAAAGGCAACATTAAAAACACTGTGCGCGATTACTTCTTAGATAAAGGTTTCTATCATAACGTTGTAACAATTAGTCAACTTAAAGATTCAACTAAAAAAATTCCACATTCAATTTTAATTATCAATGTGGAGAAAGGTAAAAAAGTTCGCATTCAAGATGTGAACATTATTGGTAATACAGTTATAAAAGACTGGAAACTGAGACGCAAATTAGAAGACAGTAAACGCAGACGCTGGTACAATCCATTTAACTCGGGTAAATACTTACAAGATAATTTACAAAAAGATCTACCTGCTATTGCCGCAAAATATAACACAAAAGGCTATCGTGATGCACGTGTTATAAAAGACACTGTTTATTTCGTGTCTAAAAATCGTGTTGCAATTGACATTGTTGTAGATGAAGGGAACAAATACTATTTCGGTAAATTTAATTGGTTTGGTAATAGTAAATACCGCAGTGGAACCTTAGATACCGTGTTGAATATTAAGCCAGGTGATACTTATGATATTGCTAAGTTGGAGCAAAAACTTTACATGAATCCAAATGGTAACGACATTAGCAGTTTGTACATGGATGATGGCTATTTATTTTTCCAAGTTAACCCTCAAGAAACAAATATTCACAATGATACAATTGATTATGATATATTGATGTATGAAGGTAAGCAAGCTACAATTAATAAAATAACTATTAAAGGGAACGATAAAACAAACGACCGTGTTATTTACCGCGAAATCAGAACCAAACCGGGTCAATTATTCCGTCGTTCAGATATTGTAAATACTCAACGTTTCTTAGCACAGCTCGGATACTTTGATCCTGAAAAATTAAATGTTATACCTACACCTAACCCAGCTGATGGAACAGTTGATATTGAATACATTGTTGAAGAAAAACCGAGCGATCAAATTGAATTAAGCGGTGGCTGGGGCGGTAGAAATAATTTTGTAAATCCAAACTTACCTCAACAACGTAACCTTGGCATCATTGGCACATTAGGTGTTACCTTTAATAATTTTAGTACACGTAACTTTTTTAAACGAGAAGCCTGGAGACCTTTACCTAGTGGTGATGGTCAGCGGTTGAGTGTTAGAGCTCAAACTAATGGTATCTTTTATCAGTCCTATAATTTCTCGTTTACTGAACCTTGGTTGGGTGGTAAAAAACCTAACTCACTTACACTTTCAGTATTTCATACTTTGTTTAATCAATCAGGACAAAAGAAATACATTAAGCAAGATGGAGAGAAAATATTTAACCCTGCTCGTCAGAGCATGAGTATTGTTGGTACAAGCATAGGATACGGCAAGCGTTTAAAGTGGCCGGATTTCTTCTGTAATTTTAATTCTGCTTTAAGTTATAATTATTACGAACTCGACAAATATCCTGCGTTCATCTTTAGCACAGGTTACTCAAACGACATCAACTTAGGACTTAACTTTTCAAGATCTTCAACAGATGCTCCAATTTATCCTAAAACAGGAAGTAACATTGTGTTAGACATGAAGTTTACTCCACCCTACTCTCTTTTTAACAAGAAAGATTATTTTAGTTTAAGTGAGCAGGAACGATATAAATTTATTGAGTACCAGAAATACAAAATTACTGCTGAGTGGTTTACGCAGCTTACTAATAAAAAAGCAGCTGAAGGAAAAGAAGCAAGAAATTTAGTATTAAGAACCAAAGTAGGTTATGGATTCTTGGGTTACTACAGTAACAGAACCGGTTTTTCGCCATTCGAACGTTTTTACATGGGTGGAAGTGGCTTAAGCGGATTCCAGAACTTTGTGGCTCGTGAAATTATTGCTTTACGTGGTTATACTGATCAATCATTGGTTCAAACATTTGAAAATGGTTTACCGGTAGGTGACCCAATTGTATCCAGATATACAATGGAATTGCGTTACCCCATTAGTTTAAATCCACAAGCTACTATTTTCGTATTAGGATTTGCAGAAGCAGGTAACTCATATAAAAACTTTAAAACCTTTAATCCATTTAACGTTAAACGCAGCGCAGGTTTTGGTTTACGTGTATTTTTACCAATGTTCGGGTTGTTAGGTATTGACTATGGTTGGGGCTTTGATCCAATTTTAGATAGTAACGGCAACAAAAGAACCGATACTGGTTTAGGTAAAGGTCAATTTCACTTTACCATTGGTGGTATGTTAGGAGAGTTATAATCTCTTAATAACAAAGCACAAAAAATTTATCCTTCGTTTTAATAAAAATATATTTTTGCAGTTCTAAATTTATGGCATTAATTGTAAAAAAATCACAACTACCCAATGCGGGTAAAGGCTTGTACACAACAAGCGAAATAAAAAAAGGCGAAAAAGTAATTGAGTACAAAGGTGAAATAATTGATTGGAAAGAATATGAAAAGCGCGTTGCGCGTGACGAAGATGGCTACCTGTTTTTTATTAATAAAAAAAATTGTATAGATGCCTATTCCACACCTCAACACAAAGCTCGTTATGCCAATGATGCTGCCGGATTGAGCGTTGTTAAAGGCCTAAGAAACAATTGTAAGTATGAAATTTTTGGAGATAAGTGTTTCATTGTTGCAGAAAAAAATATTAAGCCGGGAGAAGAAATATTTGTAACCTACACAAAAGAATATTGGGATTGTATTCGCTACAACATTAAGCACGGTTTATACAAAACAAATAAATTTTAGTGAGTAAATTTTTAATAGTTGGTTTAGGTAATATTGGCGAAGAGTATACTAATACCCGTCATAACATCGGCTTTTCTATTCTTGATTTTATTGCGAACGAAGCTAACGTTCCTTTTAAATCGAACAGACTGGCAGATGTAGCTGAACTAAAACACAAAGGGAAAACTTTAATTTTAATTAAGCCAACCACCTACATGAATTTAAGTGGCAAAGCATATAATTACTGGTTACAAGCTGAAAAAATTGAAATTCCACAATCATTAGTTTTAGTTGATGAATTGGCTTTACCATTCGGTAAAATAAGAATTGGGCCAAAAGGGAGCGATGGTGGGCATAATGGCCTTAAAAGCATTCAGGAAACACTTGGAACAACCAATTACCCGCGCCTGAGATTCGGAATAAGCAATGCATTCAATAAAGGAAATCAATCCAATTATGTATTAGGCAAATGGAATGAAGAGGAACAAAAAGCCTTACCTGAAAGACTAAAACTTTGTTCTGAAGCCATTAAGGCTTTCTCTTTTATAGGATTAGAGCGTTGTATGAATGAATTTAACAAGGCATAAGTAAAGCGTATTTTTCTTATATTTGTTGCTCTTTTTTAAAGACCCAAAAAACACAATGAAACACATTCGTAACTTTTGTATTATCGCCCACATTGATCATGGAAAAAGTACCTTGGCAGATCGCTTATTGGAACATACTAAAACAATAAGTAGTCGCGAAATGCAAGCTCAAGTGCTGGATGATATGGACCTTGAAAAAGAAAGAGGTATCACAATCAAAAGTCACGCCATTCAAATGGAATACAATTACAATGGCGAAAAATTTGTTCTTAATCTAATTGATACTCCCGGGCATGTTGATTTTAGTTATGAAGTAAGCAGAAGTATTGCGGCTTGTGAAGGTGCCCTTTTAATTGTTGATGCAGCGCAAGGTATTCAGGCACAAACTATTTCTAATTTATACCTGGCTCTTGAAAATGACTTAACCATCATTCCAATTTTAAATAAAATGGATTTGCCAAGTGCAGAACCGGAATTGGTTAAAGACCAAATTGTTGATTTAATTGGTTGCGATAGAAATGAAATTATCCCTGCCTCCGGTAAAACAGGAATGGGTGTTGATGATATTCTTAAAGCCATTATTGAACGTGTTAAATCACCTGTTGGTGATCCTAACGCACCGTTGCAAGCCTTAATTTTTGATAGTGTTTTTAATAGTTTCAGAGGAATAATTGCCTATTATAAAATCATTAATGGAAGCATTAAGAAAGGCGAAAAAGTAAAATTTGTAAACACAGGCGCCAGTTATTTTGCTGATGAAGTTGGTGTATTAAAGTTAAAACAAGAACCTCGTGATGAAGTATTCACAGGCGATGTGGGTTATATTATTTCCGGAATAAAAGATGCACGTGAAGTAAAAGTTGGTGATACTATTACTACTGTTGCAAACCCATGTGAAAGTGCAATTGATGGTTTTGAAGATGTGAAACCAATGGTATTTGCAGGAATTTATCCGGTTGATACAGAAGATTTTGAAGAGCTTCGTTACAGCATGGAAAAACTGCAATTAAATGATGCCAGTTTAACATGGGAACCTGAAAGTAGTGCGGCCCTTGGATTTGGCTTTAGATGTGGGTTTTTAGGGATGTTGCACATGGAAATTGTTCAGGAAAGGTTAGAACGAGAATTCAACATGACTGTGATCACAACGGTTCCAAACGTTAGTTACAAAGCATACCCAACTAAAGGTGAAATGGTTGTAGTTAATAACCCAAGTGACATGCCGGATCCGGGTAGAATTGACTACATTGAAGAACCTTTCATTAAAGCAAATATCATTACAAAAAGCGAGTACATTGGTCCAATCATGACGCTTTGTATTGAAAAACGTGGTAGCATTGTTAATCAAAACTATTTAACTGCCGACCGTGTTGAACTTATTTTTGAAATGCCGTTAGCTGAGATTGTATTCGATTTTTATGATCGCTTAAAATCCATTAGTAAAGGTTACGCATCGTTTGATTATTCACCATTAGAAATGCGCCAAAGTGATTTGGTTAAAATGGATATCCTTTTAAATGGTGAACAGGTTGATGCTTTATCTGCCTTAGTTCACCGCAGTAATGCACACAACTTAGGTAAAAAAATGTGTGAGAAATTAAAAGAATTAATTCCGCGCCAACAATTCGAAATTCCAATACAAGCTGCAATTGGCGCAAAAATTATCGCCCGCGAAACCATTAAAGCCATGCGTAAAGATGTAACTGCAAAATGTTATGGAGGTGATATTAGCCGTAAGCGTAAATTACTAGAAAAACAAAAAGAAGGTAAAAAACGCATGAAGCAAGTTGGAAATGTTGAGATTCCGCAAAGCGCTTTCATGGCTGTTTTAAAGCTGAATGACTAAATTCCGGCACCGCACCGTGGTAACTAATGTATAGTTAACAAACAATTTTCATATATTCTTTCCTTTAAAAACAGTTGAAGTATTTAATTGCTTGATTTTAAATACAATCTGTTTATTAAATTAACATTAAACATTCAATTTCTTGATAAGTTGAGTGCTTATTTTTAACATTTAACCATATAAAATAGTATTATTGTGCTTTACTTTATCACAAATTAAATGAAAATTGGATTTGATATATCCGGCGGTGATTTTGCACCGGTTAATTGTTTAGATGGTGCTATTCTTGCATCAAAAGAACTTCCGGCAAGTGTTAAATTAGTGCTGTTTGGGGATGCCAATCAAGCAAAAACGTATTTTACAGAAAAAGGAATCAACCCTGAGTTATTTGACTATGTGCATACCACAGAGACAATTGACATGGGAGAACACCCTACAAAGGCATTCTCACAAAAACCAAATAGTTCTATTTTTCTTGGATTTAAACATTTAAAAGAAAAACAAATAGATGCTTTTGCAAGCGCAGGAAATACAGGAGCAATGCTTGTTGGCTCTATGTTTACAGTAAAAGCCGTTCCTGGCGTTATTCGGCCATGCATTACAGGAATCTTACCTAAAGAAAATGGTGGTTTTGGAGTAATACTGGATGTAGGTACCAATGCGGATTGTAAGCCGGATGTGCTTTATCAATTTGGTATTTTAGGTTCATTGTTCGCAAAGGAAGTTTATAAAATTGAAAACCCGAAAGTTGGATTATTAAATATTGGCGAAGAGGCAGAAAAAGGAAATCTTGTTTCTCAGGCAGCCTACAATTTAATGAAAGACTCTAAAGATTTTAATTTTATTGGCAACATCGAAGGTCGTGATTTGTTTGGCGATACGGCAGATGTGATTGTTTGTGAAGGATTTGTAGGTAATGTAGTTTTAAAAAGTGCCGAAGCATTCTACAAATTAATTAAAACAAGAAAACGCAGTGACGATTATTTTGACCGCTTTAATTATGAATTATATGGCGGTACACCGGTACTTGGAATTAATTCAAACGTTTTAATTGGTCATGGAATATCTAGCGCCATAGCTTTTAAAAATATGTTGTTGTTAGCCAGAGATATTTCTGAAGCTAAACTTGATGATAAAATAAAAACCGTTTTTCAATAATGAAAATTAACGCCGCAATAACAGCCGTTGGTGGGTACTTGCCAGAGTACAGATTAACAAACGAAGAATTATCAACCTTAGTTGATACAAATGATGAATGGATTACAACGCGCACCGGTATTAAGGAAAGAAGAATATTAAAAGGTGAAAAAGGTTTAAGTGAAATGTGTGTGCCTGCCATTGAGCAGTTATTAAAAAAGAGAGGGATTTCAGCACTTGATATTGATTTATTAATTGTTGGTACAATCACCGGCGATTACGTATTTCCATCAGCTGCTAATGTTATATGCGATAAAATTGGTGCTAAAAACGCTTGGGGCTTTGATTTATCGGCCGCTTGCAGTGGGTTTATTTACAGTCTTGCAACCGGTGCTCAATTCATCGAAACCGGTAAATATAAAAAAGTAGTAGTAGTTGGAGCAGATAAAATGTCGAGCATCATCAACTACGAAGATCGTGCAACTTGTATTATTTTTGGTGATGGCGCCGGAGCCGTTTTACTAGAACCAACAACAGAAGATTTAGGAGTAAAAGACTTTATTTTAAAATCTGACGGTGCAGGAAGAAATTACCTTTACATGCCTGCAGGTGGTTCAGTTAAACCATCTACAGCCGAAACAGTTGCCAATAAAGAGCATTACGTTGTGCAGGAAGGACAAACTGTATTTAAGTTTGCAGTTAAAGAAATGGCTGATGTTAGTGCTGATATTATGGAACGCAATAATTTACAAGGTGAAGACATTGCCTGGTTAGTTCCACATCAAGCGAATAAACGCATTATTGATGCAACTGCAAACAGAGTGAACATCTCTTCTGATAAGGTTATGATGAACATTGAAAAATATGGCAACACAACCGCAGGTACTATTCCTTTATTACTTTGGGATTACGAAAAGCAACTTAAAAAAGGCGATAATCTGATAATCTCCGCTTTTGGTGGTGGATTTACATGGGGCTCCATTTGGTTAAAATGGGCTTACGATGGTTCTAAACAATAAGTTTTTTATTAATACAAAATGCTTTACAACCCCATTACTAATGAGGTAGTTGTAACACTTGCCATATTAAACCAACCTACTCCCTTCGTGGCATCCTTTGGTGATACAATGTTGGTTCTTACATTTTCAGGTGTTGTTGCAAATAATCCTCCATTGCTAACTTGAGCTTGTGCCTGAATAAAAAAGTTATATGCTTCTCTGGATATAGAATGAATCTCAGCTCTACACTTATCATTCTTTTGATATTGCTTGAAGCCTAAAAACGTGGCAGGCGGACTGAAAAAATTTGCCGGCTCTGGTGAGTTATACACTTCACCTCCGGTTCCATCTATACATAAGATGATATCGCTTGCACTCGTAAACAGTGTATCGTTTCTGAAAACTTTCACTCTATAATAGTCAGGGTTATTATCCGCAATATCAACCGCAAATAACAATGTTGTATAGTATGGTTTCGGCTGGTTTCCTCCAAAGCCAGAAGGCTCAACTAAGGTATCAGCAATTCCTAAAAATACTCCATTGGTATCAATAAAAGGAAAATCCTTCTTTAAATCTACTTTTGAAGCTATGGCTCTGCGTTTTTGTGTGGAAATTGCAGTGTATAAAGCTCCATTCACTGAAACATTTAATTCGTATTGATGGTTGGTTTTAGCAATCGTATCATTTACTGTTAAGTTAAACTGATAATTACCATTACCTGCATATGTAAATGTGTAAGATTTGTTTGCTGTTAAATCTTTTAAAACAACTAATGCATTAGTAATCGGTTCTGATGGTTCGCCCGAAAAATAGTCAGCATTGTTAAGCACTCTTACAATTTGAGGTTTTCTTAAATCATCAATAAAGGCATCAATTACAACTAATTTGCTCCCTTTATCTAATTTTATTTTAACCACATCTTCACAAGATGTTAATGCAAGCACGCAAATGGTTAAAACCAGTATTTTATGGATGAATGTCTTCATATTTTAAAATGAAAAATTATATGTTACGGCCGGCACAATTGAACCAATTACTGAAAAACGTACGGCTTCGTTAATGTTTGGATTTGTTGAGTTCTGTCTGAAATAGATACTATACGCGTTTCTTCTGTTATAAGCATTATAAACACTAAATACCAATGTTTGCTTATAACGTCTTACATCATTCTTTCTAAAATTAAATGTCGCACCTAAATCTAAACGATGAAAAGGGGTAATCCTGTAATTATTTCTATTACCGTCTGTGTTATAAGGAATACTTATATTTTGAATCTCAACTTTTGTGTTAGGGAACGTAGATGGTGTTCCACTTAAGAAAACGAAATTGGCAGAAAGACTCCAGTATTTTGTTAAGTCATAATTAGCAACAGTATTTAAAACATGTGTTCTGTCATATCTGCTTACGAACCAATTGTCATTACTAATTCCTCTAACTAAACGCTCTGTTTTACTCAATGTATAGCTAATCCAGCCATTTAATTTACCTTTGGTTTTCTTCACGAAAAACTCTGCGCCATAGGCCCTTCCTAAACCTTGCAATAATTGATTTTCAACAGTTGGATTAATAAATAAGTTGGCGTTGTCAATATAATCCAATTGGTTTTGTAAATATTTATAATACACCTCTACAGAAGTTTCATACATATTTTCTTTAAAGTTTCTGAAATAACCGGCACTTACCTGATCAGCAACCAATGGCTTTAAATTATTAGTTGCCATGGTATAAACATCTAACGGTGTACTAGCTGCGGTATTACTAATTAATTGCAGATACTGCGCCATTCTGTTATAGCTGGCCTTAAAAGATGAGTATTGATTAATAACATAGTTCATAGCAAACCTTGGTTCCGGGTTAACGTAATTTTGTATTGGTACGCGTGCACCGTATTGTGTAGAGTCTTTAAGCGGAAGCTCAGTATTTGGAATTGTATCTCTGAACGTAAATGCAGTTCCTTTACCCATATAGGTGAAGGCGCTAACACGCAAACCATATTCTAAGGTTAAGCGTGGTTTTACCTTATGTTCATTAGCGATGTATGCACTATATTCTGCGCCATATCTTTTTGGAGAAACGAATTTAACCTCTGCACCTTCCTGGAATTTACCAGTAGCTTTATACGGTAAAAAGTCGTAGTAAAGAACTTGGGCACCAAAGCGCACCGTATTTTTATTATTAACATACCAACTAAAATCAGGCTTAAAGCTATAATTAACAATGTTACTGCTCCATTTGAAACTCTGATTATTTGCAGGTGCCTTAAATTCTAAATAATAATCATAATTACTATAAAAGGTTGTCATGTTCATGAACAACTTGTTATTAAAAATATGATTCCATCTTACTGTGGCTGTGCTATTACCCCAATTGAATTTAAAAGCACTACTGGCTCCAAACTGATCTCTTCCAAAGTATCCGCTGGCAAAAACAGTGTTCTTATCATCAATCCGGTAGTTTAATTTTGCTGTTAAATCATAAAAATTAAATACAACACCTTTTAAAGGACTGGTTTCTTTTAAAAACGGTTTAACTAAGGCATCCAGATAACTGCGTCTACCTGCAATAATAAAACTTGCTTTATCCTTTTTAATAGGACCTTCAATACTTAAACGACTGAAAATAGTACCGATACCACCATTCACATTAAACTTTTTGTTGTTCCCTTCTTTCATGCGAATATCTAATATAGATGAAACGCGCCCTCCATACTGCGCTGGAACACCACCTTTAATTAGTTTCACATCTTTAACCGCATCCGGATTAAATACTGAGAAAAAACCGAATAAATGAGATGAGTTGTATACAGGTGCTTCATCCAACAAAATTAAATTCTGGTCAACATTACCTCCTCGCACATTAAAACCACTTGCACCTTCACCAACACTTGTAACACCAGGCAGCAATTGAATGGATCTAACAACATCTACTTCACCTAACAAGGCCGGTATTTTATTAATTTGTTTAATATCCAACTTGGCAGTACCCATTTCAATACTTGTAATATTCTTGTCTTCTGCTTCTCCAGTAACCACCACTTCATCAAGTTGCTTACCTTCTTCTTTCAATTCTACATTTAATTTGGTGTTCTTGTCCAAATCAATTGTAAATGTTTGAACTCCGTAACCAATACTATTTACCACAATTTCATGAACGCCTTTAGGCAAATTCAACGAAAAGAAACCATATTCATTGGCAGCAACACCAATACCGGTACCCTTTTTAGATACAGTTGCGCCAATCATTACCTCACCATTACTAGCGTCTTTTATATAACCGCTAATAGTAAACTTTTCTTGGGCATAGGTAAATACCACAATAAAAAAGTTAAACAAAAAGATTTTAAACCTCATAAAATTACATTCCTATGCTTCAACAAAACTATAGTGATATTGTTTAACGCATTTTGGACGCGCAAAACTAAGGAAACTTTTTTTGTCTATATAGTTTCCGGTGGGTGATTTTAAGACATTTTAACGATTTAGTTACTATCATTTAATATAAAGCCCACTAGGCCGACCTATTGGAAAACCAACTTAAAACAATTGTTTCATTTATTAACTAACTTATTCTAGGGAATAACTACTCTTCTAATGAATTGCAGTGAAATGAAAATTTGTTTTACATTAGTACATATTAAGAAATACAGAATTGAAAAAGATTAAGAATTTATTATTTAACACATTGAACTCAAGTTTCTTACCTCTGCAATTAAGCTTGTTTGCCATAATTTCTATACTATTACATTCCTGTGTTTCAAGTAAGGGAAGGTACACTGGGTATGTTAGACACACTAAATCTATCCAAACAATTCATCCAAACCCCCTTGCAACCAATAGTACACCGCAGATTGAAGCCAGCTCAAAAGCAAATGAGGTTATTGTGAAGGATGAAAAACAATCGATAACACAAAAAAAATTAGCCATAAAGGAAGAATTAGCTCAAGAGCTGAGTCTACAAAAATATAGTGAATCTGTGGCGCCTAATAAACAGAAGATTAAGAATCAGCCAAAAACTAAGCAAACTAAACCTAAATCAGTTTTAAAAAGTGTACCTAAAACCACTGAAATTGAAACTAAAAATAAATTAACCACTAATGACATCATTTTAATTACTTGTTTTTTTACCGGGATTCTACTTCTGTTAATCAGTTTTGTTCTTCTATTTTCATTATCACAGCTTATTATTCCTTTTACTTCTGCCTTAATTATGGCTTTAGGTCCAAGTTTCATAATATCAACATATATTATTGCCATCATTTTAAAAAAGGATTACAAGGCAAACAAGAGAATCAATTGGCACATCATTCTAATTTTAACATTAGGTGGCATTTTATCAGCAATTATTATCTCAGGGGCACTAACATTAGGGATTTTAATACTTTTCTCAAGTTTACTTAATACTTACACTAGCCTTCTTTGGATGATTTTTGGATTTTTTTTAGCTCTATTGCTAATACTCTTCGCTATGTTAATCGCTTTCAAGTAAACTTTTAAGGATAGACCGGCAATATTTGTTATTTTAGAGCCTTAATTTATGAAACCAAGTATACCAAGCGGCACTAGAGATTTCGGAACTTCCGATATGCTTAAACGAAATTACATTTTCAATACCATTAAACGTAATTTTGAACTATATGGTTATTCTCCCTTAGAAACGCCCGCCATGGAAAAAATCACCACACTTACCGGTAAATACGGTGATGAAGGCGATCAATTAATTTTTAAAATCTTAAATAGCAGAATACATGAGAGTAAACAAAAAGAAGAATTACTTACTGAATTTCAATTGAGTTTACAGGCATCCAAAAACAGCGAAACTTTAACGGAAAAAGCATTACGCTATGATTTAACAGTGCCTTTTGCAAGATATGTTGTAATGAACCAACATAACTTAACTTTCCCGTTTAAACGTTATCAAATTCAACCGGTTTGGAGAGCTGACCGACCACAGAAAGGAAGATACCGCGAATTTTATCAATGCGATGCCGACGTTATTGGAAGCGATAGTTTAACTAACGAATTGGAATTGATTTCTTTAATTGACACCTGCTTCCTTGAACTTAAAATACCGGTAGTACTGAAATTTAATAACCGTAAAATACTCAGCGCCTTAGCACAGGTAATTAACGAACCAACCAAAATAGTAGAAATGACCGTTGCAATTGATAAACTGGATAAAATAGGAATTGACGGTGTAAATGCAGAACTAGCAGGCCACGGCTTCACTGCAGAAGCCATCAATCAATTGCAGCCACTTATTAAGTTTAAAGGCACTAATAAAGAGAAAGTTTCGGAACTTAATGATTTGGTAGGTAATCATGCAACTGGTTCTAAAGGCATTGAAGAGATAAACTACCTATTAAATTATTTTGAAACGCAATCGCTTAAACACATACAATTAGAATTAGACATCACACTTGCGAGAGGTTTAAGTTATTACACCGGAACTATTTTTGAAGCGAAGGCTAATGCGGGTACCTTTACGCCAAGTATTTTAGGTGGAGGCAGGTATGATGATTTAACCGGCATTTTTGGTTTAAAAAACATGAGTGGTGTTGGCATTAGTTTTGGTATTGATAGAATTTTTGATGTGATGAATGAGCTGAATGTTTATCCAGACTCAGTTAACCAGATTAGTACCACCAAATTATTGTTGGCACATTTCGGAGAGTTGGAGTTACAACATGCTTTAAAACTTGCGCAAGAATTGAGATCAAATAAAATCAATTGCGAAGTATACCCTGATCTTTCAAAAATTAAAAAACAGTTCGATTTTGCTAACAAAAAGCAAATACCATTCGTTTGTGTAATAGGAAGTGATGAAATGGCAACTCAACTTTACACACTCAAAAACCTAGCTACCGGCGAACAAGAAAAACTTACAATTCAACAAATTATAGAAACATTAATTTAATGGGGACTTATAAAATTACCAATCAAAAAAAACTAACTCTTTCAGACATAAAAACATGTTTTGAAAACGATGATGTTTTAGTTTTAAGTCCTGAAGCAGAAAAAGCCATACAGGACTGCAGAAATTATTTAGACGAAAAAATAAAAAAACATCCTTCGCCTATTTATGGCATCAACACAGGATTTGGATCGCTTTGTAATGTTATTATTCCGGATTCTGATTTAGAAAAGTTGCAGGAAAATTTAGTAAAGAGTCATGCTTGTGGCTTTGGCGATCAAGTACCGAACGAAATAGTGAAGTTAATGTTGTTCTTAAAAATACAAGCGCTTAGTTATGGTAAAAGCGGCGTGCAACTTCAAACCGTTCAAAACTTAATTCAATTATTTAATGCAAAAATTTACCCTGTTGTTTATGAGCAAGGTTCATTAGGTGCCAGTGGTGATTTAGCTCCATTAGCACATTTATGTTTGCCGTTGTTAGGTTTGGGTGAAGTGAATTACAAAGGCCAGAATAAGCCAGCATTGCAAGTAATGCAGGAAAATGGAATTAAACCAATAAAATTAAAATCAAAAGAAGGTTTAGCGCTGCTTAATGGTACTCAATTTATGAGCGCGTATGGATGCCATCTTGTATTAAATAGTTTAAAACTTAATAATTTTGCAGATACCGTTGCTACGCTCAGTTTAGAAGCATTTGATGGTAGAAAAGACCCTTTTAAAGAACATCTTCACACGATCAGGCCTCATGCCGGACAATTAATTACCGCTAAAGCCGTTTTATCTTTGTTAGAGGGAAGTTCTATTCAGCAACAAGAAAAAAAACATGTACAAGATCCTTATTCTTTTCGTTGTGTGCCCCAAGTACATGGAGCAAGCAAAGATGCTTTGGCCTATGTTAGTAATGTAATTGAAACAGAAATAAATTCTGTTACTGACAACCCAACAATTTTTGCAGAACATGATGAAATAATTAGTGGTGGTAATTTTCATGGGCAACCATTGGCCTTGGCATTAGACTTTTTATGTATTTCATTGTCTGAATTAGCAAGCATTTCTGAAAGAAGAACTTATCTTTTAATTTCAGGCCAACGAGGTTTGCCGGCTTTTCTTACACCTAATCCCGGTCTTAATTCAGGTTTTATGATTCCGCAATACACCGCTGCAAGCATTGTAAGTCAAAGTAAACAGCTTTGCACCCCTGCCAGTGCAGACAGCATTGTAAGCAGCAACGGGCAGGAAGATCATGTGAGTATGGGAGCGAATGCGGCAACCAAGTGTTTTACTGTTTTAAAAAACACAGAACGTGTTTTAGCAATTGAATTACTAAATGCTGCTCAGGCATTAGAATTAAAACGACCGTTAACAACCTCGTCAAAACTGGAAAGTTTAATTAGCAATTACCGCAAGCATGTTCCATTTATGGAACAGGACACGGTGGTTCATGAACTAATGAAAAAGAGCCTTGAATTTGTTAAAAATTGGGATTAATTCCTAAATATATTGCTAAAACTGATTTTATTTTATAACTTTAATTGTCACTAAAAGGATTATGAAAAAATTATTCATTCTAGCCGCGTTACTTTCAACTACTGTTTTATCTGCTCAAAGTGAAAAAACTTGGAGACTTGGTGTTCAATGGGGAGTTCAGGATAATCACAATAAATGGTCAGGAGGAATGGATGATGCACATGCCCGTTTTCATGCGAACAAACATCCTGATGGTGCATTTGATTTAATTGCGCGTTATGATCACGATAAACATTGGATGGCTACGTTTGGCATGGGAATAAATACATTTGGTTTCGATTTTGGTATTTCAAATAATTATAAATTCAGCCAGCTTCAAAACCGTTGGAGTGGTGCAAACGCAAAGTTTACAGAATTAGCAACTCCAATTTTAGTTCATTACAAATTTAATCTTAACTGCAAAAGTAATCGTTGGGTATTAGGAGCGGGATTTGTTCCAACCTATTCTGTTAAAAGAACAATTACCAGTGATTATACTTATTTTGCTGATGGTGCTATTAAAGCTCCGGATATTGAAATGTCAGCAACCAATACAGCCGGGCCTGGTGCCATGGTGCGTTTTGTGGTAGCACGCGAACATGTTTATAAAAAAGGCGGGATCTTACATGCATCTTGGATTTTTAATGTAGGTTTAAATGATAAAGCTAAAGCAACAGTTAATTACACGCTAGATAATACTAATTACAACCACGAATTTACAAATACCGGAAATTTTGTTGGGTTCAGATTGGCTTATTGGTTCAGACCTTATTATTTAAATAAGAAAGTTAATTAAGAAGTATTGCCTGTATTAGTCTTACTCCAAACGGAGATTAAAGACTAACCTAAATCAAACAGACACTGTAAAATTTACTTTTTAAAACCTATATTTTTACCTAAATTTACCAGTTAGGTTGAAAAGGTTCTTCGTAATATTTAATTTAGTTGTATTTAACGCATTTTCGCAATACGAAAGCACTTCTAAAAATGCGTTTATGGGGCAGGAAGTTCAGCAAGCTTTTGATTATTGGCATATTCAAAATCCTAATCAAACTTTTCACTCCTCATTTAAGCCTTATTTAAGCAAGACGTTTTACAAGGCATCGGATAGTTTAATACCCTTTAAATTTTATGCATTTAATAATTTCTTTTTAACCAAATTTTTAAACGAAAAACCGGAAAAACGTATCTGGTATCAACTTCAATTACATCCATTGGTTGATGTTGAGGGTGGACAGGATCTGCTTACCAATCAATTCGTTAGAAATGTTACCGCAGGCACACACCTGAAACTCAATATCAATAACGATTTTACATTCGCCGGTACAATTGTTGGAGGAAATTTTCAGCAACCATTTTTTTTAGATACCAATTTTACAAATCAAAAAATAAGTCCTGAATTTGGACAAACATACGGCAATAATAAAACAGGCTACTCCTTTGTTGATTACTTTGGTTACATGAGTTACTCGCCAAATAACAATCCATACTTTAATTTACAAGCCGGCAGAGATAAGCATTTTATTGGAGATGGTTACCGAAGCGTTTTGCTGAGCGACTTTGCTCCTGCTTACCCATTCTTCAGAATCAACAGCAATTTATGGCATTTTCAATACAATGTATGGTACACATGGATGAATGATCCAAGCCTAGCAGGAGGAATCAAAAATAATTTCACTAACAAATTCGGCACCTTTCATTATTTAAGTTACAACATTATAAAGGAACTCAACATTGGTTTATTTGAAAATGTAATTTGGCGAGGAACAGATTCAAATCAAGTAAGAACTTTTGATCCGGCTTACTTAAATCCAATTGTTTTTTATCGCCCGCAAGAATTTGCAGTTGGCTCACCCGACAATTCATTTATTGGTTTTAACATAAATGGCAGAATTTTTAAAACGGCCAAACTATACGCTCAAATTGGATTAGATGAATTTTTCTTAAAAGAGATACGTGCACGCAGAGGCTGGTGGGCAAACAAACAAGCCTGGCAACTTGGTGCAAAATATGTAAATGCATTTAAAGTTAAAGGATTAAGTTTACAGGCAGAGTATAACCAAGTAAGACCATATACCTATACACACGGTATCGTTTCACAAAACTATGCGCATTATGGGCATCCCTTGGCTCATCCCTTAGGCGCAAATTTTTATGAATATCTAGGCATTATCAATTACAGACATAATAGAATGCAATTTCAAATTAAAGGAAATTACACAGTAATTGGAAAAGACAGTACCACTAACTTAGGTAGTAATATTTATTTAAGCTATGTAACACGCCCCTATGAATACGGACATAAAACTACCCAAGGCATCAAGACTGAAATACTTCAGAGTGATTTAAAATTTACTTACTATCTAATACCGGACCTTAACTTAAGATTAGAATTAGGCTATATTCAACAAAGTATAAAAAATTCTAAAGGATATGAACTACAAAATCCTTATATTTATTTAGGTTTAAAAACAAGTTTTTGGAACACTTATAGAGATTATTGAGATGGAATTTTCAGCAGCACAAATATCAGAACTTTTGCAGGGAAAGGTTGAAGGCAATCCGGATGCATCAGTTAATAACATTAGTAAAATTGAAGAAGGTAAGCCCGGTACATTATCCTTTTTAGCAAATCCTAAATACAATAATTATTTATACTCTACCCATGCTAGTATTGTTATAGTTAATCAAGATTTTAAACTTGAAAAATCATTGCAACCTAATGTTACGCTTATACGCGTAGCCAATGCTTATGAATCATTTGCTAAATTATTAGCACTATATGCAGAAATTAAAGGCGAGAAAACCGGTATTGAGCAACCCAGTTTTATAAGCGATAATGCCAAATTTGGCACGAACTGTTATGTAGGTGCCTTTGCTTATATTGGAAAAAACGTACAAGTTGGCGACAACGTCAAAATTTATCCACACAGTTACATTGGCGATAATTGTAAAATCGGGAATAACACCGTCATTTTTTCTGGGGTTAAAGTTTACCATGAATGTGAAATAGGATCCCATTGCACTATACATGCCAATACAGTTATTGGTTCCGATGGATTTGGATTTGCTCCGAATGCACAGGGTGAAACATTTGCAAAAGTGCCACAAATTGGTAATGTAATTATTGAAGACCATGTTGAAATTGGATCTAATGCCAGCATTGACAGAGCAACAATGGGAAGCACCATTTTGAGAAAAGGCGTTAAACTGGATAATTTAGTTCAGATAGCACACAATGCTGAAGTAGGTGAGAACACAGTTATTGCAGGATTAAGTGGAGTTGCCGGAAGTTCTAAAGTTGGTAAAAACTGTATGATTGGCGCTCAGGTTGGTATTGCAGGACATCTTAAAATAACAGATGGCGTTAAAATAGCCGGTCAAAGTGGAATTGGAGCAAATATTGACAAAGAAGGTGATATTGTGCAAGGTTCACCTGCATTTTCAATTGGAGATTACAAAAGAAGTTATGTTTTATTTAGAAGTTTACCAAAACTGAATGATAAACTTAACGATGTGATAAAAAAATTAAACCAATCAACAAATTAACAAATACTAAATGAAAATTGATATACTTGCGATTGGTGTGCACCCAGATGATGTTGAACTATCATGTGCCGGAACCATTTTGAAACATAGTGCACTTGGCAAAACTGTAGGCATATTAGATTTAACAAGAGGAGAATTAGGCACCAGAGGAAATGCACAATTACGCACCGAAGAAGCAATGGCAGCAGCCAAAATAATGGGTGTTAAATTCAGAAAACAACTCAATTTAAAGGATGGGTTTTTTGAAAACAATGAATCTAATTTACTTCCAATAATAGAAGTCATTAGAGAATCTCAACCTGAAATTGTTCTGGGAAATGCTATTTCCGACAGACATCCTGATCATGGAAGAGCTGCCAAGTTAATTGCTGACGCTTGTTTTTACTCAGGCTTATTAAAGATTGAGACCACCCAACAAAATCAACCTCAGAAACCTTGGCGACCAAAAGCACTATACCATTATGTTCAGGATAATTATTTAGCTCCTGATTTTGTAGTGGATGTTTCTGAATTTATGGAACAAAAACTTAACGCAATAAAGGCTTTCAGTTCCCAGTTTTATGATCCAAACAGCAAAGAACCACTTACCCCTATTTCTGATGAACACTTTTTTGAATTCATTAAATCAAAAATGAATGTTTATGGAAGAACTATAGGCGTGAGGTATGCAGAAGCATATACCAAAAGCAGATGCATAGGTGTAACAAATCTATTCGACTTAATTTAATTAATCATGGCTAAACAGAAAAAAACAAAATCTATTTTAACGGAGAATTCAAGAAAGTTTCTTTACTCTTATTTAAACACAGCATCTCCAACAGGCTTTGAGAGTGCAGGTCAGAAAATCTGGTTAAACTACTTAAAACCATACATTGACGAATCGTATGTAGATACCTACGGAACAGCAGTTGGTGTAATTAATCCAAAGGCTGAGTATAAAGTTGTAATTGAAGCGCATGCTGATGAGATTAGTTGGTTTGTTCATTACATTACAAAAGATGGTTTTGTTTATGTTTGCCGAAATGGTGGCAGTGATCATCAGATTGCGCCAAGCAAACGCGTTAATATACACGGCGAAAAAGGAATTGTAAAGGCAGTATTTGGTTGGCCTGCAATACACGTTCGTGAACCGGGTAAAGAAGAAACACCATCATTAAAAAATATATTTCTTGACCTTGGCTGTAAATCAGACAAAGAAGTAGCAGATTTAGGTGTGCATGTAGGTTGCGTAATTACCTATGAAGATGAATTAATGGAGTTAAATAACCGTTATTATACAGGCCGTGCATTGGATAACCGAATTGGTGGTTTTATGATTGCAGAAGTTGCAAGATTATTAAAGGAAAGTAAAACCAAACTTCCATTTGGATTATACATTGTAAATTCTGTTCAGGAAGAAGTAGGTTTAAATGGTGCCCAAATGATAGCAAGAAGAATTAAACCAAATGTTGCTATTGTTACAGATGTTTGCCATGACACCAACACACCAATGATGAATAAAATCACCAGCGGTGATTTAAGCAGCGGTAAGGGGCCGGTTCTTAGCTATGCTCCTGCTGTTCAAAATAATTTACTTAAACTAATTATTGAAGCAGCTACAAAAAATAAAATTGCTTTTCAGCGCTTAGCTGCAGCAAGAAGTACCGGAACTGATACAGATGCATTTGCATACAGTACAGATGGTATTGCCTCAGCTTTGATTTCATTACCGTTACGCTACATGCACACTACAGTTGAAAGTGTAGATAAACAAGATGTGGAAGATGTTATTCAACTAATTTTTAACGCTGTGAAATCAATAAAAAACAATCAAGACTTCAGATACATTAAATAGTTCTAAAAAAAGAAATAAGGAAAAATGCCCATACTAGGATCCATCATAAAAGGCGCGATAAACATTCGGTCTAGAATACCAACAATAAAAAGTACCTACTCCCAACAATTAAAACAATTAAAAAAATTAATTGAAAAGAGTCAGGATACCAGTTTTGGCCGGGAGTTTAATTTTTCAGAAATGGTTTTGATGTCTGACCCTATTGAATCCTTTCAAAAAAATGTACCGATATATGATTACCAGAGTATTTTTGATGCTTGGTGGCATAGAGCCTTAAAGGGCGAAAAGGATGTTTGTTGGCCGGGCAAGACAAAATACTTTGCTTTAAGCTCAGGTACCAGCGAAAGTAGCAGTAAGCATATCCCTGTATCAAAAGACTTTATTAAAACTGTTCACAAAGGAACACTTAAACAGGTATTATCAACACGACATTTTAACTTCACCAAGGAACAATACGAAACAGAAATTTTGTTTGTTGGTGGCAGTACGAATTTAAATTACGATGGCACTAATTACAGTGGCGATTTAAGCGGAATCACTACCGGTACACAACCAAGATGGTTTCAGAACTTTACACTACCCGGTCCTGAAATACGTTCGATTGCTAATTGGGAAAAAAAATTAGATGCGATAGTACTAAATGCTAAAAATTGGAATGTTGGATTTATTTGTGGGGTACCTGCATGGATACAAATTGTATTTGAAAGGATAATTAAACACTACAACGTTAAAAATATACATGATATCTGGCCAAATTTAGCAGTGTATGTGCATGGCGGAGTTGCTATTCATCCTTATAAAAATAGCATCAACAATTTATGTGCTAAACCTCTTATATTCCTTGACACTTACATGGCAAGTGAAGGATTTATTGCCTATCAGGAAAGACCAAATGAAGAACAGGGAATGAAACTCATGACAGACAACAAAATGTTTTTTGAGTTTGTACCTTTTACCGAAGAAAATTTTGACTCTGACGGAAATATAAAACCGGGGGCAAAAGCGTTAACACTGATGGATGTAAATGAAAAAACTGAATATGCTTTGCTGATCACAAATTGCTCCGGAGCTTGGCGTTACCTTATAGGTGACACGGTTAAATTCACCAATGTTGCACGTAACGAAATAATTATTACAGGCAGAACCAAACATTTTTTAAGTCTTTGCGGCGAGCATTTAAGTGTAGATAACATGAATCAGGCTTTAAAACTAACTGCTCAGGAATTAGGGATACACTCTAATGAATATTGTGTTGTTGGGGAGCGTTATCAAGGTTTATTTGCTCACCATTGGTACATTGGTTCAGACAAAATCATAAATGATCAAGTTGTGAAAGAAAAAATAGATAATCATTTAAAAGTATTAAATGATGACTATGCGGTAGAAAGACAACATGCATTAAAAGAAGTTTTAATTACTGTTTTGCCAAATGATACTTTCATTAAATTTTTGGCAAGTAAAAACAAATTAGGTGGTCAGAGTAAATTTCCACGTGTATTAAAAGGCAAACACTTAAATGAATGGCAAGCATTTTTAGAAGGACATATAAAACAAGCATAAAGTGATAAGTCTAATAACGCAAATAATAATCATTGTTTTATTCCTCACCTTTTCATTTGGTCCGGCTTTTTTTGCGTTAATTAATACAGCTATTAAGCATGGTTACAAAACTGGCGTGATGCTTGCTACAGGCGTAGTTCTTAGTGATTTTTTGCTTTGTCTTTCCATCATATTTTTAGTTCATTATGGTGCTACGAGTGTTATTCAAGATGATAAAAACCAACGTTTCATGGGAATTCTTGCAGGAACAATCCTCATCATTTTTGGTTCACTTTACTTCAGGAAAAACATCCAAAAATCAACTGAAACAATTGAAATTAAACAACCAAGCACCCGCAGCATGCTATTAAAGGGTTTCTTTCTTAATATTTTAAATCCTGCCGTTTGGATTATTTGGCTTGGAAATGTCACAGCAGTAAGTAAATCATTAGACTATTCATTATTCAAAATGATAACATTCTTTAGTGTAACTCTTGGATTAGTGTGGCTGGTTGAAGTAGCCAAAGTTAGTGCTGCCTCAAAATTGAACAAACTTTTGACTGAAAAAATAATGAACACGATCAATCGAATAACCGGCTTTCTTTTGATCTCATTTGGAATTTTATTAATTTACAAACATTATTTTGTAGAATGAACCCCGAGCAGCTAGCTAATTTTAGAAATAAATTATTGGAAACAACAACGTTTCCAACTGTTTACATGTTTAAATTCATTGTTAAAAGCGAACACCGCTTAATTGCTTTAGTTGAGAATATGTTTGATGAAGATTCAGAAATTCACATCAAAGAAAGCAGTAGTGGTAAATACACAAGCATTACAGCCAAACAAGTAGCAATGGACGTTGATAGCATTACAAATATTTACATTAAAGCCAACGAAATTCCTGGTATCATTTTTCTATAAATGAATTACGAAAGCATTGAAAATAAGTTTCTCAAGGTAAACGTTAATTATCATGGTGCAGAACTTTCAAGTGTTCTGGATAAAAAAACAGAATTTGAGTATATCTGGCAAGCTGGTGATTCATGGAAAAGACATGCTCCTGTTTTATTTCCAATTGTAGGTAGGCTAATCAATAACACATATTCACACAACCAACAAAATTATCAATTGAATCAACACGGTTTTGCCAGAGATCTGGCATTTACCTTAAATTCAAAAACAGCAAATCAACTATCATTTAATTTAAAAAGCAATTCAGGTACCTTAAAAGATTACCCATTTTCGTTTTCACTTGACATAAATTATGAATTAAATGAAAACAATTTAAAAGTCTACTATAATATTTATAATTCAGGTAACGACAATATACTTTTTAGTATTGGGGCCCACCCGGCTTTTAATACTAATTTTAATAATAGCTCGTTAAATGATTATTCTTTAAAATTTAATGTTGATGAACTAATTGCTCAACAACTTGAAAATGGACTTAGATCGGAAAAACGAAAAAACATTCCATTAAACGAAAAGACTTTAACTCTGCATAAAGATTTATTTAAAAACGATGCGATTATCCTCTGTGATAATCAAATTAATGAGATTGAATTGGTTCATCATAATCAAAATCATTCAGTTAAATTAATATGCGAAAATTGGCCTTTTTTCGGGATATGGACCAAAGAAAACTCAAGCGACTTCATTTGCTTGGAGCCTTGGTATGGCATTACTGACCATTCACAGCACAACCAGGTATTAGCCAATAAGGAAGGCATTATTTCCTTGAAACCGAATGAAAAATTTGAATGTCACTATTCCATCTATTTTAAAACAAATAATTAACTAAATTTGTAGTATGAAATTGTTCAGTTTTATTGTTGTTGGACTCTTGATGTCTTCTTTTTGTTTTTCTCAAGAAAATCATACTCAAACTCAATTAAAACTAAAGCAGCTACTAGAAAAGAAGGCTGAATACCATCGTTTAACTGGTGGTGAGTCAGATGGCTACCGAATTAAAATTTACTTTGGTGTTGACAGAGAGAATGCAAAAACCGTTCGAACTAAATTTTCACAAAAATTCAATACAATAGATTGCGACATTGACTATCAACAACCTAATTTTGTTGTCTTAGCCGGAGCTTTTAAAACAAAATTAGAAGCAACAGAACAACTCAAAAAAATTCAGATTGATTTTCCACAAAGCTTTATTATTAAAGGGAAAATTAAAGCAAAATATTAATCATTATTGATTAAATACTTCCCTTCGTGCTCTTCTTCGTTTTCTTATGTTTAATAATCCCAGGGCAGCTATCACACTTATTTTTGCCTTTAAACAAAAAGCAACTTTGCAATGAACTTAATAGTACAAAACAAAGCAATGAAACACTGATAACCTTATTAAACATTTTCATAATGCAAATATAATACTTTAGTCTGGTTAATATAATTCCTTAAAAACGGATTAGTTACAAACCAAAATTAAATCCAATTTGAACGAGTGGGTTTGAGTAGACCGAGTTTTGATTGGCATAAACATTATATAATATAGAAAAAACGATACCACTTCTGTCACCAAAACGTTGAACGTATCCACCTCCAAAAAACGCATAAGGTACCCACATGCGTTCTACCTGATTGTTGTTTAAATTAAAATTCTGTTGGCTTAGCAGTTCATATTGCACCTGTCCAAAAAAGTTCTCGGTTAAAAAATAACGTGTGTAAGCAAAAGGGCCAAATATTCCTTGTCTGTATACATTATTACCAAACCTTTGACTAAAGTAAATACCGGTTCCACCAGCCGCGGCAATAAATTTATCGGTAATCTTATAACCTACATGTGGGTTACCGGCAATATAAAATGCAGAATTGCTAAAAATTGGTGTTACCATACCTCCAAAAAACACCCTCTTCTTCCATTCATTACTTTTTAGTTTCTCCTTTTTCTGCTTTTTCACAACACTGCTGGTATCACCATTAAATACTTCGTCCGTTTGCGAAACCACATTATTACCTAAAAAAAGGAAAAATATAGAAAGTATTACAAATCTCATTTGTTATATTTGTAATTCAAATTTACGAAATAATGGTAGTAGTTGTTACAGGTGCATCCAAAGGAATAGGATTTGAATTAGTGAAGCTTTATTCAGAATGCCCATCCTATATGGTTATTGCTGTTTCACGAAATACCCAGTCATTAACGGAGTTTGTTAAAAAAAACAAAACCACCAACTTATTAGTAGTTAAAGCTGATATTACGAAAGATAAATCCATCCAGGAAATCAAAAAAATAATCAGTAAATTGAAACTTCCGGTAGCTGCTCTTATTAATAACGCCGGCACCATTTTAAACAAGAGTTTCTTTCAAATTCAAAAAAAGGAAATTGAGCAGGTTTATTCTACTAATCTTATTGCACCTTTTATGCTTTCGCAAGCAATTGTTCCATTTATGGGTAAAGCATCAAGAGGACATATTGTAAACATTAGCAGTATGGGTGGCTTTCAGGGAAGTGCTAAATTTGCAGGATTAAGTGCTTATAGCAGCAGTAAAGCTGCTCTAAGTGGTTTAACGGAATGCCTGGCTGAAGAATTAAAATCAAAAAACATTTCCGTTAACTGCTTAGCAATTGGAGCTGTGCAAACGGAGATGCTAACAAAGGCATTCCCAGGGTATAAAGCTCCCCTAAAAGCAAATCAAATGGCAGAATATATATATGAATTTACTAATAAAGGACATCATTATTATAACGGTAAAATATTGCCAGTATCATCAACAACACCATAAACAATGAAGACTATCATTTGCATTTTAACCTTACTTCAATTACAAGTAATTGCTCAAAAAAAATTTAAAGTTGAGTTAGAGTTTAAATATAAACAACCATACTGCGGTTCGGCTAAACCAACGCCTGAACAGCAAGCCGCAGCAGATACAGAACGTCCTCTAGATAAACAGACGTTTTACGTTTATCTTGACAACAAGTGTGTTGATACCTTACTTACGAATGATAGCGGAAAGGTTGTAATTAAATATTTACCGGGCACTTATTATCTATTTGAGCCATGGAAAGTTCTTAAAAAAACGCCCGATGCTTCACCAATTACAGATTTTCATAAGGCCTGCCTTGCAAAAGAATGGGCCAAGCCAAATTATAAGTTAACTATTAAAGAAGATGATTTTACATTGGATTACTACGAAATCAGCGCAAGCAGATGCTCCAACCAACTTGCCTGTTTAAAAGTAAGACACTTACCAAAACTTATCAAGCGCCAATGATGCAATGAAAACGATTTGGAAGGTCCTTTTTTTTATCGTTTTAATTTCAAATTCACTTTTAGCACAAGTAATTACTCAAACCGTAAAGGGAACAATTTATGATAAGCAAAGTCAAGTGCCCTTGCCTGGAGTGATTGTTCATGTAGTCAACACCAATCCTGTTTTAAGCGCAACCTCTACAGAAAAAGGTGAATTTAAAATTTCCAATGTGCCTATCGGTCGATGGCAAATTAAGATTCAATTAATTGGTTATAAGGAAAAGTACATAACAGTTATTTTAAATTCCGGAAAAGAAAGTATCAGTGTTATTGAACTTGAAGAACATGTTATTCAGGGCGAAGAAGTAGAAGTTATTGCTGAACAGGATAAAACCAAAACCAACAATAAAATGAGCACTGTAAGCTCAAGAGTTTTTAGTGCTGAGGAAGCTGCTAGGTATGCAGGAAGTAGAAATGATCCTGCAAGAATGGCTGCAAATTTTGCCGGTGTAAGCGGTGCCAATGATAGCAGAAATGACATAATCATACGAGGTAACTCACCCCTTGGGATTTTATGGCGTTTGAATGGCTTAGATATTCCGAATCCGAATCACTTTGGAAACGCCGGAAGCACCGGTGGTCCAATAAGCATTTTAAACAATAACACGCTTGACAATAGCGATTTTATGAGTGGAGCATTTGCCGCGGATTACGGGAACGCAACATCAGGAGTATTTGATTTAAAAATGCGACAAGGTAACACTGAAAAATTTGAGTTTTTAGGGCAAGTAGGATTCAATGGCTTTGAACTTGGCGCTGAAGGGCCATTAAATAAAAAGAAAAATGCATCTTTTTTAGTTAACTACCGCTACTCCACCCTTTCCGTTTTTAAAGCTTTAAACATGGACTTTGGCACAGGTGATGCTATTCCACAATATCAGGACATAACCTTTAAAACAGATGTTACAACAGACAAATTCGGAAAATTTTCTGTCTGGGGTATAGGTGGTATCAGTTATATTGCATTATTGGAAAGCAATAAATCAGGTGAAAACGATTTATTTGGTTTTAGCGCTCGTGACACTTATTTTCAATCGAATGTTGGAGCTGGTGGATTAACGCATATTATTTTGATGAAGAAAAATGCTTATCTCAAAACCAATATTGGCATAAGCGGTACTTATAATCACATTTTAGCAGACAGAATCGATACATCTTTTAAAACACCTAAAAACATAAAGCCCGAGTATCGTCAAAAAACACAAACAATTAAATACTCTTTTAATACAACCTACAATAAAAAATTTGATTCACGTAATTTTTTGAATGCCGGTGTTTATGCGGATGTGTTCAATACACTTTTTGTTGACAGCATTGACAATTATTTTGGTTATAACACTTTTGTTACACTCCGCAATTACCAAGGTATAACAACTTTGCTCAGAGGATTTTTACAATGGCAACATAAATTCACTGATAAGTTAGTTTTAAACTCCGGCATAACTAATCAGTTTTTCATGTTGAATAACAGTAATGCCATTGAACCAAGATTAGGATTGAAATACAGTATCAATCAGAAACAAAGTGTTAGTCTTGGAGCCGGCATGCATTCACAACTACAACCTATCTATGTGTACTTTGCCAGCGATAGCATAAACAACAAACGTGTTGAAACCAATAAAGACCTTGATTTTACAAGAGCGGTTCATGCTATTGCCGCTTATGATCTTAATTTCTCTCAAAACTTCCGCTTAAAAACAGAAGTCTATTATCAATACATTTTTAATGCTCCCGTAAAGAACACACCTAATTACTTCTCGGTTCTTAATTTAGGTGCAGATTTCACCAGTCCTAATATCACGAATCTGGTAAGTAAAGGTACAGGGTACAACTATGGATTAGAAATTACTTTAGAAAAATTTTACAGCAAAGGTTATTACTTCTTATTTACTTCTAGTTTGTTTGAAAGTAAGTACCGCGGAAGTGATAACATTTTAAGAAACACTGCTTTTAATGGTAATTATGTTTTTAATTTATTAGGAGGAAAAGAATTTAAAGTCAATCAAAAATTTGTCATCATAATAGACGCAAGAGCCACTTACGCGGGTGGAAAGCGTTTTGTGCCAATTGACTTAGAAGCCAGCAAATTGGCCAAGGATGAGATAAGAGATGGTACAAATGCTTTCGAGAATAAATATCCTGATTATTTCAGACTAGACTTGAAGCCGGGCTTTCGACTTAACTTCAAAAAAACTACACATGAATTTAGTGTTGATATTCAAAACCTAACACAAAACGATAATGTGTTTCAACAGGTATACGACATCACTAACCAACAAATTAAAACGAACTACCAATTAAAGTTTTTTATTTTACCTCAATATCGAATACTATTTTAAATTAAGTTCGAATTGGAGTGTGCTTTTGTTTTTAACCTTATCTTCAACCTCAAGCCTGAACTTTACGTTTCCAACAGGCGTCTCACTATCGGGCTTGTAGCTCAATAAATTATTTTTGGCGTCGTATTCAGCAAGCACCCAGTTATCATTAACAAATAAATTATAAGAACCAATTCCACTATCCTCATCATTAATGCTGAAGTCTATGCTATTAATGCTTTTCTGCGAAGCTGACTTAGTTACTCTAAACAAAGACTTCAAACTCGGTTTAACAGTATCAACATTTAATTGAAACCAGCCGAAATTTTTAACTGAATAAAAAACAGAATCATTTACGTTAATAGGAACAAAGGTGTTTGTGCCACTTTTTAAAATTAATTTATTTTTAACCGGTAAATACTTTTTTGGCACTTCAAAGCCTACAATACTTGTTGATTTTAAATTCGCTTCACTTGGCAAAATAATCAACTTTCCACTTCGTTCGATGGTATTTTCAAAAATCAAATTAGTACTGTTATACAAGGTATATGCAGGAATAAATATTTGCAGATTATTTTTCAAAATAAGAAAATCCTGAATGCAATTCACAAATACATCACTCTTAATCTTTGGCGGGCTATATAAAGCCAATTTACTTGCTTTTACATAAAATTTAAGAACCGTTTGATTACTAACCTCATCGCTTAAAGTTAACATCACTTCATGCGGCAGAGTATCCGTTAAAATAATTCTACCTTTCCTGCTGTAGGAAGGATACATCTCTTTAGGAAAAAGTGTTGGTAAAAAGCAACGCTGGTATTTTTGCTTCTCAATCACTTCACTGAATTCGTTCACGTAGCGTTGGTCTGCAAAGGAAATATTCTGTAATTGATGGCTGTAAATTAATTTATTATCAAGTATTAGCGTTGCGCTATAAATATTATTTGGATTACCTTGATGCGATAAAAGGTCGAAACCATTAAAACCCAAACCTAAAATATTATTTTTAAGAATCACTGTATCTTTGGGTAAGCTCAATCTGTTTTTTTTATTCAATTTTACCGGTAGGGTCAATAATACCTGTGGCATTGTTGTATCTGCCAGATTATAAATTGCAATTCTGTTTAATCTTGGTTTAATTGTATCCCTCACTTTCATGATTTTAAGCACATTATACGGCGCTTCGGTTTTCTCATCTCTTAACTCAAAATGTAAATGAGGTGCGCTGGAATTGCCCGTATTGCCAGAAAATCCAAGCAACTCCTTCTGCGATATTACAAGGTCAGTTGGTTTTAAATTAATATCAATTTCAAAACTCTTATTCTGATACTGTGTCTTAGTAACCACTTCATTAATTTTCTTAACAAAACTATTTAAATGAGCGTACACACTTGTTACTCCATTTGGATGGGTGATATAAACACTTTTGCCATATCCGCCGGAACTAATTTTAATTCTAGATATATATCCGGCAGCTGTAGCATAAACAGATTGATTTAGTTTACCGCCTGTAGAAAAATCTAAACCTGCATGAAAATGATTCGGACGCAACTCCCCATAATTACCAGTTATGATTAACGGACTATCTAAAGGCCAGGCATAGGTTTGTGATTTGGTTGATAACCTAAGAACCAAAAAACAAAGAATGAGTTTAAGAATCTTGTTTTGTAAGTGATTCATAATTATAATTAAAAAACAAATTTGTAAAAAAACTGAAGAATAAAACACCCGCAGCAGCCTGGAGCATACTTTCGGTTAAAAAATTTAAAAACAATAATGTAGTCAGTAAAAATAAAATAAAATTAGTTTTGATTGTTTTCTGCCAACCATTTATAATAAGAATAAGCAAAGGAATTAATCCTAAAAGGCCCAATCCAATGGCAGTTTGAAAAAACTGATTATGCGCATTTAACTTATGATCCAAAGCACCTGTTAAGCCTTTAACAGCGTATATATCATACAACGTTTGGTTAGCATTTCCAACTCCAACACCCGTTATATAATTAGATTTTAATACGCCAAGGCATTCTTGCCAGATCAGCATTCGCACTTCAGAACTTTCGCTGGAAGTTTTATTTAAATGATTAATGTCCAAATGAATTAAATTATCAAAGCGTGTATAAACTTCTGGAAATAACTGAACTAAAAAAAATAGAATGACCAAAACGCCTCCAAAAAGAACTAACGTTTTCTTTAATGTTAAAACAGATTTCATTTTATACAATGTCAATGCTACAAATGCAACAAACATGCCAAGGATTCCAATTTTGGAAGCACACAAGAAAATGCAAATCACAAAAAAACCTAACATAAACCATGAGAACCTTACCAATTGAGGATTTGATTTAAACCAAACCGGATAATAAACCACAATGATACAAGCTGCTAATGTTAAGTATAAAGAAAAATAAGCTGTATGTATGAAAGTAGAAAATCCGGAATAAGTTAGATACTCCGGTTGATTTTGAAGCGCATAGTATGTACCTCTGATTAATAAAAGTAAGCCTGCAAAAAAGTTACCCGAAACAAACGCCACCATCATTCGTTTTACAATAGCAATTGGATAATCAAAACAATAAAATAAATACGGGAAAATAATAAAACTCAATTTTACTTCTATGCTGCTCCACCTATCTGGTCCACCTTTCCAAATTGCAGACGTAACCGTCAATAAAAAAAACAATACACTAACAATAAATGGTAGTTGCTTTATTCCACTGATTAATTTTGTATTATTAACTGCGAAAAGAGAAAGCAATAACCAAACAACAATAAGATATGATAAGGCATATCCACCAAAGGGAAGACAAAACGCCAAGAGCACCGGGAAAAAGTAAAATAATATGTTTAAGCGCGCCAAGTTTAAAGTAAAAGTAAAACTTAATCCGGCACAAAAAATTAAAAAGTAAACTAGTAACTAACAAAAAAGCCGCAGTAAGTTCACTGCGGCTTTTTAATTTTAACTCTAAAATTTCTTCTCGAGTTTTTCAGTATTTTCTCTGAAGTTTACTTTCATTTCAACCCTTCTGTTTTTCTGTCTACCAGCAGCTGTATTATTATCAGCTATTGGCTGAGTAGAACCAAACCATTCAGTTGTTATGTTATCAGCAGGTACACCGTTTTTAACTAAGTAAGCTTTAACAGCTTTACTACGTTTTTCTGATAACAACAAGTTCTTAGCAGCATCACCTTGGTTATCCGTATGTCCGCTTAATTTCAATTTCCAGTCAAGTTTATGCTCTTTCATTAATTTTGCTAAATCTTTTAATGAAGGGAAAGATACCGGTTTAATGATGTCTTTACCTGTAGCAAATTCTAAACTTTCAAATGCTTTTTCTAAAATTTTCAATTCAGCTTCTTTCATTGGAGGCGGAGGAGGACAACCCTTCAATTCAACTAAACCTGGAGTTGTAGGGCAAGCATCATCCTTATCAAACACTCCATCTTTATCTGTATCAGGGTATGGACAACCTTTGTTCTCAACAGGTCCTTTAACATCAGGACAACCATCATCTTTATCTAATACAGTATCTCCATCCTTATCAGGACAACCTTTAAATTCTTTTGGTCCAAATACATCAGGACATGCATCCAATTTGTCAGGTGTACCATCACCATCCTTATCAGGACAACCCATGAATTCAACAAGACCAGCATCATCCGGACACTCATCATCTTTATCAATAATCTTGTCGCCATCTTTATCAGGACATCCTTTAAACTCTTTTAAACCCGGAACATCAACGCAAGCATCTTCAGCATCAGTAATTCCGTCACCATCTTTATCAGGGCAACCTTGTAATTCCTTAATACCTGCTACGTCAGGGCATTTATCATCTTTATCTTGTATGTGATCGCCATCTTTATCAGGACAACCCATGAATTCCCATACACCAGGAACATCAATACACTGATCTTTCTTGTTACTGATTCCATCCTTATCTCTGTCTTTTGGTCTACCATAAGGAATCGGTACTTTAACCATTGTGTAAAAATCAACACCGTACATATCTTTAGAAACTAAGCCTAATAGATTGTTCACACCTAAAACTAAAGGTCCAAGTCTAACCATTGATCCAAGCATTAAATCTTCCTTTCTAACAGATGCAATTGAACCCCAACTAATAGGAACTGATAAACCAAACCATTTATGATCGAAACGAGGCGTTAGACTAATTAGAGTATACTCAGAAACTTTTGTAGGTTTATTTTTATAAAAATTACCTGCATTTACCATTAGATTCGCATAAAATGGCTTCCAAATATGATAATCCACATTAGCATTAATCGTAGTTGGCAACATCATTCGAAAATCATCACCATCACGTTTACTTGGAAACATATTTAGCATTAGTGTATCAAAACCACCAACAGAATTAATCTGCACATCTTTTATATTCCAATATCCAATATCTGCCTGAAAATTGTTGGCTAAAGTACCTAACTTATAGCGAATGCTGCCTATATCGTTAATAGCGAAGCTCGCCTTAAGTTTGTATTTATTTTTATCATTCCTCCACAAACCTTTTTCGCCATCCATATCATATTTATATTTCTCGAAATCAGGACGCCACTCATAAACAGCACCAATATCAAAACCTACACCCGGATAAGATTTAAATTCGTATTTAATGTTATTTTGATTCGTAAAATCAACATTATCACTATGCCCATATTGAATATTTGATTGAAATAAGGATAATGTAGTATCAGCAATAAACTCATATTTTAAATTATCAACAAAGAAATAGGCAGCACCAAGACCTTGTAAAAGTTTAACTGTTGCTGCTGCTTTTAAAAAATGTGCGCCTTCTTGTTTTAAAACTCTCCCATAAGTTAGGCCGTACTCAGCCCAAGTCATCTGCTGAATACTCAAACGTTTGTTTTCTAACTTTTGAACGAAAAGTGTTGGATAATTAAACTCCTCAAATGCCAATCTTGCTAAATCAGGAGAAATCCCATCAATATTTAAATAATTTCTAACGCTCCATGTAAAAGCAATTGAGTTTTTATTATTGATGTTAACCATAAATGAAGGCATCGTAATGCGTGCTTTAGAATAAACACTTTTGTTACGATCAGAATTAACAATTCGGAAATTATTTTTCCAATAGTCTGGCGAGTTTTTGTTAGTGTTTTCCCAAGAATCAGGGAACTTTAAATTTTCCGGATCTGTTAATTTCCCTGTGTACTTTAATGCTGACCTTTTAACTCCCACATAATTATTCTCTGCAATAAAATTTAAACCACCTAAAACCAAATCAAACTTCATTCTATTATCAACAATGTTTGCCGGATTTGAATAAATACTGGCTACTCCTGCGTAGTTACTGCTTTGTAAGCCTAAATAATCTTGAGCAGGTAACTTAGCAATAACTATTAAACATAAAATAAGTAATTTATTTTTCATAGGTTTTGTTTGGTTAATCACCAAATATAACAAATTTTTTGATTTTACCGGCTAAATAAATTAAGCTATCTTTATAGGCTGTTTTAGATAATAAAAGATGTTAGATAAGTTAGAAGAAATTAAGAGAAGGTATCAAGAAGTGGAACTGAAATTATCGGATCCTTCAACGGTTTCGGATATGAAACTGTTTAAAAAATTAAATATAGAATATAAAGAATTAGGTCAGGTTGTTGAGTTAATTGACGAGTATAAAAAAACACTAAATAACATTGAAAGTGCAAAAGAAGTATTAGCCAACGAAAAAGACAAAGATTTTTTGGAGATGGCTAAACTTGAATTAGAAGAAAATCGAGAAAAGGAAACTAAACTCACTGAGGAAATTCGATTGATGCTGATTCCGAAAGACCCGGAAGATATTAAAAACTGTGTAATGGAGCTTAGAGCCGGTACAGGTGGCGATGAAGCTAGTATTTTTGCAGGCAATCTTTTTGAAATGTACAGTCGCTTTTGTGAAACCAAAGGATTTAAAATTGAAGTGGTGGATAGTAACCCCGGCACAATGGGCGGTTATAAAGAAATTATTTTTAACGTGATTGCCCCAGGAGCATACGGTGTATTAAAGTTTGAAAGTGGGGTTCACCGAGTACAACGTGTGCCCGCAACAGAAACCCAAGGCAGAGTTCATACCAGTGCCGCAACGGTAGTTGTATTGCCTGAAGCAGAAGAATTTGATGTTGAACTTAAAGAAAGCGACATTGAAATGCAAACGGCCCGAAGTGGAGGAGCAGGCGGACAAAATGTAAACAAAGTAGAAAGTAAAGTTATTCTAACCCATAAACCATCAGGGATGGTTGTAATGTGCCAAACAGAGCGCAATCAGCTTGGTAACCGCGAAAAGGCCATGCAAATGTTGCGCAGTAAATTGTACGACATTGAATATCAAAAAAGACTGGAAGAAACCAGTAAACGCCGCAAAACAATGGTAACTACCGGCGATCGTAGTGCTAAAATCAGAACATACAATTACCCGCAAAACCGTATTACGGATCACCGCATCAATGAAACACTTTACGATTTAGAAAACTTTGTAAACGGCGATATACAAGAAATGATTGATAAACTGCAATTTGCAGAAAATGCCGAAAGATTGAAGGAAGGCGGTTTATAATTTTTTATTTAGATTAATTCTAAAAAATACCTTAATTTTGCAGTACAAATGGCAGCCATTATTGTAACTGAAAATACGGAGTTAATGCAGCGTGTAATTGATGAAATTAAAACCTGCTTCGACCCTGAAATACCTGTTGATGTTTGGGAACTTGGATTAATTTATGAATTACACCTAAGTAAAGAAAATCATTTAAAAATTGTAATGACCCTCACTTCTCCCAACTGTCCGGCTGCTGAAACCCTGCCGGCTGAAGTTGAAAGTAAATGTAAATTGTTGCAAGGCATTACCGGCACGGAATTGGTTTTAACTTTTGAACCAACCTGGACAAAAGAAATGATGAGTGAGGTAGCTCAATTAGAGCTTGGTTTTATGTAAATGGATAATGAAATTGTAAATAAAGTTAGCACCAGTGGTATTGTTACCATTAACCTGGAAGACTTTTACATAAAAGGTGAACGCGTTTTATTTGACATTAAACCCTTACTATTTCAAGAACTCATTTTAAAGGAAAAAGATTTTAGAGAGTTTATTAAAAACAACGATTGGAGTCAATATCAAAACAAATTGGTAGCCCTCACCTGCACTGCCGATGCCATTGTGCCTACCTGGGCATATATGCTGCTAACGCTGGCATTACAGCCATTTGCCAAAAAAGTTGTTTTTGGTGATTTACAAACCTTAGAAACCCTTTTGTTTGCAGAGCAATTGGAAAAAATAGATGTAAAAGATTATAAAGATGCACGCGTTGTAATAAAAGGTTGTGGCGATATTGATTTACCAAAAAACGCCTACGTACAACTAACAGCACTTTTGCAACCACATGCTAAAAGCATCATGTATGGTGAACCATGCAGCACGGTGCCATTGTATAAGAAAAAATAACCTTACTTTCTCAATTCAAAATTATGACCCAAGTAAACTTTTCTTACTTGCTCATCGTTGGCCAAATCTTCGGCGGTACCGCTTTTAATAACACTTCCGGAGTATAACAAATAAGCTCTGTCAGTTATACTTAATGTTTCATGAACATTATGATCTGTAATTAAAATACCGATATTCTTTTCTTTTAATTTTCTAACTACCGCTTGGATGTCTTCAACCGCAATAGGGTCAACACCTGCAAATGGTTCGTCTAATAAAATAAATTTTGGATTGGTGGCTAATGCCCTAGCTATTTCGGTTCTTCGGCGCTCGCCTCCGCTCAACTGATCTCCTAAGTTTTTTCTTACATGATGCAATGCAAACTCATCCAACAAACTCTCCAACTTCAATTCCTGTTCCTTTTTAGTTAAAGTGGTCATTTCTAATACCGCACGGATATTATCCTCTATACTTAATTTTCTAAAAACAGAGGCTTCTTGCGGTAAATAACCAACACCTAGCTGAGCTCGTCTGTACATTGGTTCTTTGGTGATTTCTTTATCATCCAAAAATATTTTACCGCTATTAGGCTTCACCATCCCAACAATCATGTAAAACGAAGTAGTTTTACCTGCGCCATTAGGTCCAAGCAAACCCACAATCTCTCCTTGCTCCACCTGAATTGATACATTGTTTGCAACCGTTCGGGTTTTATATCGCTTAACTAAATTTTCGCCGCGTAAAATCATTAGCTAAAAATACGCAAAAGCGCTTATTTTTGATAAAATCTAAACTTAAATTGTGTGGAAATCTTTATTTTTAATTCTTTTTGGCTAAAATTTTGAATCAATAAAAAAATGTTTAATTTTATATCATGAGTACAGCAGAAACAAGCACAAGAAATTTTTTTATACTTTACAAGCCTAAGGATATTGTAAGTGGTGATTTTTACTATGCACAAGCACATCAACCTCCTGGATATAACCATGAGTTGTTTTATATGTGTACTGCAGATTGCACCGGACATGGTGTACCGGGTGCGTTAATGAGTATGGTGGGTATTTCACGCTTAAACGAAAGTATCATCGAAAAAAACCTTGTTCATCCTAATTTAATATTAGATAATGTTAGAAGAGGTATTATTGATTCTTTAAATCCTGAAGGAAGCGAAGAAGAAAGTAAAGATGGTATGGACTGCGTGCTATGCTGTTATGATTTTAAGAATTATAAATTAGAATTTGCTGCTGCTAACAACCCTTTATGGTTGGTGCGTAATGGCGAAATTACTGAGTTTAAGCCGGACAAAATGCCTGTTGGGAAATACAGTGAAGAGCTTAAACCGTTTAGCTTACAAAAAATTGATTTACAAAAAGGTGATACTATTTACACCTTTACTGATGGATTTGCTGATCAATTTGGTGGACCAAAAGGAAAGAAATTCAAATACAAGCAACTTGAAGAATTATTGTTAACTACCAGTCATTTAAGTTTAGATGAGCAAAAAGAAAAGTTAACTGAAGCATTTGAAAAATGGAGAGGTAACTTAGAGCAGGTAGATGATGTTTGCGTAATTGGAATAAGAGTTTAATCTATAGAAAACATAAAAAAAACCGAACTAATTAGTTCGGTTTTTTTATTTGCACCCTGTTCGTTTTTAGAAAATTCTCTCACACAAATCAACAATTCTAGGGCACCTTATTTAGCCATTGAGAATTTTATTGGAATATTATAGTATACTTTTACCGGTTGTTTATTTACATAACCTGGTTTTTTAAATTTTGGTAACAAGGCAATAACTCTCTTAGCTTCTTCATCCAATCCATATCCCAATTTATTCTGAGTAATTACATTCGTAACACCACCTGTTTCATCAACTACAAATCTAACATAAGCTGTACCTTCTTTACCTGCTTCTCTTGCGCTATTGGGATAAACAATTTTTGAAGAGATAAAACGATACAATGCACTCAATCCTCCCTCAAACTCAGGTGCTTCGTCGGCAAAAATCTTTACATCGGTTTCCCCGCCATTGCCGCCATTGCCATTACTAGTTAAAGAGCCTGTACCTGTTGAACCAACTGTGCCGGTTTCACCTGTACCTGTTGTGCTAGTGGTGCCTGTGCTAGTTAAATCAGTATTAGTAGCAGTGGTGTTTGTCTCAACAGCCAAACTATCTTTAACAATTGTACCAATAGCTTGTGTATTAGGCTTATTTGAGTTAGCCGGAGTTGGATCAACTGGAGTTGAATTTGGTTTATCCATTTCTAATGGTTTACTCAAGTCAATCGGTGTAACCAAATCCTTTACATCTAACTGATCAATTACTATTGGAGTAGTAATTTCCGCTTGATGGGTAAAATAATATCCTAAACTCATTAAGCTGCCAAAAGTTAAAGCAACAATTGTTAGTGATTTAAAAAGCGTTTCGCCATAAGTTGAACGAATTTCATATGCGCCATACGCTTTGTTTTTGTTAGCGAAAATTACCTCGTTTAATTTTTGCTGATTGTTTACCGGAATATTCATAACATTTAGTTTTTAGTGTTTCCGATTATCTGTTTTGCGCTTTAACATTAATCGTTGATGTAAAATTACATCCAACATCTCAAAAATTAATTTAGCACTATAAAACTGGTATATACTTATTTAAAAGTGGTGCAAATTTTAAAAAAGCTGGTTAACAAAAATGCCCCCTTCAAGCCGGGGGCACTCTATATAGTTAAATGTAAATGTTTGTCCTTATTTAATAACTATTTTAGCATTTGGTAAGGTGCGATCCCCGTCAGGGCCCTTCACCTGAACGTCTTCAATGTATATTCGTTCGCCTTTCTTTAACTTGTTTATTTCAGAAGCAAAGGCTCCATTTAAGTTATTCCCATTAATTACTTTGCTTTCTGACAGGCGATTGTTTTGGTATAACGAAATTGTAAACTTCGTTACTTTAAATGGGATATTGTATTCGTAGGAAGACATATCAACTCCAACAGCACTTAACAACTTGGCTTCGTTAGCCGGTACTTCAATTGTACCATTACAGGTTCTGCCTAAAAGTTTTAAAGGTGGAGAAGGGAATTTTTTTACCCTAAAATACTTGGGTGCACCTTGCGGCTTTGTTCCGTTAGCTGTGCGTTCATACACCTGTATACTAGCAGTACCAGTGCTTGCAACTTTTGCAATGTATTTTCCATTGCCACTATTAATTAAATTAATACCGCAACCGCTAGCATTTACCATCAAATCTGTTGGAGCTACCCCTGCTGCGCTGATGCTTAACTCATTGTCTGCTCCAATGTATAGAACATTCATTTTTTCAGCGCTAACAGAAACAGCACTGTTAGCTACCACATACTCATTCTTATAAGGGAAATAACGGTATTTACCCATGCCATCTTTAAATTTAATCCAACCCTTAACATCCTTACGCCCTACACCAGCAGCAGGTATAGATATTTTCCCGGTTCCTGCTTCAACAGGCAAGGCCACAGCACCCGGCATTAGTTTTCCTGAAGCTGTATCCACATCTCCCAGAATAAATTGAATGTTATCTTCTGTAAACTCAGAACTGGTAGCTGATAAAAAAACCGATGCAGAATAATTATCTCCACTTTGTACATATTGACTGGAAGGTACAATTTTTGCCTCATACGAATTAAAATTGATTCTTAATTTGCCGCTTGCCGAGGCAAACTTATTTACCAACTCTGCTTCTATGTTTCGGATATCACTTTGTATTTTAGATAAATTGGTCACCACAGCAGCTAAAGGCATGTGATAAAAATTTCTGGTTTCCCATGTAATGAGTTCACCCTCTTTGTTAAAATAATTATCCGTTGGTGTAAACAACTTAATTTGTTCCCTTAATACATTTGCGTCCTCTTCAGGTAATTTTAAACCATTCTTTTCTGTCATGGTGTTTATTAGTGAATTTAATTCAGTCGCCAATCCATTTACTTCGTTTCTCAATTCATTGGCTGAATTGGTTCCGGTTTTTGGTTTTGCTTCGTCATCACCCAGCAAAAAAAAGGTTGGCTTATCATAATCATCTAATTTTTCGATATTGGCCAAACGCATGGTATCTGCACCAGATACAGCTTCGGTATATTGCTTAACCTGCTGCTTTAAAATTTCTATGTAATCGTAAGTTTTTTGTGTTTTGGTGCAAGCTAGTTTTGCTTTTTCATAATAGCCTTTTACTTCCGGATGACCATTCTTAATGGCGTCATCAAAAGCCTTTAGCATTAACTGCGTATTATTAGAAAAGTTAGAGTTAGTAGTTTCAATGTTTTCATTGATTGTTACAAAGCCTTGTAACACTTCCTTACTAACATTAAGTGCCAAAAGACATGTTAGTACCAAGTACATCATGCCTATCATTTTTTGCCGTGGTGTTTCTTTTGCGCCTGCCATAATAATTTATTTTAAAGTTGATGTATGTATAAATTATTTGCTAAAAAAAGTTACAGGAATAATTTTTATCAACATGCTGTAACCATTTTTTAATCTTGTTTTATACAGTCCATTTTTTAAACTTTTTGATCAACTTTTTCCTACGCTTTTATGAGATGGTTTACATTTATTTAGAGCAATTCGGCTAAGACATTAGTATTCCTCTTTCTCCTTTCTGTGAAATGCGTTAAATCAGTCTCATTAATTTTGCAAAAAGGCCTAAAATGTAGCTAGTTTGTGAAAAAATCCCCTAAATTTGCTGCTTTCTTAATAAGTTATGGAAGTAAAAACCTTATCTCAAATAGACCTCACTGCAAATCCTGTTATTGCACAAATGGCAATTCATAATCACGAACAAATTTTATTTTGTAATGATAATGCAACCGGATTAAAAGCTATTATTGCTGTTCACAATACCATATTAGGCCCATCACTTGGCGGAACACGCTTTTGGAACTATAACAACGAAGCTGAAGCGTTAACCGATGTATTGCGTCTTTCAAGAGGTATGACCTACAAATCAAGCGTAGCTGGTATTAACCTTGGAGGCGGTAAAGCTGTGATTATAGGTGATCCTAAAAAACTAAAAAATGAAGCTTTATTAAGACGATTTGGAAAATTTGTAAATAGCCTTGGTGGAAAATACATTACAGCAGAAGACGTTGCAATGACCAGCAGAGACATGGAAATCATTAAAATGGAAACTGACTATGTTAGTGGTTTACCAGAAAACATGGGAGGTAGTGGCGATCCGAGTCCTGTTACGGCATACGGTGTTTATGTAAGCATGAAAGCCAGTGCACGCGAAACTTGGGGTAGCGATAGCCTAAGCGGTAAAAAGGTTCTGGTACAAGGTATAGGGCATGTTGGGGAAGTTTTGGTAAGTCATTTAACAAAAGAAGGTGCTAAAGTATACATTAATGATATTAACCAAGAACGTTTAAAGGAAGTTGCAAACACCTACAAAGCAGAAGTTGTAAACGCTGATACAATGTTTGATTTAGATATTGATATATATGCCCCATGTGCTTTAGGTGCAACTGTTAATGACAATACATTAAATAAATTAAAATGTAAAATTATCTGTGGTGCAGCCAATAATCAATTAGCAGATGAAGTTGTGCATGGAGAAGCAGTTGGTAAAAAAGGTATTTTATACGCACCAGATTTTGTTGTAAATGCAGGTGGTATTATCAATGTGTATTATGAATTAGACGGCTATAATAGAGAAAGAGCTTTAGCTCATGCTGAAAAAATTTACGATACTACATTCAATCTGTTTCAACTGGCTAAAGCTGAAAAAATTGCTACATACAAAGCAGCTAATAAACTTGGCGAACAACGTTTAGAAGCAATTGCAAGAATTAACGCTGTACTTTAATAAATATGCTCAATAGAAGGTTTTTACGAATAAAGGTCATGCAAGCCTTATATGGTTATTTTCAACACGAAAATGCCGATACCAAGTTGTTTGAAAAAGACATGTTTAAAAGCCTTGACAAAATTTATGATCTTTATCTAACCATTTTTAGTTTATTGAATCATATTCATCATACTGCTTTAGTAATTATTGATGAGCATAAAAACAAAAAATTACCTAATCAAGAAGATTTAAATCCAAATCTTAAATTCATTAACAACTACATTTTGAAAGATCTTGAGAATAATAAAAATTTTCATGATTTATTGGAGAAACGTAAAATAAACTGGCAAAATGATTTTGATTTAATTCGTAAATTATTTTTTGACTTACGTGCAAGTGATTTGTATAAAACATACATGCACAACAGCACCAATGATCAAAGTGAAGACCGCCAATTTTTAATTGATTTTGTTGTACAACAACTAAGCGAAAATGAAGTGCTGCAGTCTTTATTTGAAGATAAAAATATGCATTGGGCAGATGATGCATTTGTTGCTTTTAATTCTGTTGTTAGAACACTCGAAAAAGCTAACGACAAATTTAGTTTGATGCCGTTGTTACGAGACGAAAAGGATGATTTTGAATTCATGAGTGCGCTTTTTAACAGAACAATTATGTATAAGGCCGATTTTAAAGAATTAATTGGCAAGCACACTAAAAACTGGGAGCTGGACCGTATTGCCAACATGGATATGCTGTTAATGGAAATGGCCTTAACTGAAATTGTTTATATCCCTACAATACCTGTTAAAGCATCACTTAACGAATACATTGATATTAGTAAAGAGTATAGCACACCACAAAGTAAATTATTTTTAAATGGTGTATTAGATCAAATTATTATTGAGTTAAAACGCAATAATAAAATCAACAAGATTGGTAAAGGTCTTAAAGAAGACTAATCATTAAATACTTTATTCAGTACGAGATTAACCTCATCGGCCCTAGTTAACACCATAGCATGTGATCCGTCTTTAATGAGGTATTTAGCATCTATTAAGTCAACAGGCATTAAGCGGTCTTTGGTTCCATGAATCTGAATAATTTTTGGATTGCTCGCTGTACGTTGCCAGTTAACAATAGTATTAATTGCATGCCTGAAGTAATTTGGGCGCATACTCCTCATCATGTCAAAGAACAATTTGCTGTAAAAATCATCAAATCCTAAAATCTTACGTTTTAATTGACCACCGGTTGTAAAAAAATAATTATTGATAAAATAATATAATGGTATTACTTTTAAAAACTTAAGCAAAAAAGGAAATTGTTTATTGTTTTTGGTGGAAGAAATCAACACCACATTTTCTGTTTCAATTAAATCTTCAAGCTCGGCACAAATCATGCCCCCAAAGGAGACGCCTATTAAATTAACTTTTTCGTTGGTATTAATTTGTGGCAAGAATTTTTGCGCATACTCTTTCAGACTCTCATTAGTCTTAGTATCAGGCCAAGTTAATACAACTAATTCGTGGTTAGGAATGTGTATGTTTTGAAATAATTCTTTAGTACAGCCCAAGCCGGGTATGGCATACACCTTTTTCAACTACTTACTTTTTATGCTCTACTTCGTAACCTTTCTGAAGCCATTCAGAGAAACCATTTTGCATGTGTGCCACATGCTCAAATTTATTCTTTTGCATAAATTCCAGTGCCTCTCCGCTTCTTCCGCCACCGGCACAATATAAAAGGTATGTTTTTGATTTATCTAATTTTGAAACAATAGCTTCAGCATTTTTATCAAACCAATTTATTTCAAAGGCATTCTTTATTTTTCCTTTCTTGGTAATTTCTTCAGGCGTGCGTAAATCAATTACAACAGTGTTTTTAGTTGTTAGCTTTTGTTTAAACTCCTCTGCGCTTAGGTTAGTTTGTGCAAATCCAAAATTCACTAAAAAATATGCGATAATTAAACTAATTTTTTTCATGGTACTAAATTTTATTATGTTTTTAAATTATGATAAGTGAAGGTTGTTAAATTACTCACGCATTGGTGGGATGTGTCTTTCTTCTAAACATGGAACAGCGTAATCACACAACAAATCCAAATGAATTTTTAACGGTTGAGAACTTGTTTTGGTTGTTACTACTTTACCTTTAACCAGGCTAATTAACTGTAACTCTTTTCCCCATTGTGCTTTTAGGCATTCCAATTTGTAATCGCTTACTGGTTGTCCATTTGGTGTACCTTTTTTTAATCTCCAACCTTCCATTATTTTGTAAGTTCCATTTTTTAAAGTAATCTTTAGTATTCCTTTGTCATCGGTTACAGCTGAATCAATTTTTCCTTTTTTGCTAACGAAAAATAATTTAAAGTTAGCATAAGGTTTTGGCTGACTACTTTCTTCAATTATTTCAGGTGTAGGTTTTGCGCCACCACAGTATGGCTGAGTGTAAGTAACAGTAAAATTTAATGGTGTTTGTGCTTTGCAAGATGTAAGTAAAAGCACGGAAGAAAAAATTAAAAATAAGTTTCTCATAATAACATCAAAGTTAAAAAAAAAAGGTTGCCAATTAACGGCAACCTTCTTAAAAAAATACAATGAAGTTTAAGCGGTTTTCATTTCGCTTAATACTTTATTCATTCCGCGCACAGCTTCTGCACTCTTATTGAACGCAGCTTGCTCATCAGCAGTTAATTTAAAGTCAACAATTTTTTCCCAGCCATTTCTACCAATAACTACAGGTACACCAAGACAAATATCACTTTGTCCGTATTCGCCATTTAAGCTCACGCAACAAGTATATAATTTTTTATGGTCGTTTAGGATGCTATCTACTAAAGCAGCAACTGAAGCACCTGGTGCATACCATGCACTAGTACCAAGCATTCCGGTTAAAGTAGCTCCACCAACCATAGTATCAGCAGCTACCTTTTTTAATTGCTCTGCATCCAATAAATTACTTACAGGGAAACCATTATAAGTTGCTAATCTAGTCAATGGAATCATTGTTGTATCACCATGTCCACCAATTACGTAGCCTTGTATATCACTAGCTGGTACATTTAAAGCTTGAGATAAATAGCACTTAAAACGAGAGCTATCTAAAGTACCACCCATACCAATGATTCTATTTTTTGGTAAACCGCTTTCTTTTAATGCTAAATAAGTCATTGTATCCATTGGGTTACTAACGATAATCACGATTGCGTTTGGAGAATGTTTTAAAACATTTTCAGTAACAGTTTTTACAATACCCGCGTTAATTCCAATTAATTCTTCTCTGGTCATACCTGGCTTACGAGGGATACCACTTGTAACTACAACCACGTCACTATTAGCTGTTTTAGCATAATCATTAGTACTGCCCGAAATACGTGTGTTAAAACCGTTTAAGGTTGCGGTTTGCATAAGGTCTAAAGCCTTTCCTTCAGCAAAATTTTCTTTTATATCTAAAATAACTACTTCGCTTGCGATGCGATTAATTGCAATGTACTCTGCACATGATGCACCTACATTTCCTGCTCCAATAACTGATACTTTCATACTTTTAAATTTTAATTATGCCGGTAAATTTATAAAAAAGCTATGAAAATAAGTGTTTTGTTTAAAATAAATATCAATGTTAATATTTGTTTATTTGTTTGGCTTTTCTGGATTTTTGCCTCAACTTTAACTAATCTAATCATAACACCATGAAAAAAATTGTTTTAGGTCTTTTTTTGTTTTCTGCCATCATATTGCAAGCTCAACAAAATCCGGTGAGTTGGTTTGCAACCTATAAAAAAACAGGTGCTGCTGAAGGAGAAATTACCATCACGGCTAATATCGAAAAAGGTTGGCACACCTATTCACAGCGACCAACTGATGCAGGCCCTATTCCTACTTCATTCAAATATGGCGATTTAAAACACTTTACACTAGTTGGAAAAACAGAGGAAAGCGACGCACACGAAGAATTTGTTAAGGCATTTGAGGCTAAAATATTCGTGTTTAGCGGCAAAGCCACTTTTACTCAAAAGGTTAAATTACTTGGTAAAAATCCTATTATAAAAATTAATGTTGAATACATGTGTTGTAACGACAATATGTGTCTACCACCAAAAACAGTGGAGTTGAACGTTAAAACTGAATAATTTTAATATATTTGTCCAATCAACTTAAATCGATTTAATAAATGAAAAAACATTTTTTTCTTTTACCTTTTTTGGTTCTTTTTAGCTTTCTTGCAGCGCAAGATAACCCTGTTAAATGGTCGTTTGAATCTAAAAAAATAAGTGCCTGCGAATATGATTTAATTTTTAAAGCCAGCATTGAAGAGCCTTGGCATATTTACTCAATCGTAAAAGCGAAAGGTGATGGCCCGAACCCAACTTCATTTAAGTTTAATAAAAATAAAGATTATGAATTGCTTGGTGGTGTTAAGGAAAGTGCGCCAAAAAAAGAGTTTGATAAAGTATTTGAAATAAATGTAGCCTATCACGAAAAAACAGCCAGTTTTACACAACGCATTAAATTGGCGAAAGAAGGTAAGGTTAAGATTACAGGTAAATACGAAGCTCAAGCTTGTACTGAAGAGAAGTGTATTTTTCCTCCTGCTGATGATTTTATTTTTGAATGTAGTGGTAGCGGTGAGTGCGTTTCAACTGCAGTTGCTTCTACTACCGACACCATTGATTCTGCCGCAACAGCCAGTGATAAAGTTGACTCCGTTCCGGTTGTTAAGCAAGATACAAGCTCAGCGATTGTTGCTCCTACCCACAGTTCCAAAGGCGATGCACCTTCTTCATCCATGTCGTGGTGGGGTATTTTTTTAGCCGGCTTTATTGGTGGTTTTGCTGCATTATTAACACCATGTGTGTTTCCAATGATTCCAATGAACGTAGCATTTTTTACCAAACAAAGTAAATCTAAAAAACAAGGTCTTCGCAATGCCATAATTTATGCTTTCTTTATTATTGCATTATATGTGAGTCTTGGTTTAGGCGTTACCATTATCTTTGGAGCCGGCGCGCTGCATACTTTATCAACCAATGTGTGGTTTAACTTGGCGTTTTTTGTTTTATTACTGGTTTTTGCAGCATCCTTTTTAGGGGCGTTTGAAATTGTACTGCCAAGTTCTTTCGTTAACAAAATGGATGCTAAAAGTGACAAAGGAGGTCTGGCAGGTATCTTTTTTATGGCATTCACTTTGGCCTTAGTTTCGTTTTCGTGTACCGGACCTATTATTGGCACCTTGTTAGTTGAAGCTGCGGGTACAGGTAACATCTCCGGTCCTTTTTGGGGTATGTTTGGTTTTGCCTTGGCCTTAGCCTTGCCTTTTGGACTATTCGCAGCTTTCCCCGGATGGTTGCAGTCCATGCCAAAATCAGGTGGCTGGCTTAATTCCGTTAAAGTTACGCTTGGTTTTCTTGAATTAGCGTTGGCACTCAAATTTGCGTCGAATGCCGACTTGGTAGTTCAAGCCTTTATTTTAACACGCGAAGTGTTTGTTGGTTTATGGATTGTTATTTTTATGCTACTTGGACTTTACCTCATTGGTGTGTTTAAAACGTCGCACGACAGTGATGTAAAACATCTATCTGTAACACGTTTGTTTTTCGCCATTACAGCCTTTTTCATCACTTTTTATTTAATCCCGGGCTTATGGGGTGCTCCGCTAAAATTATTTAGTGGTATTTTACCTCCACTTGAATATTCTGAATCTCCACACGGATTTGGTAACGCGCCGTCTTCAGCTGCACACGCAGAAAGCAAAGATCCTGAATTTGGCAAATATATTGAAACCAATAAGAATGGTGTGACTCATTTTAAAAATGATTATGAACACGCCTTAGCTTACGCTAAAAAAGTTGGTAAACCATTAATGGTAGATTTTACAGGGCATGCCTGTGCCAATTGCCGTAAAACAGAAGATAATGTTTGGCCAAACGAAGAAGTGCTTAAACGTTTAAATAATGATGTTGTATTGGTTTCATTATATGTTGATGATAAACGCGAATTAGATCCTAAAGATCACATGAAAGTTTTTTGGTACGGCAAAGAACGTGTGATTACAGATATTGGAGATAAATTTAAGTACATGGAGGAAACGCTTTACCAACAAAGTACGCAACCCTTGTATGTTTTATTAGACCATAACGAGAAACCATTAAATGCTACACGTGGATACGACCCTAACGTTGAAGAGTACGTTAAATGGTTAGATGAGGGTGTGAATAATTTTAAAGCTAAAGCCAAGTAAAATACTGATAAGACAGGCAATTGCCGTTTAAAGCATAAAATTTTGATTTTATCATTTAAAAAATGTTTTGTTGTATTGGTTTTTTTTACTGCAAATTGTTTTGCTCAAAAAAATGATACTCCAACAAATTCTCAGTTAAGTAAATATTATAATCTAGCCATCTATGATTTTTTGCATGATGTAACAAGTATTTATCAACTGCAATTAGACACGCTGCTAATTGGGCAACACGAAGAATTTCCACCCATAACTTTAAAAAGTAAAATTAACAACACACAAATTCTATTGTTGGGTCCGGAGAAAGGTGAGACGATTATGAAAAAGAACACCAAAGCTTTTTATGTAAACATAATTAGTTGGGGCACTAAAAATGATTACCGAGTCAAGTTCTTCGTGTTTTCAAAAGGCTTTGCCCGTGCATTTGATTGGCATGCAACTTATCAATTTGATTCCAACAATCAAGGAAAAAAACTAAGCTCTCAGTTTGAGAATTTTGGATTTGTGAAGTGATAGAACATTTCAACCTGCTCAAATCCTAACGCCAATAATTGTTACATCATCAACTTGTTCTAATTTACCTTTCCAATTTTCAAATTCACTTTCAATAATCGCTTTTTGAGCATCCATCCCTTCATCTTTAATTTTTAGCAACAATTCTTTTAATTGACTTGCCTTATATTTTTTTCCTTTCTCGCCGCCAAACTGATCTTGATAGCCATCTGTAAAAACGTATATGCAATCACCTTTAACTACTTCAATTTGATGTGTTTTAAATGGGTGCATGTTTGCATACTGCCCTATAGGTTGTTTATCCGGCTTAATTTCTAACAATTCATTTCCATCTTTTCTAATAATCCACAAAGGATTGTTTGCCCCAGACCATTGAATTAATAAATCTTTTAGCGATAAAGACACAATTGAAATATCCATGCCGTCTTTAACATCTTCTTCACTTTTTTCAAATTCTTCAATAATCAATTGTCGGGTTTTGTCCAGTATCTTTCCGGGCTCTCGCAAACCATATTCCCTTACACTCCTGTTAAGTGCATTATTACAAACAACACTCACCATTGCTCCGGGCACACCGTGTCCTGTACAATCAGCTGCTGCAAACAATACCATGTCATTAACTTGTTCAATCCAATAAAAGTCTCCGGCCACGATATCTTTTGGTTTATAAAAAATAAAACTATTGGGCAAATTGGCTTTAACAATACGTGATGATGGCAGAATGGCGCCCTGTATTCGCTTGGCATAACTGATACTACCCAAAATTTCTTTATTTTTTTCTTCGATTAAATGATTTTTTTCTGTAAGCAAGTTAGCCGTGCGTTGTTTTGTTTGATAACCCTTAAATAATAATATCAAAAAAGCTGTTAAAGCTAATAAGCCTGCTACAAAGTAATTTCTGTATACTTGTTGCTGTGTGATGTCCGCTTGTTGTTCGCCTAACAATTTTTCCTTCTCCAGTAACTCCTTTTCTTGAGCCTTTGTTTTATATTTTTGCTCTAACTCGTTAATGTTATTTAGGTTTTCATTTTTATTTAATGAGTCGTAATAAAACTTATGTTTTTTAAAAAAACTCAATGCATTTTTATAATCACCTTTTAATTCAAAAACATCTGATCTTATTTTACTTGCTTGATATAGTGTATTTAACTGGCCAATCCTGTTTGAAACAGCAATCGCAGAATCCGCATATTTAGCCGCATTTGCATAATCTTTTAGTTCCATGTATAATGAGGCAATTTCATAAGATGTACTGGCTTGCCCAATATACTCCTTGTTTCTCTCGGAAATCTGAACCGAACGTTTCATCATATCTAAGGCCTTTAAACGGTTACCCATTCGACGTAACATTTTGCCATATTTTTCCAATGTCCATTTTTGAATCGATACTCTATTACAACTATCGCCAATCCTTAGTGCTTTTGCAAAATATTTTTCAGCTTGTGCATATTCATTTTGCATAGACAATACATCTCCAATTCTTAGGTAAACCAAACCCATGGTAACAGGATGTTTAAATGGTTTTAATAATTTTTCGGAAATTAAAAAATACTCTAATGCTTTTTTAAAATCCGGAGATGATTTTTCGGAATAAATTAAACCCAAATTATTATAAGCAGCGCCAATCAATCTTTTGTTACCGGATTTTTCAGCATATTGTAATGATGTAAAACAAGTACTGACTGCGGGCTCGTAATCCCCGATTGAAAAATATAAATAAGACAGAAAATAATAGCTGTTTGCAGCCATTGTATCTGATAGTTGCCCTTTGGTTTTATCTACTGCCTCTTTCATAATTGAAGTGGCCTCATTTAACTTGCCCATCTCGCCGGCATTATTTGCCAACTCATTAGCTGCCATGCACAGGTACTCAGGATTTTGACCAATTTCGGGCAAAGCGGTTAGTTTATTATAAAACTTAACAGAAGTTTCATAATCCATTGTTAAATAAGCCGCCTTCATGCATTTTTGAATACGTGTGGCTACAGGCAGCTTAGATTTGAGATAAAATCGAGCTGAATCTTCCTGTGCGCTGAGAAAAAAGCAAGAAAAACAAACTAAAATAATTATGATGACATTTCTTTTCAGTTGTGAAATTGACTTAACCAAATTTAGTCTAAGATACTAAAAAAGAGGAAACTTAATAATCCTAAACAATTATGTTGCCTTTTTAATTGATTGAAACGCAATTTTACAATTAAACCCAACTTAAATATAATATTCACTTATTTATTAAATAACCTTGTTATTCGTCCCAAATGACCTTGTCATTCGTCCCAAGGCTTGCATTTTGCCCCAAACATTTGCTAATCAGCCCTTTAATTTGACATGTAACTAATCATCAACTTACCTTTGACGAAAAAAAGCAATGGAAAATTTTATTCGTTATTCAATTTTTGTGCATGTGTTAGCAGGCTGTACAGCCTTAATTACCGGTTTGATTTCTATCTTACTCAGAAACAATGTTAAACGCCATAAAAAAGCAGGCATTATTTATTTTTATGCCATGACGGTGGTTTTTGTAACTGCTACCTACGTTTCGGTATACAAACAAAACATCTTTTTGTTATGTGTGGCCTTTTTTACTTATTATGCTTGTTTAACAGCTTATAGAGCGCTTAAATTAAAACGTTTGCATCTCGACCAAAAACCTGGTATTATTGATTGGAGCATTGAAGTGTTTTTTGGCTTAATGCATGTTAGCTTTTTGGCTTTTGCAATACTATTACTCAAAAAAGGACATACAGAAGTTGGTATTGTGAGTCTGGTGTTTGGCGTCTTTGGTTTACGGGGTAATTATGTAACCATTCATCGCCTGTGCGGCAAATCGAAGCATAAAAATTACTGGTTATTAGCTCACATTGGAGGCATGTTAGGTAGTTACATAGGTGCTATTACGGCGTTTTTTGTAAACAACAATGCTCGTTGGATTCATCTGCCGGAAATAGTAGCCTGGTTGGGTCCAACTGCTTTAATTACACCATTAATTATTTTTGAATTAAGGAAGTATAAGAAGGAGGGGTAACTGCTTAGCGTAAAATAAAAAACACCAAGCGACTTGATTTTGAAGTAAAACAACAACTATTTTGACGGTTTCTTGGCATTACATTTACAACTAAATTCGCTCACTGCGTTCGCTAAAATAGGCCATGTTTTACCGCAGATACAAGGCACTCGACAAAAAAAGATGATGTGTTAACTGTTTCAACATATCATTTAAATATGTTGAATAAATTGAATTATTTTAACATATTATTTGGACATGTTGAACGAATTAACCTATCTTTGTAATATGTTGAAAATATCGAATTATTTTAACATATTAAATAAACTATAAAATCATGAATAAATCAAATCAACCATACAATAAACTACCTTTACTGCCTCCTAAAATTAATTTCACAAATGCTTTATTTAAAAAGACAATTGAAGCCAACAAAGCTTTGGCTGAGCTGAAAGGGCTTGCCGGTTTAATTCCCAATCAAGCCATTATACTAAACAGCTTAATTTTAAGAGAAGCAAAAGATAGTTCTGAAATTGAAAACATAGTTACCACCCAAGATGCTTTGTACAAAGCATTCTCTATAGACAATGAACCACTCGACCCTAATGTGAAAGAAGTGTTGAATTACCGAGAAGCGCTTTGGTCGGGCTTTGAGGTAGTAAAGAAAAAACGCCTAATTACCATTAGAGAAATCATTAAAATACAAGAGTTACTTATTGGCAATAATGCAGGTATCAGGCAACAGCCGGGTACTGCATTGAAAAATGCTAAAACAGGAGAGATTATTTATACCCCACCTTTTGGAAAGGATGTGATTGAAGAAAAATTAAAAAACTTAGAGCAGTATATAAATACCAAAGATGATGTAGATCCATTAATTAAAATGGCCATCTTTCATTACCAGTTCGAGTCTATACATCCTTTTTATGACGGGAATGGAAGAACAGGAAGGATTATAAATGTACTGTACCTTATTTTAAACGAGTTATTAGACCTACCTATTTTGTATCTCAGTTCATACATTATAAATCATAAAAAGCAATACTACGAAGGACTTGAAAATGTGCGTACAAAAAACGATTGGGAAGGTTGGATTTTGTATATGCTAGACTCCATTGAACAGACATCCAAGAGTACCATCAATCTTATCAAATCAATCAAAGGATTGATTGATAAGGAAATTGAAAACGTAAAAGAAAAATGTCCTAAAATCTACTCAAAGGAACTAGTAGAATCTTTATTTAATCAACCTTATTGCCGTATTTCTACTTTAGAAAATAGTTTAAATATTACCCGATTTACGGCCAGTAAATATTTAAAAGAGTTAGAAAACATAGGTTTACTCAAAGGCGAAAAAACGGGGCGAGACATGCTTTACATCAATAAGCCTTTATTTGCTTTGTTGAAAGAGCAAGATAAGTTATTGAAATAGATGATTTGAATTATTTTAACTATGGCCATTTGTTCAGTATTTATAGTCTGTTATGTTTTGTGCTAATATTCTATTTTGGTGCTGTATTAAAACTCTACAGTTGTGCAAACGTTTTAAATTTCAATTAATTATAACCCAATAAATTAAAACGATTGCACTAAAAAAACAATAAAATTCAAGCTGGTAAATTGGTCAAATTAGCTTGCCCGGACAAATAATGGAGCAGGCTCATGCCGAAAATAAAAATTCCTCACTCTACCGAGTGAGGAATTTTTTCTTGTTTGTAGCCCGTACGGGAATCGAACCCGTGTTTCATCCGTGAAAGGGACGTGTCCTGACCCCTAGACGAACGGGCCATTATTTTACTTCCATGGTAGAAGCCCATTTTTGATTTGGGATTGCAAATGTAAGCTTTTTTTATTTACCAGCAAATTTTTTTAAAATTAAAGTAAAAGAAAATAAACGAAATAAGCCTTTTGTTGCTCAATTCCCCCCCAAATATTGAATAATATCAAACTAAGAAAAACCAACAACATCACGAACCTGAGCCAACTTGGCATTAGCAAGTTCTGCTGCTTTAGTCTCTCCAATTCTTAATGCATTTTCCAACTCTTGCTCATTGGCCATTAATCTGGCATATTCTGCTCTCTCTGCTTTATATTTTTCTAAAATTAGCTCGTAAATAGCATTTTTAGCATGCCCATAACCATAACCGCCCTTTAAATAATTGTCTCGCATCTCTTCAGTTTGTGTTTTACTGGCAATAACTTTATAAATGGCAAATGCATTGCAGGTATCCGGATTTTTAGGAGCCTCCAAAGGTGTGCTATCGGTAACAATGCTCCCAATTACTTTTTTTAAGTCCTTTTCAGGTAAAAATAAATTGATAAAATTGTTTCGAGATTTACTCATCTTCTCTCCATCCGTGCCGGGTATCAGCTTAACCTCTTCATCAATACTGGCTTGAGGTATAACAAAAACCTCCTGCCCTGCTCTGTAATTAAAAGATTTCGCAATATCCGCAGTCATTTCCAGATGTTGTAATTGATCTTTTCCAACCGGCACAACATCTGCATCGTATAGCAAAATATCAGCAGCCATTAAAACAGGGTAAGTAAATAATCCGGCGTTAACATCACTTAAGCGATCACTTTTATCTTTAAAAGAATGTGCATTGGCTAACATTGGAAAAGGCGTATAACAATTTAAATACCACGTTAATTCTGTTACCTGCGGCACTCGACTTTGTCGATAAAATATCGTTTTGCTTACATCCAAGCCAAATGCTAACCAGGTTGCAGCAACTGCTTTTGTACTTTCCTTTATCTGTTTTGCATCTTTTACGGAGGTTAAACTATGCAAATCTGCAATAAACAATAAGCTCTCTACATTGGGCTGTTTACTTTGCTCAATTGCAGGCACAATGGCGCCTAACAAGTTACCAAGGTGTGGCACATTAGTACTTTGTATGCCTGTTAAAATCCGTTTCATGACTTACATTTTAATAGTTTGGCTCCTATCTGGGCCTACAGAAACAATGGTTATAGGTGTAGATGTTGCTTTTTCAATAAAAGTAACATAGTCCTTTAACTCAAGCGGTAATTGATCTTTGTGATTAATTTTGGTTAAATCACAATTCCAACCCTTTACTGTTGTTGTAATTGGTTTTAAATATTGTGGGTCAATATTATATGGTAAATAATCAATTACCTGACCATTGTAATTGTAATGTGTACAAATTTCAATATTTTCGAAATCACTCAATACATCCGCCTTCATCATCATTAATTCAGTTACACCATTAATCATAATAGCGTATTTTAAAGCAGGGATATCTAACCAGCCGGTTCTGCGCGATCGACCGGTTGTACTACCAAACTCTCTTCCTATTTGCCTTATTTTTTCACCAACTTCATTATCCAATTCTGTAGGAAATGGTCCACTGCCAACTCGGGTACAATAGGCTTTAAAAATTCCAATAACACTTCCTATACGGTTAGGTGCAATACCTAAACCGTTACAAGCACCTGCACAAATAGTATTACTACTGGTAACAAAAGGATATGATCCAAAATCCACGTCCAGCAAACTTCCTTGCGCTCCTTCTGCAAGCACTCGTTTACCGCCCATAATGGCATTGTTAATGTAATGTTCTGTATCTATAAATTGTAATTCCTTTAAACTCTCAATTGCGTTAAACCATGCCGGTTCTAACTCCGCCAAATTATAATCATAATTGTAAAACGACAATAATTGCTTGTGTTTATCAACTAAGGTGTTGTATTTGTCCTTAAACTCGTTAGTTTCTATATCTCCAACTCTCAAGCCATTGCGACCTGTTTTATCCATATAAGTGGGTCCGATACCTTTTAAGGTTGAGCCGATTTTATTTTTTCCTTTAGCAGCCTCGCTTGCTGCATCTATCAAACGATGAGTAGGCAAAATTAAATGTGCGCGTTTGCTTATAACCAATTTGGTAGTTACATCAACACCCAATCCCTTTAAGGCATCAATTTCCTTTTTAAAGATAACAGGGTCAATTACTACGCCATTACCAACTATATTAATTGCTGTTGGGTGAAAAATCCCACTCGGAATGGTGTGTAATACGTGTTTGATACCATTAAATTCTAGTGTATGACCTGCATTTGGTCCTCCCTGAAATCTGGCAATTATATCATAACCTGGCGTTAAAACATCTACAATTTTACCTTTTCCTTCGTCGCCCCATTGTAAACCTAATAGTACATCTGCTTTGTTCATTTCCTTTAAAATTTAAGGGTATAAAGTTATTATTATTTAAAAGTTGATTGGGGGATGTTATTAACTATTTATACGCAATTATTTTAGATTCAAGAAGCAATTTAACGTTCAAACAAAATATTATTGACTTATATTCGTTAATTCTTTTTTAAGCTGACAATTGCGCCAATTATTCCATATCCACCGTGTTTTTTTAGCAGGAATTTGTTTATTGGTAACATTTGTACTTAATTCTCAAACAACCTCGGTTAATGGTGTTGTAAAAGGCCTGGATGGCGAACCTCTGCCAAATATTATCGTTTATGAACAAGGCAATGAAAAAAATAGTTTTGAAACAGACTCAACCGGTGAATACCGATTAACAATTCCAGCCAACAACACCGTAACACTGGTATTTTACAGTGTAAACTTTGATAAATACAGTAAGCAATTAATTACTTCAACCAAATCAATCTATTTAAGTCCTGTATTAAATTTTAAAAATCAACTCACTGAAGTAGAAGTTCAAGACCTCAGTAGCCGCGGCGGGAGCAGTACTTACCTTGAGCCAAAGAATTTTAATCAATTACCAACTTTAACCGGTAATGTTGAAGATTTAATAAAAACCCAAATCGGCGTAAGCTCTAATAACGAGCTCAGCAGTGGTTACTCAGTGCGCGGCGGTAATTTTGACGAGAACTTAATTTATGTAAATGATATTGAAGTTTATCGTCCGTTTTTAGTTAGAAGCGGGCAGCAAGAGGGCTTAAGTTTTGCTAATCCTGCCATGGTTCAAAAAATTAATTTTAGTAGCGGTGGTTTTGAGGCCAAATATGGGGATAAATTAAGTAGTGTATTAGACATCACCTACAAAAGACCTTTAAAAGCGGGTGGTTCAGCAAGTGCTAGTTTTTTAGGCGGCAATATTCAACTCGAAGGTATCAGCAAAAATCGTTTAGTAGCCTACACGATTGGCGCACGTTATCGCACATTGTCTTACATTCTTCAAACTTTTGACACCAAAGGCGAATACAGACCAAACGCCGGCGACATACAAAGTTTTGTGACCTTTAAAGTAAATCCAAAATTTAGCGTAGAATGGTTGACAAATTTAGCCAGTAACCGTTATTTAGTGATACCTGCAAGCAGGCAAACCAATTTTGGAACCGCTAAACAAGCATTACGTTTTACAGTGTATTTTGACGGACAAGAATTAATGAGTTATTTAACAGGAATGACAGGGTTTTCGGCCATTTACAAGCCAACTGTTAAAACACAGTTGAAATTCATCGCATCAGCCTATCACGCCAGAGAGCAAGAATTATTTACGGTTCAAGGCCAATATTACATTGATGAATTGGAAGCAGATTTTGGCAAACCTACATTTGGACAAGTTGCATTTAATCGTGGAGTTGGAACATTTATTAATAACGGTAGAAATTATTTAAGCTCCACAGTTGCCAATTTTGAGCATAAAGGCACCTATCAAATTAATACTAAAAGTCAATTTTTATGGGGCGCACGTGCGCAACAAGAAATTATTAACGATCGTTTAAGCGAATGGAAAACAGTTGATTCCGCGGGCTACATTTTACCCTACAGTCCTAATGTTATTACTTTAGAAGATGTGTATAAAACTAAAATATCTCTTATAAGTCAACGTTTTCAAGGCTATGCGCAATACAACCTTCAAAAGCTTTTAAGTGATAGTTCTGAAATTGTTTTAACTGCCGGTGCAAGAGCAAATTACTGGACGCTGAATAATCAATTGGTTGCATCACCCCGTGTTACCTTCGCCATCAAACCGAATTGGAAGCGTGACTGGTTATTTAAAATTAGTAGCGGCATTTATTATCAACCACCATTTTATAGAGAGTTAAGAAATATTGATGGCACTGTTGTTACAAACTTAAAGGCTCAACAAAGTATACATTTTGTGCTCACCAGTGATTATAATTTTAAAATGTGGAATCGTCCATTTAAATTAATTATGGCGGGTTATTACAAACAACTCAATCAACTAATCCCATACGAAGTAGATAATGTAAGAATACGTTATTTTGCCAACAACAACGCTAAAGGATATGTAGTTGGAAGTGATGTGCGAATTAACGGTGAATTTGTTCCCGGCGTAGAAAGCTGGGCCACCTTAGGTTTGCTTAGAACCTATGAAAAAAGTCCTGATAACATACATTACCTGTATTATAATAAAGCCGGAGAAGAAATTGTAAAAGGTTTCACCTTTGACCAGGTTAAAACCGATAGTGTTAAAGTTGATCCGGGCTTTATTCCTCGTCCAACAGACCAATTGGTAACTTTCGGATTATTTTTTCAGGATTATTTACCAAAACGTCCACAGTTTAAATTTAATTTGAATTTACAATTTGGAAGCGGCCTGCCTTTTGGCCCGCCAACACATAAACGTTGGGAACAAATTAAACGTATGCCACCTTATCGGAGGGTTGATGCAGGTTTTGCATACAACATCCTAAAAAGCAACAGAGAAATTAAACGCAAAAATGTATTTAATAATTTAAAAGAAATGTGGGTGTTTTTAGAAGTGTTTAATTTATTGCAAATCCAAAATACGGTTTCCTATATTTGGGTTACGGATGTTACAGGTAACCGATACGCCATTCCAAATTATTTGACAAATCGACAAATAAATTTACGATTACAAATTAGTTTCTAAAATAAATCTTAATTTTAGAGAAAATACATACATGAAAATTTCACACAATAAAGTTGTTGCGGTTAACTACTACTTAACCGGAAGTAAAGGACAGTCTGCAGAAGAATTAATTGAACAAACCTCAGCCGAAAACCCATTTGTTTTTTTATTTGGACATGGTGGTGTTTTACCTGATTTTGAATCACACTTAGGGGATAAAACTAAAGGAGATAAATTTGATTTTAGAATTGGTGCGGCCAAGGCTTATGGCAACTACGAACAAGATTATGTAGCTAAACTTGATAAATCCATTTTTATGGTGGATGGAAAATTTGACAGCGAGCGTATTAAAGTTGGTGAAGATGTTGAGATGAATGATCAGGATGGAAACCGTTTAATAGGGCATGTTTTAGAAGTAGGCGACAACCATGTTGATATGGATTTTAATCATCCATTAGCAGGATATGATTTGCATTTTATAGGTGAAGTGTTGGATGTGCGAGAAGCCAGTGCTGAAGAAGTTGATCACGGTCATGTGCATGGCCCGGGTGGTCATCACCACTAAATACATCCGGTATTGTAGCACCATTTATTTTAGTTTAAAGAACTGAAGCATTAGCGCCGATTAACTGCTACAATAGTTTACATTTCTAACTAGAATTTTTACAACGGAATTATTTTGGTTAATGCTCTAAATAAACTCAGAGAATTTATCAAATTTAAATTATTTTTAGCTAATGAAATTATTAACGCCGGACACATCTTTTTTTCAAAATTACTTTGACAAAGGGAAATATATTTTAGCTTGGCGAATTTCTGTTGTATTTGTAGTTGTTTTCCTGGTCGTTGCCGCTATCTACTTTCAAAGTAGCCCTATGGCCGCATTCTTTTCTTTCATACCGGTTTTAGTTGGCTTAGCCAGCTTAATATACCTGCGTCAAACAAAAAATTATAAACCCTTATTTTGGGTCTATGCATCAGCAGGAACCATTTTATCACATATTGCAACAAACATTGTTGTAACTATGACACACTACGTCGATTTTCTTTGGATGGTAGCCTGCATATTCCTTGCATTTATTGGGTTGGGGAAACGAATTGGATTGATGTTTATTGCGATTAATTTTGGTTTGATAACATTTTTCTTTTTTAATACACTTAACACGCACATCATTAACATTCAACCAAGGACAAATTTAATTATGATTGGAGAATTACTAGAGATTGCATTTGCTCTTTTCATTCTTGGTTATTTGGCTTATCAGTATATCATTTTTCAAGATTACACTTATAATCAATTAAAATATGCGCTTTCAAATCAAGAAGAGCAAACAAAATTAATCTTAGAAAAAAATGAACAAAACACCCTTTTAATTAAAGAGGTACATCATCGGGTAAAAAACAATTTACAAATAATTACAAGTTTATTGCGATTACAAAAACAAGACCTTAAACCCGAAATGGCTGAAAAATTAGATGAGGCAATTGATCGAATAATGGCCATGGCATTAATTCACCGTAAGCTTTATCAAACCAGTGATTTATCCTCAGTAAATGTTGATTCTTACATTCAAGATTTGGTTGAGAATATTACACGAAGCATCAATGTGAGAAAGGAAATTAAAGTTAATGTTGAAACCTCAATGATGCCTTTTGGTTTAAAAACAATTGTGCCTTTAGGTTTAATCTTAAATGAATTAATATCTAACTCTTTTAAACACGCTTTCACAAATTCAGAAATAGGTGTAATTACAATTCAATTATCTAATACCTCATCAGCGGATTTTATCTTAAAATACTCTGATAATGGGATTTGGAAGGAACCAGACCCAACTAAGTTTAATTTTGGACTAGATTTGGTAGAAACACTTGCCTCTCAACTAGATGGTAAAATGACCAGAGAAAAATCTACCTATTCGTTCAGATTAAAAAATCTTGATATTTAATTTGTATTTAACTTCTCAAAATTGATTTACACTTATTCAGGTAATCAAATTAAAAACTACTCACCTACTATTAACTTTCCAACAAATCTCTGAGAGTTGATATTTAAATCATAAAAATAAATTCCGGGCGGTGTATTTTCCTTGTATAATTGATAACCATCATCATTTGCTGAGTATCGAATAAAAACTTCCTTACCTGATAAATCAGTAAATTTTAATACTGCTTCATCATAATTTAATTTTTCATTACTATTAACCATCAAGCGCGCTGTTGAATTAAAAGGTAAAGGATAAACTTTGCTGTTTAATGTAGAAAAATCTTCATCAGTTAAACCTACAGAGGTAAATGGTGAGTGTTGTGCATAAATATCATCATCCAAACCATTGCGCCTATCTTCCCAAGCATATATACAACCACCTGCTCCATCGTAAATGCTGCCAACTTGCGCCTGAGAATTAGCTGCATTACCGATATTGATGCCATTCAAAGCCCACTGTATTGCTCCGCTTGAATTTACTCTTTGAGATTTGATATCCCAGCTACTGCCAGCAACCGAGTCTTGCCAAACAACAAAAGCACCGCCTGAACCATCTACAACAATATTAGCATTTTTTTGATCAAAGGTTGAGCCTGTTAACGCTATTCCATTAGAGGTCCAAAGTGGAGCACCTGCCAAACTTAATTTTTGAACGTATATATCACTATTATTTGGAATAGCTGATCGGTGATCAGCCCAGCAAATTATTATACCGTTAGTTGAAGCATCAATGGCCATATCTAACTCTTCCTGATTATCTGCGGCAACAGCAACCGATACACCGTTAGTTGCCCATAATGCAGTACCACTTGAATTCAATCGTTGTGCATAAATATCAAAATCCAGAGCATTTCGTTTATCTTGCCACGCAATAATTACTCCGTTTGAGCCATCAGGTCGCATTTTAGGATAAGATTGGACATTAAGAGCATTACATACTTGCACTCCATTGGCCATCCATAACACATTACCTGAGGCATCAATACGCTGAGCATAAATATCTGGCTCCACACCCATTCTTCTGTCTTGCCAAACAATAAAAGCACCACCTAAATTATCCGGTTGAATTCTTGGACGGATTTGTTTTAAAGGTGACGTACAAATTGGCACTCCTGCACTTGCCCATAAAAGCGTTCCTGTTGCGCTAATGCGTTGGGCGTAAATATCCGTTGAACCAAGCAAGGAGTCCTGCCAAACAACAATTGCTCCACCTGCACCATCACTAATCAATTTTGTTCCTGTTTGCGCTAACGCTTTACTGCATACTGGCACACCATTTGTAGCCCACAGGGCCGTACCATTAGAATCTAATCGCTGAGCGTAGATATCTGATTCTCCGTTTCTGTAATCATCCCAGGTAATAATTACACCGCCATTCCCATCTTCAACCGAAGAAATAGAATTTTGTTCTGCGTTGTTAATACATACCGGTATACCGTTAATTGCCCATTTATTTACACCAGCAGAATTAATGCGTTGGGCATAAATATCATCACTTGTGCCGTTCCGTTTATCCTCCCATATTATAAATGCCCCTCTCTTTGAATCCGAAGACATAGAAATATTTTTTTGTGTATTGGCTGCAATTGCAATAGGTGTGTTAATGGTAGTATTAGCATTCCATTGAGAATAACTAATTTGAAGCAGTACTAAATTAAACAGCGTAATAGCTAAGCATCTTGACTTTATCATAGAATTCATTCAGGCAAAATTAAGTAACAATAAATCTTACTTCACTAAAGTAATTGAACCGGTTTTCTCATTAACTTTTCCATCAACACCTTTGTATGTAATTTTATAATTATACACACCCAAATCACATAAAACGCCCTTATATGTGCCATCCCAACATTGTTCTATATTATTAGACGTAAACAATAATTTGCCCCAGCGGTCAAATATTTCAGTTTTAACCTCTAATAATGAATTGCCGTAAATCTTAAATACATCATTTAAGCCATCCGCATTTGGTGTAAAACTATTAGGAATAAATATACCATAGTTAGTGGTAATAGCTATGCAAACTTGATCTGTTGCCTTACAACCAAATTCATTAATTGCTTCAGCCATGTAACAACCATCTCTGTTCGGTTGGATTTGTGTTTGAGGGCAATCTCTACAAGCAATAAAATCACCGGCTATCCATGAAATTGTGCCTGTACCTTTAGCAGTAATAAAAATTTGTTCATCAATGTTATATGTTGTATCTCTGCCTGCAAAAACAATTGGTACACTATTTACAATTAAAGCTGTGGTTGCTGAACCACTGCAGTAACCTTCTTTTGAAACATTAACCGTGTACACAACATTGCTTGATGCAGTAGAAACAACCGAAGATAACGTTGTTGTGTTTAATCCATATGGAGGATCCCATGTATAATATGCGCCACCGTAAGCAGTAATTTTTGCTTTTTCGCCTCTACAAATAGCAACGCTTGGCACTACACTCGCAATAATTTGTGGTAAAACCTGCACGCTGATACTGGCTTGTTCAGGGCAACTTAAGGTACCTTGGTTATTTGCACCAATAACAGTATAAGGCGTTGTTACAAGTGGATTAACAATAATTTGGTTTTGATTAGTACTTAAAATTGAGCTATTCGGAAGCCAAGTATAAGTTTGCGCTCCGGTTGCTACAATTTGCGAAGTGAAAGTTGTACCCTGACATAATGTAGGATGAATAGCTGCAATCTGAAGTGTTGGAGACGACATTACATTCACTGTAATTTGTTTTGTACTTGTACATGCATGTGGTCCAACAGTATAAACGGTTGTAACCATTGGAGATGCAATTGGGTTTGAACAGGTAGTACAACTTAAACCTACGGTTGGTGTCCAAATGTATTCAAAACCATTCAATACAGAAAGTTCTGTACTTTTTCCTGTACATATTGTAACTACATCCGGTACAGTTGTTAGCGTTTGATTAATAGCAAAATGTGCCGTTAGTGTTTCATTGGCTGCTATGCTTAAAGATATTGTTGCAGCAGCTGTGTTCGGTGTAATAGTTGAACCTGAACTTGTTGTCCAATGAGAGAAACAATAATTTGGATTGGGGATAGCAGTTACAACGTTTGGCATGTTGCCCGGGTAATTACCGGTCCACGGAAATGCAGTTAAGGTTAATGAGTTAAAACCAACAATTCCTCCGTTTGCAGGAGTTGTTTTAACTGTAATTTTGAATGGCCCTGTTGTTTGATAGCAATTATCGAAACCATTTAAAACGCTGTCACAACGTTGTAAAATAAAATTACGAAGTTGTTGAACGTGTAATTGCCATTGAGCCATAGAACCACCCCATCTTGCAACTTGAGCCGGCATTTCGGGTGCAATTTTATTGGTCATACTATCAAGTATTGCAACCATGCGCGTACAACTTAATCCTGAATTCAATAAATCAAAATAACGCATAACATAGTATTGCTTAAATGTAGGGTTAGTCATTAATTTGTTTAAAATTGGAATGTGTCCTTGTCCACCCGGATCAGGAAGACTTTGAGGGTCGCAAGGGTTAGCGTTAGGGTTTGTGCTTGGCACGCCGGTATAATTAATATAATGATCAAAAGTAGCATCGCAGTCCCACAATGAATATTTCCATTTTTTGTTTGTGGCGCTGTAATTCAACGCTCTCCACCAAGATGTATTCCAGTTAAGCCAGTCACTTGAAAGAACGTATGAATTTAAAATTACATAATCCGCTAAGCTTTTTGTATCGTAAACAGATTCAACGTAAGCATAATTTGCTGGTACCAACATACTGTTAGCTGCTACATAATTTTTAAATGTGTTCCAATTTGTAATTGCCGGTGGTCCACCATAAGCAGCCCACGTACCGCCCCAAGTTTGAAGGTATTGCACCGAATCGTTTTTAGTATTGTAATACTCTTCCATATAATCAACATCATCTACTTTTTCTCTAAAATCATAAACACCCCAATAACGACCATTTACATATAAAACACCGGGTGCCCAAGTGCGTTCATCTAAATGTAATTTCGCCTTTTGAGAAACAGTGTGTACATACTGATCACGGATATGCGCTCCTCCAAGAGTGGCAGCATTTGTGTTTCCTGAAAACGGATAATTATCGTTTGCAGCAGCTTTAATAATTAAACGTTGAAATTTATTTCTGTTTTTTGAATTAAAGATTTTGTATTTCAAAGCATCATTATAACCGTACTCATCCCTTGCAATGTAGTCAATCCCTCTTTGAGCATAAGCCCAGGAGTCATTACCATGCTTATTGGTTTGGCCATACCCTTCTGTTTTAAGTGCGCCGGTTTCGTCAAAATACTCAATACCCGTGCGTGGTACAATTTGAGTTCCGCCCATTAAATTTTGAATATTATCAGCAAAAATTGAAATAACATTTACAGTATGAGGAGAATTAATGAAGTAAGTGTTACTCTCTATGAAACTTGGCAAAACTAAAGGGTTTGTACTAAATGATCTCGCCCTAACCACACTGGTTGTTGGTATTGCCAGTGGCGCCGCGTAAAGCGCAGAGGCAATAGTTGGTTCACTACCATTAACTGTGTATCTAACTGTTACTCCAGCCCCGGTTGTTGACATAGCAATATTTTGGGCAGTGGTGTAAAAACCTGCCGGAACACTTAAGCTTGGTGTAGGAGCATAACCTAAATATGGTGTTGCAGTATTGTTGGAAGCATTTGGTGTTGGTGCGATAAATAAACTCCAAGTAGTTGCGCCATCTGTTGTTCTACCTCGAGAGTGGCCAAGCTGAGTTCTGAACATAGTTGTGGAATCAATAATAGCTAAAGCCGGAGACGAGAACACAATTCTATCGTTATTACATTGTTTTAAATTAAAACTTGTGTGTAAGTTTGGACCAGTGTTAATGTTTCTTCCTGAAGCCCAAATCCTCAAAAATCCATTTCCGGCAATGGTTACATTACCAAATGTCCATTTTCCAAGATTTGAAATTTTATCACTTAACTTATAACCATTAAGGTTTACAGGCGTTGCAGAGGTGTTATATAATTCAATAAAATCCTCAGTGTTACCAAAATTATCCGTAAAGCTTGTTAAGTTTGAAGCAGAGTATTCGTTAATTACAACTTGAGCTGAAATAAAATTGACTGCAAGAAAAAATGTTGCAGTGCTTAGTAACTTTTTTGAGAAATTCATTTTAGTTGAAATTGTATTTAAGAGTTTCATTATGAGATATTTTAATGTTATAAATTTAGCAATTTGATAACAAAAAATTGAACCTAAATTCTAAAATTACATGAACGGTCAATAGCACTTTTACTCAAAATTTTAACAAATAGGCAGCAATCTAAAAAAGCAGAGAATCACGACGATAATTTGTAAAAATTAACCGATTTTTTGATGTTTTTCATGAAAAAGGGCAATAAATAGTTGTTTTTCTTCTAAAAACCTGCAAAAAATAGCAAGGTTTAATATAACCTGAAGTTATTTAGATTTTAGCTCTCTTGACAACTTAATAGCTAAACTTTTCCCCCAGCTGATAGTTGGCTTTAAAGTTTCTTCTTTTTTAAATAATACCAAGGAAGTTTTTATCTGTTGCTCAATAGTTTTAAGTCTTTGAGTTCTTTGAAAATAAAAATTATAAAAAGCGCACAGTAAATTTACTCGTGGGTTCTGTTTATTCTTTAAATAAAGTTCGTTTATTTCTTTTTCTAAACTAGTCACTTCATCAACTTCACCGACCTTTGATTTTAAAGCAGTACATTTTGCAAACATCCATAAAATTTTAGATTCGATACCAAAATGATTTGCTGAATCTAATTTTAAATAGATGGGTTTTATATCAGATAAAAACATGCTTGCAGCTAATTTGTCGGTTGCAAGTGTTAAGTAGGATAATTTTGTATTTGCAAGCATGAAGTAAAACATAATTAGGCTGTCTTGTGGAGAACCTTTCAATAATCTTGTATATGTCTCTTGGCAAGGTTTGATTTTTTCGATTGATTCACATGTGTCAATAGTAGGTTTGCATGCCTGAAATGCAAGCTCTGTATAGGATTGAGCATTTACAAAATAAGTTGAAATACAAATTACTATTATACTTATTAAAAATTTCATTCAATTTAATGACTTATGAATTAATTAAGCATACAAGTTAAAATTAAAGGAACTACTTGTAAAAATTAATATATTTAACACAAATTTAATACTTAAATAATACCTATTTGATTTTATAACAAAAAGATTAATTAAAGCTTTTCAAACTCCTATGTCTGTAATCCAAAAACATATTTCTAAAATTGTCCCAATTCTATTCTTTGTTTTAATTCAAAGCGCTTGTAAAAAACAACCCGGCGAAGGTGGTTTTGCAACAATTAAAGGCAGATTGTTTGTTAAAAATTATGATCCAACTTATACGGTTTTGCTTTCACAGTACTACTTGCCTGGAGAATCTGTTTACATCATATACGGAGATAACAACGAAGTTGGCGACAATGTGCGAACCACGAACGATGGTACCTTCACCTTTAATTATCTTCGTAAAGGAAAATATAAAATATATGCAATTGGAGAAGATAGCACAAAGCCCTCTTTAAGTATTCCTAAAGAAACACTTGTAGAAATAGAAATTAAAGAGAAAAGAGAAGTAGTGAATGTTGGAGACTTGGTTATTATAGACTAAACTTGAAAAAACATTTTATATTTACGTTAGTCTTCCTAGGCCATTTTATTGGCGCATATAGTCAAGTTGAGCAAGATGCGGGACTTTGGACAACCTTTACGATACAAAAAAGAATAACCAAAAAAATTTCAATTGTTGTTGATCAAGAGTTTAGGTTAAGAGAAAATTTTCAAAGGATAAATTTATTTTACACCAATGCAGGAATTGACTATAAGATAAATAAAAACATTAAACTAAGCCCATCTTACCGTGCCATTCAAAAAATGAGACTCGATAATACAGTGAGTCATAGACACCGATTAAGCATGGATGCCACAGTTAAAAAAAAGTTTAATAAAATAACTTTAGCCGAACGTGTAAGATATCAAATAGAAGTTCAAGATTATTTAACCAGCCGTAAAGGTCATTTACCTGAACAATTCTTGCGATTTAAAACAGATTTAAAGTATGATTTAGGATTTAAAATAACCCCATTTGTTTCTTGCGAATTACGTTATCAAATCCGTTCGTGGCGCGGTAATGATATGTACTACAACAATAGATTTCATCGCATTAGAAATATTGTTGGTGCAGATTATGAAATTAATAACAAACATAATATCACATTCTACTATTTAATTCAAAACGAATTTAACGTACCTGACATCGAAAACATTTACATCATTGGCCTAGCTTATACACTGAGTTTGTAAAAGTTAAGTGAAAATTAAATCAACTGCCGAATAGCCATTTTTGAATCTAAGTTTAAAAATCAATCATGGCAAATTAACCAAAATATTTCTATTGAACATAGTCAGAAAGTACAACGCACTAAGTTCCTTGATTCAGTCAATACTTTTTGGTTACTCTCTTTATAAGATGATGTTATCTTATTGTTTAGAGGCATATAAATTGATTAAAAAGTCTTTAACAGATATGGGCTTTCTCTGCAGTAACTTTTCTAAATCAGTGCCTTCCTTATCCAACTCACCTTGTGCCTGCGCTATTGCGAAACTAGAAAATATTCCCACTACTTCGGCTGGTACACCGCAGCCGGTTAATGTTTTTGCATAATCTTCAGCAGATGGAGAAATGTAATTGATGGCTTTACCGGAAACATCAGAAATTGTTTTGGCAATTTCAAAATAAGATTCCGCTACTGTATTGGTGAATTCATATTCTTTTCCCTCGTGCCCTGTTGTTGCAAGAATAACAGCAGCAGCCTCAGCCATTTCCGAGCGCAAAACCGGACTTACTTTGCCATTTTCCGCAGGTACAAATATTACCTTATTATCTAAAACATTTTCTCCAATAAAACCGGGTAAAAAATCCATGTATAGATTATTTCTCAAAATAGTGTAATCAATACCACTTTCTTTTATCCATTTTTCTGTTTGAATGTGAGATTGAGCTACAATCCACAAGGGTGATTCTTCAGTTTCATTTTTACGTTGAAAACTAGTGTAAATTAGATGATTAACCCCTGATTCTTTAGCAGCATTAACAACATTTTGATGTTGTGAAAGACGCTTTGTGATATCGCTTCCGGATATAAAAAGTAGTTTTTTTACGCCTTTAAAAGCATCTAACAACGATGCGTAATTATCATAATCTGCCACTTTTACGCCTACACCTTTCTTGTATAATTCATTGGCCGATTGCTCATTTCTCACCAATGCCAAAATTTCCGTAGCTTTAATACCTTTTTCTAAAAGAAAATTAACTGCAGCATTACCGAAATGCCCTGTTGCTCCTGTAACTAAAATCATTTTTTATTGTTTTAAAAATTAATAATTATATTTGTTACACAAAGTAACTAATAATAGTATTATAATGTAACAGGTTACTTTTAGGTAACTATAAATTTAGTAGTAACAAGATGGTAACTAAAGTCAAGAAAAGAAATAAAATGGAGTGTCCTGTAGCATCAATGCTTGAATTAATTGGTGGCAAATGGAAGCCTGTGATACTTTATTGCTTAAGGTCTGACACTAGAAGGTTTGGTGAAATAGCCGCTCGAATACCTGAAATTTCAAGAAAAGTATTAACCGATCAACTTAAAGAATTGGAAGAAGACAATTTAATAATACGCAGGCAATTTAAGGAAATTCCGCCTAGAGTGGAGTATTCATTATCTGACCTTGGTAAAAGCATGTCACCAATACTCCGTGAAATGGAAAAATGGGGTTTAAAACACATATTGCATAAATAATAAGTAAACTAAGCGATTAGCAATAATGGTTTTGTTGTTATAATTCTACTTTACAAATTATAAATAGTATATCTTAAAGTTGTATTAAAATTGGGGAGCTTACATTTTAGCCTGGTTAAATTATTTAATTCCATATTTTATTTTTTGTCGATTGTCGTTTTTATAATTGCACACAACTAACTTATAGAAGAAACTTTATCATTCTTAGCAGGTAAATTTTGCATGCTAAGGATGATTTATCCCTCCTTTGTATTAAAGTAAATTTAGCTAATTTACGGTAATAATCAAACCGGGTTAATTTTTAATCCCGCTCATATTTTAAACCAAAATATCTGCGTGTATTTGCTTTTTAATTTATTAAGTTAAGCTTAAAAAGTCTTTAAACTAATTCTCATCGTAATAGTAAACTTTTATCTGTGCGCTATCCTTTAAAAAATCTATTTTACTGATGCTGATGCGGTGAATGTTTAAGCCGGTTCTTTCTTTTAAATCTAATATTAACTCGCTTGTTGCATTTGCCTTGATAAGCTCTATTTTTTCGTAAATAATTAATTGTACGTTTTCTTTCTTAAATAATAAACTGCTTTCAAATAAGTAAGCACTTAAAATAATTATGGTGTTAATTAATCCAAGAAAGAGATATTCATAGACGTCGCTGGTGTCTTTAATTTTTGTAACGGCAGCTACCAATCCAATGGCAATCACCAAAAACAAATAACTCATGTCCTTAATGCTTATATCCTCGGTTCGGTATCGCAACATACTAAACACGGCAAATAATCCAAATGCAGCGCCCATGCTTAACTCTACCTTGTTTAATAAAAAACTAATAAGGAAAATAACAATGTTGAAGATGAAAAATGTAAAAAATAAATCGCTTCGCTTGTAATACCTGTAATAAACAAAACGAATTAAAATGAACATAAAAAAGATATCTATCAAAAATCTGGCACCAAATTTTTGTAACATTTTCATAAGTTCTTCCGTAGATTGTAAGGCTGTTGAATCCATAATTATACTTTACGTAATTTTAATAATTTCTCTTTAAAGTTGTTGGTTTTTAAATTTGATTGCGTCAATGCCAAAGCCATGCAATACTTACTTATGCCACCGGGTTGTATGTGCAAGTCTCGCATCAGTTTTACAAATGGCGAAAATTGTTTTGAACCGCGTTTTAACTCTGCTATAACGAGCTTATCTAATTTTAAAACCTTTTCATTGTTTATTATTTCTAATCCGGTATCTATTGTTAGTCGCTCGCCGTTGGTTATGTTCACCAGCGTAATACGCTGATAATTGATCCACACATTTGGCTTTAAATTAAAAGCTTTATAGGGCATGGTTTTTTCAATAAACTGACTTGCCTGATCATCAAAATTACCTTGCAGCTTGTTTTTAATTCTTGTTTTGATGGTTCTGTCTTTGTTGGTTTTGAATTTAATTTCAAGGAAATTCAAATTACTTTCAACATAACTGCGGTGCCTTAATTTGTAACGATTTAATATGCCGTTGTGATGTTGCCTGTATAACGAAAAGTCTTCAGTATCAAAATACAAGGTTTTATAGGTAGATAAACGTGTTCCGTTGATATAAAAACATCGGTAATCGTTCTTTAAATTTTGTAATATTGACGGCAGCTCACTTTTATTAAAAATGTACTTGGTATCTGTTCTGTTCATTAACTTAACCGAATCCATTTCCTCCAAACTGATTGGCTGAAACGTATTTAACAAAGTATTTAGATCAGCACTCAATTTATTTTGTGGTGTATACGTACTTTTTGGTTGAAATTAGCACATTGTTAGCGTCAAATATTTTTTTCTCAGACTTTAAACCACTGGCTGTGTATGTAAAGGTGTGCTTTTTAATTTGTTTGCCACTAGCATCTATAAACTGCTCCTCTGTTTTTTGTTCCATTAAATCGTATTTCATGAGCCTTTTTTCCTTCAATACATTTTTACCATCGTACTCCAGCTCTTCAATAACATTGCCATCCTTGTTGTATGCATATTTAGTAACTGTTTTTAAATTACCGTCTTTGTCATAATTCCAGTCTTCGGTAATTTGACCCTTGTTATCGTAAACCGTTTTACTGTCATTAATAACTTTTCCATTAATGGTTTCTGTAACAGTTTGTGATTTGATTCCTAACTTTTTTATTTCTTTCTTTTTTTGAGCGAAATTTAGGATTGAGAGAAACAAAAACAATATTAAAAACGAGTATTTCATTATAAATTAATTGTTATCAAATCTACTATTTTAATTTAATTTTTTGCACTCAAAGTAAAATTAATATAAGGTAATTCGTCCAAATGCTGTTAATTTCGTTTAATCAATTAATATCTTTCAATTGAGCTTTTTACAATTAAGTTGTTTAAGGTTAACAACTCTAACTATAAGCATAAAGCACAGCTTAAATTTAGCATTTTTATATCCAATGATAGGTCAATAAACCTTTATGGATTGAATAATTTTGATTGAGACGTTTATTCAATAAATTATACTTTATAAGTTGCATTTGTTTTGGATGTAGGCTTATTGCCTCGTTTACCGGCACATTTGCTTTTTGAACATACCAGGTTTGGCTCATTAAATTAAACGGCAGTTCTTCAATTGGTATTTGTTGTTCCAATGGATGCGCCTTTGGGTTTATTGAATTAAACGAGGCCGGCGCATGCGGATGATCGAGACCAAGGGCATGCCCAAACTCATGAGCTAAGGTGCGTTTATTTTGGTTTGACAAAATAGACGCAACAAAATTTTGATTTACACTTATCAATAAACCCTTAAAATGGGTTTCAGCTGGATTTCCGTGTTTTACTTCATCTGTAATTGCCAAAACCATTTGCTGATAAAGCTGCTTTAGTTTGTAAGTGTATAAAACTTTAGTGTTAATCTCCAAAGCCAATCCATACTGTGGTAAATTAAAAACCTCGGTTAATTGCCGTTTTACAGCCTTTTCAAGTTCAAATAAATTAAACGTTTTACTGCTTCTGTTAATGATATTTAAATGCAGGCGGATGGTAAATATTTCTGCCCCGCTAAAAGAAATCACTCTTTACTCTTTTTAATTTCAAAACCAAAATCCATAATCATTTGAAGCGGATCCTGACGCATGCCTTGTTCAAATATGAATTGATACTTGCCCGTTTGAGGAAATTTTACATTTTTTTTAATAGGAACGGTTAAATCAAAAATGTCTCCTGCCCCACTTCCGTGCCACTCTCCTTTACCATTGGCTAATACAACTTCCATGGTGTCTGTTAGTACCTTGCCATCAGGATATTTAGTTGTGACAAACAAAAAAATATTACTGAAAGGATAACTATCAGCATGCCTTATCATGAGTGAAATATTATTCAAACTTTGATTATCGGTAACCTCAACATCAAAAACAGCTTTATCCTTTGCATACCATTCATTGTCTTTAAACGTAATGTACTTGTTATAAACAACATCTCTGTTGCAACTTACAGAGAATAAGGCAATACCAACAACTAATAAAATAATAAATTTATTCGCTTGGTTTATCATTTGGCTTTTGAGCTTGATTTGGTTTTTGTTGATTAGGTCTGTTTTGCTGATTGGATTGACGCTTTTCTGTTTGGTTTTGCTGCGGCTTCCCTTGATTCGTATTTTGTTGTTTGTTCTGTGGCTTATTCTGAGGTTTGTTCTGCGGCTTATTTTGCTGCTGCTGTTGTTTTGGCTTTTGTTGTTGCTGTTGCTGGGCTTGTTTATTCTGAGCATTGGACTGCTGCGAATTACCTTGTTTGTTCCCTTGTTGCTTTTGACGTTGAGGGTTGTTATTTGAAGATTTGTTGCCTGACTGATTTTTATGTTTAGGTCTTTTATCAAAACGGGTTAAACTGTCTTGCCCAACAACATTTTCAAAATTTGGTTCTATTACTTTTTCTTTACTTACTATTGTTGGAGCAACTTTAAAATCATCCGGTAACACACCATTTGCATTGGCTTGCAACACCTCTTTTACCTGCTCAACTTTTAAAGGTATAAACACATCCGGCTCATCACGGTAAGTGAAAATCATGGTGCGTTTAAAAATATCATTTTTCTGAAAGAAGGCTTCTCCTCGTTTTGTTTTTAAACGTTTGCCCTCCATTTCAGGAAAATCCTTCAATGCATCAACATAACTATCTAGCTCATAATTCAAGCAGCACTTTAACTTTCCGCATTGTCCGGCTAGTTTTAATGGATTAAGCGATAACTGCTGATATCTTGCCGCACTGGTACTTACTGTTCTAAAATCTGTTAACCAGGTACTGCAGCACAATTCTCTACCACAGGCACCAAGTCCGCCAAGCCTTGACGCTTCCTGCCTTGCCCCTATCTGTCTCATTTCAATCCTGACACCAAACTCAACGGCCAACACTTTAATTAACTCTCTAAAATCTACCCTAGCTTCTGCTGTGTAATAAAAAATAGCTTTTGATTTATCGCCTTGGTACTCCACATCACTTAATTTCATTTCTAAGCCCAGCTTCAATGCAATGGTTCTTGCCTTGTACATAGTACTTACTTCAAGCGCCTGAGCTTCCTTCCATTTATCAATGTCAGATTGTTTGGCTTTGCGATAAACTTTCTTAATCTCTTCAGATTCCGTGTTAAAATTCCGTTTCTTCAATTGTAGACGCACCAACTCTCCGGTTAAAGAAACAATACCAATATCATGCCCGGGTGAAGCCTCCACAGCTACTACATCACCGGCATTTAAACTTAAACTATTTACGTTTCTGAAAAATTCTTTTCTTGAATTTTTAAATCTAATTTCTACTATATCAAATGGCTCCTGACCTCCAGGTAATTTCATGTTGGCCAGCCAGTCAAACACATTTAACTTGTTGCAACCACCACTCGTACCACAACTTCCGTTGTTGTTACACCCTTTAGGTATGCCACTACTTTCAGTACTGCAGCCTCTACCGCTGCTACATCCACTACAACCCATTTTTTTTTGCGAACTAAGCCCCTAAATTACGAAAAAATGGGCAATTAAGGTTATTAAAACAAAGAGTTTAACAACTAAGCTGTTAATAGATTGATTTAAAGAGGTACTAGCCTTAACTTTAGGCTATGACTCGGCTATTTTACCTGTTATTCTTCTTTTGTTTAACACTGCTTAGCCATGCACAGGATTTAATTTATTTTAAAAACGGAGAGAAACAAGTTGGAAAAATTCAGGAAATAAATTCTGAGTTTATTTTATTTGAAGACACGTTTAACACACTAAATGAAATACCAAAAGCTGATTTACTTTTAATTCAATTTAAAAACAACACAACAGAAATTTTTAACATACCCGAAAAAAATGATCAATTATTCCATGGCAAAAAAACCGAAGATTTAAACTTTAATAATTGTGTTTCAACCAATCTTGCAGCATTTACTTTAGGTGATTTAAACTTAACATTTGAACGAAGAAACATCTCTAAAGATGTAGATGCAGGTGCTTTTTGTGCATACAATATAAATAACCGTACTACAATTTTTAACACGCGGTTTACAAATCTCAGCTCCTCCAAACGGCATCTGGAATTTGGCGCCTACGTCAATTTTAAATTCCAGTCAGACCATCCTGAAAAAAACCGCATCCCCTTTGTTGGCCTCATGTATAAGCGTACGTTATTTAACTATTCGCCTATTACAAGTACCGGCTCATCCAGTATTATTAAATTCACCAATAAAACCACCTATTCAAATGTATACATTTTGAGTTACGGACTTTGCAGTAAAACATTCCATCAGTTCTTTATTTCAGGAAGTTTTGGAATGGGAATCGCCACTTTTACTGATGAATTTTTAGATGACACTAACGCCCAAAACAAGCGCAACAATGTGTTCCGATGTCAAATAAACATAATGGTTGGTTATACTTTTTAAATGAAATTTAACTACATCATCCTATTCATGTTTGCAGCACTTATTTTAAGTGCTCAAGATAAACTCATTCTAAAAAATGGAAAAATACTTTATGTTAATGTAGTTAGTATATACGAGAACCAGGTGACCTACACCGATACAACAGCTGAAGCAAAAATTTATCAGGTGCCCACAAATGAGATTATTATCATAGAAACAAAAGCAGGTGTACTACGATTAATTGGTGCCAAGGACTCAATAACTCAACCCACCAAAATTTATAAAAACTTTATTGGCATCATTCCGAGTGATATAGTTTTATCTAGATTCACCTTAGGCTATGAGCGAATTTTAACAAAGAAACAACATGTAGGACTAATGATTCCTTTTGGTTTTAACTTTTTTAAGGTAAATACAAGCAGGGCGAGTCAATTAAGTGGTTTACAAACGGGTCAAAAAGTTAACTTTATGTGGAATAGTGGCTTTGATTTAAATTACTATCAGAACACAAGTAAAAACGGGCTGTTTTTTGGACCACGCTTCAGGTTTGGTTATCTCCTATATAACATTCCCTTTCAAGCGTTTACTGCACAGGGACAAATTGGTAAACGATTTTATTCTGAGGACAAGCGCTTTGTTCAGCATCTGGGTGTAGGACTTGGTTTATTTAAGTTTTTAGAATTTGGGCCCGCTAATTATTTTTTCACAGCGATGAGTATTAATTACCGCTTATCAGTTAAATGGTAGCGAGCCTCGTAATCTGCATTACCCTGCAATCCGCCACAATGAATAATCAACACCTTTTTATTATCGGATATTCGTTTCTTTTTCATTAAATCCAAAGCGCCATAAAATAATTTGGATGTGTAAATATAGTCTAACGGTATGCTAATTTCTGTTTCCAATTTAGTTTTAAAGTCAATCAACTCCTGATCATAAGCTGCGTATCCCGAAAAAGCGTAATTAGTGAAAATTGTAGAACTGAATATTTCTCCGGTTAACTCTCTGTTTTCCTCAATGTAGGGTTTAGAATTAAGCGTTTCAAGGGTGGCATTAACATCTTCAATTAATTTATTTTCTCCTTTAAGTACAGAAATCCCAAGTATAACCTGATTTTTATGCGAAGCGTTATAAATGCCTGTAAATGTAGTGGCGGTGCCACAAGCACATAAAATATAATCATAATTATTTTGTATGCCGGTTAAAATAGATTCGCACCCTTTCATTCCCAGCAAATTATTTCCACCTTCAGGAATGATGTGAAAACCGGGAAATAATTTTTCTAAATAGGCTAAGAAGTGCGGTTGGTTTTTGTTTTTATAATCTGTTCTGTTAAAATGATAAATCGTTGCACCATTGCTTTCTACAAAAGCAAGTGTGCTTGTCTGTTTTGATGCAGTCTCGCCTCTAACTAACACAATACAAGGCATGTTAAACTGTTTGCAAAGTGCCGCAGTTGCATATAAGTGATTGGAATTAGCACCACCGAATGTTATCACACCCTTTAATTTAGTGTCCAAAACATATTGTATGTTTTCTTTTAACTTAAATAATTTATTCCCTCCCCAAAATCCATTGATCAAATCCAACCTCAAAACGTCAAAACTTAATCCATTAAAGTTAACGTGCTGCACTAATTTTGACAGTGAATCACGTTGGCTAAAAAAAGAAAAGTCGGGTTTAAATTCCCGACTTATATCTTGAGGATTAAATGTCATTAGTTAACCCAATAATTGCTTTACTAAAACAGAAACCATTTTATTATCAGCTTTACCCGCAAGAGCCTTACTTGCTGCGCCCATCACTTTGCCCATATCTGCAGCCGATTTAGCGCCAACTTGTTCAATGATTTTCTGTAACTCTGATTTTACCTCCTCCTCACTTAATTGTTTAGGTAGATATGCCTCCATCACTTCTGCCTGAAACATTTCATCTGCAACCAAATCAGGTCTGTTTTGAGTGGTATAGATATCTGCACTTTCTTTACGCTTTTTAACTTCCTTCTGTATTGCTTTAATTGCGCTTTCCTCTGTTAAACCTTCAGGGGAGGTTTTAAGCAAAAGAACAACAGATTTAATTGCTCTTAAAGCTTCCAATTTCTTTGCTTCTTTAGCTAGCATGGCTGATTTAATGTCAGCGTTAATTTTTTCTTCTATATTCATATTATCTATTCTTATTCACAAAATTAAAAACAAAAAGCCATTCTAAATGAATAGAATGGCTTTAAAATTAATTAAATAAAATTAATGTGTAACTGTAAACTTACCAACTCCAAGTTTAGTACTGTTATTGTAAAGTGTGTAAAAATAAACACCATTTACAAAACTTTCTGTGTTAATGGTTGATTTACCATTATTTACATTGGTTGTTAAAATTGTTTTACCTGTAATATCTGAAACAATTACTGATGTTGCTTCTGCTGCTACTATATTTAATTGATTGTTAGCCGGATTTGGATAAGCTAAAACATCACTAGTAGAACCTTTGATGACATTAATTCCAGTAGATAAATAATTTGCATCAATAGATGTAGTAGTTTGTGTACTCAATGTGCCTAAATTAGTTGTAGAAGTATTAATTACCAATACTGGATTCTTTTTGCCTACTGAAAAATATTTATAAACTACATTGTCAACCGGACCACTAACCACGGCTGAAGTTATTGTATAAGACTGAGTAAGTTTAACACGAATTACATTAGTGTATGTTTTACCAGGCAACACTAAAGTTCCAGTTCCATCTGCTGTCGCACTAGCAGTTCCTGTAAACGTACCATTATTACTTAAAGCCGAAATACTTCCTCCAACTGCAGATGTTGAGCTAGTAGATAAGCTCATAGGGTAAACAGCTTCAAAAGCACCAGCACTATAAGTAATGGTTCCCGGAATTGCACCTAATCCTGTATTAAAAATAACATTTCCACCAAAATACTTCAAATAACTTGCAGTAGACTCATAATAAAATGATTCACTTGAAGTATTTGATAATACTACATTTGACGGGCTGTAAGTAGCAGCGCTATATCCAGCACCAGAAAAACCAGTAGTTGTACCAAGTGTTAAACTAGTATATGTCCAAACGGCACCAGCTCCTGAAGCTCCAGGTGCTAATATACTAGGCGATGTAACAGCCATGCTATAGGTATCTCCTGCAGCAGGAGCGCTATTTGCTTGAGTTAATTGTGCATTGCTTGATAAGGTGAATGCTAAACCTGTGAATAGTAAAATTTTTTTCATGTTGTTTGGTTTAATAAGCTAAAATAGAAAAAATAACCGAACAAACCAAAATTTTAACACAAAATACAAGGTAAAAGCTAGCTATAATTACTGCTTGATGAACTGTTTTATTTGAGTATTTCCTCTAATATTTGCTCTTATAAAATAAATACCACTTGGCAATTCTCTCAAATCAAGCTCTGTTCTTGTTTCAGTTTTTAGAATTTTACCATTTAAATCCATCAACTGTATTAAACTTCCTTCATCAACTCCTGTAACACTCAATTGGGAGCTTGCTGGATTCGGAAATAAATTCAGTTGGAAAGTTTTACTTAAAAGTTCGTTTTTTCCAACAGTACTTAACAAGCCCGTTATATCATAGGTGTATATTCCTCTTGCATAGGTTCCTGCAATAAGTTGTTTGGTAGCCGGATTATATTCCAAATCTGCTACAACAATCAATGGCATATTTATTCCTAATCTCGTCCAGCTAGTTCCGCTATTCAGTGTATAGTAAACGCCCAAATCATTAGCCACAAACAAAACATTTTCATAACCATTAACTATCAATACATCGTTAATACCTGCTTGCGGTAAATTACTGCTAATGTCTGTCCAGTTGGTGCCATTATTAGTTGATTTATGAATGTGAGGTATATATTGATTATAGCGGTAACCACTATGGGTTACATACAAGTTATTAATAACATTAGGAGATGGGTGGATTGATGTAACATATCTGTATGGTAAAGTCATTTGTAAACTATCCCATGTTGTACCACCGTTTAAACTTCTCCAAACATTCCCATCGCTGGTGCCTGCATAAATGTGGTTAGCATTTAATCTTGAATTATCAATGGCGCTTATGTTATGAAAACGTGGTGCATAAATTACACCGTCCGTTAAATCAGGACTTATTGGCACCCAATTATCAACCGGATTTGATGTGGTTTTATGCACTCGGTATGTTCCGGTTAACATAACTGCCGTGTTAGTTCCACCACCAAACACATAAGGCATGTCCCAATTTCTTCTGTCGGATGAACTTAACGTAGCATCAAAACTATTATATGTTGATCCTCCATCTGTACTCACCCATAAATTACCATTTTGAGTTTCCATATAACGATTCATCGTATTATTAAAATCAAAACGTGGCTGAAAACCATCTCCACCAAATTCAGAAAACCAGCTACCTAAGCCGGTTGCAGCTCCGCCAATATTCGTGCCATTATCCTGTGCTCCTCCGGCATATTCAGCTACAGCAAACGGATTGTAATTAACTCTGTAAAACTGTGTATTCGGAATATTATCAACTCGCGAATAATTTAAACCATCATCAGTTGTTTCAAACAAACCTCCGTCGGTTGCAATAATGTAATTGGTTGCTGATTTGAATTGAATTCCATGAATATCAGCGTGTGGATTGGAATTCCACCATGGTGGCTGGTTCAAATTAAAACTAGCACCCCCGTCAGTAGATTTAAAATGTTCTATTCCCATTGTAAATACAACATTATCATTAGTTGGGCTAACTTCAATTCTACCGAAATACCAGCCAAATCCTCCAAAATTAGTTGATGCCGCTGATGAACCCGGACATACTGAAAAAGAAGATCCTCCATTTGTTGTCACATAAATATTTTCTAAATTATAGGTTGAGTCACACACAGAAACATACAATTTATTTGGGTTTTGTTTACTCATACAAATACCAAAACGAGATAGCTTAGTATTAGGTAATCCATTATTGATTATACTCCAACTTGTTCCGCCATTAGTAGTTTTATACAACCTAGTTGCCATCGTAAAACCCAACGACTCCGTATTTGTGCGTATACGGCTAAAGCCTGCAGCGTAAATAATATTTGGATTTGTATAATCCATCACCAAATCACTTACCCCTGTTTCATTATTAATGAACAATACCTGTGACCAGGTTACACCTCCATCGGTAGATTTATATACACCTCTTGTGTTGTTTCTAACCATTGGTGTTCCCATTGATGATGCATAAATGACTAACGTGTTAGTGGGGTTCACTAAAATTTGAGTAATGACCCCATGGTTAGTTAACGCAAAACTACTCCACGTAATACCACCATCCAAACTGCGGTAAATACCATTACCAATTAAACATGATTGAGGCATATCAGGGTCGCCTGTGCCTGCATAAACTACATTTGGATTACCAGGATTAAAGGCTAAACATCCAACAGATAAATGAGTTTGAGTATCAAAAACCGGTGTCCAAGTTACGCCGGAATTAGTTGTTCTGAATAAACCACCACCAGGGCAACCAGCTAACATAATAGCTGAATTGGCAGGATGGATTTTAAAAGCTGTAATTCTTCCGCCAATGTTAGTTGGTCCCTCAAATTGCCATGTGCCGGTTGACGTAGAACGATTAGCAGAAATAGTTTGTTGCTCCTGAACTAATGCTTGAGAATAGGCTTTATAATCAAAAACAGAATCAGGAAAGGAACGGATCTGGGAAAAGTACTCATATGGTGCTTCAATATTTTCCCGCTCATGCTCTTTTGCATTTTTGTTTATGGATAAATGACTGTAGAGCGCCGGTAATACAAAACAAAGTGATGTAGAAATTACAAGGGATAAAATAATTCGTTTCATATGCTGCTATTAATTGTTTCTATTAAAATTTGGAATGCCTTGTTTTCAATCATTTTTGATTGAACAAACAATAAGCCATTTCATGACAGAATTTTTTTATCATGAAATTACGAATTTATTTTAAAAAATCACTACCAATTGGTAATTTCCCATGTATTCTGAACCCTCAGAACTTGCTCAATAATATCGCGCACACAACCTTCGCCTCCTTTGTTATTAGAAATATAGATAGACAACGCTTTAATTTCAATGGCCGCATCGTTCGGACAAACTGCTACCCCTACTCTGCTCATCACCTCCCAATCAGGCAAATCATCTCCCATGTATAAAATCTCCTCTTCAGAGAGTTCATTTTCTGCAATAAAATCTTTGTAACATTGCAACTTATCGTGCTGATTAATAAAAATATCTTTCACACCTGCTTTAATAAGCATGTTTTTTATGGCTACATTATTACCGCCACTTATAATAACAATTCGATAATTTTTTTTAACAGCTAAATGAATCGCATATCCATCTTTGCTATTCATGTTTCTAACAACATCTCCATTTTCAAAAACAAAAACCTTACCATCAGTTAAAACACCGTCAACATCAAAAATAAATGTTTTAATTTTAGTTAGTTTTTGCTTAAAGTTTTCCATGTTGTTCTTTAATTAATTCAGTTAATTGTAAATAAATTAGTTTTTCAATTGGTTGCGATTTTAAAAGCTGAAGATGTTTTTTCATAGTGACTTCATCTCCCCTCTTAGCTGGTCCGGTTTGAGATTTCAAAGGAGAGGTCTTATTAACCTTTGCAACGGTTGATTGAATGATTGGATTTAACAACTTAAAATTCAATTTGTTCTTTTTACAATAAGTTTCACTTAATGAAAAAAGCGCATTAACAAAATTATTTACAAACACTGCATTTAAGTGATATGATAATCTTTTTTTACTATTACAATATTGTATTGTACCGGAAAAAAGCATTGCCCAATTTTTTAACTGGTTTCGCATTGCCGGTCGCACTGTTTCAATTAATACCGGAGTTGTTTCCCAATTAACTTCTGCATCCATGGAAAAAGTTTGTAACGGATATAATACCCCGCCGTTAATCTTTAATTTTTGAAATACACTTAAATCAGTACTTCCAGAAGTATGCAAAACTAAACTTGAACCTGCTACCTTTGCCAATTGATTAACAATCTCAGGAATGGCAGCATCACTCACGCAAATCAAATACAAATCGGCATCTTGAATAATAGCATTTAAAGATGAGTTCATAGAACACTTTAAAGCCACAAATCGTTTCAAGTTCTTATTTGAACGATGATTATAAACATGCAATTCCAATCGTTGCTGTTTGGAGAGTTGCTTAGCTATATGGTAAGCTACATTTCCGCATCCGATTATTACAACACGTTTATTTTTACTGAGTTTGATGATTGACTGTTTTTAATAATCGTAATCGCTCTCTCACGGCTATTCCGGTTCCTATAGCCATTAATATACAACCAATCCACAATACATTTATATAAGGAAACATGTATGCTTCTAGCACAATAAATTCTTTGGTGTTGGAATTCTTTTCACTTAACGTAATTTCAACAGTCCCTTCCTGCGGATTGATTTTCCAGAAAACAAATTTTAAGCCCAAAGGATTAATAACATCTTCTTTAGGAATTACAACATTATTTTTAATGATGTATTGAGGATACGCATAGTAAACTTTAGATTGAGATGTAATAGCCTTTAAAACTGCAGTTACAACAATCTCAGAGTCACTTTTGTAATATTCTGCCTGTGTTTTATCTGCCTTAATACTATCAATTACAACCAAGGCATTGCTGGCAATAATGGTATCTCCAGCATGACCAATGAAATTTTTAGCATCACTATATGCATTCCTATATGCCTTTGAGGTATCCATTTCCATAACGCCATAAGTCACATGGGTATAAATATCTCTATTCAAATAATGTTTTGTATCCGGTTCAGGAGAACGACCCATCCTAGGATTATCCTGTACGCTAGGTGAAAGTGTAAAATCATATTCAGGTTTATCGTTTGCGCCAGGCTTAAAATAATCTACATCAAAATAATAATTAATCCCCTCTTTGCGCTTACCCTTGTATGTTACCAAATAAGGTCCCATAGGCAGTGTGTCGCCCTGTGTTAACAAAATACTTTTTTGATCATCAAACTCAGTACCTAAACTACTAACCTTTTGTGCAGCGGTATTTTTTGATAAGGTTGTTTTTTTACTTGTTGAAATCAAGGCTCCCAAAACAATAAGTGCAAAACCAATGTGAGCAATGCTTGCTCCAGCCTTACTTACTTTCCCTTTCAAAACTAAGAACCAGTAATCAAAATTGGCAAAAACTGTAAACAAGGCTGTTGTAAATAAAAGTATGTAAAATACTAAATTATAAACTGAAACATTATCATCTTCTTTACCTATAACATACAATGGTATAGAACAAGCCAATCCAAAAATTAATGAAAGCACACCTGCTTTGGAGATTCGTTTGTAAAATGTTTTAGCGTCTGTTTTTTTATACTTTAAAAATTGTGCAGCCGCAACTAATATCATTATTAAAACGGTGAAAGGAAGCATCCACTCGTTGTATACATATGGTTTAGGTGGTGCTTTATCCAAACCAAACAGTTTATTGATTACCGGTACAGAAGTAAAATAGGTTATTATTAAAGCTGATAATAGAAATACAATAGAACCCAAAAACATCCAAAATTCTCTTGAATAGAGTTCTTCCTCTTCTTTTTCCTTCGGGAAATATTTGTAGTATGCAAAAACAGTTAAACCTAATGAGGAGACGCTCCAAATACCAAGTATGATTTTCTTATAACCATAAATCAATGCACCAACCCAAAATAAAATCGAAATTACTATGTAACTAATCCTGATTAAAGAATCGTTTAAAAGCAAAGCAACACTTAAAAATACGAAGGTTAATACATAAAGCACTAACTGGCCGGTCATACCTAAATCAGTGAAGGAGTGAACTGATGCATTTCCTAATACACCACTTCGTGTTAAAAACGTTGAGTATAACACCAATAAAAAAGACATGATGGAAAGAAAATGAGTAGTAAATAAACTCCCACCCTTGTTCTTGTTAATGATCATGGTATGACCAGCTGCAACAATTACCAGCCAAGGAACTAAAGAAGAATTTTCAACAGGGTCCCAAGCCCAGAAGCCTCCAAAACTCAGAGCTTCATAGGCCCAAGCGCCTCCCATTAAAATACCAACTCCTAAAACTAAAATACTAAATAGCGTCCAAGGTAAAGCTGTTTTTTGCCAACCTTGATAGTTCCTATTAAACAAAGCCGCTAAAGCAAAAGCAAAAGGAACTAAAGTGGACGAGAATCCTAAAAATAATGTTGGAGGGTGAATAGTCATCCAATAGTTCATAAGCAATGGATTCAAACCTCTACCGGATAATTTTGAAACGTAATCAGGTGTTTGAAGCACAGGTATGCTATAAAAGTCTTGGTGCTCTCTTAAGAGCAAAAACGGATTGCTTCCTATTTTATAATCGCCAAAGTATACACCAAGTAACATACTTGCCAGGAATACCTGAACTAATGAAAAAATCATTAAGACCGGTGCTTCCCATTCTGATTGCTTTAGTTGTTTGTTTAAGATCAAGCCTAACACTACGTTCCAAAATGTCCAAAGTAAAAAACTACCTTCCTGTCCTTCCCAAAAACAAGAAAGTATGTACTTCATGTCCATTTCAAGGTTACTATGCTGGAAAACGTATTGATACTCAAAATAATGATTAAAGAGCATAACAAACAAAACAGCAATAATACCAACAACAGCTACCGAGTGTATTTTAAAAGCAAGTCGTGCGAAAGCTAAAAAATCTGATTTTTTGCAAGAAAGATAAAAACTACCAAATGAAAGTAACGCTGATACAAAGGAAAGTATAATGAAAAAGTGTCCGAGTTGTCCGATAAAGATGCGTTCGCCGATGTAATTAATAGTCTCCACTCAGATTAGTTTAGTTGGTTCTTGCCATCATTGTATTTGCTTGGGCATTTCATCAAAATATCGTTAGCATGAAATACATCCGATTTCATTTTGCCGATTAAAACAATTTGTTCACTTTTTTCAAAATCCTGAGGTTTGCTTTTATGCAAAACGACACGTTTAGCCAAACCATTGTTATCAGTCATTGTAAAAGAAAACTCATCCGGATTAATTTGAGGTTCATAAATCTGAGGTTGTGTTTTGTCAAGCTTACCAACCACATGAAATTCGTCTTCAGGATTGTTGGCGGCTTTACTGAAATCAGCGTAGCTAGATGTATTGTTGAGTGAAATAAAAATAACGCCAATAGCAACAGCAATTATCAGTAGTCCAACTATGTGTAATTTTTTCATTTCGTATTAGTACTTTAAATAATCAACTTTTTTTATCGATCTTATTATTTAAGCTTTTTATTTTTCTTTCCAGATATATCAGGTATGCAATAATTGAAACAAAAATAATTGCCAACACCGCAATAACTACATAAATTTTACCACTTTCTCTCATAGCATCTGCCATTTGTGGTTCAGCGGTTGATTGAGCTAAAAAAGCATTTCCGCTCATAAGTGCGATCAATAAAAGAAACATTCTATTCATTGGAAAGTTTATGTTGTATGTTAGACAAATTATTTTTTAGGTTAAAGAGCCAATAACTAAACAAAACCCAACCAATTACAGCCGGGTAAAAGACTAACCTCATGCCGCTATCCAAATCATACTTGGCAAAAGCCGGATTACCGCCATTACCCGGATGCAATGAATCTTGAATTCTTGGTAAAACCATGATAAAAACCATCATCATCACAAATGCAAAAACATTGTAAACCGCTGCTAATTTTAAGCGTTTCTTCTCATCATCAATACTCTCTCTTAAAATAAAATATGCGGAATAAATTAATATACTTACGGCTACGCCATTTAACTTAGGGTCTTCAAACGTCCACCAGGTACCCCAGGTGTATTTGGCCCATAAACTTCCGGTTGCAATACCTGGGATCGCCATAAAGAATCCTATAGCAGCTGAATCACGTGCCTTTAGGTCACTTTCTATAGCTGAATTACTTAAACTAATTAAGCTATAAACCAAGGAAACAATCATCATAAAAATCATGGCAAACCAAACCGGCACATGATAATACAAATTTCGAATGGTTTCATTAAGGATATCGAGACGAGGAACCGGATTTAATAAACCGGCAAAAATTGTGTACACAATTAATAGTGAAGCCAGAATTTTATACCAATGTTTTGCCATTTCTGTTGAATACCATAAAGGTACTTAGAGACAACAAAAATACGACTTAAAGTTGGTTAAAACAAAGTGTTAATCTCGCAATTTATCTAGCAAATTATTCAGTTGCTGAACTTCTTTTTCTGTTAAATTTTTACAGATGTTAGTTGTTTGCTTATCTATAAAATCTAATTCTTTTAATAATTCAAGCCCCCTATCTGAGATTAGTAAATTAACCTGCCTCCTGTCATTAGGGCAAACCATACGATCGACATACTTTTTTAAAACTAATTTATCTACTATTCTGGAAGTATCACTCATTCGATCTAACATGCGTTCCTTTATCAGTTTCAAATTACAATAATCAGGATATTGTCCTCTTAATATTCTTAGGACGTTATATTGTTGGGTGGTGATATCAATTCCTTTAAAAAATTCAGCATAAAAGGCATCCAACCAATGGTGGGTATATAACAGATTAATGATTAATTTCTGTTGTGGCGATTTAAACGCTTTTTGTTGAATAGCTTCCTCCAGCTTCATATACCAAAATTATAAAAAAGAAAAAGAGGTACAAAACGTCCCTCTTTTAACTTATAAACCTTAATTAAGAATTATTTATCCTTATTTAATTCAATATTTAAATCAAGTTTTACTTCTTCACTAACAGCAACGCCACCAGCTTCTAAAGCAGCATTCCAAGCTAATCCAAAGTCTTTCCGGTTAATGGTTCCTGTAACTTTGAAACCGTATTTAATATTTCCATAAGGATCTTTTACGGTTTTGGTTGCACCAATTGCATTTAATTTTACTTTTTTAGTTACACCATGCATGGTTAACTCACCTTCCAGATTGTAAATGGTTTTTCCTTTAGCAACCGGTTTCATGCTGGTTGACTTAAAAGTAATAGTAGGAAATTTTGCTGCATCAAAAAAATCAGGACTTTTTAAGTGCCCATCTCTTTTTTCATCTTCGGTATTTATTGAGTTAACGTCTGCTGAAAATTCAATTTTTGCGTCTGTAAAATCTGTTTCTGTTGTTGAAGATACAGTGCCTTGATAAATTTTGAATTTACCTTCTGTTTCGCTAACCATCATGTGAGTTACGCTAAATCCTAATTTAGAGTGAGAGTTATCTAATTTCCAATTTACTTGTGCTGTTGCGCTTAAAGAGGCAAATGCAGCAATTCCTAATACTAATTTTTTCATTTTTGAATGTTATTTTAAATTTGACACCACAAATATATGTTATAACATCTAATGTTGTAACATTTAATTTGTTAAAATATTTAAAAATCACTGAAATCATTAGCTAGAAGCATTTACGTAAAAACTTCCGTAAGGCTTTGTGGCTTTGATTTGGAGATTCCAGAAAGCCAAAATGCCCATCATGCTCCAAGTAAAGTAAATGCAAGTCCTTAATCAAACGGCTTTGTTCCAGGAGCACTTTGTGATTTAGAACATTGTCGTGCTCCCCAATTACCATCATAATAGGATAATTAACCAATCCCAAAATAATATCTCTATTGGGTCTGTCCTTCATTCCTAATAATGCGGCAACAATTCCCTCTCTTTTTGTAGCTTTAGCAATGGAAGTTGCAAAAGCAATTTCCTTTTTGAGATACTTTAAATTTTTTGAAGCGAATAAATTTTTGATAGTGGCTTTTGTGTACACTGTTCTGTTCTTCTTTACCAGCTCAACAGCCCTTAAACGATCAGCTTTTTTTTCGTCGCTATCAGGGTAAGCACTGCTATGATACAAACAAATCCCTTTTAAATAATCCGGATACAGATCGGCAAAAGCCAATGCTGTGTATCCGCCCATGCTGTGACCTATGATAACACATTTCTTTAGCCTTAAATAATCAAGCACCGACTTAACAGCACCTGCCATTAGGTTCATGCTATGGGCATAACCAAAATTAGTTGTTTGCCCATGACCAGGCAAATCAATTGCTAAAACTCGGTAATTCATACTTAAATTTTCAATGGTGTCTTTCCAAATCTGATGCGATCCAAGGTATCCATGTAATAAAACAACAACCCTTCCTTTACCCTGATCATAAAATGCAACTTCACCGCCCTTATATGTGCATTTCTTTAACACTTATTGATTCATCAATGCTTCAATTTCGTCAGCTTCAAGCGGAATATTCTTCATTAAATCTATTTGGCCAGTAGTAGTTACCAGAATGTTGTTTTCTAAACGTATTCCAAGGTTTTCTTGCGGAATATAGATACCAGGTTCCACTGTAAAGACATTTCCTGCTTGCATTGGTTCGTAGAAAAACCCAACATCATGTACATCCAAACCTAAGTAATGACTTGTGCCATGCATGAAATACTTTTTATAAGCAGGCCAATTAGGGTTCTGCGCTTTCACCTCTTCAGTTTTTAGTAAACCCAATTTTAAAAGCTGTTCAGTCATTAAATCACCAACTGCCTTATTATACTTTTCGAAAGTATTGCCAGGCAACAACATTTTTGTAGCCTCCTTCATTACATGCAACACCGAATTGTAAACCTCTTTTTGGCGCTTTGTAAAACGTCCGTTAACCGGCAAACATCTGGTTAAATCACTTGCATAATTAGCATATTCAGCTGCAGTATCCAACAATAACACGTCTCCATCTTTGCATTGTTTATTGTTCTCTACATAATGTAAAACACATGCACTTGCTCCACTTGCAATGATTGGCCCGTATGCGTAACCCCTTGAGCGATTTCTTAAAAACTCATGAATTAGTTCTGCCTCGATTTCATATTCCCAAACGCCGGGTTTTACAAACGAAAGTAATCTTCTAAATCCCTTTTCAGTTATATCACAAGCCTGTTGAATTAATTCAATTTCATAGGTGCTTTTAACTGATCTAATTTTATGCATAATCGGCGCAGAACGATGTATTTGATGCAGAGGATACTTGGCCATTATGGTTTTATTAAAACGCTGCTCAGCAGTTTCTGTTTCTATATACTGACGTGTGTGCTCATTAGCATTCAAATAAATATTCTCTGCCTGATAAAATAACGCCTTACTTATTTTCTCAAATTCATGAAACCAGTAGATATGATCAATTCCACTAACCTCTTTTGCCTCATCCTTGGTTAATTTAGCTCCTTCCCAAATCGCAATTAATTCACTCGTTTCTTTAATAAAGAGCACCTCTTTATGCTTACCATCTTTTACATCCGGGTAGATTATCAAAATGGTGTCTTCCTGATCAACGCCAGTTAAATAGAATAAGTCAGAGTTTTGTCTGAAACCCATACTTCCATCTGCATTTGTTGGCATTATATCATTACTAACAAATACAGCCAATGAATTTGGCTTTAACTGCGACTTAAACTTTTGACGATTATCAATAAATAAATTAGAAGGAATGCTACTGTATTTCATACTCAAAATTATTGTTTAAAAATAGGTATTTTATTTTTACTAAATTCCAGAATTAGCCTTTGAATTTCTGAAGGTGCTGCAATAAAGTTTTCCTCATAAAAATAATCATCTTCGGGGTTATATAAAATTAAATCGAACTCCTTCGCAGACGACACTTCTCGATCCAACTTTAAGCAGGCAATATGTGATAGAGACACATTTAACTCCTTTCGCAAAAAATTAAATAAAAACCCTCTTTTGACTTTAACTTTTGCATTAGCAATAAATAATTGCCTGGACGAAAATTCAACATTAGCGAATGTAATAATAAAAAGAAATGCTAAAAATAAACTGGGCATTGATCCGAATCCAATTTCAATAACGGTAATGCCAAAGAAAGCTGCAAGAATATACAATACAACAAGGTATGTTTTAGTAAACTTCAACCTACTAAAATTAATAGTCATAGAATCGTCGTAATTCGCATTTTTTAAATCAAAAAATTTCTGACGAATATTAATTTCAGTTACACCATTTTCATGAGTTTGGTTTAAAAGTATTGCCGTATTCAAATAGAGTAAGGGATAATGAGTTCTTATTTCATGGGGTGATTCAAAAAAATGTTCAATACAAACGCTTAAAAATTCATTCATATTGGTACCACCGTATTCCCTAAAAATTGTGTTTTTGCTCGCTTGAATATCTTTAAAGGCCTTTAATGCTGAACCAAGCCAGGCTGAATAATAGTGTTCGAAAAAGTAATCCTGTTCGTGGCCTTTAACAGAGTTAAAACGTAAGGCATGAGCAAATTCATGTAAACCCAAATTAATGTTATCCTTTGGATTCGAATATCCGCCCAAAAAACTTTTAAAACTGAGTCTGATACTTCCTCCAGTACTGGTAAGTCCGTAATACTTTTGCTCGTTCAAGGGGTTGGAAAATGCATCAGGATGAATTACAATTGTATCAAAATAACTTAAACTCCAGGTTTTAAGACCAAGTGTAAGTTGAACAGCACTAGCGGCAATCAGTGCTCTTACTTTATTCGGTACTAGTTTATAATCTTCCGTTATAATATCTTTATTATAAATGAAACTCAAACATCTGTAAACAAATAATTTCTTCAAATTATCATTAAGCGTTGAGTAGTAAGCGAAATTTTTTTCGTAAAACTGATGCAAGGTTGCATTCGAAATTGGCAGCGACTCTGTTTGTTCAAAACTCAATTGCCAAGGTATTTAACGTTTTTAAGAATGTACCTTAAATCGCTGTTAATTTGATAATCTTTAGCATAATTGAAATACAAAGTGTCATAATTTTGATTCGCTGAAAAGGTTGAATTATCCATTGGTAGGATTACTGAAGGCTTTATAGAAGGTAAATCTTTACGGTTTTGTTTACCAAAACCAACCCATGTTCTATAACCAAACAAAACAAGCAAACAATTTTTAATAAAATTGGCTTTCTTTTTTTGAAAGAAAATAAACACATATGAAAACAGAAGTAAAAACATTGAAACGCCAATATCCAATAATCGCTTACTCCGTTTGTTTTCCGGTCTGCCAATATTATTTACATCAATGATATATAAGTCGCCTGCTGTATCAATACTATTACTCCCAATAATACTTAAACTTTCCGGCGGTGCAATTTTAAATTCAACACCCTTGGTAACAAGGGTTACCATGTGCTTAATGATATTAGCTGATGAAATATCTTTAGCACAAAAGATAATTTCATTAATCTGATGAATCTCAATTACCTCACTGATTTGATGAAAATGACCAATGTAATTGGTATTTCGAACACCATTGTTCTCATTACTAATAAACCCAATAAAATTAGCTCTTATACTTGTTTGCTTTAAAAGTTGGTGAACCCTTTCAAATTCAAGTTCACTACCTATAATTGCAATCCTATTACCCGATTTTGCACTAAACCATTTAAACTGCTTAATTCCAACCAGATTGTAAATAATTCGTGTAAGAATATAAATCACTAGCGTTGCCATTGAACCTATTAATATCAAGGCTCTGGAGAATCTATAAAACTCAGGCAGAAGGGAATAGATTACCAGAATAAAACCCATACCGGTTAAAACACCCCTTATCAATTTACTTAACTTCAATGGTGTATCATATCCACCGCTGAAATAGGTAAAGCTCATCCAAATTAATGTATAGAGTGGGAAAAATAAATTAAGAATTTCCTTGCTATAAAAATTCGGGTACAGTTTAAAGTTTATTTCATATAGGTTTTTACAGAGATACAAACTCGATAAAATAACAACAAAGTCAATAGCAGGATAAAACAACTGTTTAATCATTCTAGCTACAATAGCCGCAAATGCCCTTAAATAGATAGCAAGATGGATTAGAAAATTAAATAATTTTGCATTACTGTTACTAAAATGCTTGTTGGCAAAAATTGACATTGCCTTGTAAAAAACAATAACGTAATTAACGCTGCTCTTTTTAGTGCTCTCGCCTTTGTAATGGATAATGCTACTATCAGCAAAATAATAGTTTTTATAACCTCCCTTGGTAATACGGTAACTTAAGTCAATGTCTTCGCCATACATGAAAAAGGTTTCATCCAACAAGCCCACCTTATCTAAAGTCTCCTTACGCATGAGCATAAAGGCCCCACTTAAAACAGGCACTTCATGTGTTTTATTTTTATCAAGATAGGTTAAGTGATACTGCCCAAATTTTTTAGAATTAGGGAACAACTTGGCCAATCCAAAAATCTTATAAAATGCAACAGCCGGTGTTGGCAATCCTCTTTTACTTTCCGGTAAAAAATTACCTTTACCATCAAGCATTTTTATACCTAAGCCGCCTGCATCCTTATGGGCATCCATAAAAACTAAGGTTTTGGCAAAAGTATCTTCCTGTACAATGGTATCAGGATTTAGAAGCAGAACATACTCTCCAGTAGTCATTTTTATAGCTTGATTATTGGCCACAGCGAAACCTGTGTTAACAGAATTACAAATTAATTTTACAGTCGGAAATTTTTCCTTAACAAGCACAACACTGCCATCAACCGAATTATTATCAACCACAAATACTTCGGCTTTAATGTCCTTAATGGAGTTTAATACCGAATATAAACATTGCTCTAAAAAATGTTTAACGTTGTAATTAACTATAATTATAGAAAGTTTCAGGCCTTAATAACGTTTAAAATGCTAAAATAATTATAATTGGAATACTAATTTTATTTTTTATCTTTGCGAACCCTTATAGTGAATCTAAATCACTGAAAATGGTCCCATAGCTCAACTGGATAGAGCAACGGTTTTCTAAACCGTAGGTCGCAGGTTCGAGTCCTGCTGGGACTACAAAAACCCTCCTTTGTGAGGGTTTTTTTATAACTTAAATCCTAGGTTTAATCCCAAGTGGGTATTGTTAATGAATAAAGAATTGGCGCTATAACTCGTTTGATACAAATATGGCGAGAAACTAGCGCGACACATTAACTCAACAAAAAAACCGGAATTTGAACTTTCGTAATTGTTCTTCTGAAAACCAATTGCAATCTGCAAACCACTGTTTAGTGATTTTAAAAACAAAGGATTTTTATATACCATTTGTACATTTTCCCGCTTAATCTCATTACCATTTAAATTAACCAAACTATTTGTTGGCAGCAGATATTTGAAGTTATAACCCAAGAACAGATATGGGCTGAAAAGTGCTTCCTTATCGGAAACAAAGGAGTACTTATATACAATTGGCAGAGCTACTTCGTTGATTCCTAGGCTGTACTGATAGGAAAAACTTTTATCGTATAACTTCAGGGAATCAGGCTTGAAATAATAGCTATTAAAATTAACGCCATGGTAAAAATATTCCAAGCCAAACATCAATGAGCTTTGTTTACGATGATCTAAATAAATTTCAGCCTTATAGCTAAACAAGGCTGCAGCCCTTGGTGATGCATTAACACTGTGATTTTTATTAACCTTATAAAACCCATAAAATGCGCCTAATCCGAACCGTTGCACAAAGCGCTTACGATTATATTTAAGTGGAAAAGAAAAAACAACAAAACACTTGCAACATAAAATCAATACGATTAAATATTTGGAAGATCTGATCAATAGATTAGTTACGAATATTTATTGTAGAGGTTGCTTGAGCCGTAGGCATAATGATTATATCGTTAATATTTACATGCGAAGGTCTGCTAGCTACCCAAAAAACAGTCTCAGCAATGTCTTCAGCTGCCAATGGCTTTAAGCCTTCATATACCTTTTTGGCTCGTTCAGCATCTCCATCAAATCTCACCAAACTAAATTCTGTATCCACCATACCAGGATTAACCGAACTAACCTTTATACGATGAGGTAATAAATCAATTCTCATTGCTTTGTTTAAAGCATCTACAGCATGCTTAGAAGCGCAATAAACGTTTCCGTTTGGATAAACCTCTTTGCCTGCAATAGACCCAATGTTGATTATATGCCCATTAATTTTATCAGCGATCATTAGGCGCGAAATAATTCTTGACATGTATAACAAACCTTTAATGTTTGTGTCAATCATCGTTTCCCAATGTTCCAGTTTACCATCTTGCAATGCGCTTAATCCTGCCGCAAGACCTGCGTTGTTAATCAGAATATCAATTTGTATTTTATTTTTGCCTAGCGAATGAATTGCCTCTTCGCATTGTTGCTGATTTCTGATATCAAAATTTAAAGTGCTAACCTGAACGCCGAATTCCTTTTCAATTTCCGTTTTTATTTGATCCAAACGATCCTTACGTCTTCCTGTTAAAACGAGGTTATACTTGTTTTTAGCGAACACTTTGGCACAGGCTAAACCAATGCCTGATGTTGCGCCTGTAATTAAAACTGCCATAATTAATTCTTAGATTTATTAGAAAGTTTACTATGATGATAGCCGTATAAAAAATAAATTATTAATCCAACAACTAACCAAACAGTAAAATAAAGCCAGTTTTTATATCCCAGTTGAGATAGCATATAGAAGCAACAAAGTAATCCCAACACAGGGATCAATGAAAACTTATGCTTAAAGGATAAATAGGCAATAACAACAAAACCAATAACAAACGTATACATCGGTATTTTCATAAAAAATGCACCTATTGATTCCCACTTCAAGAAATAAAGAGTTGTATCTGAAAATTTAGTAAATGCTAATATTAAAAACAACAACAACATGGCAGGAACAATATATTGAGCGTTGATATATGGCGTTTTGAATTTAGATGGAGGCGCGGTTGGGTCCATTCGTAATTTTAATACACCACCACAAACCAAACAAAATGCAAACAAGGTGCCGGCAGAACAAATGTCCGTTACCATATTCATGTCCACAAAAAAAATTGGCAATGCAACAAGTAAGCCAGTAAATATAGTTGAAAAGGATGGTGTTTTATATTTGGGATGTATCTTAGAAAAAGCAGGAGGCAATAATCCATCTCTGCTCATACTCATCCAAATACGCGGCTGCCCTAATTGAAAAACCAACATCACACTGGCCATTGCAACAACTGCACTTACAGCAATGATGCCACTTAACCAATGTAAATCCTTTATTTTTTCAAAAACATAGGCTAATGGATCTCCTACGGCTAACTCACTATACTTTACCATTCCGGTAATAACTAAAGCAATAGCTACATATAAAATTGTACAAATAATTATAGAGTAAAGGATACCTCTTGGCAAATCTCTCTGAGGGTTTTTACATTCTTCTGCAGTTGTGCTAATTGCATCAAATCCAATATAGGCAAAGAATACTGCGCTAATCCCCTTTAATAAGCCGCCAATACCATTTGGCAAAAATGGATTCCAATTCTTAACATCAATGTAAAATGCACCAACAATAATTACAAGGATAACAACTGCAATTTTAACCAATACCATCAAGTTGCTGGCATTACGACTTTCCTTAATGCCCCTGTAAACTAAAATCGTAATTAATAAATTAATTACTAAAGCCGGCAAATCAAAAATAATGCGCATTCCAAACAACTTAGGTGCATTGCTGTATGCTAAAAAACCCTCAACAAGACCTCCATTTTCACTAGCCTGTATCTCATCTAAAGTTAATCCTCCAACTAATAATGAGAATACTTTCGTATAATTTTCCTTGGCAGTAAAGTAATCTAAACAAAGCCACTCATGCACCTGATAGGATGTTGTATTATTAATTAGCGAGGTAAAATAATCACTCCAGCTCAGCGCAACAGTAACATTTCCAATAGCATACTCCATTATTAAGGCCCAGCCTATAATCCATGCAAACAACTCCCCAAAGGCAACATAACTATAGGTATAGGCGCTACCGCTAACCGGTAATAATGATGCGAATTCTGCATAAGCAAACGCAGCAAAACTACAAGCCAATGCAGTAAAAATAAATAAAAAGATAACCCCCGGGCCACCATCTGCACTGGCTTTTCCAATTGTAGAAAATATTCCGGCACCAATAATTGCAGCTATTCCAAAGGCAGTTAAATCTCTAACACCTAAATGCTTAGCCATAGAATGTCCAGATTCACTTTCTGCATTCTTTAAAATGACATCAATGCTTTTTTTACGAAATAAACTCATTAGGACTCTAAGATACAATTAATTGTTGCTTCTAAAAAGGGAAATTGAATAGAAAAATGCAAAACTAATAAAAGGTAAAACTAAGCAACGGTATCGGTTTATTGCACCAACATTACCAGTTGTAATGCCAATTATGAAAAGGAGTGACATTACCAGCAATAAAACAACTAATAAATGAGGATTAGCCCTACTCTTAAAAAGAAACCAAAATGATATTAAAAGCAAACTTAACACCACTAGATTCTCCATTGAAACTAACAACATAAAGATTCCTTTTGCATTAAAAAACAAAGGATAGGCAATTGCATAGTAAAATGAAACATTGCTAGTTGACCAAATACCCTTAGGATAAACCAAATTAGACTGACTCTTGGAAATTTTATATACCAACGAATAGGTAGATGTAGTGTCCAGATTTTCCTGACAATACAAGGTATCTTGCTGATGTGAATGCTCCCAATAAATATATGGCACCTTGTAATTGATCGTATAATAATTGGTTTTACCTTTTACTTGCTTAACTAAACTAGAGTCATAATTCAAACGAACAAACTTAGTATCATCCAATAAAAAAATACCTCCGGTGGCTGCATCTAAAAAAACCCTTTGCTTATCTAAAGCTATCTCAATAGCAGATCTACTCCTACTCCAATAAGAAACCAAATTGATTGAGACAAAAGCCAACACATAACAAATCACACAAAAAAGCAACTTAAACCTAAAATTTGGTCTAACACTTAACCAAAAAAACAGTGCCAAGGTAAATACAACTGGGTAAATAATAAACGGCTTTAAATAAAAAGCAATAAACAAACCAAGTAAAAACAATAAACTCCTTAACCGCCTACTCCGTTTTAAAACCAAAATCTGATACAATAGAAAGGCTAATACGCCTATTAAAAAAAGCGCTAACGGTTCTTTTAAAACTGCGGCGCTATGCATCCAAAGCGAAGGCATAAAACATAAACTGTAAAAAAATAACTTTTTGTATTTAACTACATATACTTCAAGACTCTTAAATAACAATACACTGCCTAAAAATCCTAGAAAACAATTGTACAAAGCCAGAACTAAATAATTATTAAAGGCAAAAAAATGTAATACAGAATTGACTCTTATAACGGTTCGATTATCATTAAAAAAATATTTATCGATTCTACCGTCCTGCCAATTTCGTGTTGGTTTAATGAGGTGCTCAAAAATATATTCGTCATTATAATTATCCTGAAAACCAAATAGCGTTTTTAAATAGGCTCCAAAATTATCGAAAGCCATGTCATTCAATATCTTGCTTTCCTTGAAAAACAGACCACTATCAAAACTAAAAATATCGCCATAATAAAATTGATACAGCGCATAAAAAGCTAAAACACCTAATCCCTTGAAGAAAAAAACCAAAGCTACATTAATGTTATTGAAATTGGGCAAAGTTACCCAACCCCAAAAACCATTTCTATAAATTAAAAACAGAATTAATAAAAACACCAAACCAAACCCAATCATTAGCTATAGGTTTCAAAAGGTTTTATTTCCATAAATCTGTCTGGCGTAGACAAGGATTTGAATCCAAATTGTTCATAAAGCGAGTGAGCATCTTTGGTTGCAAGCATAAATCTTCGAAGATTTTTAAGCTGGCTATCACTCATGATAAAATTCATAAACTGTTTGCAAATACCAAGTCCTCTGTAATTCTCCACAACAAAAACATCAGCTAAATAGGCAAAAGTTGCACAATCAGTTATTACTCTTGCAAAAGCAATTTGTTGCTCCTTATGATAGACAGCATAACATAAACTTCCCTCAATAGCCTTGATAACCGTACTAAGGGGAATATTTTTAGCCCAGTAACTTTCATTACTTAAAAAGTTGTGTATCACGCTAATTTGTAGCTTGGATTTGTCGTTACTGAAAACATAATCGTTATTGATTCTTGTGTGATTCATTACAAATTATTTACGATAACGATTCTTTTATCTTTAAAATCAAAACCAAAGCGGGTAATTTTTTTAATTCCAAAATTTGTAAAATCAAAAACCAACTGCCAACTTTTACTTTTTTCGTCGAATCGAATTATTTTAGCCCCATCAGAAATAAGTAATCCATGCTTAGGGTGCCAGTTAATATCCTCATTAGAACTTGAAAAGGTCGCATACAAAGATGCTTTCCGCAATAACAAATTGTATTTATAGAAAAACACTTTTGATGAATCCTTAATCCCAAAAACAAATTCTGTTGAATTAATTTTTCTGAACGTTCGTGTTGGATTAAAAGCAATGGTTTCTGAATTACCATTAGCACCATTATACAGTATTAAACTATGTGGATTAGTGAGCTTATAAAGTAAGAAAGTATCATTAGATAATTTAAAATAATAGCCTACTGAGTCTTCTGTATATGTTTTTTTATGTATACCTGTCTCGCCGTCTATTAAATGGATTTTCTGGCTACTATCTTTTTCTACAACAACCGAATGTATATCCTTACCATATGGCTGCGGACTATACTCGCTCTCAGTCGTTTTTGTTAATTGAATTGTTTTTGATTGACCAATTTGATAAACATAAATATCTGCTTGCTTATCTGATCGAATAGAGACATAATAAATTGATTTGCCATTTTCAGAAAAATAAGGTTGATTATCGTACCCCGGACGGTTGCTGATGTTTTTTCCGTTTTCGGGAGACAAGGTACCGTTCTTATCCTTTAAGTCAAATAACCAGATATCAGTATCCGGTACTTGTGCCTTTGCATAACTGCAAAGTATTATAAAAAAAAATAGCTTGCTAAACCTTTGCATTAACTGAACCTTTTAAAAAATAATTTCTCACTACGTAATTGACAATTAATGCTGCAATGAATCCAACAACTAATCCAACTAATATATCGCTGGGATAGTGAACTCCCAAGTACATCCGACTATACACAACAATAATTGGATAGAAGAAAAATAGTCTCCTCCATTTAGTTTGAATGATGGTTGCAAATAGAAACGTAAAAAACGTTACACCAAATGTATTTGCTGAATGACCTGAGAAAAAACCATATTTACCACCTTCGTAATTATTTACTTTATGAATTCTTTCTTTCAGAACAATATTATGGGTTGGTCTGTATCGTTTTACACTATGCTTAACAGCATTGGAAGACCCATCAGCAATTACAAAAACAAATGCACAACCTAGCAGATAGGTTGCCGCATACCTAAGGTGAATACGCTTATACAGGAAAAAAGCGATGACAAAAACCAAAAGTATAGTTGGAAGAATTTTACTGAACTGCCACATTATAACATCCAAAAAGGATGAATAATTTCCATTGACCCAAAGTAATAATTGAGCATCAAGACTTTTTAGCTGTTCGATCATTAGTTCTTTTTCTTACAAATAAATTAATCCAAAACAAACGTGATGTCCTGTATAACCATGGCAACAATAATATAAGTGTAATAGTAAATACTACCAGAAACGTAACTGCAGAATAATCCAAAAGTAATACAAGTAAAAGGAATAACCCCACTCCATAGGCTATGGTTAATGCATAACTAGCATACATGGCACCAACATAAAAACCTGGTTCCCTTTCAAAATCTTCACCACAATGAGAACACTTAGAATTCATTTTATCAAACTTAGATAAATTGAAAGGATTATTGGAAATAAAGAAACTACCGTTTGTGCAATTAGGACATTTGTTGCGCAGTATAGAAGCAATATTCATCAGAATTATTTAACCAATTTCAAATCTGTTTTTTGAATAGAGCTGTATCCCCCGGCAATGTCTATTAATTGATGATGCCCCAACTTTTTCAGAAGAGATGCTGCTATTACACTTCTATAACCACCAGCGCAATGAATGTACGTTGGTTGTTCAGATTTAAAATTTCTTGCCCAGTTAGCAATAAAATCCAATGGGTAATTTTCTACATTCTCTATGTGGCCGTTTGCATACTCACCTGGTTTGCGCACGTCAAGTACGTTTAGGTTACTCACATTTAATTTAGAAAAATCGTCTGCGGTTACTGAAGTGATTTTTTCGACCACCTCACCAGCTTCAACCCAGGCATTGATTCCTCCCTTTAAATAACCTATGCAGTTATCATAGCCAACCCTGCTTAAACGCAAAATTGTTTCTTCTTCTCTTCCTTCAGGTGCAACTAAAACAATTTTTTGATTAATATCTTCAATTACAGTACCTACCCATGGGGCAAACTGCCCATCAATGCCAATAAAAATTGACTCAGGAACATGAGCTTTTAAAAAATCGGCAGACTTTCTAACATCCAACACAATGGCATCAGATAGGTGTTTCTTAAATTCGGCGACTTCCAATGCTTTGTTTGCTTTAGCCATAATTTCGTTAACATTACCATATCCATTTTTATTTAACATGGCATTTTTCGAAAAATATTGAGGAGCAGGTAAAATACCAGTTGTGAGCTCTTTAATAAATTCTTGTTTGCTTATATTTTGTAAAGCGTAATTTAATTTTTTCTGACTTCCAAGTGTATCCTGTGTTTCAGAACTCATGTTTTTACCACAGGCACTACCGGCACCGTGAGCTGGATAAACAATCACATCATCCGGCAAAGTCATCAGCTTGTTTCTTAAGCTATCGTATAACATCCCGGCTAAATCTTCCTGAGTTAGTTCACTTTTAACTGCCAAGTCAGGTCTTCCAACATCGCCAATAAAAAGTGTATCACCTGTAAAAACACTTATTGGCTTACCAGTTTGATCATGCAATAAAAAGCAAGAGCTTTCCAAAGTATGCCCTGGTGTATGTAATACCTTTAAAGTTAAATTTCCGATTTTAAACTCTTCCCCATCCTTTGCAATATGGCTTTTATAACTAGTTTGCGCATTTGGTCCGAAAACAATTGTTGCCCCTGTTTCTTTTGCCAAATCAACATGTCCACTTACAAAATCTGCATGAAAATGGGTTTCAAAAACGAACTTTAGTTTGTCGTTACTGCTTTTCAAAAGCTCTAAATATGGTTTTGTTTCTCTTAACGGATCAATAATTGCAGCTTCTCCATTATTTGATATGTAATATGCTCCCTGAGCTAAACAGCTAGTATATAATTGTTTAATTTGCATAGTATAAATTTAATACTTTAAGTTGATTACAGGAAACCTTGATTATTAAGAATTTAGTTAAATTTGCTAACCAAAATTAAATTAAAAACAACTAATGAACTCAAATAAGATAGAATCGAGCAAAGCTCCTGAACCTGTTGGCTTGTACCCGCATGCCAGAAAAGTAGGTAATTTATTGTTTCTTAGTGGTGTTGGTCCAAGAGAAAGAGGTTCAAAAAAAATACCGGGAGTTGAGCTGGATGAAAATGGTCAAATCATTAGTTATGATATTGAAGCGCAGTGCCATAGTGTGTTTAGAAATATTAAATACATCCTTGAAGATTCAGGTAGCAGTTGGGAAAACATTATTGATGTGACTGTTTTTTTAACCAACATGAAAGACGATTTCAAAAAATACAACCAGCTTTGGGCAGAATATTTTAAAGATAATTTGCCTTGCCGCACAACACTTGAGATTAATAAATTGCCAACTCCTATTGCAATTGAGCTTAAAGTGATTGCCATCATACCTTAGTTTTACTTTAAACCAAAAGAACTTATTTTTTAAATAAACAACCAACATTCAACTCATAATCTATGCGCCTTTTGTTTTTTTTATGTTGGTTCGTTTTAACTAGTTTCATAAGTATAGCCTGTCAATGTCCGCTATCTAGCTTAAATCTAGAAGAGTGCAATAAATACGATTTAATTTTTAAAGGTAAAATTGTTTCAATTAAAGCTTGTGATGATAAACCAGGTGAGGCACTTTTTAAATTGGAAGAACTTTACAAAGGAAATGCGACACAAAAATTTACAATATTATTTGAGTGCAACACCGAATGTTCATTAAAGCTAAATGTTGACGAAGAATGGCTAATTTACACCAACCATAAACAACTCAATAATGCTCAATTAAACTGGTGTAGCAGAAGTAGAAAATTTTTCTCGAACGACAAGGAAGACTTTTATGCCGTTAACTACGGTAATGACTACGCACAAGAATTAAAGTTTTTAAGAGATAATTTCGGGCTACATCATTTTTTACCAGAAACGAAAAATGCAACAACCGAAAGAAATATCAAACCAAGCCTGTATCAAAGCATCTTGATGGTAGTAATTTCTATTTCCTTCATTCTGCTTTTTTATTGGTTATTTAACCGTTTTTTTAGAACAAAATGAGTGTAAATCTTTTCAAACCACACCCATGGCATGGCATCAGCATTGGAAATAACTGTCCGGATGTTGTAACAGCTTACATTGAAATGGTGCCTAATGATACTGTAAAATATGAAATAGATAAGGTTACCGGCTATAGGAAAGTTGACAGACCACAAAAATTTTCGAATATAGTGCCGGCTTTATATGGATTTATTCCACAAACGTATTGCGACGAACATGTTCGTGAATTTGCGAAAACTCAATCTAAATTGGATGTTACAAAAGGCGATGGAGATCCTTTAGATATTTGTGTTTTAAGCGAACGAACCATTACCAGTGGGGATATAATACTGGAGGCAATTCCAATTGGTGGCTTTAGAATGATTGATAAAGGCGAAGCCGATGATAAAATCATTGCAGTGTTAAAACAAGATGAGATTTATGGTCAATTCAAATCAATTAAGGATTGTCCTGAAAGTATTATTAACAGACTTAAGCATTACTTCCTTACATACAAAGCCATTCCAGGTTCTAATAATGCAGTGGTAATAACTGACACTTATGATGCGGAAGAAGCTAAGAAGGTAATTCAGTTAAGTATTCTAGATTACAACAAACAATTTAAGTCACACCTCAATATAGGTGTATAAATATTATTTAGCAGTGGGTGTTGGAGCAGCAGTAGCAGTGGTGCTAACTGGCTGCAATTGTTGTGGAGGATTTGGAGTTCCGTAAATTACCACAAAAGGCTCTTGCATACGGCCTTTAATTGAATTTACCATAGAGTCCTGAATTATTTTGTTTCTGGCATCACTTGCCGTGCGATCTTCAGCGGCTTTACCGCAAGAAAAAAGTGATAAGGCAACAACTGCAACAACTAAACTAAAAAGCACTCTCATAAGAAAATAATTTAATACTTAAATAATTAACTCAAATATACTTCTTTTATTTTAAACTGAAACTAATTCAAGCAAAATTAGAAGTGAGACAACATGTACAGTTTTGATAGTTAATCTACCAATTGAGCTTATACTAACAAACTAGCAGTCGAAAAGTAATTTGATAAAAAATTAAAAAGTTGCGGTTATTGCTTTAAGTGAACCGCATAAAACAGAAAAGCCCTTGAGTAAAATACCCAAGGGCTAATCAGCTAACTAAACACAACTATTAATGTTTTACTTCAGCAGCAGCAGCTTCAGTAGCTGTAGCAGCAGCGTCAGTAGCAGTAGCAGCAGCATCGGTAGCTTCGTTAACTGCAGCGTTCATTGATTCAGTTAAAGCGTTAGCGATTGAATCAGCGATACGCTTAGCATCAGCTTCAGCTTTAGCTTTTTCTTCAGCAGAAGGACCACATGCTACGAATGAAGTAGCTAATAAAGCTACTGCGATAATTGAGAATACTTTTTTCATTGTTTTTGTTTTTAATTGTTTGTTAATTTTACATTGATACCTAATTTGAAAATAGGTAACCCGAAAAAAATAAAAAAAAATCAATTAATTTATAACGTATTGATTTTCAACATAATAAATTTATATTTTGATTTAAAAAATATTAGACAATGAAACTTTTCTTTAAAAAATCATTTGCTTGGGTTACCTTTAAACCTTTAAGGTATTAATTTAAACAAAGCGAATGGCTAAAAGCAGCACGCAACTAACCGACGATCAATTTATTAGCGGACTTAAAGCCAACAATAATGAGATTTTAAACGCTTTGTATAAAAAGTACTATCACCTCGTTCTTAAACTTGTTGTAAACAATAGTGGCAATAGCGATCTCGCTCAAGACCTCTATCAGGAAACCATCATTGCGGTGTATGAAAACATTCAAAAACCCCAATTTCAGTTGAATTGTCAACTACAAACCTACATTTATTCTATAGCTAAACGTTTGTGGCTGAAGCAACTTAAAAAAAATGGAAACACCTACCTTTTTAAGGAAGATGAAGAAAACGACCTAATTGATGTTACAGAAGATGTTGGTTTTTACATTGAAAAAGAAACAAACATCCGTAAAATGAATAGTAGCCTTGCCCTGTTAGGCGAACCGTGCAAAACACTTATTCAGGATTTTTATGTGAATAAAAGAAGCATGGATGAAATTGCCGAGAAGTTTGGTTATACCAATGCTGATAATGCAAAAACCCAAAAATACAAATGTTTACAACGATTAAAGAAGTACTTTTTTGAGAAAGAAATTGATATAAACGAATAAAAAGAAAGATGAGACCTGTAGAGTTATTTGATGCGTACCTTAACAACCAGTTAACCGGTGAACAAAAGAAATCATTTGAAGAAAGGTTAACTACTGATACAACTTTTAAATTAGCATTTGAGCAACATAAAAGTTTACTTGATGCTTTAGAATCAACCGAAAAACACAATCAGTTAAAAGCTAAATTAAAAACGATTCACGCAGCTGAATTTGGAGACGATGGCAAAATAATTGCACTTCATCCAAAAGGCAACTTCTTTCAGCATTATGGAAAAACAATTGCAGTAGCTGCTTGTACTGCCCTGTTAGTAATGTTTGTGTCATATTCATGGGTTAACCAACAAAAAGCAACAAATGGTGAATTGACTGAATTAAGAAGAGATGTAGAAGTTTTAAAACAAACGAATGATGTTATTGTAGGAGAAATTGTAAAAACAAACACTAAATTAAATTATGCACCAGCAAGCTTTGAAGGAAGTGCTTTTGCCCTTAACAATAATGGTTACGTTATAACAAGTTACCACATGGTTAAAGGTGCTGATAGTGTGCTTATTGAAAATGATAAATTAAACAGAACACTAACCACAGTTGTTTATACTGACGCAAACCTTGATCTTGCTGTACTTCGCGTTGCAGATATTATAAAAGTTAAAGATTGGCAAGTACCTTTCACTTTCAGTAATAAAAGTGCCGAAATTGGCGAGAAAGTTTTCACACTTGGTTACCCTAGAAAAGATATGGTTTATGGTGAAGGTTCTCTTAGCTCTTTAAGCGGATACACAAATGATACAACCATGTACCAAATAAGTATTCCAATTAATCCTGGAAACAGCGGTGGACCACTTTTAGATGAGCAAGCAAATATTATTGGTGTAATTCGTGGAAAGAATAAAATTGCAGAAGGTACCGGGTTTGCTGTAAAAGCAACTCAATTGATTTCTTCAATTAATACATTTGCTAAAAGCACTAATCAAAATGATTTAGCAATTAATACCGGAAAAAAATCAAGCATAAAAGGACTTAAAAGAACTGAGCAAATTAAAAAGGCAAACCCTTACGTATTCAACGTATTAATTTACTCGAGCGCTAAGTAATTTTAGCAAGGTTTAATTAAATACTACGAAATCTTTAGGCTAAACCCATAATAGGTTAATATGAATATTTGCCTATACTTAAATGCATAAGCCAAAACACAATTTAATAAGTGCTTTAAATTTAAAGTCTCTTAAATAAATCTTTGATGTAATCCAAAGTGGCGATTTCCTTATAATTGTCTCCAAATGCGTGATGCCACATGAATGGTAAATTAATACTTACCTGAGCCATTTTAGTAATTGTATCGTCATCCCAAGCTGCACTTAAACCTTGCGGTAGTTCAATTTGATGCTGCTGAATCATTTGCATAAACTCGCCGTGCCCCACTGGATAAATATCTTTTAAGTGCTGAAAAATAATGCAATTAGCATAACAATGTCTTGTGCCTAAGATTTTGCTCAAGCCATAACTTAATGCATGGCAAACACCAACTTCACTATATGTTAAGCTTAATCCTCCCATCAACGAAGCAACCATTAACTTGTCGTTATTGTCATTATTTTGACCGGCACCTGCTCCTAAATAAACCTCTCGGCACAACTGCAAAGCTTGATTACCATAAGCCAAACTAAATGCGTTATTTTTAATGCCATAATGTGATTCAATGCAATGAATATAAGTATCCATACCTGTGTAAAACCACCAGTCCTTTGGAACTGTTGCAATGAGTTCAGGATCAAGAATAACTTGGTTAAAAACAGTCCAATCACATTTTAATCCTAATTTTTTCTCCGGACCGGTCAATACAGCTGTCATACTTACCTCAGCACCGGTTCCACTAATGGTTGGTACTCCGAGATGATATACTCCCGGTTTCTTAACTAGATTTAAACCTTGATATAAAGTAGAAGACCCCTCGTTAGTAAGCATTAATGAAAGCGCTTTTGCAATATCCATTATACTTCCGCCTCCAATACCAATAACACCGCTTGGTAATCCTTTACTTAAAAGTATTTCGTCTCGTAACGTATCAATTTGTTCTGTTGTAGGTTCTTTTGGATCAACATCAATAAAATAAATTAAATCTTCAGGTTTATTTTGAAGTTTAGTTTCTAATGGTTTTTCTTTAAAATAATTATCTACGATATAAACGAAATAGCCTTTATTTAAACTACGTACTGGTGCCACTGTTTCTTGTAGTTGCGAGAAACTTCCTCTACCGTATGTAACTTTATCGATATTTTTAAAATTCTTGTGTTGCATGATTCAATAAAATTTAAAATTAATTATTCTTTTTTAATAAAACGTAATCTAATTATTGGCAATGCTGTGAGAATAATTAATGTTATAAAAACATACCCTAAATGATCTGTAATTGAAGGGAATAAAATTACAGAAACATATCCGATAGCCGTTAAACCAACAATCCATAACACTGCACCAACAATGTTAAACAGCATAAATTTTTTTAGATCAACTTTAATTGCGCCCGCTAATATTGGAGCGAATGTTCTAACAATAGGAAGGAAACGGGCTAATATTAAAACCAGATTGCCGCCATATTTATTATATGCTGCCTCTGTGGTTTCTAAATGTTTCTTCTTAAAAAGGAATCCGTCTTCTCGTTTAAAAAGCATTACACCACTTTTATAACCAAACCAGTAACCAAATAAATTTCCTAATACAGCTGCATGAATCATTAGTATAACCATTACAGCATAATTAACTCCAAGCAAGTCCGGTTTTGATTTACAAAGAATTCCGGCAAGTAATATCAGATTGTCTCCGGGAAGAAAAAAACCAAGCAACAAACCTGTTTCAGCAAAAATTACAAGCAGCAATAATCCCAAGCCGCCAAATTGAATAATGCTGTTTGGATCTGTAAGTTGCTTTAAAAAATCCCACATTAGATATATTGAGCCATTTTAACTACCAAATCAACGCAACGGTTACTATAGCCCCACTCGTTATCATACCAACCAATAACCTTAACCAAATTACCAACTATACTTGTAAACTCAGCATCAAATAAAACGCTATTGTTGTTACCTATTACATCTACACCTACAATTGGTTCATCTGTAAATGCAAGTATCCCTTTCAATTGATTATTAGCTGCATTTTTATAAGCCTCATTCAATTCATTTACAGTTACAGGTTTTTTCAATACGCAAGTTATATCTGTAAGAGAACCATTTGGCACCGGAACACGCATGCCACATCCCCCAATTTTACCGGCAAGGTCAGGAAAGATTTTAGTTATGGCTTTAGCCGCACCTGTTGATGTTGGAATTATACTCATCGCAGCTGCCCTTGCTCTTCTCAAATCCTTATGAGGTGCATCATGTATTCTCTGATCATTTGTATAGGAGTGTACTGTAGTGATGTATGCTTCCTCAATCTCATATGGCAACAATACCTTTAACATTGGTGCTGCGCAATTGGTGGTACAACTGGCATTAGAAATAATCTGAATATCTTTTGTCAGCACCTCATCGTTTACGCCTAACACAATAGATACAATATCATCATCTTTAGCCGGAGCAGATAAAATAACTCTCTTTGCGCCAGCTTTAATATGTTTTTGTAAATGTTCTTTGGTTAAAAATAACCCAGTCGATTCCAAAACAATGTCAACATCTAAGTCTTTCCAAGGTAACTCTTCAGGGTTTTTAATGGCCGTAACTTTAATCATCTTAGAGTTAATAACCAAGCTTGTTTCTGTATAACTTATTTCACCATTAAATTGTTTGTGAACAGAATCGTACTTAAACAGGTGTGCTAATGTTTTAGTAGTTGTTAAATCGTTAATACAAACAACTTCAATTTGAGGGTATTTACTGCAATTACGAAGAAAGGTTCTACCAATTCTTCCGAAACCATTGATGGCAACTTTAATTTTCTTCATACATTTTATAAAATTTCTTTTCGTTGTTTTTTATATTGAACTTAAACCATTTTTCGTCTTCTAAAGTTAAAACGCTAGTACTATCAAACGGCATTATTTTTTCAGCCTTAAGCTGTGTTTCTTTTTTAGTTGTATTATTAGAAACAATAAAATATTCTTTTGGTTGATAAACTTTAAATGCAGAAAAATACTTATCAATAAACTCCACATGACGGTTGAATGAGATAAGCTTAGTTCCTTTCAAATTAAACAGATCATCTGCGCTTGAACCTATTAGGCCTGCCACACAAGCTACTATGGTAGTGTCATACGAATTTAATTTAATGTTAGCATAAACAGGTTCAATAATAATTTGCTCGTTATTATCTACGAGGCCAAAAACAGACATACCATTTGATTTTTTTTCGATTATATAATAATTTAAAATACCTAAAGGAAAAACATTATCGTAGGACTTAAATGTTTTTTGAATAAAATTTAAATCAACGAGGTATTTTTTTTGATTGTAATAGACTTTAAATAGCGACCCCAGTTTAGTTAAATCTTCCAGCGCGTTTCTGCTCAAAGCGAAACAACTTGTCGTATCCTTATCATTAACTTTTACAACCAACCGCTGGCCATTTTGGTTAAAATAACTACAAACTAAAGTTGGAACCAAAGTTCTAATAAACTTATTGCTCGAAGGCATTGGCTTATTAACACAAACCATACAAATATTAGAATTGAAACCAACTAACGAATCGTAACTGTTCTGTACAATTTGTTTTCCATTATATGCAATGCCTAGTTTTTTATTGCTTTTAGTGACTTGAAACTGTGCTTTTGAATGCAAATTGATTAAACAAAATAAAACTAAGCAATAAATATTTTTAGCTGTTGCTTGCACCAATAATCTGCTAAAGTTAACTAAAAAAAGGAGAAAAATGAACAAAAAAAACCTACAATGGTTATTGTAACATGCTTCACACCATTCAATCAAAACAAGTAATTAATAGTGACCTTGAAACTGTCTGGAACTTCATGCGTTCACCATTGAACCTTCAAAAAATAACTCCATCCTATTTATCTTTTCAAGTACTCACGCCAAAAGATAACTTAAAAGAAATGTACTCAGGACAAATTATTGAGTATTATGTTAAACCTATTGCAGGAGTTAAATTACATTGGGTTACCGAGATAACCCATGTTGAAAATTTACGTTTTTTTGTAGACGAACAGAGGTTTGGCCCCTACACATTCTGGCATCACCAACATCACTTAAAAGTGGTAGATAATGGTGTTGAAATGATTGACATAGTTCACTATAAATTGCCTTTAGGTTTCCTGGGAAGATTACTCAATAAGATTATGGTAGCCAAACAATTGAAAGGTATATTTGATTATCGTCATAAAAAAATTGAAGAGCTCTTTAACCAACAAAAGGCTAATTCATAAGTTCTCTTACTATATCTAAGCTTTTTATATGACCAAAATTAGGAATATGAAAGCCATAATAAGCCAATAAACCATCAATCAGATCTTTACGAGCTGCAGTGTTTAATTTTAAATCAAGCGTATTATGCTTAAGACATATGGAAAGCGTCTCAGATAATTTAGCATCAAAGCCAAGGGGCATTACCAAACCATATTTAGTGAATTCTCCTGCTCTGCAATCGAAATAAGAGTCTAAACTCGAAAAATTATTTTGTGGTTCGATACCAAGATAAGTTGTTAATTCTATTAAAAAATAATTTATTACGTTAGATAATTCCGATTCATTTCGTTGATCTATTTGAATGATTAACTCTTCAATAAACCTATACAACTCTTTATTTCCATGTTGCACTTTAATTGTTTTGCTTAATATTTCAGATATTAATTGTACAACATTTAATTTTAATAAAGATGAATTAGTACTTGTAGATATAAAGTAGGGTTGAGTTTCTTTTAATTGATGAATTTCTTTGTTTTGTCTGATTACAAGCTCCACATCAATCAATGATAAAGGCCACAAGGTGTTGGTTTTTACTTTTGAGCTTGGTGAATTACTTGCAAAACAAACTGATTCAATAAACCCATGATTAAAGGTAAATAACTTTACAATGCATTTTTTCTCGGCTAGTTGAGTCTTGTTAATTACAATTGCCTTTTCTTTAGTAAGCATTAATTAATTACCAAAACTTTTGTAACAGCTTTTTGATCTCCGGTTGTGCTCATTGCATAAACAATGTAAACACCGTTTGAGGCTCTTTGTCCCGAAAAAGTTTTCACTGGCCATTCTATTTGACCACCCTGTGATTTAGTTTCCCATACTAAGTTACCTGCCTCATCACAAATTTTCACAATACAATTATCAATTAAACCTTTTACCAAAACAGAACCCTGATAGCTTGGGCGAACCGGATTAGGAAAAGCAACTACTTGATTCAAAAATTCCTCGCCCTTTAAAATAGTACTTCTATATGATTGTAATCCATAAAGCGTTCCAATATATACATCACCGGTTTTTTCGTCATAATTAATGTCGATTACTTCGTTTGAATACAGCGGACTGTTTTCAGCCGTAAAATGATGTAACTGAGTTAATCCATCAGGTGAAAAACAATACACTCCTCCTCTTTCTGTTCCAATCCATTTATTGTTAGCCCCATCAACACAAATTTTCTTTACCACTTCCTTATCCAACAATAACTCTACATTCCCGTCCTGGATAATTTTAATTGGTTGACCATCTCTGCTATTTGGAGAAAAAATGTTAGCTGAATTATAAAACACTCTCACGCCTGCACCTGTACCAACCCATATTTTATCATCCTTATCTTCAACCATGCAATGAACCTCATTCGTTCCCAGGTTGCCATTTCCCTCATCTTTGGTTAAAACCACATAGGTATTATTTAATATCGGTTGATTAAAATTAGCACCAGGATTATAAACAGTTAAACCTCCATTGTCTTCATGCGCTATCCACAAGAAACCATTTTTATCAATTATAAAACGTCGCGAGTACTTTGGTGCAGGAAAATAAAATGTTTGATAGAGACCGTTAGTTGTATAAACACCTAAAAAAGCATTAATACTATTATTAACGTGCCACATATTTCCAGCCTTATCAAACTTAACTTCGCTACAACGAGAGGCATTGGCAAAAACTTCTTCAAAATTTGGAAAAGTACTTTTATTAAATGTTTTGGTAATGGTTTGGTTAGTGTATTCGAAAATACCATTAAACCAACTACTTGCGTATAGTTTATTTTTATCCTTTCTGTCAAAATAAACATTAGTAAAGTCAACAATCCTATTTCCATCTTTATCTTTAGGCTCAATATGTGTCCATTTTTCACCATCATATATATCAATAGGGAAATCTAAAAATGGACTTCCTCCACCTTTGTTAGGATTACTCGGTGAAATTCCAATTTTTCCATCCAGAATATCTATGTTACTTATGAATTTGCTACTAGATCCCTCAACAGACACAAGGTGTTGCTTATAAAAAGGACTTGGTCCATTAGTATAGAAGAAACCATTAAACCTATCCGCAATAAAATACTCTTGACTATTTTCTCCATCAATCCTATAATACAAATCAGCAACGCTAATTATTTTAGTGTTAAAAGCAGTGATATAATCACGCAAACTATTATCAACTGAGCGTATAAACCTTACACCAATTTGATCTATCAAAGAAAACACTTTCGTATCTGCAAGTGGTATTCCATAAAACGTTGCCGGATAACCGGCGTTTACTTTTTGCCAACCCGTTTGTGCCTGGAATTCATATAATGTATCCTTAAGGACTTGATTGGAATTTAGTCTCCAAGGGTTGTAAGAAGCATAAACTTTTCCTCCACAAAAAACAACGGAGCCACAAGGTTCACTAACATTATTGTTCGGGAAACTAATTCGCTCCCAATTATTGAAGTTATTAGGACTTTTCAATTTGTAGTTAATCTTATAAAGACCTTTCGCAGTTGCTGCATAAATCAAAGAATCATTAACTGCCGCTTGGTAGACTTCTGTTCCTATGCTTCCGGTGGAGAGAAAATAAGTGTCTTTTACTTCTACTTTATTTAAATCAAAAACAACAACTCCAAAACCACAGGATAAATAGGCTAGATTGCCAACAAAAGTGACATTATTAATAGTTTTTTTACCATTAACGATTTTTAATTTAAGATATGGGTAATTTACAACTTTGTTACCAAGGTCAATAATATCAATGTTACTGTTTTCATAAAACACCATTAGCTTGGTTCTGTCCTGATTAGGACGAAGCAACTTAATTCCCACGTCACTTAAGCCATTAATTTTATTTAATTTATCAGTAGTAATTTCTTTATTATTGATAACATTATCAAAGTTGATGTCAGATATTAAAATACCGGTACTGTTTGATGCATAAATTTTATCGTTAAAATAAGCAATTGAGTTGCAATTCCTATTTCCAATGTGATCTTGCCATGTACGCGGACCAATTTGAGAAATGGCATTGAACGTTAAAAGAACAAAATAAAAAATCAATTGGCGTTTCATGTTCATCTTCCTAGGAATTAACGCTAAGTTATTAAATTTATTACATTAAAAAACAATAAAGTGAGCAGTTAGTTTTATATTTGTAGAATTGGCCTTGTAGTTCAACTGGATAGAATGCCAGATTCCGGTTCTGGTGGTTGGGGGTTCGAATCCCTTCAAGGTCACATTTTTATCCTTTAAATCTCAAGTTTTGTCTAAAATTTACCGGCTCCTTTTTAAAAAAAGTTGCAATAATTATTATTAGTCAAATTACTTCCTAATTTTGCCGATTATTTATCTAAAAATGAGAAATCTAGTTCTAAAAGTAGTAGCCGTTTACACATTATTTTTTAACGTTTGCTTAGCAGACGAAGGGATGTTTCTTCCCCACATTTTAGGAACCAAAGTGTATAATGACATGGTTAAAAATGGTCTAAAATTAACTAAGGAACAGCTATATAGCATTAACAAAAGCAGTATTAAAGATGCAATCGTTCTTTTTGGTGGTGGTTGCACCGCCGAAATTGTAAGTAAAGAAGGATTACTGTTTACCAACCACCATTGTGGGTATAACAATATTGCTGCAGTAAGTAGTGTAAACCACAACTACCTGCGTGATGGCTTCTGGGCTAAAACCAAGCAAGAAGAAATTGCTTGTGCCGGCTTAAGTGTATCCTTTCTTGAAAATGTAGAAGACGTTACAGCTGCCGTTCAATCAAAGTTAAATGGTATTGCTGCGACAGAAATCGCTTCCAAATTACCTGGAATTTTGGCTGAAATGAGCGCTGCAGCCTCAAAAGCAAGCGGTAAGGAAGTTAGAATAAGTTCTTTTTATAAAGGCAATCAGTTCATACAGTTTACTTATGTTATTTACAAAGATGTAAGACTTGTTGGAACACCTCCTGAAAGTATTGGCAAATTTGGTGGTGATACAGATAATTGGGAATGGCCAAGACATACAGGCGACTTTTCTATTTTCAGAGTATACATGAGTAAGGACGGTAAACCTGCTGAATACGCTGCTGACAATGTACCTTACAGCCCTAAGCATTTTCTTCCGGTTTCTATTAAAGGTGTTAAAGATGGAGATTTCTCGATGATTTATGGATATCCTGGTAGCACTAACCGTTACGAAACATCATACGGATTAAAGTTAAAAGTGGATATTGATAATCCAAATTTAGTTGAGTTACGCGATGCAAGACTAAAACACATGTATGCTGAAATGATTAAAGATCCGGCGGTTAAGTTAAAACTTGCGGGTAGTTATGCTGGTATTGCAAACTATTGGAAGTTTTTTGACGGAGAAAGCAAGCAAATAATCAAAAACAATGTAATTGAGCGCAAACAAAAGGACGAAGTTGCTTTTGAAGCTTGGGCAAAAGGTAAAAAAGAGTACGACAATTTGTTCACTAACATTAAATCAACTTTTGACAACTGGAGACCATACGCTAAACACAGAGTATATTTAAATGAAGGTATTTATGGTTCACCAATTTTAGCAATGGCAGCCTCTCTTTCCGGTTTACAAACTGCAATTGTAAAAAACAACCCTGAAGAATTAGCAAAACTATTAACTCGTGTTAAAGCTCAGTATAAAACTTATTCCGAAGGACAGGATATTCCATCTGACAGAAACATTGTGGCTACAGTATTACAGATGTTTTATAAAAACGTTGACGCTTCACAACGACCTGAAGATTTTTACACAAAACTTAAGGCTACAGGTAACCTAGAATCTATGGAAACATATCAAAAGTTTGCTTCTTCTCTTTTTAGTAATTCTATCTTGGCTGATAAAAATAAATTTGAAACATTTATTAATAAGCCTGATTCAACTACCTTAAAAAATGATCCTGCGTTTCAAACGGCTATGGCCTTTGCAACTAACTTTAATTCTAATTATGCTAAGTTCTTTACTGCATTTAACAACAGTCTATTCGCATATAATAATTTATACCTAAAAGGAGTACTTGAAATGAATGCGAAAAACGAAAGTTTGTACCCGGATGCTAATCAAACGATGCGTATAAGTTATGGTCAGGTAAAATCATACAAACCAAAAGATGGTATTATTTGTAAAGAAATCTGTACTACCAAAGGTATTATCGAAAAATATAAAGAAGGAGATTACGAATTTGATGCTCCTAAGAAGTTAATTGAACTTATAAACGCAAAAGACTTTGGTCAGTACGCTGATAAGCAAAGTAAAGAGTTAGTAGTGTCATTCATTAGTAATAACGATATTACCGGAGGTAACTCTGGTTCACCGGTTTTAAATTCAAAAGGTGAGCTTATTGGTTTAGCATTTGACGGTAATTACGAAGCCTTAAGCCACAAAATAGCTGTGGATAAAGATTTAAACAGAACCATTTGTTTAGATATTCGCTACATGTTGTTTGTTGTTGATAAGCTTGGTGGTGCAACTAATTTAATTAACGAATTACAATTAGCTAAGTAATTCTTAATCTGCTCTGATACTTCCGTTTTTGATTATATAATCAAAACCATTAATATTAAAACGTTTGTTAATGGTTTGGTTTTGTAAATTATCAATGTCCTGTTCTATGGTGTGTAAACTTCCCTTAGTTTTATATGCTATATTTAGGTAATCAGCATTTATTTCCATTCCGTCGTATACACCACACAATATTACCCTTACCGGTACTTTAACCCTTGTAATTAAATTAATATCTCTAACCTTAGCCCAGTTGTCGGCAATAAGAATAACCTGACTGGGTTTTCTTATTTTTTTTAAACCGGTTAGTATTGCTTCAACAACATTTTCAGGACTATCACCACCTTCACCCTTCTTAATTACTTGTTTCATGGTGGACACCAAATCTTCGCTTGTTTTGGCTTTACAAAAATAAACACCACCTGTTACGCCAATTTTTTTCTCGTAATCCGCTTTTCTATCACCATCATTAAAGAAAACAAAATACTGCTGCGCTGTGTCTTTAAGAAAAAACAAATGCAGCCAGGTATTTAGTTGTTTTGCATAAGGATACATGCTGCTGGTAAGATCCGAAACAATTAAGTTTTTTCTCCATTTGGCGTTACGAGTTAGCACTTTATAAACCGCATTGTTTAAAGTATCTTCAACACTCGGCGTAAAATCAGGCGCCTCCGTAGTGGTTCTACTTTCAAAACTAAATTTGCCGCCTTTTGTATACACTTTGTAAACACCATCAAGATTTCCTTTTTTATACGTTCCTTCGGCCCTGATGTGCCCATTATTGTAATAACTTATTTCAATCCCTTCCTTAACTCCGTTTCTATAATTTTCGATCAATTCCTTTTTACATTGTTTATTATAATAAGTAATTGGTCCATCAATAATCCCTTTATTAAAAAACGTCTCCTGCTTCACGCATCCACTTACATACCAACTTATTTCTATCCCCTGCTTTTTTCCGTTTTTATATACTACTTCGTTTTTTAAGTTATTATTGGCGTGAAATTCTCTCCAAACACCTTGTTTAAGACTATCATGATCAACTATATTAATAGTATCTCCATCGTGGAGTTTATAAAAAAGTAATTGCCCGCAAACAGAATTTGCGATAAATAAAAAAAGCAGGACATAAACAACTCTCATTCTATTAATCCTTCATAAATTTCACTAATTTTGTTTATTATATCAAATTTATGACCGATAAAATTTCAAGTTTATTAGCTGAGGTAGAACAGATTACTATTCAGAATAAAGCTCAGTTGGAGGAACTGCGTATAAAGTGGCTAAGTAAAAAAGGCGAAATCAGCGTTCTGTTTGATGATTTTAAAACGGTACCAAATGAACTTAAGAAGGAGGTTGGCCAACGTTTAAACGAATTAAAAGTTAAAGCCACTGAAAAGATCAATTCCCTTAAAGAAGTATTTGAACAACAAGAAACTGCCAACACAGCCAGTTCAATGGATTTAAGTCTCCCGGGCATACCGTTAAATCAAATTGGCAGTAAACATCCATTATCCATTGTAAAAAACCAAATCATCGAAATATTCTCTAAAATAGGTTTTACTGTAAGTGATGGAAGAGAAATTGAAGATGACTGGCATAATTTTAGTGCCCTTAATACCCCTCAGAATCACCCTGCAAGGGATATGCAAGACACTTTTTACATCAACTTAAACCCTGAAATGGTTTTACGTACGCAAACCAGCAGTGTACAAGTTCATATCATGGAATCTCAAAAGCCACCAATTAGAACGATTAGCCCCGGCAGAGTTTATAGAAATGAAGCAATTAGTGCTCGCGCACACTGCCAGTTTCATCAGGTGGAAGGTTTATATATTGACGAGCAGGTTTCCTTTGCCGATCTTAAGCAAACCTTATTATATTTTGCAAAGGAAATGTTTGGTGTTGAAACAGAAATCAGATTAAGACCAAGCTATTTTCCATTTACCGAGCCAAGTGCCGAAATGGATATAAGCTGTACCATTTGTAAAGGAAAAGGCTGCAATGTATGCAAATATACCGGGTGGGTAGAGATTTTAGGTTGTGGAATGGTTGACCCGCAAGTATTAATTAATTGTGGTATAGATCCTGATAAGTATAAAGGTTTTGCTTTTGGTATGGGTATTGAACGTATTACCATGCTTAAATACCGAATAAAAGATTTGCGATTGTTTTTTGAAAATGATGTTCGCTTCTTAAAACAATTTACATCGGCGTAACATGAATGCTTCCGGCAGAATTGATGCGATAAAAAAAATGCTTGAAACCGAGCCGGATGATTTATTCCTAAATTATTCTTTGGGAATAGAATACGTTTCTAACGAACTGCATAAAGAAGCCATTATTCAATTCAATAAAAGTTTGTCTATCAATCCTGATTATTTTACTGCACACTATCAATTGGGTAAACTATTTGAACACATGAATGTTCCTGATAAAGCCATCAATCACTACAAACAAGGGCTGGCCATTGCAACCAAATTAAAGCACAACAAAGCAATTAATGAATTTAATGAGGCACTTTTTTTAATTGAAGATTAAACATACTATTATTTTTACATGACAACTCAAGAATTTCAACAAGCCATTTTATCCGGCATTCCATCAAAACTACCGGAGCATAAAGCTTATGAACCCAATATTAATCATGCACCTAAACGGAAGGCTATTTTAAGTCTTGACGAAAAAAAGTTAGCTATTAGAAACGCTCTTCGCTATTTTGGCTCTGAGCACCACCAGGTATTAGCTAAAGAATTTGCTGAAGAATTAAATACTTACGGGCGAATTTACATGTATCGCTTTCGTCCGGATTATAAAATAGTTGCAAGACCAATTCTTGACTACCCACACAAAAGTATACAAGCAGCGGCTATCATGCACATGCTTTGCAATAATTTAGATTATGCAGTTGCTCAACATCCGCACGAACTCATTACCTATGGCGGCAATGGAGCAGTATTTCAAAACTGGGCGCAATATTTGCTAACCATGCAGTATTTAGCTACCATGACAGATGAGCAAACTTTGGTTTTATATAGCGGACATCCAATGGGATTATTTCCATCGCATAAAGATGCGCCAAGGGTTGTTGTAACCAATGGTATGATGATTCCTAACTACAGTAAACCGGATGATTGGGAGAAATTTAACGCATTAGGCGTAACGCAATACGGACAAATGACAGCTGGCTCTTTTATGTACATAGGGCCACAAGGAATTGTGCATGGTACAACCATTACTGTTATGAATGCCGCACGCAAAGTTTCTAAATCTGAAGAAGATCGCTTAGGGAAATTATTCGTTACCTGCGGATTAGGCGGTATGAGTGGCGCTCAGCCAAAGGCTGCAAAAATTGCCGGTTTAGTTTCCATTACCGCAGAAATTAATCCAAAGGCAGTACACACCCGTCACTCACAAGGCTGGGTAGACGAAGTGTTTGATGATTTGGATAAACTAATTCCAAGAGTTAAACAAGCTCAAGCCAAAAAAGAAGCTGTTTCGCTTGCCTATCAAGGTAATGTAGTAGATTTATGGGAACGAATTGTGAAAGAAGGCATGAAAGTAGATGTTGGTTCTGATCAAACATCGCTTCATAATCCATGGGCGGGCGGCTACTACCCTGCTGGTTTAAGTTTAGAAGAAAGTAACGACCTGATGGCGAATAACCCAAATAAATTTAAAGAGGAAGTTCAAAACACCTTAGTTCGTCATGCAAATGCCATCAACACGCTGACCAATCAAGGGATGTACTTTTTTGATTACGGCAATGCTTTTTTATTAGAGGCAGGAAGAGCAGGTGCAGATATTTACAAAACAGAGAAACCTTTAAAAGGCGGACATGTTGGTGCAACCTTTAAGTATAACTCATACGTGCAGGATATTTTAGGCCCTATGTGTTTTGATTATGGATTTGGGCCATTTAGATGGGTTTGTACAAGCGCATTAGAAAGTGATTTGCGCAAAACAGATGAAATTGCGTTAAGTGTTTTAGTAGAAATTTATAAAACAGCGCCCATTGAAATTAAACCACAGTTACAAGATAACATTGTATGGATTAGAGATGCCATGAAAAACAACCTAGTTGTTGGCTCACAAGCCCGTATTCTGTATGCAGATAGTGAAGGCCGCATAAAAGTTGCAGAAGCTATTAATAAAGCAATAGCAAAAGGTGAAATTACTGCTCCTGTTGTTTTAGGAAGGGATCATCATGATGTAAGCGGAACCGATTCTCCTTACCGAGAAACTTCTAATATTTACGATGGCTCAAAATATACAGCTGACATGGCTGTTCAAAATTTTGTGGGTGATGCATTTAGAGGTGCTACCTGGATTAGTTTGCATAACGGTGGTGGCGTTGGTTGGGGCGAAGTTATTAATGGCGGATTTGGAATGGTGTTGGATGGCAGTGCTGATTCTGACAGACGCTTAAAATCGATGTTGTTTTGGGATGTAAACAATGGTATTGCAAGAAGAGCTTGGGCACGAAATAAAGAAGCACAATTTGCAATAGAACGTGAAATGGAACGAACACCACAATTAAAAATTACCATTGCAAATACGGTAAGCGATGACATTTTAAATAATTTAGGTTAACAACTTTTTACCAAAAAACTCAAAGTAATAAACCTCTTAATAAGCCCTATTATTAAAAACAAAAAAGCCGCTCAAATGAGCGGCTTTTTTAATGATTTTATTACTACAAATTAGTTTTGAGTAAATGAAGTCATGTTAATGTTTTGACCGTTACGGTTCTCATTGTTGAATAAACCTCCGGCAGTAATTAAAACATTATTATAAACACCAGTTTTACCAGTGATAGTAGAAGTAGCGATAACTGTTGTACCTACTAATCTTAAAGTATCACGAGTTTTGTTTAAGTCAGCAACCCAAATATCAGCATTTTGACTGAAACCACTTGTGCCAGCAGCAACCGTTGATAAACCTGTAAAACTATAACGACCAGCAGCATCAGTTGTAGTCATGTACATTTTTTTCATTAAAGTTACAGGATCTTTATCTAAGCTTAAATAAACAGTTACACCAGCACCAACTGGGATATTTGTTGTTGTATTAACAGCAGGAGAAGTAGGAGTAGCCATAGCACTTCTTACCCACTCAGTAAATACTTGACCACTAGCTTGAGCAGTACCTAACATAGTTGGGTTAGGGTTAGAAGATGAAGCTTGAAAACCTGCACTATGATTTTGCGTTAGGTTAGAACCGGTTGAAACGTTGTAACTATTTGTAAAACCAACAAAAGTTCCAGGTAAACCAGTTTTCATCACACCATTTATCAAAGTATCTAATGTACCTGTCCAGCTTTCAATAGTTAAAAATGCTTGAGCAGTATTTAAACCAGGAGTTTTGATAGTTAATGAATATCTACCAGCGTTATCTGTAGTAGCATTATACACATTAAAACCAGCAGCGTTAGAACCAGGGTATACTTGACTTTTTGCAACTCTAACAGATACAGGAACTCCGGCAGCTAAAGCTGTAGCATTGGTATTCCATCCACCTGAACCATTTGGAGTGATAATTTGTTTAGTAACAGTTCCACTTAAAACCATTGAACCGGTAGTGTCAGTTACTTCAAGTGTATTTTCTTTTTCTTTTTTACAAGCAACAAATAAAGTTGCGATTGATAAAGCTAATGCTATTTTTTTCATTGTATTTAATTTTTAATTTTAATTAATTTAATTTTTGATTAGAAATGGAACATTAAAGTGATTGCACCTGAACCACCATTTAAGTTTTGGTTACCTAACAAGTTATTCATTGAGAAACCATTGTTGCTGTTGTTATCAACTGAGAAACCTTTTTGAGCCTCACGAGAATCAACATTTACCTCTTCGTTAAATACAGCCGGGCCATTTTGACCTACCTGATAAACTTCACGAACTAATGTTTGACCACGTCTCCAGTTTAAGGCATAACCCCAACCGTACTCAGCACCAACAGAAATTTTTGGAGCAAAGAAATACTCAACACCAATAAAACCTCTTAAACCTAAACGGAAGTTACCACGCTCACGAACTGATAAGTTACGCGTAATACGACCGCTATTTAAGAATTGTTGTGATACGTTACCATTTTGGAAGTTATTTACAAAATCAACTCCAGATGTAATTTCTGTACTGAAATCGTTTCCATAAGTATTGAATTGACGGGCACTAGTTCCGCCAACGATCAACTCTCCACCATAAAAACCTTGTAAACGACGGTATCCACGACGCATTTCATAACCTACAGATAAGTTAATGTTGCTCTTGCTGTATGTAGCTTTATCGTCTACTCTTAATAAAGTAGCAGCTAATTGCTCATCTGGTGTACCAAAAAGTGCATCAAATCTTGCTTTGGCATCTTGTACTTGGTAAACGAAATTACCTGATGTAGTGTTTACAGATACACGTGCACGAACGGCAGTGTTGTTTGAAAGGAAGTATTTTCCTACAATTTGGTTGTTTGTACTGTTAACATAACCGTTAGCATTGGAGTTTTGACCGCCAACTACTTGGTTTAATCTTACTACGTTAACCAAAGCATCCATAACCGGAATAGCATTGAATCCTAAGCCAATATCTCCTGCTTTAGGCAATATTTCATGACCTTTTTTGTTTTTAACTACCTTGTCATCATCGGTAGTAGCCTCCTGAGCTGTTGCAAAAAAGCTTGTTACCAAACCTGCTGCAATTAGGAAATTTTTGTTCATACTAGTTTTTGTTTTAAATTTAATGCAAATGTAGCATATTTTACTTAACCGACCAAATGGCAATATCAACCTTTCAACAACAAAATGTTAACGACCATCCATTTTCGTCGAAATGAAGGCTTTTAATTTCATGAAAGTAGCATTTCAGTTTGTAAATGAAATTTTATTTAGAATCAATCTAAAAGATTCTTAATAATTTTAACAACGAAATTTTGCCTCACCGTGAGTTTTTAACGTAATTCACGAAAAGATGTGTGTAATTTAAACATTCTTGCTTTTTTGCTTTGTTTCATGTTCTATATTTGCGTAAAATTTTAAAAAATGAATGTATTACAAAAATTAGTTGCTGCATTATTGATTTTTAATATCGGTTATGCGCAAAAAACAACAAAAATTACCTATGCTGATTCTATTTATCCTAGTGGATTTCATCAAATTGGCTTAGACAAAAACTTCTCTAACGCTAACAAAGGAACAGTTGATTTATTTAGCAAACGGGTGAAAGGTGCTAGTGCTTTAGGTATTCCTAAAAATTACGTGGGGTTACAAGATTCAATTGGTGGTGCCAATTATTTTGGATTGATTACTTATAACACTGCTAAAGTGTGCAAACTTAAAGGTTTTAAAGAGGTTTGTGAAACAATTAATGAGAATTATGCTGAATTTTTACAGGTTAAATTACCTGAAACGTGCAAAGCAGGACGCTCATACGAAGTGGTTTACTCTGTTAGCTTGGCAGATTACTCTGGCTTTGCAACCAGTGGTTGGGGTATTGCTTTTACTGAAAATGCAATTAATGAACCAAATGATAACCGCTTATCTATTGAACCTAGCGTTAGTATTGACGGTATGGTTACTAACATTAAAGATTGGACAGAAGTTAAAGGCGTTTATACAGCTAAAGGTGGAGAAAATTATATGACAATTGGTGTGTTTGCAAAAAACTTTACGCAACAAGCTGTTGAAAATAAATATGGTAAAAGCTTTGCAAGCACTAAAGCATACTACTACTTAGGAAACATCAGTATTCGTGAGTTTGAAATGGATAAAGATAAGGACGGTATTCCGGACAATGAAGATAAATGTCCGACAGTTTTTGGTGTAAAACAATTTAATGGTTGTCCGGATTCTGATGCAGACGGTATTCAAGACAGTGAAGATAAATGCCCGAATGTAAAAGGAGTTGCTGCTTTCCAAGGGTGTCCTGATTCAGACGGCGATGGCATTCAAGATAGTGAAGATGCTTGTCCGCAAGTTGCTGGTAAAAAAGAAGCTAAAGGTTGCCCTGATACAGATGGAGATGGTATTGCAGATAATGACGATCGTTGTCCAAACGTTGCAGGACCGGTTTCTAACGATGGTTGTCCTGAAGTAGCAATCGACAATAAAGCGAAACAAATTTTCCAACAAGCGATGACTGGTATTCAATTTGAAACAGGCAAAGATGTAATTAAGAAAACTTCTTACGGCATTTTAGATAATGTAGTTTCTGTTTTAAAATCAAATCCAACTTGGGATACAGAGGTTGATGGCCATACTGATAACGTTGGAAACGCAGAAGCAAATAAAGATTTATCTCAGCGCCGTGCAAACGCCGTAATGAAGTACTTACAAGACAAAGGTGTTACCAATGCATTAAGCGCAAAAGGTTACGGAATGGAAAAACCAATTGCAGATAACAAAACTGCTGCAGGTAGAACTAAAAATCGTCGTGTTGAGTTTAAAGTAACTTACCACCAATAACAAATTCAATTAAACTATAAAGCCCTGCTATTTAGCGGGGCTTTTTTCTTGACATAATTCAACCAACATTCCATTGGTTGATTTAGGGTGTAAAAAACATATTTGTTTATTATCTGCTCCGTCTTTAGGATTTTTATTAATCAATTCAAATCCTTCATTTTGTAGTCTAACCATTTCATCATTTATGTTATCAACTTCGTATGCAATGTGATGAATTCCTTCTCCCTTTTTTTCTATGAACTTTGCAATGGCACTATTTTCATTTGTTGCCTGCAGTAATTCGATTTTAGTTTCTCCAATCATAAAAAAACTTGTGCTTACTCCTTCACTCTCTACAGTTTCTATTTTGTAATGCGAGTTGCCAAATAATTTTTTAAATAGCTCATTGCTATTCTCTAAGTTTTTTACGGCTATACCGATGTGTTCAATTTTCTTAATCATAATTTTTCTCAAAAAATTCTTTTTCTGTTATAGGTAATGAAGCAACTACAATGTCCTCGAAACTTAATTGTGTTTTTTTACTAACCTTTAATTTGTCTTTCAGTTTAGCATACCCTAAATTCTCAGTAAAATTACCATACAATTCGTCATTAAAAATCACCTTATCGTAATCCCATTTATTACCAAAACATAATTTAACCTCCAGGCTATCCTTTGGTAACTCAAGTATTTCAGCCGACAACTCGTTAAGTACAATGGCACTTCTTACAAAAATATTTTTTTTATAAAAACATAATACAATATCGTAACCACTCTTATTCATCACCTCAAGTACTTGCTTGTTTGTTGAATCAAATTTTAATCGTCCAAAATAATGAGCAAATGGTACATCACCCATTTCAATCCCTCTTATAACTTTTTGCTCAACTTTTTTCTGCAATTTTTCTTTTGGCAACTCTGCATTGTTGTTAACCATAAAGGCTATAAAAATAAACAACAGAACAGCTAAAGGTGAAGCAAACAAAATGTACTTGAATTCATTATAATTACTTTTTCTGATCTCAGTGGCAGTAGGCTGCTGATAATTCTTAGCATACTTTTTAATGTGCTCGTCATAATACTTTCTACGCTGCTCCTCTTTCTCATCAAAAGTGTAATTCTTTTTTTGTTGCGTAGAGTTTTTAGCCGCTCTAGTGGAATAATTAGATGAGACACTTAAATTATAATCATACTGCGCTTTGCTGCGCTGATCTGAAAGCACTTCGTAGGCCTTTAGAATTTTAGTGAATTGTTCCTTACCGTTAGGATTTTTATCGGGATGATATAACTTCGCTAACTTTCTGAAAGCATTTTTAACCTCCTGAATGCCTGACCCGTTTGGTAAACCAAGTATTTGATAATAATTAACCAACTAATTAATTTAGTTTAACGCACACATTTTTTGGTTCGGTAAAAAAGTCAAGCGCTTCAAAACCTCCTTCACGCCCTACCCCACTTGCTTTTACACCACCAAAAGGTGTACGTAGATCTCTCAATAACCAACAATTTATCCAAACAATACCAGCATGTATTTGATTTGCCAAACGATGTGCTCTTGTCAAATTCTCTGTCCAGACAATACTTGCTAAACCATAAATAGTGCTATTTGCCATACTTAAAGCTTCAGCTTCTGTGTCAAACGGTGTAATTGTAACCACAGGACCAAAAATCTCTTCTTGATTTGTTCGGCAAGTGTGAGGTAATCCTTCTATTACAGTAGGCTCTATGTAATAACCTTCACTTAACTCTCCGCTTAGTTTTAGAATATTACCTCCACATAATACCTTCCCGCCTTCTTGCTTTGCCAGTTCAATATAGCTCATTATCTTTTCAAGATGTTGCTTTGAAACAATGGCGCCAACTCTGGTCTTATCATCAAGTGGATCACCGACACTTAACCCTTTGGTTTTCTCAACAAAATCAGTTTTAAATCGATCGTATAATTTCCGTTCGATAAAAATTCTTGAGCCGCACAAACAAATTTGCCCTTGATTTGCAAATGAAGAAAGCATTGTGGTATGAAGCATTTTATCATAATCACAATCTGCAAAAATCAAGTTTGGATTTTTACCACCCAATTCAAGTGAAAGTTTTTTAAACATCGGAGCAGCAATTGAGGCTATGTGTTTTCCTGTAACTGTGCCTCCTGTAAAAGAAATTAACGGAATGTCAATGTGCGATACAATTGCATTGCCAACTTTAGAACCGTAACCATGCACAATGTTTAGAACCCCATCCGGTAAGCCGGCTTCAATACAAATTTCAGAAAGTAAGAAAGCCGTCATTGGAGTGATTTCGCTTGGCTTGGCAACAACTGTGCAACCCGCAGCCAAAGCAGGAGCTATTTTCCAACTAAATAAATACAAAGGTAAATTCCATGGACTGATGCAGCCTGCTACGCCAACAGGTTGTCTTAACGTATAATTAATTGCAGTATCTTCCATGCTGTGTGCATGAGATGCATAATGCAAAATACCGGTTGCGTAAAAATGAAAATTTGATGCGGCCCTTGGAATATCAACTGTTTTGGCTAATTTCAATGGTTTTCCATTATCAATACTTTCGGCCATAGCTAACTGATCCAGCTTTTTTTCAATTAACCCGGCAATTTTTAAAAGGTAATTACTTCGCTGCTCTTTTGGCAAATTACTCCAGCTCGCAAATGCATTCTTTGCTGCTTTGTAAGCCAACTCAACATCGGCCTCATTACTGTCAGGAATGTGTGAGTAAACCTTCCCAGTGCTAGGTTGGAAATTATCAAAATATTGTTGACTAAGAGGTTCAATCAACTTGCCATTAATGTAATTCTTTAGCTTCATCATAAGCCCAAATTTAGCAAATAAATGCCTTTTTTAGGGTATGTTACACAATTAAAAAAATTAGTAATCTTAATCAAAATTTAATTAGTTTCTTAACTTTGCACATAATGCTACTTCTATCAGAATTAAAGCCCGGTTACCGTGCCAAAATAAGTGCAATTACAGATGAATTACTGGGCTCAAAACTTATGGATTTAGGCTGTTTTATTGGTCAAACTATTGAGCTGACAAACGTTGCCCCTTTAGGTTGTCCAATAGCCTTTAAAATACTAGATTCTGTAGTTAGTATACGATTAAAGGATGCTAAAAAAATACAAGTTGAACAGTTAAGCTAACTCCTTTGACAGAGCAAAAAAGAAATATAACTGTTGCGCTTGTTGGAAACCCGAATACCGGCAAATCTACATTATTTAATGCGTTAACCGGTTTAAACCAAAAAACAGGGAACTATGCTGGGGTTACAGTAGATAAATTAGAAGGTTTTTTCTATTTTCAGAATAATTCGATAAAAGAAAAAGCAAAACTTATTGATTTACCGGGAACATACAGTCTGTATCCAAAATCAATTGATGAAAAGGTAACCACAGATTATTTGTTAACCGAAAATCCTGACGTGGTGATGGTTGTTATTGATAGCACCAATCTTGAACGGAATTTATTAATCGCTACACAAATCATAGATCTTAAATTTAAAACTGTTTTGGTTTTTAATTTTACGGATGAAGCAACTCAACAAAACATTGTAATTAATTTACCAGAACTTGAAAAAACACTTGGAGTTAAAATTATTTGTACAGATTCGAGAAATAATGTTGGGATTGGTGAATTAAAAAAATGCATTTCGGAAGCTCAAATTTCTACTAGTCATTTTTACGATCTTAATAGTCCTCATTATAAATCAAAAACCTACAAAGAGAGCCTTGCCTTAAATAGCAAAGAAATTGAAAGTGCAGATAAAATTTACCGGTTTAATGTCATACATTATCTTGTTAAAAAATTCACTCAACAACCTAAAGATTTAATTCTAAAGAGTAAGGCTAACAGGATAGATAAATTTGCGACACACAAGTTTTATGGTTATTTAATTTTACTACTAATTCTATTTACCGTTTTCCAGTTTATTTTTTATCTAGCAGAAACTCCAATGAACTGGATTGAATCCGGATTTTTAAATCTACAAGGCTATCTTAGTGGCGTACTTCCAGACAATTCATTTACCGACTTGTTTGTGAATGGTGTGCTTTCGGGAATAAGTGGCGTGTTTATGTTTATTCCTCAAATTGCCATACTATTTAGTTTTATTTTTATTCTTGAAGACAGTGGTTACATGGCGAGAGCGAGTTTTATAATGGATAAAGTCATGCGCAAGTTTGGTTTAAATGGTAAATCTGTCATTCCATTAATAAGCGGCACGGCATGCGCAGTTCCGTCTATTATGGCAACGAGAAGTATCAGTAACACAAAAGAAAGATTAGTCACAATTTTTGTATTGCCATTAATCAGTTGCTCTGCACGCTTGCCAATTTATACTTTGTTTATAGCTATGCTTTATCCAAATCATAAACTTTTTGGAGTCATCAACGCAAAAGGTCTTGTATTATTTGCTTTTTATCTTTTGGGTTTTTTCTTGACTTTAACTATCGGTTATTTTGCTTCAAAAATTATTAAAACGAAAGAAAGTTCTGTTTTCTTATTAGAGTTACCAATCTACAGAAAACCAAAACTAAGCGACTTATTAATTCAGGTATTCAACAAGGTTAAAATCTTTGTTTTTGATGCTGGTAAAATCATTCTTGGACTGTCCATTATTCTTTGGTTTTTAACTACACATGGTCCGGGTAATACCATCACAGAATTAAATAATGAGAAGATTGTGGTAAGTAAAAGGCCACCACATCCTCTGAATGACTCTTTAATCAAATCCATTCAACATCAGCAACTCGAAAACAGTTACTTAGGAGTAATTGGTAAAAAAATAGAACCAGTAATTGAGCCGCTTGGTTTTAACTGGAAAATTGGGATTGCTATCTTAAGTTCATTTGCAGCGCGTGAAGTGTTTGTGGGAACTATGTCTACTATCTACCAATCAGGTGATGATGAAGATTTACAAAACATTAAAACTAAATTAGACAAAGAAATGAATTCGGATGGCAGCAAAAGTTATAGTGCTGCAACCTGTTGGTCGCTATTAATTTTTTATGCTATTGCGCTTCAATGTATGAGCACTGTTGCTACTGTTAAACGCGAAAGTAAAAGCTGGAAATTCTCTTTATTTCAATTTCTATTATTTACTTCTCTTGCTTATTTATGTTCACTAACCACATATCAACTACTTAACTAAAATGAAAAAATACCTTGTTTATAGTTTGCTTTTTTTAAGCACTAGTTTTCAAAACTTCGCACAGCAGGTTGCTCAAAGTACCAAGCCGAAATTAATCGTTGGTATTGTGGTTGATCAAATGCGTAACGATTTTATTTATCGTTACTGGAGCCGATATGGCACTAATGGCTTTAAACGTTTAATAAGTAACGGTTATTACTTTAAAAACGCTCACTTCAATTATATTCCAACTTACACAGGCCCTGGCCATAGCAGTATCTATACAGGCGCCACACCAAAAACACATGGTATAATTGCTAACGATTGGTTTGATAAGCAACGTCTTGTTGAAGTTTATTGTGTGAACGATACACTTGTAAAACCGATTGGCACAAATCATAAAAATGGGCAAATGTCACCCAAAAACCAAATAAGTAGCACCATTGGAGATGAACTTAAAATGTCGTCGATGCAAAAAAGCAAAGTATTTGGAATTGCCTTAAAGGACCGTAGCGCCATACTACCTGCAGGCCACGCAGCAAATGCTGCTTTTTGGTTTGATGAAAGTACAGGCAATTTTGTAAGTAGTAGTTGGTACTTAAATGAACTACCTAAATGGCTTACAGAATTTAATCAACTTAATAAACCTAAAACCTATTTAAGCACTGATTGGAATACTTTGTACCCAATTAGCACCTATACAAATTCCCTTGAAGATAAAAACCCATACGAAAGTGTTCCTAATAAACAGAGTGAACCCGTTTTCCCATATTCATACAAATCTTTCATTGAAAAAAACAGTTTTGGTATTATCAGAGCTACACCTTATGGTAACAGTTTAACTAAGGATATAGCTTTAGAGTGTATTAAAAAGGAAGCCTTAGGTAAAGATGATATTACAGATTTAATTGCAATTAGTTTTTCAAGCCCCGATATAATTTCGCATGCTTATGGTCCACGCTCGATAGAAATTGAAGATGTTTATTTGAGGCTCGACAAAGACATTGAAGAATTGTTAACCTTTCTTGATAAAGAAGTAGGCAAAGATAATTACTCAGTTTTCCTAACCGCAGATCATGGTGGTGCTGATGTTCCTAATCACCTATTTTCTAAAAAAATACCAGCTGGATATATTAATGACAGAAAATTAACAAAGTCCTTGAAATTGTTTTTACAAAATAATTACAACGACAGCACTTTGCTTTTAAGTGTCAGCAACGAACAAGTGTTTCTGAATGACAATAAAATAAATCAACAAAAACTAAATAAATCAGACTTAGAAAAAAACATTTGTACTTACCTTATTAATACGCCAGGTATTGCGGAAGCCTATCCTTCCGATATTTTAAAGTATCAAACTTTTAAGGATGGAGATTACAAGTGTCTTTTACAAAATGGCTATAAACACAACATGAGCGGCAACATTGCATACATCCTTAATCCGGCATGGATGGATTATGCTGATAAAGGCACTACACATGGCGCAGGTTATAATTACGACACACATGTGCCAATTATTTTTTACGGTTGGGGAATTAAAAAGGGAGAAAGTTTTGAGTATACAACCATTACACAAATAGCACCAACCATCGCTGAATTAATTCAGATTAATCAACCCAATGGATGCACCTCTCAACCACTTAACGATAAATTAAAAAAGTAAAATGTATTTGAACTTAATAAAAGAAAGTTTTTTATTTGCCAGGCAATCGCTGGTAGCAAATAAGCTACGCTCTTTTTTAAGTTTGCTTGGCATTACCATTGGTATTTTTGCAATTATTCTAGTGTTCACAATTGTAGATAGTCTTGAGAATAATATTAGAGGCAGTATTCAATCGCTAGGTAATAATGTAGTTTACATACAAAAATGGCCGTGGACATTTGGCCCTGATTATCCATGGTGGAAATACATTAACCGACCAACACCACAATACTATGAACTTGACGAATTGCAGAGAAGATGCAAAACGACTGATGGAATTGCTTATAGAATGGGCGCCCGCAAGACTATTAAATACAAAAGCAATAACATTAGCAACGCCGTTGTAGCAGGTATTTCGCATGAATTTTACAAAATAAAAAGTTTTGATTTAACAAGTGGTAGGTACTTTACACAATCTGAAACAGATGCAGGCTACAGGGTATGTTTAATTGGAAGTGCCATTGCCGAAGGATTATTTAATAACCAGGACCCACTTGGCAAACAAATTAAAATTGCAGGAAACAATGCTACTGTTATTGGCGTTATTAAAAAAGAAGGAGAAAGTCTTCTGGGAGTAAGTTTCGACTATCAGGTAGTAATACCTTTCAACTTTGCACGTGTAATGATGGATCCTAAAAGCGAAAATGCTGACCCGATAATCTATTGTAAATCCAAACCATCAATAAGTAATGCTGAGATGATGGATGAACTAACAGGTGTTTTAAGAAGTATAAGGAAACTAAAACCTAAAACCGAAGATAATTTTGCTTTAAATGAAACAAGTTTATTAAGTAAAGGATTTGATGAGTTATTTAACATCATTGGCATTGCAGGTTGGATTATTGGTGGTTTTAGTATTTTGGTTGGCGGTTTTGGCATCGCCAACATTATGTTTGTGAGTGTAAGAGAAAGAACAAATTTAATTGGCATTCAAAAAAGTTTAGGCGCAAAAAACATGTTTATTCTAATTCAGTTTTTATCAGAAAGCACATTACTTAGTTTAATTGGTGGAATATTTGGCTTATTACTCACCTACTTATGCACCCTGCTTGGTGCAGGGTTAATTGATATGGAAATCAAACTAACAGGAACTAATCTCATCCTTGGAATTACTATTTCGTTACTTATTGGTGTAATAAGCGGATTTGTGCCTGCCTATAGTGCTAGTCAACTTGATCCGGTTGAAGCAATCCGAAGTAATTAAAAACTAGGTTTAAAAAAAATCATTTGTGTGGCACAATTAGTTGAACCTTGGTTCCATTACTGCCAGTTATTGTGAGTTCGGCATCTAACTGTTCAGATAAAGCCTTAATCAAGCCTAAACCAAGTGAATTTTTGTTTGTTGGCATTTTAAAACCGGCACCATTGTCAAAAATTGAAACTTCAATCCCCTTGGCAGTTTTTGCAATTTTCAACCTAATTAAAGGATGAATAATAGTGTCGTTAAAAGCATGTTTAAAGCTATTAGTCAGAACTTCATTTATTATTAAGCCTAACGGCACTGCCTTGGACAAATCCATATTTATATCTTGCACTTCAATATCCAACTTTATACCCTTGTATGTTGAATAGCCACTTAAAATCTCCTTGGTTAAATCGTTAATATAATCGCTTAAACTAATTTCGGAAAAACTACCACCTCCTAACAACTTATCATGAACCATTGATATACTAAGTACCCTACCTTTGATTTCAGTCATGAATTGTTTCGACTCTTCTTCGGTTGCTATTTCTTTTTGCATATTAAGCAGGCCGATAATAACAGCTAAATTGTTTTTAACGCGATGTTGTAGTTCAGAAAGCAAAATCTCCTTTTCCTTAAGCGCATTTTGAACTAATAATTTGTCCTTCTCCACCAGATTTAACAGGTTGGACGTTTCCATAAACTGATTATTAAGTTGTCTACTTATTATAATAACAAGCAGCAAACTAAAACTCAGACAGAAATATAAATTATACTCCAATAGAATCTTATTCTGTTCTTCATTAATGGAAGTGTTTTTTAAAACTTCAATATTTAAAAATCTTGAGCACAAGAAACTGACACTAAGTATGCTAAAAAAGAAAATTGTACGATTAATTTTTTTAGTAGGATTAATTAATAGAGCAATAATGAAAAGTGCAGGAAAATAAAAGATAAAGGTTGCTACGGTAGAACTATAAAACTGTGAAACGTAGTATAAAGTTAAGGAAAGCACAATAACAAACGAAGTTGTTGCCGTTTTATGTAGGTGTTTGTAATTTAAAAAGAGTATAATTACTTGTATAACAAACGATATAAAAAGAAATAAAAACGGTAATTGCTCCTTTAGAAAGAAGTAATTAGTTAAGCCAACCGCTAAACCCGCAATATAAACTAGCACGATTAGGTTTAGCAACTTGATTTCTCTTTTCTCAAATTGATCAAGCTCAGAATAAATCCCAATATTTAATAACTGTTTAAACACGTTTTAGACTAATAATTTTATGCAAGAACAAACCGTTCTCTCAGTTTTAAGAATGGTTTTTCGTAAAAATAATACAATCCTGCTGCAATTAAATAGATAGAAGTAATTTTGACAAAAAAATTAATTAATTCTGAATTACTAATTTCAAGAAACGTTAATCCATAAACCTGCATATGGATTAGATAAATAGCATAAGTTAAAAGACTGGTTTGTGTAACAAAAAATAATACCATTTTATTAATTAAAGGTTCTGAATTAAACTTTAACTCATGGAAAAAAGGCAAAAGTAAACTAAATCCAAATGGCAATGTAAACAGACCTATTGTTCTGAAAAAATACATATTATCAATTAAATCGTTTGGTGCAGAAAAGTACTTAAATGCAAATATATACGTAACCACTATAAACAAACCTATCACTGCTAATACAATCCGTTGAGGTTTTTTAAAAAGACTTGAGTTCTGCTTAAAAGCAAAAGCGAATAATACTCCAACAAACAAAGCATCAAATCTAAATGGAAAACTTCCTGTAATTCCTTTGTAAGGAACGTTTGAAAATGACACGTAAAAAAACCTTAAAATAATTTCGAATAAAATAAAAAGTATAAGTGAAAAGTATATCAAATTAGGTTTTTTGAACCACTTAATTACAAAGAATAAGAAAAATGGGGCAAATATATAAAACCACTCTTCTATGACTAAACTCCATGATACACGCAGAAAAGAAATGCCGTAAAAATTATTTTGCAAAAACAAAAAATAGTAAACTATGTTTTTTCCAACTGATCTATCAATAAAGAAATACTGGAAAAATAGTATTCCATAATAAAGCGGCAAAATGCGAAACCAACGACGAATCCAGAAATTTTTAATTGTTGTGTATAGTGGATTTCCCTTATCTATATCGCGCAATAGTATTCCTCCAATTAAAAAACCACTGATAACAAAAAATATTTCAACACCAATTGTTCCAATTTTTAACCGGCTAATTCCTGTAACTTCTATACCTGCGTGTTCTATAATAACGAACCATATAGATATGCATCGCAATAAATCAAGTCCAAAATTGCGCATACACCTATAGTTTATAATAATTTAGAATATTCGAACTCATTAGTCTCTATGGTTAAATCATTAGCTTCAAATTGATTTTTGATTTTAATGCTTTACTTCTATTCAAAACTAAAAAAAAACCCTTACAAGTTTGTAAGGGTTTTTTAAACTTTTAAGGCTTAGTGACCACCACCATCATGTTCACCCTCTTGAAGGGCAACTGTTTGTGGGATAAAATCTCTTTCTGCACCTGGTTTACTATAATCATAAGCCCAACGTTGAACAGTTGGCAATTCTCCAGGCCAGTTTCCATGGATATTAGCCATTGGCGTTGTCCATTCAAGCGTATTCGAATTCCAAGGATTCTGAGGCGCTTTTTCACCACGGAACATGCTGTAAAAGAAGTTAAATAAGAAAACACCCTGTGCTAAAGCGCCAACAATTGCGCAAACAGTAACAATAACGTTAATATCTACTAAATTATCAAACATTGGGAAGTTACTATTGGTGTAATATCTTCTAGGCACACCTGCTAAACCTAAAAAGTGCATAGGGAAAAATACTCCGTAAGCAGTAATAAATGTCAACCAGAAATGTAGGTATCCAAGTTTCTTGTTCATCATTCTTAAGAATAATTTAGGGAACCAATGATAAACACCAGCAAACATACCAAATATAGCACTTAAACCCATTACAATGTGGAAGTGAGCCACAACGAAATAAGTATCGTGTACATTAATATCCAATGTTGAATCAGCAAGGATAATACCAGTAACACCACCGGTAATAAACGAGCTAACTAAACCAATACTAAACAACATAGCTGGAGTATACTGAATATTACCTTTCCACAATGTTGTGATATAATTAAACGCTTTAACAGCTGAAGGAATTGCAATTAACAAGGTTGTAAATACGAAAACTGAACCTAAAAATGGATTCATACCTGTCATAAACATATGGTGACCCCATACAATAAACGATAAGAAACCGATTGCTAACATTGAACCAATCATCGCTCTGTAACCGAAGATAGGTTTACGAGAGTTTGTAGAAATAATTTCTGAAGTTAAACCTAAAGCAGGCAATAATACGATGTACACCTCTGGATGTCCTAAGAACCAGAATAAGTGTTCAAATAAAATTGGACTACCACCAACATTATCCAAAGGTCTTCCACCAATGTAAATATCGGATAGGTAAAATGAAGTACCAAAACTTCTATCCATGATTAATAATACAACACAAGAAACTAATACAGGGAAAGAAAGAACACCTAGAATAGCAGTTATTAAAAACGCCCAAATAGTCAATGGCATGCGAGTCATAGTCATGCCTTTCGCACGTAAGTTAATGATTGTAACAATGTAATTTAAACTTCCAAGTAGAGAAGAAACAACGAAAATAGTCATTGAGATTAACCACATAGTCATACCTAACTTTGAGCCTGGCATGGCCTCAGGAACAGCTGAAAGTGGCGGATAAATTGTCCATCCTCCAGAAGCAGGGCCATCATCGATAAAACAAGAAGCCAACATGATAACACTTGACAAGAAAAAGAACCAATATGACAACATATTTAAGAAACCTGATGCCATATCACGTGCTCCAATCTGGTATGGAATTAAAAGGTTAGAAAACGTTCCACTTAAACCACCTGTTAATACAAAGAATACCATGATGGTACCATGTATCGTAACCAATGCTAAATACATGTTAGGGTCCAGAATTCCATCTTTACCCCATTTATCACCTAACATTGCATTGATAAATGCAAATTTTTCGCCTGGCCATGCTAATTGCAATCTGAAAATAATACTCATCGTCATCGCAACTACAGCCATTACTACGGCCGTAATTAAGAACTGACGAGAGATCATTTTATGATCCATCGAAAATATGTATTTACTCACGAAGCTTTCTTCGTGGTCATCATGATCATGCACATGACTATGGTGTGCTAAATGATCTTTTTCAAGTTCTGTATGAGTTACTGTAGCCATTTTATATTTAATTTAATTATTAATTCCCTTATTTGCTTGCAACAACTTTGAAAGCTTTTTGTTTTGCCAACCAAGCATCATAATCTGCTTGTGTATCAACCACCAAATTCATTTGCATATTGTAATGAGAAGCACCACAAATCTTATTACACAATAACGTGTAGTTAAATTCAACAGGCTCCTTGTTGTCTTTGGCACGTTGTTTATTAATTCCATCCATCATTTTTATGACATATGGATCTTTACGCATTTGCGCAGTTGTTTTTGTAGGTGTAAATTTGAAAGAAGTAATCATTCCAGGCACGCAATTCATTTGTGCACGAAAGTGAGGCATATAAGCACTATGCAAAACATCACGACTACGCATGAAGAATTCTATTTCCTTACCAACAGGTATATGAAATTCGTTTTTAACAATAATGTCATCATTTCCTGCTGCATCCAAGGTATCCATACCTACTGAGTTGCTACCCCCAATTTGACGATAATCTGTATTTCCTAACTTTTTATCTTTACCTGCATATCTTGCAGTCCAATCGAACTGTTTTGCATAAAGTTCAACAGTAACCTTATCAGATGAAGTTGCCTCGTCAGTTATTTCATTCCAATACTTTAAACCAAAAATGATAACAAATGCTAACACAATTGCTGGTACAACTGTCCATAACATCTCTAACCTATTATCATGAGGGAAATACTCAACATGTCTACCTTTTTTACCTCTGTACTTATAAGCAAAATAGAATAAGAATGAATTTGTAAGTAAGAATGTGAAGGTAATTAAATACATGTTTGCATCCCACAAGGTGTCAACCTTTTCACCATGAACTGAAGCAGCCGGTGGTAATGAACGGTCCATCCAACGGTTAACTTGCCAAAAGAAAAATGCAAAAAACACAAACATAAACAACATCATGGCTTTACCCATCATGTCATTGTCACTATCATTGACAGTCCATTCCTTTGATTTTTTTAAACCACGGCTTAATTCTATCACCTTTAATAATTGATGACCCGCAATTATTAATAAAACGATGGCTAACAGTACTAAAAGATTCATTTTACTTATTTTTAAATTTTTACTTTATTTTTTCTACAATTTTAAATCCTCCAATTAGGTTGAATGGTGTAAACTTTCATCCAAATAAGGATGATTTTTAACCATTAACGGTGCCTTGGAAAGAGCGCGTGTTACAACAAAAATGAAAAGTCCCAAGAAGAAAGCAAAGCATCCAAACTCCATCCAGCTTAAACCTGTCCAAGCATGACCAACTGTTCCTGGCATTACAATCATAATCATATCTAAGTAATGTCCGATAAAAATAATTGTACCAATAAACATTAAGAAGAAGAAATTACGTTTGCAATCACGGCTCATTAACATAACCATAGGGAAAGCAAAATTTACAAAGAATACTGTCCACATTAAGGCTTTATAAGACTCCCAACGAGTTTGAAAATAAATTACCTCTTCAGGAATATCTGAATACCAGATTAACATGAATTGAGAGAAGTATAAATATGTCCATAAAAACGAAATAGCGAACATCCATTTACCCATATCATGAATTGTACTTTCAGTTACGAATTCTAAATAACCTAATTTTTTTAACCAGATAATTAAAACAGTAATAGCGACGATTGCACTGATCCACATACCAGAGAAAATATACCAACCAAATAAAGTTGAGAACCAATGTGTATCAATACTCATTACCCAATCCCATGAAGAAGTAGATGATGTTACAGCAAACAATACCATGAACCAAGCAGATAACTTCACGTTTTTCCAGTGGTAGCTATTGTTAGTGTCAATTTCTAAAGCGTCAGCAGCACGCGAGTTTTTTACCAATTTGTTGGTAAACCACCACCAGCCAATCATATATAAAATTGTACGTATCCACCAGAAGATTCCAAAGTAACCAATTTTAGCAGCGATTACTTCATCATAATTTTCATGTCCAGGAACAGCAACACCATCAGCCATCCAATGATAAATATGGTGAATGTGTAATTGACCAAGAATAAAAATTAATAACATAAAAGCAATTCCCCAAGGTAAATAAGCCGTTACAGCTTCAATCACACGCTTGATAGTAGTTGCCCAACCAGCTTCTGCTGCATACTGCAATCCTAAAAAGAATGCAGCCGCCAATGATAATGCCATAAAAAAGAAAGAACCGGCAAATACATTACTCCAAGCTCTTGTATGTGCATGGTAATGCAATTCTTCATTTCCCTTATCCATCATAAACATTAAGATGATAGACAATAACCCAATCCCCATCAAAATAAAGGAAAACATTTTTGTTTTTGACGGAACTGTAAAGTTTAATTTTTCAGTGTTCATAGTATTCTTAATTTCTTAATCCGTTATTATTTTTTTGCTGGTACGTTTTCTTTTGTTGCTGTGCTATCAACTGCTACTTCCTTAGGTCCTTGTAATTTTTGAACAAAATAAACCAATTTCCAACGCTCCTCCTGAGTTAATTGACTCGCATGTGATCCCATTGAACCTTTACCGTAAGTTATTGAATGAAATATTTTTCCTTCAGGTAAATTCTTCAAAGTACCATTGTACGCTGGCGGAGGACCAGGCAATTTACCACCTACTTTTCCATCACCGGCACCTGAAGCACCATGACAATGAACGCAGAATTTCCCATAAATAACTTCACCTTGTTTCTCATATTCTTCTCTTGACAAAGCAGTTAATGGGTTTTTCAAATTTAACCCAGCAGCTTCATACCCTTGAGGCGTATTTTCATATGCATAAGGCACATAACCACGAGCAACAGTTCCTTTAACGGGAGCTTTAGCTGTTTGTGCAGTATCTCCATCAACTGTATGTGCAGAATAATATTCTAAAGAAGGAGAACGATACATGTCTGGCATGAATTCCACACCTGGACTGTTTTCATCTTTTTTGCCACAAGACGTGAATCCGGCCATTAACATACCTGTCATGGCAGAAAGTAAGGCGAATTTTATGGTTTTATAATGTTTTTTCATTTTATAACTAATATCAATTAATGAGCTTCTTCTAAAGTATAAGCGGCAGGCACAACATAAGAACCTTTATGGTTTACTTCTTCAGCGCCGTTTGATTTTAAAATCTCCTCCGCCTTTTTAGCTTGCTCATCTGTTAATTCTAATAAAATTAAAAATTTATCGTCAGTTGTACGTGGGTCAGGGTTTTTAGCCTTTGCACCAGGTACTAACCAGCAACGTAAAAAGTAAGTAAGTGCCATACCGTGAGCTGCACAAAATACAGTACTTTCAAACGTAATAGGAATAAATGCCGGAACGTTTAAATAATAAGCCCAGTTTGGTTTACCACCAATATCATTAGGCCAATCACTAATCATCATGTACCACATCATTAATGTTGCTAAAGATGTTCCGGTAATTCCGTAGATAAAAGCACAAATGGCAATTCTTGTTCTAGGTACACCAATTACACCATCAATTCCATGTATCGGCATTGGAGAGAATACATCCTTAATACGGATACCTGAAGCTCTTAATTTCTTACAAGCTTCCAATAATGGTACCTCATCGTTAAATACCCCGTGGATGATGTGTTTTGTTTTTGCTACTGCTGATCCCATTTTATATAATTTCTAATTACAATTATTTATTATTATTATCTAGTGGTGGGCATGATGCGCTGCATCTTTCTTTTGTTGTTCACCACTTGATTTTAAGATTGTTTTTAATTCTGCCTGAGCGATTACAGGGAAATACCTCGAGAATAATAAGAACAATGTACCAAACATACCAATTGTTCCAACAAATATTCCTATATCAATAAATGATGGAGTATATGTATTCCAAGTTGAAGGTAAATACGTTCTACATAATGTAGGAACGATAATTACAAAACGCTCGAACCACATACCAATGTTAATCACAATTGAAATAACGAATGTAAACGTAATACTTGTTCTCCATTTTTTAACCCAGAATAATTGAGGAGAGAATACGTTACAAGTCATCATCGCCCAATAGCTCCAAGCTAAAGGTCCGGTTGCACGATTTAAGAATGCGTATTGTTCCCACTCTACACCGCTATACCAAGCAACGAACAACTCAGTAAGATAAGCAACACCAACAATTGAACCAGTTACGATGATTACAATGTTCATGTACTCGATGTGTTTAATAGTTAAATAAGCTTCTAATTTATAAATCTTACGAACTACTAACATTAAGGTTAATACCATTGCAAACCCTGAGAATACAGCACCAGATACGAAATATGGAGGGAAAATTGTAGTATGCCATCCTGGAACAACCGACGTAGCAAAGTCAAAGGATACGATTGAGTGTACCGAGAATACAAGTGGTGTAGATAAACCTGCTAATACTAAAGATACTTCTTCAAAACGGCTCCAGTGGCGAGCGCTTCCACCCCATCCAAAAGATAAAGTGCTATACATTTTCTTTTGCCAAGGTTTAATCACACGGTCACGAATCATACCAAAATCAGGAATTAAACCAATGTACCAAAATACAATAGAAACTGTAGCGTAAGTAGATACCGCAAACACGTCCCATAACAATGGTGAGTTAAAGTTTGGCCACAAACTACCAAACTGATTTGGTAAAGGGAACAACATATAATCTAACCAAGGACGACCAGTATGAAGCAATACGAAAATTGCAGCACAACATACAGCGAAGATTGTCATAGCCTCAGCAGAGCGGTTAATTGCCATACGCCATTTTTGACGAAACAATAATAACACTGCGGAGATTAATGTACCAGCATGTCCAATACCAATCCACCAAACGAAGTTGGTAATATCCCAAGCCCAATCAACACCGTTATTACTACCCCAGGCTCCAATACCAACACCAATTGTATAAGCTAAACAACCTATTCCCCATAGGAAGCTTAATCCACACAAGGTAAGTAATGTGTACCAACCACGTGCTGCTTTACCTTCAATTGGCGCAATAATATCGTCGGTAATTTGGCGATAACTCTTATTGCCTAATATCAACGGTAACCTTATTTCTGATTCTGCGTGCATAGTTTCTAAATTATTTTATTCGTATTAATCTTATTATGAATGTTTTTCTTCTTTGTGACCTTCTTCACCATGTTCTTTTTTAGCAGGAGCTGAATGATGTTCTTCATGAATCATTTTTTCTTCCTGATTACGAACTTTTGCCATGTATGAAACAGTTGGTTTAACACCTACTTCTTCCAATAACAAATAATTACGGTCATCATTTCTCCATTTTACAATTTCTGATTGATCATCATTTAAATCACCAAACATAATTGCATTTGTAGGACATGCTTGTTGACAAGCTGTTTTAATAGCACCATCTTTCAATGGAGCACCATTCTTTTTAGCTTCTAATTTTCCTGCCTGTAAACGTTGCTGACACATTGAACATTTTTCCATTACACCACGGCTACGAACTACAACATCAGGATTTAATACCATACGTCCTAATTCTTGTTGAGCTGGGTTAAAATCACCAAACATATCGTTAGTAATGTAATTGAACCAGTTGAAACGACGAACTTTAAACGGACAGTTGTTAGCGCAATAACGCGTTCCAATACAACGGTTATAAGTCATCATATTTAAACCTTCAGTGCTATGTGAAGTTGCTAATACTGGACAAACGTTTTCACATGGCGCATGATTACAATGCTGGCACATTAAAGGTTGGAAAGTTACCTTAGGATTAGCTGAAGGATTTTCCATATCAATGTACATCTGCTTAGTTGCCATTAAACCGTGAGCATCTGCAGAGTGTTTTGTAGTATCTGAACTGTAATAGCGGTCGATTCTTAACCAGAACATATCACGAGTTTTGCGAACCTCCTCTTTACCAACAACGTGCACGTTGTTTTCTGAAGTACAAGCAACCACACAAGCAGAACAACCAATACAAGTACTCATATCAATTGTTAAGCCCCATTTGTGACCTAATCTCTCATGTGCTCCGTATAAATCAATTTCACTTACATGTTTTTTTCCTCCGCCGTGAACAGGTAACATTGCAGATGGATTCCAAGCTTCCTTATCTAATGATTTGTATTCAGGTAAAGAAACTTCTCTTAATAAATATTCCTCACGGCCCATGATAGTGTGCTGAATCTGCGTTGCAGCAAACTCATGCGAACCATCAGCTTTCGTAATGCTTACATTACCTATAATAGATTGAATAGTATCGTTTACTATTCCTAATAAAGGAAAAGCGTTAACACCAACGCCGTTAGCCACCTTTAAGCTTTCAGCCGAACGGCCATAACCTAAAGCTAACCCAATTGTACCAGGTGCTTGACCAGGTTGTGGGAATACTGGTGCTGTAATTTTAGTTCCGTTAACAGTTACATCAATTATTGAACCTTCAATATCCTGACGTAACATTTCATTTAAGCCCATTGCCTTAACATCAATAGGGCTCATTGTAAAGTAATTATCCCAAGTTACTTTTGAAATAGGATCCGGTAATTCCATCAACCAAGGGTTGTTAGATTGGTTACCATTTCCTAATCCAATTTTTTCGTATACAATTAAATCAAATGCTCCACCTTTAATAGCAGTTGCCATTGATGCAGCCTTGTTATAGTCAGGTGTAGGTAAAGTTTCAACCGGTGTTGCAACAACTGCTTTAGGAGCAGCTTCTGTTTTAACAACTGTATCTCCAACTACCTCATTAATGATGGTAACAATACCAGCTAAAATTGGCTTACCAGTAGAATCCTTAGCCATTATTTCAGATGCAACAGGTACATCTTTATGCACGTAGGTTTTTACAACACCATCATGCAATGTGTTAGCCCAAAATGTACCGAAATCTGAATATTTACCTTGATTAGGGAAAATACGGTTATTCCAAACCCCTTGTAAGAAACTTAGGTAATCAGTTTTAACACCACTCCATTTTAGGAGTGTATCTTGAAACTGACGAGTTCCTTCGTGACGAGGAGCAGCAAATATTGGGTTAATAGTTGGTTGCTGTAATGAATAATGTCCGCGCTTTGGATTAGCATCATTCCATGATTCTAACCAATGACTATCAGGACAAACGATGTCAGCCATACTAGCTGTCTCATCAAGCACACTTGCAAATGAAATTTTTGTTCCTACTTTTTTGTAAGCATCAGCAAACTTAAGAGCTGATGGAGCTGTATAAACAGGGTTACAAGCGTAAGTTAATAATACACTAACTTTACCGGCTGCCATTTCAGCAACTAAATCAGCAAATTCTTTATCGTTACCTTGTTTGAAATTAAAATGATTTTCTACATCAACAGTTTTTCCGTAGTTATCTAACATTTTATTAATGCCATTAACTAAAGTTTGTACACCTTCATCATTTAAGCCTGAAACAACTATTGATTGACCTTTTTGTTTTACTAATTCATCAGCAGCTTTCTTAATTGCCTTGATTGCTTCTGGGTTAGAAATTTTTCCTTCAGCTCCTGCTTTTGCATTTCCGGTTGCACCGGCAACTTCATTAAATAAAGCTACAACAACTGATCCTAATTCACTTCCTTTAACCATGTAACGCTCATCAGCATTAGCACCTGTTAATGATAAATTAGATTCGAAATGATAATGTTTACTCATTTCGCTATTCTCTTTAGTAACCTTACGTCCTTTTGCAAATTGTTTTGCAAATTCTGCAGGATTTAACCAGTTTCCTAAAAAGTCGCAAGCGATACCAACTATTGTTTTAGCAGCGCTAAAATCATAAGAAGAAACAACAGATTTACCCCAAACATTTTTATTAGCAAGCGTTAATGCATTGTAAGAAATTGCATCATAAGTAACGTGCTTTGCAGTTGGGTATTTAGCTTTAAATTCAGCAATTACAGCCTTAGTTGAAGGAGAGATAATTGTTGAAGTTAATAAACGAATTTCTCCGCTTGATAACGCTTTTGCAGCAGCTGCATCAGCATTTTTCCAACCATCATCCTGACCTTTTAATACCGGACCACGTAAACGAGCTCCATCATATAAACCAAGAATAGATCCTTGAACACGAGCAGTTGTACCACCATGAGTAACCATGGAAGAGTCATTTCCTTCTATTTTAATTGGACGCCCTTCACGGGTTTTAACTAAAACTGAAGAATAATCATGACCATCATAAAAAGTTGAAGCATAGAAATTCGCAACACCAGGTGTTACTTCTTCAGGCTTTACTAAGTATGGAATAGAACGATTAACAGGCGTTTCGCAAGCTGCTAAAGCAACAGCTGCAGTACTAAAACCCATTACTTTTAAGAAATCACGACGTGAAGTACCTGATTTCTCAGTTTCATCGCTGCTTAAAAATTCATCCATTGGAAGTGGTTGAGCAAACTCATTTTTTGCTTGCTCTTGAAACTCCGGACTATTGTGTAGTTCCGGTAGTCCTTTCCAGTATTTCTTTGACATAGACATCAATTAATTTTTAATTTCTAATTCTTACTTTTTTAACACTATTAATAGTGACATTTAGCACACTCTAATCCACCAATTTTATCAACAGTAAATTTAACATCATACTGTCCTTTGTATTTAGCCTTAAGAGCTTTGTGTAAACGATCGTAATATGCATTACCTTCCATTGAAACTTCTGTTTTACGGTGACACTCAATGCACCATTTCATTGTTAATGGAGTTTTTTGCTCAGCAACAGTCATTTCTTTTAAGTTTCCATGGCAAGTTGCACACTCAACTTTACCAACTACAACGTGTTGAGAGTGGTTAAAGTAAACGTGATCAGGTAAGTTGTGAACCTTAATCCACTTAATAGGGTTTGTTTCTTTATTTTCGTAAACACCGGTTTTTGGATTGAAACCATTCGCAGCGTAAATTTTTGCAATTTCCGTTTCACCATATTGAGGTCCCTTTTGAATTGATTTATGGCAATTCATACAAATGTTTACAGATGGAATACCGGCGTGACGAGATTTTTCTACTGAACTATGGCAATATTGACAAGCAATTTCATTGTCACCAGCATGAAGTTTGTGAGAGAATTTGATTGGTTGTTCTGGTTTGTAACCTTTTTGAGTTTTCCAATCGTAATAAACACCAATGTTGTAACAAGCATTCCAGCATGATTTAACACCAGCACCTACTAAAATAATTGCAATCACTCCAACTAATCTTGAATTCTTTGATGCCCAACGACGAGCTTCTTCACCGAAAGTAACTTCTTCTTGCTCAGCTTCACCGGCAGCACGATTAGCAGTGTTTTGAAGAGAGATTCTAACTGAACGGAAAGCACCGATTAAAATAGCTAGGATAACTATCGCTCCTAATAATAAGTAAATTGGTTCGATACTGCTTGGTTTTTGCTCTGCCTTATTATCATCACCAGGGCCGGCTGCAGGACCTTTTGCAACTGAAGCAGCAGGGTCCGGTCCTTTTAAAAATGCTAAGATATCAGCAACACCTTTTTCATCAATTTGACCTTCAAATACGGTCATGGCTGCCTTTCCAAAATCATTATAAATTTTGTTAGCATAAGCATCACCACTTTTAATAACCTTCTCGTTATTAATAATCCATTTGGTTAACCAAGCTTCAGCAGGTTTAGGAACACGGTCAAAAATACCTTTTAAACCCGGACCAGTTAGCTTTTGGTCGGTGTGTGAAGCGTGACAAACCGCACAGTTTTGTTTGTAAATTTTAGCACCATTGGCTGCATCTTGTGCATTAAGGGAATTTGTAAAAGCAAAAACCGTAAAAATAGCTACTACCAAGGTCTTTACTGAATTACGCGATATGTATTTTTTCATAAAAATGTAGAAAATAACGTCTTTTTTAATGATTTAATGACAAAATAATGACATTAAACGGAGGCAAAATTAACAGAATATGGAAAATTCCTACCCTAAATTTTAAATATTTTTCACACTTTCACTAATTTATATTCATTCTAAATAAGCAAATAAAGGTGATTTATTTTCGTCTTGATTTTTTAATGTTTTATCTAATAATATTTGCTTTTTTTAATGGCGCAAGTATATGCGCTTCGGATATAGTTAATTAATTTATTATTAATCAAATACAGGTAAACAATTATTGATTAAACTTGCCCTAATAAATAATAATACAGTGTTTTATCCCATGAAAAAACTTACCCTTATTCTGTTTTTATCATTATTCACACTTAATCTTATTGGTCAAATTACCCAAACTGTAAAAGGTAAAATAACTGATAAAGTAACCGGTATTGGTCTACCAGGGGCTATAGTTCAGCTTAAATCAAAAACAGTTCAACTTAATTGTGTAGCTGATAATAATGGTAACTATAAATTACAAAACGTTCCGGTTGGAAGGCAATCTTTTATATTCATATATACTGGTTATCAATCCATCCCTGTTAACGATATTATTGTAACATCCGGAAAGGAAGTATTATTGAACATAGAGTTGGAAGAAAGTGTCGTCTCAATAGATGAAATTGTTGTTAATGCAGGGAAAGATACGGACCTCGTTAATACAATGAAACAGTCCAGCATGAAGTTGTTTAGTATTGAAGAAACTGAAAGATACCCGGGCGGCAGGCAAGATCCAGCCAGAATGGCAAGTAACTTTGCCGGGATTCAAGGAACTAACGACAGCCGCAATGATATTGTTATTAGAGGAAATAGTCCGGCAGGATTACTATGGCGCATGGAAGAAATAGACATTCCAAACCCAAATCACTTTGCTGTAGCAGGCTCTGCCGGCGGACCACAAAGTATAATTAATAACAAATACTTGGCCAACTCCGAATTTTATACGGGAGCTTTTCCTTCTAATTATGGCAATGCCATTGGTGGTGTATTTGATCTCAAGCTACGCAATGGTAATAATGAAAAGCATGAACGTACTTTTCAATTTGGTTTTTTAGGGACTGAATTAGCCCTAGAAGGTCCGTTAAGCAAAAAAAGTGGGGCAACCTATTTAGCCACTTACCGTTACTCGACTTTAAAACTATTTTCTGCTGTTAATTTTAACATCGGTACCAGCGCTGTTCCGGGCTACCAAGATTTTGGTTTACGCTTAAATTTTCCAACAAAAAAAGCAGGTGTATTTAGTTTTAATAGTATTGGTGGCCTAAGTGACATAAAAATCATTTTAAGTAAACAAACAAAACGACCAACCGAATTATATGGCGACTTAAATAAAGACCAATACTTCGCTTCGAACATGGGGGTAGGTATCTTAAATCATACATACGCATTTAATGGGCGCACCATTATGAAAACAAGCTTGGCTTATGGTGTGCAAACTTTAGACGTTCAACATTATTTAGTATTAAGAAACAAAGATTTTATTCCTAAAGATACTCTGCCAAAAATATTAACTTACGATTTTTATGAAGGTAAATCAACTTTAAGTTGGTATCTAAAAAGCAAACGTAATGCTAAATCTAGTTATAAAACTGGCTTTTTATTAAATAGGATTGATATTAGGTTTTATGACGATGTCAAGATTAATTCCGTTTTTGATACAATTGCAGCAGTTATTAATAATAAATCTTTTAAAACCAGAATTAATACTACAGCTAATTTTTATTTAGCTCAACCCTATTTTACTTTCGTGCATAAATTCAATGAGCAATTAAGTTTTAACGGAGGAGTTTTCTCTCAATTCTTAACACTAAACAATCGATACAGTATTGAACCAAGAGCTTCTTTGAGATACCAGATATCTAACAAGCAAGTGTTGAGTTTAGCCTATGGCTTACACAGTCAAATGCAGCAAACCTATTTATATTTTGCAGTACCTGATAGCATAGTAACAAACAAGACCTTGTTGCCAAATGTTAATCGCGAACTAGCCAATAAAAATTTAGATTTCACAAAAAGCCATCACGTTGTGCTAGGTTATGATTACTATTTGAGCACGTACTTTAAACTAAAAACAGAATTATATTATCAATACCTCTGGAATGTACCGGTATATGAAGTAAGATCAAGTGTTAGTATGTTAAACAGAGGTGCAACGTTTAACCGCTTTTTCCCAATTTATAGCATGAATAATAATGGCACCGGCTATAATTACGGTATCGAACTAACGCTTGAGAAACTTTATCATAACCATTTCTTTTATATGTTTAGCGGAAGCTTATTTGAGAGTAAGTATACAGGCAGTAATGGCTTAACCGCAAATACAGATTTTAATGGCAATTATATTTTTAATGCGCTTGGCGGATTGGAATACAATGTTGGTAAACAGAAGAAGAACAGCCTTAGCTTTGGATTAAAAGCAACTTATGGAGGTGGAAGACGTTACTCGCCAGTTAATATTGCTGCAAGTAATGCGATCATGGATGTTGTTGCGCAGGATGATAAGGTTAATACTCTAAGGTTTGATCCATATAACAGAATTGATTTTAGATTGTCTTATAAAATAAATGGTAAAAAAGTTTCAACCGAAATTGCATTGGATTTAGTAAACATTCTAAATACCAGAAATGTTTTAGCCTTGAGTTATGCTCCAGACCCGGCTAACTTACAGGCAGATCCGTTAATTAAAAATTACCAACTTGGTTTTTTACCATTGTTTTATGTTAAGGTTGATTTTTAAAATTTAGCTGTCTGTAAAACTCCGAAACTATTATCCCTGTAGCTATTGCTGCATTTAATGACTCAGTTCCGTTTTGAGCTGCAGCAGGAATTGTTATAGCATTGGTTATAAGTGGTAAATTCTCAGTTTGAATTCCATTAGCCTCGTTCCCAATCACAATTAAACCGGTTTCAAGTTTCTCAGAAAAGATTGGTTTACCATTAAGCACCGCACCATAAATTTTAGGAATTACTGCACTCCCAGTTAGTTCTGGTAACTCAACATAATTGCATTTAACTCTAATGAAAGCACCCATTGTTGACTGTATCACTTTTGGGTTATAAAAATCGCATGAATTAGGTGAAGCAAAAATTTGCGAAATACCGTACCAATTAGCCAAACGAATTATTGTTCCGAAATTTCCCGGATCGCGAACATCATCTAAATAAAGAGTAAACTGCTTCTTAAAATCAAAAACGGTTTGTTCGTTATCAAAATAATGACAAACTGCTAAAACTTTATTAGGTGTAGATTGTAAACTGATTTTTTTTAGCTCGGAATCACTAACCAAAGTTGTTTTTATATTTTTGGTATTTATTAATTCCGCATTTGCATCCAGAAAATCTTTTTCAGCAAACACTTCGTTAATAACTTGAGGTACAGCATTTACAAGTTCAAGAACCGTTTTTATACCTTCGGCTATAAAAAGTTGATGTTTATCTCTGTACTTTTTTAAATGCAAACTTTGTATAAACCCGATTTGATTCTTACTAATCATATTAAAGACTAATTTAGTAAATTATTCTGTGTCAAAAGTAAACCTAAATATTGTAAAATTATGCTGTGCTGTATTTATTTTGATTCAGGTTTCATGTAGTCCAACTAAAAAACTTAAGCAAGGTGAGTATTTGGTTAACAAAATTAAAATTGAAAACGTTAAGGAAACCAAATTAAAGGAAGAAGAAATTGAAGCATTTATTAGACAAAAACCAAATCGAAAACTCCTTAGGCTAGTGCATTTTTATGTTTGGTGGTATGATTTGTTTGACGATGAAAAGATACAACGTAAAAAAGAAGAACGAAATGCAAACTACGACAAAATAAATATTGAAAGAAGCAGGAAAACAGAAGAGCAGAACATTAAGCGATTAGCGAAAGGTAAAAAACCTAAAAATCCAAAGTTAAAAGATAAAGATAGTCCAACTACACTTGAAAATATAAGAGACATTGGAGAACCTGCTGTTGTGCTAGATTCGAGTTTGACAGAGCAATCGCGTTTACAGATTCAAATGTATTTATTCAGTAAGGGCTTTTTTAATAATAAGGTAACTGATACCATTAAGTTTGAAAAAGATACCAGAAAGGTAACAGTTAAATATGTTATTCATCCAAAGAAACCCTATAAAATAAATGCCATAACATATACCATGTTGGATGAAAAATTAGGGCAACTAATTTTAAATGACACTGTAAATACGTTGATAAAACTTGGTGATAACTATGACAGCGAAGTTTTGGCATACGAACGACAACGTTTAACTAATTTTTGTTTAAACAATGGTTATTACTCATTTGATAATGCTTACATTTCATTTGACGTTGACTCAAACCTGGCAAAACAAAGCGTTAACATTAATGTGTTGCTTAAAAAATACTCAAGGCCTTACAGTACGTCGAATGATTCTTTAGTGCTGGTTAACCACACACAATACAAAATCGATAATATATATATCATAACTGAACAAATAATTGGAAAAGTGAGAGATGCTAATTTTAAAGATACTGTGCATGTTAAAAACAAAAGCTTGGTTTATCTCACAAATACTAAATTGCCCTACAGAAAAGTATTAATAGCCAATTATGTTGATTTATATAAAGGCCAGATTTACCGCAAAGACACAGCAGAAATAACTTACAGGCAATTGATTGGGTTGGGAATTTTTAAAAACGTTTCCGTTCAGTTCTTTAAAAGTAACAATTACTCAAATAGACTCGATTGTTACATTATTTGTAATCCATTAATCAAACAGTCTATAACCGCTGAGACAGAAGGTACAAATACCTTTGGTAACTTGGGTATTAGCGGAGCTCTTCTGTTTCAAAACAGAAACACATTTAGAGGTGGAGAACTATTGGAGTTTAAGCTGCAAGGCGCTATCTCGGCGCAGAGTCAACTTAGCAATAACTCTGCACCTATCGTAAATTCTATTGATAATGTGTCTGATTTAAGAAAACTACAAGGTGCATTTAACACAGTTCAATTTGGTCCTGAATTTGATTTCTCAGTACCGCGAGCCTTTTTTCCTTTTTCACTTTTGCCATTTAAAAAAGAAATGTCGCCCCGCACTTATTTAAAAACATCTTTAAATTACCAAGCACGTGATGAGTTTGCAAGGGTTATTAATACTGCTGACTATGGATTTAGCTTTAAATCCAACAAAAATCAACTCCGACACAACTTCATCCCTTTAGAGATTTTATTAGTTCGTGCTACATTAAGCGATTCATTTAAAGTTAGCCTTAATCGTTTAAATGATGCTTTTTTAGTTAATTCATTCCTTGACCATATTACAACAGCATCAAAATTCATAGTAGACTACACTTCCAAAACAGATCAAAATAAAGGTCAAAAACCTGCTATTTATTGTAAGGTTGGACTTACAAGCGCAGGTAACATACTGCGGAATCTATTTAATAATACCGGAAGAGAGAAAGATACTTTAGACAGATATTTAATATTTGGCATACCGTTTGCTCAGTTTTTAAAAATTGATGCTGATTATCGCCTATACATACCTGTAAACAAAAAAAGTAGAATTGTATACAGAATAGCAGGCGGTTTAGGTAAACCATTAAAAAATTTAAGTGCCTTACCTTATGAAGAAAGTTTCTTTTCAGGAGGCCCAAACAGTAACAGAGCCTGGAGAGCAAGAACATTAGGCCCTGGTGGATATGACCCGAGTGAAAGCTCTGCACGATTTGATAAGATTGGAGATATGCTATTAGAAGGCAATATGGAGTATAGATTCCATATTATTAATTCATTTAATGGGGCATTGTTTGCAGATGCAGGAAATATCTGGCGTTTAACGAAAGTTGCCGATAAACCAAATGGTGAGTTTAAGGTAGATGAATTTTGGAAACAAATTGCAATTGGAGCAGGTCTTGGTTTAAGATACGACCTTAACTTTTTTGTGTTAAGGCTTGATGTTGCCGCACCGTTAAAAGATCCAAAATACAAAGAAGGAGATCGGTGGACTTTTAATAAAAAACCTTATAACAGTTTAGTTGCTAACTTTGGCATTGGTTATCCATTTTAATTTCATGAAAGTTGCAGGGTTTACTATAATACGAAATGCTTTAAAGTACGATTATCCGGTTGTTGAAGCCATAACTTCCATTCTACCAATTTGCGATGTATTTTATGTAGGAGTTGGACAAAGTGAAGACGAAACAAGAAAGCTTATTGAAAAAATAAATTCAGATAAAATAAAAATAATCGACACTTTGTGGGATGATACACTTAGAGTTGGTGGATTAGTTTTATCGAATGAAACCAATAAAGTGTTTGATGCGATACCGGCTGAATATAATTGGTGTTTTTATATACAGAGTGATGAATGTGTGCACGAACAAGACCTTGAAACAATTAAAAAATCAATGCTTGATAACTTGAATGTTAAAGGGGTAGATGGGCTTTTATTTAAGTATAAACACTTTTACGGTCATTATAAATACATTGGCATAGGTAGACGATGGTATGCAAACGAAATTCGTATTATTCGTAACAACAAAGAAATACGCTCATACAAAGATGCCCAAGGATTCAGATTCGGGGATAACCAAAAATTAAATGTCAAAAAAACGGGTGCATATATTTACCACTACGGTTGGGTTAAGCCTCCAAAAGCCCAACAAGCGAAACAAGAAAATTTCCATAAAATGTGGCATGATGATACTTGGGTTAAAAACAATATCAAGGCAGCAGAGGAATTTGACTATAATAACATAGATTTACTGGACGAATACAAAGGAACACATCCCGCAGTGTATAAGGCAAGGGTGACAAATGCTGACTGGGACTTCAACTACCAACCAAGTTTGGTTAAAACCAATTTAAAATACAAGTTTTTATTTTTTGTTGAAAAGCTAACTGGTTGGCGAATTGGCGAGAACAGAAACTATAAACTATTAGATTAGAATTTTCTGTTAGTTTCTCTTTCGATGTCACGCTTTTTAATATCCTCACGCTTATCAAATTGTTTTTTACCACGAGCAAGAGCTATCTCTAGTTTTGCAAATCCTTTATCATTTATGAATAATTTAATAGGGATTATAGTTAGTCCGCTATCTTTTACTTTTTTATGTAATTTAGATATCTCTGTTTTGGTAAGGAGTAATTTTCTCTCTCTCAGAGGCGCATGATTATAGAATGAGGCTTCTGAATACTCCGCAATATGCATGTTTTTAATAAACAACTCATCATTTACAAAATAACAGTAACTATCGGCCAAACCGGCCTTTCCTTCTCGAATTGATTTTATTTCGGTGCCTTTTAGAACAATACCGGCCACCAAGCGCTCGATAAACTCATAATCGAATTTAGCTCGGCGGTTTTCAATATTAATTCTATTGCTTAATTTAGGCATTTGACAAAGTTAATAAAAATGCAAACAGTATCTCTAATTAAAGCCAATAATCAACAACTTGAGTTGATAAAGGAATTAGCAACTTCTATCTGGCATGCACATTATCCGGATATAATAACCACGGAGCAAATCAATTACATGCTTAATAAGATGTACAACCTTGATAGCCTAACTGAACAAATGAATAAGCTAAATCATGTTTTCTATTTGATTTCTTTTCAGGATAAGTTTGTCGGATTCATTTCTACTGAAATGAAAGAAGATGGCTACCAGCATATTCATAAATTTTACATTCAAACACAACAAGCCGGTAAAGGCATTGGCACAAGTGCTTTAGAAGAATTAAAAAATACAACCAAAGCAAAAAAATTCAGTTTAACCGTAAATCGAAAAAACTTCAAATCAATTAATTTTTACTTTAAAAATAATTTTATAATCAGTGAAGTAAAAGACTTTGATATAGGAAATGGCTACCTAATGGAAGATTTTATAATGACAAGAAATGACAACTAATTAAATTAAGGCCGGTCTTTGTTTTATTTCGTGGTAACAAATACAATGTTTGGCATAAAAGTGAAACACCATACTTTTTCTTGTTTTAGACTTGTTTATATGTGGCTCGCCGCCATGCAATAAATTAGCGTGCCAGATCAACACATCACCTTTTTTAGCGTTAAATACTTTCTTTTCCAAGTGTTGCTCAGATATTTTTGAACGCAACATGTCTTCATACGCGGTATAACTTTTATCTCCAATTAACCATGCATTACCAACATTATCATAATCCGGATTCAGGTAATAAGGTAACAAATGGCTTCCAGGATAATAATGTAGCGCACCATTTTCTTCATTAATATCCTCCAAGGCTATCCAAACACCTAAAAGACCGCCAAGCGGGAAGGTTGTCATATGCACACTATCGCTGTGCGTATATTGTTCACTACCGGTAATAAAATTAATACTTTGAAAAAGTACAGCCTCGTCATTAATCAAGGCATTTAAAAATTGCTTTAATTTTTTATCCTCGCCAACACCTTTAATTAAATCTGATTTGTGCAGTACAAACATGAGCTTGTTACGCTGCACAAATTTTATTTTACCCGTTTCAAGCAATTGATCTATCTCATTATTTATAGAATCAACTAAATTTTCAGATAAATAACGTTCAAGGATCAAATAACCATTTTTGGAATAATCCTCAAAGTGTTGTTGAGTTTCTTTTCCGGAATTTTTATAAATTTCAGTTTCCGCAAGAGGTGTGATGTGATGATTGGAAGGCTTTAACTTTTCAGGATCAAGCCCTTTAAAATCAACGCTGCTAATAGGAGAATAATATTTTTTATTGAGCCCTAATTTTTTATAGTGCGTCAAATTATGTTCTAATTTTTTCCGGTGAAAAAAATTATAAACTGCATACAATAATTTAAAGCGCAAAAGCATCAATAAATAATTTAGAACCTACTTTTTCCGAAACTTTTCTTTTTATCAGATCCGCCTTTTCCGTCTTTTTTAAAAAAGCCACCATCACGTTCTTTTCGGTCACCTTTAAAGCCTCCTCTGTCATCTGATCTTCTCCTACCACCTTTAAAGTCGCGCTTTTCACCACCTTTAAAACCACCTTTGTAGCCACCACCGCCACCAAAGCCTTTACCTCCTCTATCCCCACCACCTTCTTTCATTTTTCGGTTGCTAACTTCTACACTTATTTTACGGTTATTAAATTCCAAATCAGCACTATTAAGGGCTAAAAAATTATCTACAAACTTGCTTTCTGTTTCGAAAAACGAAAAGCTACTTTTTACATCTACATTAAATACCATACGAGGATGTAATTTCACAGCGTCACTTAAAAAATCTTTCAAGCTATTGTGATTAAAGCCATCCATATTACCCATGTTGACAAAGAAACGGGTACTGCGGTGCTTACCAAATGCGCCATCTACAGCACCTTTTTCAATATTAAGATCAGGAGCGTTTTGATAGTATTCATGGAAACGATTAAACTCTTCGCTAATAAAACGTTTAATTAATTCTTCTTTACTTAAATCTTTTAATTCATCGTAAATTTTAGGTAAAAACGATTCTATTTCCTCATCTTTTACCTCAACATTATGAATCTTATGAACTAAGTTTAGTAATTGCTTTTCACAAACATCAGATCCATTAGGAACCGGCTTACGAGTAAATTGCTTTTTAATTATTCTTTCAATGTCCTTAATTTTTCCCTGATCCTTAGGTGTAATAATTGCTACTGCAATTCCACTTTTCCCTGCTCTGGCAGTTCTTCCGGTACGGTGTGTGTAGTTCTCTACATCTTCAGGTAAATTATAATTAATTACATGTGTTACATCATTCACATCAATACCTCTGGCCGCAACATCCGTGGCAACTAGCATCTGCAAAGTACGACTACGGAAACGTTTCATTACAAAATCACGCTGACTTTGAGAAAGATCGCCATGCAGAGCATCAGCACTATATCCATCTTTAATCAGGCCATCAGCCACTTCCTGTGTTTCTGCTTTTGTTCTGCAGAAGATAATACCAAAAATATCCGGGTAATAATCAGCAATTCTCTTTAAAGCCAAGTATCTATCTCTTCCCTGAACTAAATAATAAATATGCTCTAAATTATCTGCACCTTCATTTTTCTTACCAGTAGTTAATTCCACAGGTTTAGTCATATAGTTTCTTGCTATTCGCTCAACTTCCTTAGGCATTGTAGCACTGAATAACCACGTGTTTTTATTATCCGGAGTTTCACTTAAAATGGTATCTAAATCTTCTTTAAAACCCATGTTAAGCATTTCATCAGCCTCATCCAACACAACTACTTTCACAGTATTTAAATTAATTGCTCTTCGCTCAATCATATCAATTAAACGGCCAGGAGTTGCAACAACTACCTGTACACCGCGCTTGATGTCTTTTATTTGGTTATCAATTCGAGCACCACCATAAATTGCAGTAACACCAAAACCTGACATATATTTACTATAATTTTTGATGTCGTTGGTGATTTGTACACATAACTCACGTGTTGGAGCTAATATTAATGCCTGCACAGATCTGTCATTAGTTTGAATCAAATTAAGAAGGGGCAAACCAAAACCTGCAGTTTTACCTGTACCGGTTTGAGCTAAAGCAACTAAATCCGTTTGTTGTTTACTTAATAATGGAATAGTTTGTTGTTGAATAGGAGTTGGATTAACAAAGCCCAATTCAGTAACAGCCTTTAATAGGTCGCTGTTAAGACCGATTTCTTGAAAAGTCATTTTTAAAATTTTAATTATACATTAAAGCTAAAAACCTTGCTTTAATGCTACGTGCCGACAAAAATTGGCGAGGTCTTTACTTATTTAGGCTGCAAAGATACATATTTAATTTGATAAATTGTTATTAATTTGTTAATAATGTAATTAATAGCTTATTTTTTTACATTTGTAGTTCGTTTTATGAGGAACTATTACGCAATTATAATGGCCGGAGGGATTGGCTCACGTTTTTGGCCAATGAGCACTAGCAAGCATCCAAAACAATTTTTGGATATACTTGGTAGCGGACAAACATTGATTCAACAAACATATCATCGTATGTTGAATTTCTGCTTAAATGAAAACATTTATGTAGTTACTAGTAGTGAATACGAAAATTTGGTTGCTCAACAACTACCTCAATTACCAAAACAAAACATTTTATGTGAACCGGCTCGAAAAAACACTGCACCATGTATTGCATATGCCAGTTATAAAATCCATCAGCTTAATCCAAACGCAATAACAATCGTTGCCCCTAGCGATCATCTAATAAAAAAAGAAGATACGTTTACAAAAGCAGTTAAAAGCTGCTTTACAAAAGCAGAAAATGAAAATTGTTTAATTACACTGGGTATAAAACCAACTCGTCCTGACACCGGTTATGGTTACATTCAATTTAAAGATAGTGACACAAGTGAAAAGGATAAGCGAATGTTTAAAGTGAAAACGTTTACAGAAAAACCAGATCACGATATGGCCAAGTTCTTTATTGAAAGTGGTGACTTTTTATGGAACTCTGGTATTTTCATCTGGAGAACAAAAAACATTATCGCAGCAATGGAAAAACATGATGCAGAACTTGCCAATGTTTTTAAAGAAGGTATTGACGTTTATAATACTGAAGAAGAAAAAGCATTTGTAGCTAAAGCATATATCACTTGTAAAAACATTAGTATTGATTATAGTGTAATGGAGAAAGCAACCAATGTGTATGTTAGATCAAGCATAATTGGTTGGAGCGATTTAGGAACATGGGGTAGTTTATACACTCATATTGTGAAAGATAAAAAAAACAATGCTATTGTTGGTAAAAATGTAATGAACTATGATTCTAAAAACTGCATCGTTCATGTTCCAAAAGACAAGCTGGTTGTTATTCAAGGATTAGAGGATTATATTGTTGTAGAAAGCGAGAATACGCTTATGATTTGTAAAAAACAAGATGAGCAGCAAATCAGAAACTTTGTAAATGACGTTAAGGTTTTAAAAGGTGATAAGTTCGTTTAGAACATCTTAACAGTAGTTAACAAAATAAATTTCTGCTTGGCACAACAATTGAAAAGGAATAAATATAACTTATTATTTTAGAAAATGAAAAAATTAATTTTACTACTATTTGTATTCACAAGTACCATTGGATTATCACAGGCTTTTTATAATGTTGTGGTTTTTTCAGAAGACGGCGAAAAATTTATCTTATTCATTAATGGCGTTCAACAAAATAACGAACCCCAATCAAATGTTCAAGCAACAAATATTACTGCGCAAGTATCAAGTTTACGCCTTGAATTTACCAACCTTACTTACCCTGTTTTAAAACAAAATTTATATGCTGAACCAGGTTTTGAACACACAATGCGGGTTAAGAAAACAAAAAAGAAAGCGATTAAACTACAGTATTTTGGAAAAACTCCATTGTCTGGAAGCACCAGCGGATCTTCAACAAATAATGGGGAGTATAATGTTGCTGAAGAATCAACCCAGGTTAACACCAACACTAACGATCAATCTAACGGAACTGTTAATGTTATTGGAATCAATTCAGGAGATAATACAACTGTAGTAAATGTTATTCAAACGAATAATTCAAGTCCAAAATACCCAAATCAAAATACAACCATGCCGGTTGAAAATTCAAATAACTCAAATACATATAATTGCGTAACTCCAATGAATATGTCCTCTTTTGAATCATTCAAAAAATTAGTTCAAGAAAAACCATTTTCAGAAACAAAACTTAGCACAGCAAAAGCTGGAACAAAAAATGCTTGTATGACAAGTGAACAAATAAAAAGCATTTGTGATTTGTTTATGGTGGATAATGACAAACTAGAGTATGCGAAGTATGCCTATCCCTACTGCTATAATAAATCTAATTACGTAATCGTAAGTAAAGCATTTAAATTCACCAATACTACCAAGGAGTTTAACACCTTTCTAGAATCACAGAATTGATTAATTCTTAATAACCTTAACCAGAATGGTTCTGGTTTCCAAAGTGTCAGTATGCTTGCGTTTAACAAAACGTAAAGTGTCTATGCCAGTTCCTTTAGTTTTATAATTAAAATCTATTCCTTTTACGTTGCCATGCCATACTTGATTCAATTCCTCAACACAACCTAAGGTTTTTGTAATCTGACTCCACGTATAACCATCCTGATGGTTTTCAGGTAAATTAATTCTGAATTTTTCACCAAGTTTTACTTCGTTAATTTCCGGCGCAACTTTCTCAACGTTTTGATAACTACATGACGCAAGGAACAAAAGAGCTGCGCAAGAACTAGTCAGCAACCTGCTTGTCGATTTAAAATTTATAGACATAATTTTATAAACTAACTTAAATGGTTAAATAGATTTTTCTTAAATACCACTCTATTCCAAAAAGCAATAAAGCAATTGCAAATAACCATTTTAATTCAATTAATGGATTAGTAGAGTTTTGAGTGAACGTAATCGGTTTAATTGTTTCGTTTTGTGTAATAGCTTTTTTCAATTCAGCTAATTGATTCTCATAAAACAGTTTTCCTCCTGTGGATGCTGATAGTTGATTAAGCATTTGGTGATTTGCAACCGTATTGATTTTTTCCGATTCCAAAGCTTTGACAACCAGTTGTCCGGCCTTTTTAAAAAGTTCATTTCCAACTTTTGTTTGAGCAACATACTTATATTCACCAGGAGAGAGCTGTCCTGCATTAAGCTGGAAAGCTTTATCAGTTTTGCTAAACGTAAATTGAAAGTTCTTATTCTCTGGTGAGGTAATTGTCAATTCAACTTCCCCATCATTAACCAACTCATAACTCTTATTATAAACCTCAGCATTAAATTCAATTGTTTCGTTCTCATTAACTAGCTTAGGAGCGTTTAGTCTGAAATAACTCTTGTCACTTTTAACAGCTAAATATTGAATAGATTTTGAAATGAGCTCATTAAACAACAAACAGTTTTGATGCTCAGCATAATCACGCAATTTCCATCTCCATAAACCGTCGCCCAAATAACTTGCGGTTTTTAATCCATTAACCTCTTTAAAATAAAATAATGGGTTCTGTGTTTCAACTGAGCCTATTTTTTGATAAAATAATACTTGTTCGTTATTAGTAGCTGCATAATTCCCATACGGAGCATTAACTGCAGGCATTTCACTAATAAATTTCTTCAGCTCATCACTTATTGAAAATAAATTGAACGAACGGTCAACTATAGGAACAACTTCATTTGTGCGGCTGTAATTTAGTTTTTCAGTGGTCGCTATTTTAAAGGTTGGAAGCAGATTATTAGAAACCTCCTTTAATAAAACTGAGTTTGTAACCTCAGTGCCTCCATGCAAAATAATTGCGGAATAAGATTTCAAATTTGTTTTTAATTCATTAATTAAACAAAAATCCACTTCATAGGTTCCCAAACCATCTAGTGCTTCTCTAACAGCTGCAATATCAGGATGGGGTGAGTTGGCAACAATTAATACTTTTTCCTTATTGTCTATTACATCAATTAATAAACTTCCAAAATTATTTAACTTGTTCTTTTCTTCCGGTAATACAGAAACCGAAACGTTATATTTTTGCAAACCTGTTGAACTGGCATTAGCAGTAAATGTTACAACTGAAGAATAATTTTGCTGATTGATCTTTAAATTTTTTGTTGAAATTGATTTACCATCTTTTAGTAATGAAACAACAATTTCCTTGTCGATAAATTTTTTAGCTGACAATGAAACATCAACCGGGAAAATATTTCCGACATATGCAATAGAATTATGATTTATTTTCTGTATACAAATGTCTGGTGTTTGTGTTGTGTCACCGGTAGCAACAGTAAAAATTGGATAATCAATGTTCTTGGTTCGATATGTAGGATTTGTGCCTGCACTATAGATCCCATCACTAACAAGTATTAATGCTCCAATACTCAAATTGGCATAATTGTTATCCAAAGTTGAAAATAACTCATCAAAATTACTTTCCTTCTCATTGAAATTTAATTCGGTTAAAGCGTTTTGCACTGACTGTGCTTTTTGACCAAATTTTATAAACTTTAAATCATAATTGCTATTTAGTTCTTCGCCTAATACAACAAGATCTTTAACCAATTTTGTTTTTACTTCATTGCTGTCAAAAGCACTCCTCATACTCTCCGAATTATCAATAGCAAAAATGACAACCGGTTTCTGTGTGTCTTTAGAAACTGTTTTAATAAACAGGTTAAGCGATAGATAACAAATCAATAAAACAAATAAAAACCTAAGAAGAAATAAGACATAAATAAGTTTACCTGATACACTTGTATTGGAGCGATGCTTATAATAAGTAAATACAGCGCAAATGGCTGCAAATAAAAAGGAAAGTATGTGCCAATAAAATGGCGAATTATTTAGAAAAGCCTTCATTAATTAGTACGCAACTAAGTTACTACAAAAAGAAGACGGCCAAAAAAAAATAAAAAACAGTAAGGTTAAATTAGGTTAACATCCCTCCACAAACATTTATACATTGTCCTGTAATGTATGCACTCATATCGCTTGCCAAAAACAGAGTTAAGTTTGCTACATCTTCAGATGAACCTCCTCTTTTTAAAGGTATGGAGTCGCGCCATTGCTGAACTACTTTTTCATCCAAAGCAGCCGTCATTTCAGTTTCAATAAAACCTGGTGCAATTGCATTGCAACGAATATTTCTAGAACCCAATTCCAATGCAACTGACTTTGTAAATCCAATAATCCCTGCTTTACTTGCAGCGTAATTGGATTGTCCGGCATTACCTTTAACACCAACAACAGAGCTCATGTTAATGATACTCCCTTTTTTTGCTTTAAGCATAGGGCGTTGAGCTGCCTTTGTTAAATTAAAAACAGACTTTAAATTGGCATTAATGACTTCATCCCATTGTTGCTCGCTCATTCGCATCAATAATGTATCACGGGTGATACCAGCGTTGTTAACCAGAACATCGATTGTTCCAAATTCAGTTACAATATCATTAACCAAAGCATCAGCTGCAGCAAAATTAGCCGCATCACTTTTATAGCCCTTTGCTTTTATACCATATGAGGCTAATTCAGCCTCTAATTGTTTAGCTTTTTCATCACTGCTTAAATAGGTAAAGGCAATGTTTGAACCTTGTTTAGCGAATAATTCAGCTATTCCTCTCCCTATCCCACGGGATGCTCCTGTTATTAAGGTGACTTTATTTTCAAGTAATTTCATAGTTTTGTTTGGTAATTATTATAGAATGGTTTTTTTGGTCTTTTAAATTGTTAAAATTCAAAATTAGGGCTTATTATTTTAAAAATTAAATGTTAAAATTTAACATTTATTAATTTATGGCATGGTATTTGAATTATTTGTTAAAATTATTTTAGATTACACACAAATCAGAGAAAAAATGAAAAAAATGAAAACAAAACTATTCTTTTTAGCTTGTTTGTTTACGCTTACCCAAGCGTACAAAGCTCAAAGTGAGGATGTTAGAGTAAAAACAACCTATTATTTTGCCTCCGATTCCATTGATGGATTCGATGAAGTTGCTGCCAAAGCTTATGCTCTTGAGAACAAATTCTATGGTCAGGAATTTAAGTATTTCATGTACGAAGAAAAAAGAACGTTTATTAAGCAGAAATATGGTTTGCCAACAATTGTTCCAAAATTTCGTCAAGTTGCCCCAACTATAGCAAGTAGAGCTAATAGTTTATTACCAAGTAGTGGTGCTTGTAGTAATGAAGATTTCGAAGATCAAACCGGATTAGCTGGTCCTAACGTAGCCGGACCTGTGGCTGGATGGACGCTTTTTGGTGGTGTTGGTTCTGCTGCCTCTAATTTTTGTACACCTTCTGCACTTGCAGCTACAGTTAATTATACTGTATTTAACAGTACTATAACTGACCCAATTATGATTGCACCAAACAATACGGTTGCTTCTTATTTTTCAGCTACATCATTAACACAACCAGCAGGTAGCAGTTTCATTAGATTAAACAATGCTGCTGCGGGTGCTAAAGTAGTTCGATTATCTAAAACCTACAATGTTTCTCCAGCAAATGCAGTTTTTAGATATGCATACAGAGCTGTAATTTCAAACCCAGGACACTCTTGTTGTGGACAACCGGGTTTTAAAATTCGCGTGACAATTACAAATACTGCAACAGGAACATCTACTGTCTTAGCTTGTCCTAATATTACGGTAGCAGCTGGAACTTCTTGTGGTCCTGCTGCACCAGGTTTTTCAACTGGTAATTTATTAAACGGATCGCCTTCTGCATATAATGCTAGCTGGGTTCCATCATCTATTGACTTATCACCATACTTAGGAAACAACGTTACGCTTGACGTGTTTGCAATTGATTGTTCAGCTTCTGGGCATGCTGGTTATGTTTATTTTGATGCATTATGTCAACCAATGACCATTATTGGTAATAGTAATTTATTCCCTGCAGGAACTAATAGTATCTTAATTCCTACTTGTGGTGCTGCCGGTGCAACAATTACAGCTCCTCCGGGCTTAGGGCCTTACACTTGGACATCAAGTGCTATCACTATCCCTCCAGGATTTGCTACTCCTTCTTTTACAAACACTACTTTAATTACTTCTCAAAACGGAACTGTAGATTTAATTATGAACCCAGCAGGTTCTTGTGCACCAATTGTAAAAACATTATCTGTTATTAACACTCAAGCACCTCAAGCGCTTATTACTGTTAGCAACATTTCATGCCCTCCGGGACCAACCATTGCATGTGTTAGTTTAACAACAGCAGGTTCTGCTTCTATTACCCCTACCATTGTT
>VYLR01000021.1_pt1 | contig 168999 bp, 156 predicted proteins | sample 5114291 | NCBI WGS metagenome assembly VYLR01 (sample SAMN12291774, study PRJNA351875) | freshwater metagenome | isolation source: freshwater lake | place: USA: Michigan, Lansing Lake | collected 2013-08-14 | reverse complement strand
ATCTAAATCCAACCCAAATCTCAAAAATAAACAGCCTAATAAATGTCCATTAAAGACTATCGTCTAAAAACCAGCCTAATAAATGTCCATTACTCCGCCAAAGACAATATTCGCGCACAGCAATATCAAGGCAATAAAAAACCCGAATGATGAGTTCGGGTTTTTTATGTAGCCATGCATTTATTACTTCATCTGCAAAAATTCATCAAAGGTTTTGAACACCAAAGGATCTTTTGCACCGTCTTTGTTCAATTGATTAGTAATTTTTGACAGGTGCTTATCCTTGATCTTTTTAAATTCCTCTTTGGCCGTAGCTAATCTGCCTTGCATCGCAGTCATGTTATCAATCTCTGCGGTGTTTGGTTTATAGAAGCTATTGGCCACTCGCGCATATAAGTCGGCCAAGTCCTCGCGTAATTGTGGTTCGCCAGCACCTACGTAGTTGTCACCTTTTGTAATCACTAACTTATCCTTTAGTTTAGAAAGTTCGTCCATAAAAGGAGTAGCTACTTTCGCACCAGCAGGAGATTTTGCTTTTATACTTTCGGATACCTTGGTCAACTCGTCTACATTGTATGTTAAGTAGGCTAGATCCTGGGTCATGTCAAAAAGCTTTTTGGTCATCTCTTCCTGAGCTTTTCTATCTGCCAGTGAAATGGTTGATTTAGGATCGTATTGAACCGTTAGGGTTTGAGTAAACGTTTCCTTCCCTTTCTGAACCACAATTTTGTAGTCTCCTGCAGGCACACGTGGAGAAGTGAAGCCACCAAATGTGAACGTTTTACCGGTAGCAACTTTCGGTGGTTTAGTGGTAAAGTTCCAATTGATGACATTAATGCCTTTTGATTTCCCTGGATCCAAGTCTGTGATTTTGTTACCATTCATATCTTGAACCTCCATCGTCATTTTTCCCAGGGTGTGGCGCTTTTTTAAGAAATAAGCAATACGAGCCGCATCACTTGCGTTGTTGCCCACAAATTGTGTTTCGGTGCTGGTAGAACCAAAACCATTTGTTTCAGGGATGGTTGCTTTCTTCGAAGTAAAGAAATGCAAGTCTTTGCCCATGTTCTCAGCCGTAAGTTCGCGCAAAGGAGAGATATCATCAATGATAATGATGCCGCGTCCATGGGTAGCGATTACTAAGTCATTCGTCTTCTTGTGCAATTCTAGATAATGCACGTTGGCAGCGGGCATATTGTTGGTAAACTTGTACCAACTAGTTCCGCCATCTAAGGTGACGAACAATCCAAACTCAGTGCCTACGAACAACAAATTTTCATTGACGTAATCTTCTTGAAGACTACGAGCAAATCCATAAATGTCAGGGGTTGCGATAGACTTCCAAGTAGCGCCAAAATCATTTGTGCGGTAGATATAGGTGTTCATATCGCCCGTTTGGTATCCCGTGAAAACTGCATAGGCTCTACCTTTCTCGAACACACTCGCTTCAATGTGATACGTCATCGTATTTTTTGGAAGCCCTGGTACGTTGGCAATAACATTTGTCCATGTTTTGCCACCGTCTTTGGTGAGTTGTAAATTACCATCATCGGTGCCAACCCATACTACATTATCATCTAAGGGAGATTCAGCAATGGTAAAAATGGTACAATGATTTTCAGCCCCTGAATTATCACGAGAAAGCCCTCCTGAATCTTCTTGATTTTGCTTTTTCGGATCATTAGTCGTTAGGTCAGGAGATATTTTTGTCCAGCTTTCGCCCATATCTTCTGAACGGTGGAGGAATTGACTTCCCATGTACAACCTGTCTGGATGATTTTGACTTGGGCTTGTAGTGATTGCCGCATTCCAATTAAAGCGCAATTTAGGATCCCCTTTTTGGGTTAATGGCTGGATGGTTTTAGCCTGATCTTTTGCAGGATCGTACCTCCATACATTTTCGGCACCTTGCATTTCAGAGTAAACCAATTTTTTGGTAGGGTGAGGATACACACGGTAGCCATCGCCCACGCCTACACGCACCCAATCGCGAGCTTCTACTCCGCCCGGTGAACTTGAGGGGCCATACCATGCATTGTTATCCTGCAATCCACCATACACATTGTAATGCGGCTCTGCATTGTCAACACTAACATGGTAAAACTGAGAGACAGGTATATTTTCTACCATCTCCATTGTAGTGCCACCATCCCAGGAGCGATAAATCCCCCCATCAGTGGCGGCATACATGCGATCGGAATTGTGGATATCAAAAACGATGTCGTGCACATCAGAGTGTAAAGGGCCAAGGTCTTTAAATGTCTTGCCACCATCGCGCGAAATAGAGCCGAACAAACCACCTTTTACTATCACATCTGGGTTGCGCGGGTCAACTACAATTCTTGAGAAATAGAATGGTCTTACTACTAAACCAAAATCACCGTTTAACAATTTCCAATTTGCACCACCATCTTCACTTCTATACAAACCCTTGTCCTTATCCTGCTCTGATTCAACTACCGTGTAAAGAATGTTGGGATTTGAGGGAGCAGCCGCAATAGCCATTCTTCCCAACTTACCTTTCGGGATGCCGTTATGAATTTTATTGAATGTTTTACCTGCATCGGTAGATTTATAAATCGCGCTATTGATACCACCAGAGCTAAATGCCCAGGGTTGTCTTCTTACTTCCCAAAAAGTGACATAAACGGTATTTGGATTTTTAGGATCCAGTAATAAATCACCGCACCCCGTGGTTTTGTTTACAAATAGAATTTTGTTCCAGGTCTTACCGCCATCGGTAGTTTTATAAAGACCTCGCTCATCGCTATCACTCCAAAGAGGCCCAAGCACGGCTACATAAACTTCATCTGGGTTTTTAGGATTGATTTGAATACCTGCTATTCTTTCCGATTTTTCAAAGCCCATTTTCGTCCAATTTGAACCACCATCTACGGTTTTGTATAAGCCATCACCCAATGAAACACTATTACGTGTCCAAGTTTCGCCTGTGCCCACCCAATACGTATTGTCAGGATGGCTTGGATCAATCGCTACTGCTCCAATAGATTGACAATAGTCATCAAATATGGGGTTAAAGGTTGCACCACCATTGCTGCTTTTCCACACTCCTCCACCGGCAGTACCCGCTAAGATTACTCGGTCATTGGTGGGATGTAAATCTAAATCCGTAATGCGCCCACTCATTAATGCGGGGCCTATGTGCCGGGCTTTTAAGTCGCCAAAAATTTCTTTGCCTTTTGAGATAGCATCTTGCGAAAAGGAGTGGATGCTCATCAGAAAAAAAGCAACTAATAAAAATAGGTTTGTTTTTTTCATGCGTTTTTGATTTTCATTTTACCGTCAAAAAAAATACTTCAATAACTCTGTGCCATTGAAGTATTTCTGTTCTTACCACAAATAATTATTTGCCTGCTGCTGGAAAGGCAAATAAAGTCGCGTCTGTTTTTGGATTTAGCTCAATCTTGGTAATCGTCATACTAAAACCTCCTGGTTGACCTTTAGCACCTTGGGTCATTGTAAAGGGGAATAGCAAACCGTCTACTTCTTGATAATCACTTGTTTTTATTTGCATAACCATTCCTTTAGCTGGACCCGATTTAGCTTCAGATTCCATAAGAAGTGGAACATAATTTTCTGTATCGAAATAATGGAATTCTACATTTTCAACCTCTTTTCCATCAACTTTTATAGGCTTCTTGGTTAGTTTCAATTTGAATGTTTGAGTTCCTTCCACTGTTTCTTTTCCAATCAACTCAAGTTTGTATCCTTTCTTCGCGTAATCAAGAAACTGATCAGGAAAGTCTTGAGCGTCATTCACTTTGTAATTTTCTGTTGCCTCAGAGTCGCTCTTTTCGGCCTTCATTGTTTGTTGATTCGTACTCCAAAGGGTAGTGCCATCAAAAACATTTTGCTTAAACATCATACCTTGAAAGGAAAAATGAGAATACGATTTTCCGTCTTTCAGGCGAATCATTTCCATTGGGATTTCCATTGCTTGCTGCTTTCCTATCAACGTCATCTTTACTCCTTGAATAGCTTTCCACTTCTCTACACCTCCAGTATTTTCGTGGTATTTGGAAATAATCTCATCCGCAGTTTGCGCGTTTGCAGCAACGAAAAAAATCATGGCCGCCATGGTCAGTACACTCTTTAACTTCATATAATTTGGGTTTTTAATTGGTTTACGTGTTTTTTGAGACTTCGAAGGTAGGCGAAAAGCTGGTTTTAGCAAACGCTTGCACTACTGACGATAATCTGCGCCCATTTGTTGCAGAGCCGACAGAATAATTACTTGTTTGAGGGATTCTTTTTCAACGATTTTGCTGCTCATTGCGTTATTTTAGCACTTTCAAACTCACACAATAATGCGATTTGCAGCTTTTTCGTTTTTGATTCTCTCTAATTCGTTCGTTTTTGGTCAAGTTTTGAACCCAGCTAAGTGGCAAACGGCCACCTCTGTTTCGAATGCAAAAGTTGGCGAAGAACTTGATTTAATTTTTAAAGCTACTATCGATAACAGTTGGTACTTATATTCTTCTGAGTTTGACTGTGAAGATGGCCCCATCAAAACAACCTTTACTTTTAGGCCGAATTCAACTTATCAACTCGTGGGGAAGTTGAAAGCCATCAACCCAATTGATAAGCACGATAAAATCTTTGAGTGTGATGTAAAGATTTTTAAAGGGGCTGCTGAATTCCGCCAGCGAATAAAAATTCTCAATACCAATCTCAAAGTAGAGGGAGAATACGAATACCAGGTTTGCACAGAGATAACAGGGCAATGTGTGCCGGGAAACGGGGAGTTTGTGTTTGATAAGATTAAAGTAAAAAACAAGAAGTCAGAAGTTGGAAGTCAGAAGTTAGACGAGGTTTCAAGTTCCCAGTTTCCGGTTTCCGGATCGGAGCTAAAAGTTGCTGACTCCGTAAAACTAGCAACCGGCAACCGGCAACCAGCAACCATTTCTGGGCCTATTTTAGATTCAACTTTAGTTCAAGACGAAACAAAGGGGCAATCGCTTTGGGGATTTTTTCTTTTGGCTTTTTTGGCCGGACTTGCAGCGCTGCTAACGCCATGCGTTTTCCCGATGATCCCAATGACGGTTAGTTTTTTTACGGGCAGAGGAACAAAATTGCAAGCTGTGATTTATGGCGGATCTATCATTGCTATTTACACCGTGATTGGTGCAGTATTAGCCCCGTTGATGGGACCTGAAACAGCAAATCACCTATCTACAGAATGGATTCCTAATTTGATTTTCTTTTCTGTGTTTATTGTTTTTGGTCTCTCTTTTCTAGGGCTGTTTGAAATTACCTTGCCGGGATCTGTTATCAACAAAGTAGATCAGCAGGCCGAGAAGGGTGGCTTACTTGGCGTGTTTTTTATGGCGTTTACACTGGTACTTGTTTCATTCTCTTGCACGGGGCCGTTGGTAGGAAGCATATTAGTTTCTTCCGCAGGAGGAGAATTCATCAAGCCTATTATTGGAATGTTTGCATTTGCATTAGCCTTCGCCATTCCATTTACACTTTTTGCTTTTTTCCCGGGTTGGCTAAAGTCATTGCCTAAATCAGGTGGCTGGTTGAATACCGTGAAAGTGGTGTTAGGCTTTGTCGAGATTGCATTAGCGTTTAAATTTCTAAGTATTGCCGATCAGGCTTTTCATTGGCGAATTCTAGATCGTGATATCAATCTCGCTATTTGGATTGTGATTGTTGCTTTGATAGGTATTTATCTCATGAAAGGCTTTAGAATGCCGGGTGATACAGGTAAAGACGCAGAGGACAAAACGTTGAGTGTACTACGCGTTTCTTTGGCTATTGCAACATTTACATTTCTTGTTTATTTAATTCCCGGTATGTGGGGAGCTCCACTGAAAGCGTTGGCAGGCTACTTGCCACCCCAATCAACTCATGATTTTGATTTACTCTCTGCAGGCACAAACACAAAAGCGAATGAAATCTGCGATACGCCCAAGTATGATGAGTTCCTTCATTTACCACACGGTATCAACGGGTATTTTGATTACAAACAAGCCATTGCTTGCGCCCGCCAGCAGAACAAGCCGCTGTTTATTGATTTTACCGGGCATGGTTGTACCAATTGTCGCGAAATGGAAGCACGCGTGTGGAGCAACCCGCAGGTGCTGCAGCGATTAAAAAATGATTTTGTAGTGGTGGCATTATATGTTGATGATAAAACAGAATTGCCGGAAAGTGAATGGTATACTTCTTCGTATGATAAAAAAGTAAAGAAAACCATTGGCAAACAAAATGCGGATCTGCAGATCATGCGATTGAACAATAATGCGCAACCGTTCTACGTGTTGGTGGGTCACGATGAAAAGGTTTTAGTTTCTCCAAAACCCTACGACCTGAGTGCTGAAAATTTTGTTATGTTTTTAGAAGAAGGCAAAAGAGTATTCAAGGCCAACGACTAACCATTTTATTGAGCCGATATTTTACCCTAATCTTGTATCGCTTTAATCCGATATTGACATGAATCCCCACTTTGTCTTGTTCAAATTGTCAAAAAAGATTCTGATTTCAGCCTTGAGTGCAACTATTTTCATTGTACTACTTTTTCTCTTGGATTCTTATACCACTCTATTTACAAAATCAGCTGATTATGCTCAGGAGATCGATTCAACACAAGTAGAAACAGAAATAAAACAGCCTGTTGTTCTTTATGGAATGGTGGTCGATAACCTCTCCGTAGTCGAAGACCACATAAAAAGGAATCAACGGTTTTTTGATTTGTTCGAGATGGTTCATGTCCAACCAAAAATATTTCAGCAACTTAACACCTTGTCTAGAAAGACATTTGACTTCCGTAAAGTAGGAGCTCACAAAAAGTACACGCTTATTCATGAAAATGATTCGCTGAAAACGGCACGTGCCTTAGTTTATGAACCAAATGCAATCGACTATGTAGTATTTCATTTGAAAGATACTTTGCAGGTTGAAATTTGCCAACGAGAGGTGGTCACGCTTGAAAAATCTATTTCGGGCAGAATAGAATCTTCACTTTCGGAAACCATTGAAGCGTTGAATATCTCGCACGAACTCACCAATAAATTCGTGGATATTTTTGGATGGCAGGTAGATTTTCAGCGTTTGCAAAAAGAAGATCAGTTCAAATTGATCTACGAGGAAAACCTGGTGGAGGGAAAATCAATTGGCATTGAAAGAGTTTTGGCCATCTACTTTGAACATTTTGGCAAAGGAGAATATGCATTTCCATTTGACCAAGGCGAAGGGTTAGACTATTTTGATGAAGAGGGTAATAGTTTGCGAAAAGCATTGCTCAAATACCCGATTGAATTTACACGCATCAGTTCACGTTATAATCTGAATCGCTTTCATCCGGTAGCAAAAGTTTTTCGTGCGCATCTCGGTACAGACTTTGCGGCACCAACAGGGACGCCCATACGCAGTGTAGGAGACGGAAATGTAGAAGAAGCGCGGTACACTGCAAACAATGGGAATTATGTGAAGATTCGCCACAATAGCACCTACACAACCGGTTATCTGCATATGTCAAAGATTGCAGCTGGTGTTGTTGCAGGCTCTAGAGTAAAACAAGGGCAAACAATCGGCTATGTGGGCAGCACCGGATTGGCAACAGGGCCCCATTTATGTTACCGTTTTTGGCGGAACGGAGTTCAGATAGACGCCTTGCGTGTTGAACTGCCTCCTTCTCAGCCGGTGCAAAAAGAACACGTTGCAAGATTTAGTGAAGTCAAAGAAACGTTTAGCAAGCGTTTGCAATTGATTTCATTTCCACAGCCCGCAGCCAGCGAGGTAATTGTCGCGAGAAATTAGTCACCCAAGGTTTTACTTTTCTATCTTTAGCAAAAAATAACGTGCATAGAGTAGTGAGGTTTGTTTTAGGTTTTTTTTTCTTGGCAACGTCCGTCAGCTATTCGCAGAAGGTGGCAGTGGTGCTTAGCGGAGGTGGAGCAAAGGGTCTTGCACACATTGGGGTATTAAAGGCACTGGAAGAAAACGAGATTCCTGTAGACTATCTGACAGGTACTTCAATGGGCGGCATTGTGGGCGGCTATTATTCGGCAGGTATGAGCCCAAAGCAAATCGAAGACATTGCACTTTCTCGCGAATTTCTGGACTGGGTAAATGGACGTCTGGAATTGGGGAAAGATTATTACTATTTCAAGAAAGAGAACGATGCTTCGTTTCTTAAGCTCAACCTGTCGTTAGATTCGACCTTCGGTTTTTTGATCAACTCTACGATTGCCAACGACCTATCGTTGAATTTTGCATTAGCCGAAAAGATGGCGCAGCCTTCAGCCATCTCCAAAAATAACTTTGATAGTTTGTTTGTTCCACTTCGCGTGATAGCTTCTGATATTTTTACCCAAACCGAAGTAGTACTTTCTAAAGGCGTGTTGAGTGACGCACTTCGAACTACCCAAACCGCACCTTTTTTTTATAACCCGATTCGGGTAGATGGAAAGTACCTCTTCGATGGTGGAGTCTACAATAATTTCCCAGTTGATGTAGCTCAACGTGAATTTAAGCCTGATGTAATTATTGGCTCAAATGTATCTTCCAAAGTGTATAATACCTATCCCCACGGAGAAGATGAGAAGTTGATTTCGCGCTCGTTGCTTTATATGTTATTGGATAAATCAAATCCTAGTGATGTGCCTAGCAGTGGGGTATATATCCAGCCGGACTTACAAAATTACACCGCGTTTGATTTCACCAGCGCGCGGGCAATGATTGATAGCGGCTACCGCCAAACCTTGCGCCAAATGCCGGAGATAAAATCAAAAATTCTAAGTCGTAGAACACGAGAGGAGGTAGCGGAGGGGCGCAATAGGTTTAACAGTAAGGCATCCCCAATTGTAGTAGACGAGATCAGATTTAAGGGCTTTAGCCGAAGCCAGCAACTGTACCTCAATCGATTTTTTAAGAGCGGAAAGCGGCCACTTTACCAAAATGACATCAAAACAGGCTACTATAAATTGGTTTCAGAACCCTTTTTCAATAATGTTTATCCAAGCTTCGATTGTAATAAGACGACCAAACGTTTCGACTTTGTCTTAACAAAGCGACCACAAAACAATTTTCAGGTGGATTTTGGCGGGGTGATAGCCACCCGAAACATCAATAATATATTTTTAGGTGTTAACTATTATTACTTTAATAGAGCGCTCTCCCATCTTACCGCAAATTTTTTCGCTGGAAGTTTCTATAAGTCGGGACATATTAAAGGGCGGATGGATTTTCCCTTTATCGGCCAGTTTTATGTTGAGCCTGAGGTCGTCATTAATAGTTGGAGCTTTCTCGAGGGAGACGATATCATCCTACGAAAATTTACCCCAACGGTGTTAAAGCGGGTTGATAGAAGGTACGGGGTAAATGTTGGCTTCCCTGTTGGTGACAAGTTTAAATTGGTTCTAAATGGAGCGTTGGTAGATAATCAAGATCAATATATCGATCGGGACATATTGATATCAACAGATACACTTGACGTTTTGCGACTCAAAGGAAATCGTTTTGGCTTTAATTTTTCCTCCAATTCATTGAACCGGAAGCAGTATGCTTCTCAGGGTAGCTCATATTCCTTCAGTGCAAACTGGTTTAATTTGGATGAGAGTCTTAACCCAGGTAATACCTCATTGCTGACAACACCATCTTCAACTTCTCGTTCTTGGATTCAAGGGAAAATTTCACTTGAACAATATTTCAAAGCAGGAAAGTATAGCTCAGGATATCTGGTTGAGGGAGTTTTTTCCAATCAGCCGACCTTCACCAACTACTTTGGAACAATAATTAATGCCCCAGCTTTTAATCCAATGCAGGATAGTCGGACACTATTGCTGGAGAATTTTAGGGCGTTTAACTATGTAGCGGGAGGGTGGCGCAATGTTTTCTCGCTTCGCAAAAGCCTCGATGTAAGGATAGAGGCCTATGGCTTTAAGCCATTCGCTGGAATTTCAAATAGTTCAGACCAACAAGCAAAACTCGATTCAGACATGACAAAAATTTATTTTGCGGCTACTGCTGGCTTAGTCGCCCACACGTCAGTTGGCCCAATAAGCATCAGCACTAACTATTATGAAGATAAAAGACGTCAGTTTGGAGTACTAGTTCACATTGGATTTTTGTTATTCAAGAAGACCTCGTTAGAGTAGTTTTTTTCAATCGGTTGCAAGTCAAAAGCCAAGATTTTCTTTTTTGTATCACTTTTTCGGCATTTTTCATTTTTTAGCTAAGTTTAAACCTTGGAAAAGCCGACTTATACTGCCTTTACACCTTTTATGAAGAAATTATTTTTATTAATTGTCTCTCTTACTTCAATTTTGGTGACAAAAAGTCAGACGGTACAATGGGCTTCAAAAGTCATTGATTTTTCCAGCGAGTTGACACCTGTTCAATACTCAGCTCAACAAATCTTGGGCAAACCGAATGTGTTACCGTCTGCGGGTCAAAACCCAAATGCTTGGACACCCGACCGGCCAAAAAGAAAAGAATCGATTAAAGTGCGGTTCGAAAGCCCGATGCAGATTCAACAGGTTGCGATAGCGGAGTCGAACAACCCAAGCGGCCTTTACAGAGTCACTGCGTATGAAGAAAATGGACAAGAGCACGTCATTCAGACGCTTGTGCCCCAGACAATTCCCGTAAAAGGAAGAATGAAAAACATCTTTATTGAAAAGACTCCCTACAAAGTTATTTCTATTAAGTTGGAATTTGACGGAGCCGCTCTGACAGATTATTTTTCAATTGATGCCATTGCCATTACCGATTCCAATCTTCCGATCGCTGCCATTATCAACATTCCAGAGCTGCTGGCAAAAGGATTGATTTCTGAACGTTTGGATAACAATGTAAATAGTGAGTATAACGATTTGAATGGCATTTTATCACCCGATGGTAAAACGCTCTACTTCAGCAGACGAAATCACCCCGGGAACATGGGGGGTACAAACGATAAGGAAGACATCTGGTACTCGACATTGGATGCAAAAGGCAAATGGTCACTTGCTGAAAATATGGGACCAAAGTTCAATAACGAGTATCCCAATTTTATTAATGCTATTTCCTCAGTAACACCTGATGGGAAATCAGCCATCATGGTGTTAGGCAATCAGTATTTGAAGGATGGCAAAAAAATGTTGGCCGGCATGTCAATCAGTAACAACGTCAATGGAGAATGGACAGCACCTCGGGCGGTGAAAATTGAAAACGATTATAATTTCAATGAGAAGTCACATTATTTTTTGTCCAATACACGCATGGCGCTTTTGATGTCTATTGAACGAGAGGATTCTTATGGCGATCGAGATTTATATGTCAGTTTTCCAAAAAATGATTCGGTTTGGTCTGAACCAATTAATTTGGGTAGAACGATCAACACCGCCACAGAAGATGCGTCACCTTTCTTAGCAGCTGATAATAAGACGCTGTATTTTTCATCGAAAGGATTTAGTGGCTATGGAGGCGCAGACATTTACAGATCCATAAGGCTCGATGACACCTGGACCAACTGGAGTGAACCCGAAAACTTAGGATCAGAAGTCAACTCAAAATTTGACGATTTGTTTTTCAACATTCCGGCCAGTAGCGAGTTCGCGTACTTTTCAAAAGGAGTAGCCGAGAATAATGTAGATATTTTTCGGTTGAAGATACCTGTTTTTATGTTACCCGATCCAGTTGTTCTTGTAAAAGGAAAACTGATCGATGCGAAAACAGGCAAACCCCTTGGCGCCAAAGTCATCTATGAGAGCCTACACGATGGAAAACAGGTGGGCACCGTACAATCAGACCCAGTTACCGGAGCTTACGAGATTCAATTACCAGTTGGGAGTTTGTATGGTGTTCGGGCGGAAGCAAAAGACCACCTCTCCACCAATCAAAATCTCGATCTAAGAAGGATTGCCTATGGCCCAATAAGCCAAGATGTAAAACTCACGCCCACCGAAGCGGTTGTTGTTAGTGGAAAACATGTTGATGGTAAGCCTGTTGATGGTAAGCCTGTTGATGGTAAGCCTGTTGATGGTAAGCCTGTTGATGGTAAGCCTGTTGATGGTAAGCCTGTAGACATCGCTCCAATCGAGGTGACACCGATAGAAGAAAATGCGAGGATTCCTTTAAACAATATCTTCTTTGCGTTTGATACTTCTATTCTAAGTCAGGAGTCTTTCCCTGAGTTAAATCGAATTGTTGGACTAATGAACGAACGACCCACCCTGCAAGTTGAGATTGCCGGGCACACAGATAACCTAGGACCGGCTAGGTATAACATGAAGCTTTCTGAAAGACGAGCGAAAGCCGTCACAAATTACTTGGTGAAAAAAGGTGTTTCGCAAGAACGAATAAACTCAACCTTTTTTGGTGAATCAAAACCTATAGACGCCAGCAATACCAAGGCTGGTAATGCGAAAAATCGCAGAGTTGAATTCAAGATAGTGAAGATGTAAGAGTCATTTTAGAGAGCCTACTTTTGAAGTGTTTAAATAAGAGACCATGAAATTTTTTTTGACAACTACAGCGGTGTTCGTTGCGATACTCTCAGTTGCCCAATCAACAGATACGCTTGTTTACGCACAGGGAAAGATCGTTAGCGCAACTACAAAAGAGCCAATAACCGCCAAGATATCGTATCAAAGTGAACCCTATGCAAATGTAGTTGGATCTCTAAATGGATCTTCTTTTTCGTTCCCTCTTTTTGAAGGGGAGAAATATTCAATAACCATAGAAGCCCCCGGCTTCGCGACCGCCAAGTATTTATTGGATCCTGCGGATGCTAATGCAGAAAGAAAAGTTGTTAAAGACATAGAACTGGCGTTACCGGCCACAGTTGCCAAAAATTCAGAAACCACTTCGCACCGAGCAGGGCATACCATGCGTTTGGATAACTTGATTTTTGCAGTTGGTACCGCCAAGATTTCACCTGAGTCGCATGATGAGCTAGACGAAGTAGTTTCCATGCTTAAGAATAATCCCAATATGGTGGTTCAGTTAGAAGGGCACACCGATATCAAGGGCGATCCGAAATTGAACATGAAGCTATCCCAAGAGCGAGTAGATGCCGTTAGATCCTATTTGGTTTCGAAGGGATCTAATAAAGCTAAGATTAAGACGAAGGCTTTCGGAGGGACATCACCTCTTACCAGAGAAAATACAGAGGAGGCGCATAAAATGAATCGAAGAGTGGAACTTCGGATATTGGAAAACTAGCGCCCAGCCAATACCGGCAAGTCCGTTACGAAAGGGCTTAAATGGATAAGCAATTCTTGCTTAGACTTTTCGTTTAGATCAACGTGCGATATCGTTTCAACCAAAAGGTGAGTCAATTCTGACACTCTTGCGTTGTCGTAAATAAATCGAGCTTTTTCCAAGTGGTAAACGCATTGTTCCCATTCGCGATTATTGTAAGATACAACCGCCAGATTAAAGTAAAGAAGGCCACTGAGTTGTGTAGATTTTATCTCCCGAAACAGCTTTGACTGATACTGGTAGTAGTGAGCCTTGCGATTGGAGGTCGCTAGTAAATTTTCCTTGTATCCCTTTAAACATTTTTCAATTTCCAACGGATTCGTCTTGAATCCAAAAAGGCGATCGGTCGTTTCCAGCAACACTTGCCCTTCGCGAGTCTCTACAAGTAAAAAGATATGGTAGTTGGTTTCTATGATCTTGTAGTTCATTTGCAGCGACTCTAGCATTAGGCTAAAGAACGCGGTACCACTTAAGCAATCGTAATGACCACTTTCAAAGGGTTCGCTGAACTGGCTATACGCTTTGTAGTGCTTGAGGAATTTTCTGTGCGATTCATTGAAGAGAGAATGCAAGAACTTAATCTCGCTTTTTGATTTGGCTTGCTTTGTTTGCTGAAGTGAGATGAAGTCGACTAGCTTTTTGTTTATGAGGGCAGTGTTAGCTGTAGGAGTTGTCTTTAGCAGGCTGGGCAATAAGTTATTCTGCCCAGCACCAAGCAGCGGGATCAGAACGAATAACAGCCAAAGCCTTTTTTTCATGTTAAGCCAATGTTACTAAATTGTTATGATAAAGGTAATAATTTGGTAACATTGAGCAAATAAATGGCAGAAAACTTAACATTCGATGTTTTGTTAATTTTAAATATCTTGTGAAAAACCCTTAAAAGTGATAACAGAGGCCATTTTCGCAACCAAAGAGCAAATCCAAAAAGCTTTCAGTTCACACCAGAATAAAAGCATACAGCTTCGAAAACAGCCGATTGCCGACCGAAAAAAGCTATTGAGCCGCTTCAGCGATTTTATTTTGTCCAACCGGGAAAGAATTGGAAATGCGGTTCACAATGATTTTAAGAAGCCATTGATGGAAGTAGACCTTTCGGAGATTTATCCTGTGTTGAGTGAATTGCGTCACGCGATTGAGAAACTAGATCAATGGACTGCCCCCCAGAAGATTGATGCACCCATTACCTATTTAGGCACGCGTTCAAAAGTTGTAGTTGAGCCAAAGGGTGCCTGTTTGATAATTGCTCCTTGGAATTATCCTTTCAGCTTATGTTTTGGGCCACTGGTTTCTTGTTTGGCTGCGGGGAACACGGCCATCATCAAGCCTTCAGAGCTAACGCCACACACCGCCCGATTAATTGCCGAACTAGTTCGTGAGTTTTTTGAAGAAGACCTGGTAACCGTGTTTGAAGGTGGGCAGGACGTGTCGACCGAATTGTTGCGCTTACCCTTCGATCATATTTTCTTTACCGGTAGCCCAGCGGTTGGCAAAGTGGTAATGAAAGCAGCCGCTGAAAACCTGACTTCCGTGACCCTCGAACTAGGTGGCAAATCACCCACAATCGTTGATAAAACTGCGCGCATTGCCGATGCAGCAAAGCGCATTGCATTCGGAAAATTCTTAAACAATGGACAAACCTGTATTGCTCCGGATTATGTATTAGTGCACTGCGAAATCAAAGACAAATTTGTGGAAGCGCTAAAAAAAGAAGTGATTCTTCTTTTTGGGGAGGGTAATAAAATTGACGAGGCGAGTTCGAACTATTCACGAATTGTAAATCATCGCCATTTTAGCAGAATTAGCGCATTGATTGAAGACGCTATTGCAGGCGGGGCTAGAATCGAAATGGGGGGTACAGTAAATGAACAAACCAACTTTATTCATCCCTTGATTCTTACCAATGTTTCCGCTTCGTCTCGGATGATGGAGGAAGAAATCTTTGGGCCAGTTTTGCCAATCATCAGTTATGAGACAGATACCGAAGTGATTGACATTGTAAATAGTAAGCCAAAGCCATTGGCACTGTACGTCTTTAGTCATGATCGTAAATCCAGAAATAGAGTTTTGGCAGCTACCTCTGCCGGATCAGTCTGTATCAATGAATGTGTGATACAATTTACCCATGCAAATCTACCATTCGGAGGAGTAAACAATAGCGGAATTGGCAAATCGCACGGCTATTATGGATTTCTCGAATTCTCAAACCAAAAACCAATACTCTACCAAATGAGTCGTTTTTCGTCAATTGGTTTTCTTTATCCCCCGTTCACCTCAAAATTCAAACAGACAATTGTAAAGCTGATGCTAAAATACTTTTAGCCGAGAATTCAGCGTTGGATATCTATTGATAATGCCGTACTAGTCACGATGGATTGCGATTTACTACCTTTGTTAAATTAACGAATTCCTTTATGAAGATCTTGAAAAAAGTATTGATTGGATTGGCTATTTTCTTTGGCTTGCTATTCGCAGCTGCCCTTATTCTGCCACGTGTTTTTAAAGATGATATAAAGGCAGCAATAGATCGCGAAATCGCAAAAAGTATCAATGCTGACGTCATTTTTGACGTCAATAACTTTAGCCTTTCGCTCTTCAGCAACTTCCCCAACATGACCGTAGAGGTGAAAGAATTGGGCGTTTTCAATCGAGCTCCCTTTGAAGGGCATCCGCTTTTTGTTATCGAGGAATTTCAGGTGGAAATCAACTTGCGAGATATTCTTTTTGGCGATCAATTGCGTGTGAAGGGCATCACCTTGACTCGCCCACAAATCAGCATTAAAGTATTGAAAGATGGTAGTGCAAATTATGACATCGTTATTCCATCTACCGATACGGTACAGCAACAATCAACTGAACCTAGCAAATTTTCATTTGGCATTGACCATTGGGAAGTGATAAATGGATCGTTCGTTTATGACGATCAAAGTATGCCGTACTTTATGTCTATCAAAGATTTGGATCATTCTGGAAGTGGCAACTTTAATCAGGCCGAGTTTGATTTGAAAACAAAAAGTATTGGTGATTCCCTAACAGTTTCCTATGGCGGAGTTGAATACCTATCCAACAAACGCGCAGAAGTTGAAATGACCATCGGCATCAGCGAAGCCTATACAAAATACACGTTTAAAGAAAATACCGCTAAGCTGAATGACTTTACCGTCAATTTTGACGGTTGGTTTAAAATGAATGAAAAGGACTATGGCATGGATATCAGTTTTAAAAGCCCGGAGACTTCTTTCAAGAGCTTGCTATCTCTGGTACCGGGTATGTATTCAAAAGACTTCTCGAAAATTGAAACAAAGGGTGAGCTTGATTTTAACGGATTCGTAAAGGGAACCTATAGCGAGACGCAAATGCCCGCATTTAATCTTGGGTTGCGTGTAAATGATGCCATGTTCAAGTATCCTGATCTGCCATCTGCGGTAACCAATATTAACATGGATCTGTTGGTAGACAATAAAATGGGTGTTGTCGAGAATACCATGATTGATCTAAAAAAACTACATCTGGATTTTGGATCCAACCCGGTGGATGCACGGTTGTTGGTTGAGAACTTGAAGGATTTCCGAATGGATGCCAACGTAAAGGCGAAGTTGAACTTGGCTGAGCTGACTAAAATGGTGCCCACTCAGGGAATGGAACTCAAAGGTATTTTTGCAGTGGATGCAAATGCAAAAGGGGTTTATGATAGCGTTCGCAAAATTATTCCGGCTATTGACGTGTCGATGCGGTTAGATGGTGGATACGCCAAAGCCAGTCAGTTTCCTCTTCCCTTGGAAGATATTCATTTTACTTCTACTGTAAAAAATTCGTCAGGTAAAATGGCGGAGACATTTATTACAGTAAAGGACTTCACGATGGTGATGGAAGGCGAAAAATTTGCTGCAGAGTTACTGCTGCAAAACTTGGACGACTACACCTGGGATTTGAAAGTGAATGGTGGGATTGACATCGAGAAAATGACAAAAATTTTTCCTCTCGAAGGAATGTCACTTGCAGGAAAAGTTAATGCAAACATAGTGACGAAAGGAAAGTTTTCGGATGTGAATGCAAAGCGATATGATAAATTACCAACGAGCGGTTCTGCTTCATTGAAAGATTTCAAATTTAATTCAAAGACGCTTGCCTACGCAGTAGGAATATCACAAGCGGAGGCCACGTTTAATCCCCAAAAAATTGAGTTGAAAAACACGAGGGGTACAATCGGGAAAAGTGATTTTAGCGTAGACGGATCGGTGAGTAACTACATTGGCTATGTATTTGGCAAGGAGACCATCAAAGGAAATATGAATTTCAATTCTACGCTACTAGACCTGAATGAGTTCATGACTGAATCAACTGAACCGGCCAAAAAAGATACCGCGTCTTTTGGTGTGATACCGATACCACAAAACATTGATTTCACATTGCATTCTGATATCAAAACAGTAAAAATGATGGAGTACGTGCTCACCAATGCAAATGGCGATGTCATTCTAAAGGAAGGGGTGGCTAACCTCAGTGGCGTTAAGTTTAATATGTTAGGCGGATCATTTGGTGTAAGTGGCGTGTACAATACAAAAGACATAAATCATCCCAAGTATGATTTTGCTTTGAAGATTGAAAACCTTTCCATTCAACAAGCGGCCAATTCTTTTTCAGTAGTTAAAACGTATGCTCCTATTGCCGGGCTCGTAAATGGAAATTTTGGTACCGACTTTAAAATTAACGGAGAGTTGGGACAAGATATGATGCCCAAGTTAAATACAATAACAGGCGCAGGGTTGATTAAAATTGCACAGGCCTCGTTGACCAAATCAAATTTAGTTTCCAGTATTACTTCCCTCACGAAGCTGAACAATACGGATAATGTTAGCCTTCAAGATGTTTTGATGTCTGCAACAATTACAGACGGAAGGCTAAGCGTAAAACCATTTAATGTGAAGTTTGGTGATTATGTGACTACGATTAGTGGCAGTTCTGGTCTCGATAAATCAATCGACTACACAATTAAAATGATGGTTCCAGCCGGGCAATTAGGTTCGCAGTTTCAGGGCTTTTTGAATCAGGCAACTGGATCTCAAAATTCAACTTCGGAAATCCCTGTTACGATTGGATTGACAGGTTTGTTCAGCGCCCCTAAAACCACTTTGCTCATGCAAGAGCAAAAACAACAGGTAAAGGAAGCCGTGACGAGTGTAGCCGTTGATAAGGGAAAAGAAGTATTGAAGGATGTAATTAAAGATACACCGGCCAAGGATCTTGTGAATGGTATTTTAGGTGGAGGCACTAAAAAAGACTCCACAAAAACGGATACAACAAAAGCAGATCCCGTAAAAGAAGCGCTTCAGAATAAGCTGAACAAGTTCTTTAGAAAGAAGAACAACTAGATTACCACCTATATCGCTGGGCAAGAATGAATTTTGATCGGTTTCTACCGACCATGTAAATGGGTGGCCTGTAGAAATTGGAAATCTTTATTTTTCCTATTGTAATCAGTTTTGAATTCACCAAATACCCATTCAAATGAAAAAAATAGTTAGCCTTTGCCTCGTTGCGTTTACACTAGTTTATAGTCAGTATGTGTTAGCGCAGGAGCCCAAGAAGGAAATAAAAGCAGATTCAACCAAAAAAGAAAAAGCAAAGAAGAAGAAGGATCTTCCGCTAGAAATTGCGAGGCGTATTCCGTTAAAAACAAACGAAGGCAGCTGGATGTCACTGGACGTAAGTCCGGACGGAAAAACCATTGCTTTTGATTTCCTGGGCGATATTTTCACCATGCCTATTACTGGTGGAAAGCCGGTTCAATTTACTAAGGGAATGTCTTTTGACTCTCATCCAAAGTTTAGCCCCGATGGAACGAAGTTGTTATTTATCTCGGATCGCAGTGGAGGTGAAAATATTTGGTGGTTCAATCTGGATAAGAAAGATTCTCTTCAGGTTACGAAGGGGAACAATGAACATTATCAATCGGCAGAGTGGACTCCCGATGGAACTTACATTGTTGCTTCCCGTGGAATCAGAAATTTAAAGCTTTGGATGTTTCACAAGGAGGGCGGTTCCGGTGCGCAACTCATCAGCAAGCCTGATAATCTAAAAACGGTAGAACCTGCATTTGGCAATGATGGTCGATACGTTTGGTTTGCTCATCGAATAGGAGCGTGGAACTACAACGCTCAATTACCGCAATATCAAGTCAGCACGTACGACCGTGATAACGGAGAGATTGAAAGAAAGACGCAGCGCTATGGTTCTGCTTTTACGCCTACCCTTTCACCCGATGGCAAGTGGCTGGTGTATGGAACCAGACACAATGATCAAACAGGATTAATACTTCGCGATATAAAATCAGGTGATGAAAAATGGCTTGCCTATCCGGTGCAACGCGATGAACAAGAGTCCATTGCTCCGCTGGGTGTGTTGCCAGCGATGTCATTCACTCCAGACAGCAAAGAAGTAGTGGCTTCCTATGGTGGAAAGTTTTATCGTATCCCGGTAGCAGGAAGTGACGCTATCAATATTCCATTTGAAATGGAGACCGAATTTTTAGTTGGGCCTCGTGTAGATTTTAAATATCCTATCAAAGACGACAAGGATATGATTGCAACCCAAATCCGCGATGCGGTCGTTTCTCCGGATGGAAAGCAGGTGGCGCTAACGGTATTGAATCGATTGTATTTGTACGATATTCAAAAGGCGACATACAAAAGAATAACATCTAATAATTTTACCGAAGCACAACCGACCTGGAGCCCAGATGGCAGTCAGTTAGCATGGGTTACTTGGGAAAATAATGCAGGGCATGTTTACAAGTTAAATTTGAAATTGAAAGACGCCAAGCCAGTTCGGCTTACTACTGTAGCGGGATTATACACAGAACCCGTTTGGTCATATCAAGGCAATAAAATTGTTTTCTTCCGTGGAGCAGCACAAACGTTCAAAGACGCGGATAGCCCATTTTTTCAAGGAGCGCAAGAAGATCTGGTTTGGATTTCTGGCGATGGTGGCCCACTCAACTTCATTGCAAAAGCAAAAGGCAGAAGCAATCCACATTTCACTAAACCAGAAGATCGTATCTATTTATACAATGGTCAAAAGGGTTTGCTTTCTATTCGTTGGGACGGCACTGATGAGAAAGCACATCTGAAAGTAACAGGTATTACGGTTTATGGCTCGGTGCTTATGGCTGATAATTGTATGTTGAACGAATCAGAAATGGAACCGGCTCAAGAGCCATCCATCGCTGATGTGATAAAAATAGCACCTGAGGGCGACAAGGCACTGGCTCAAATCAACAATGAAATTTATGTGATCACCATCCCTAAGACAGGAGGCGATACGCCAAAAGTATCTGTGGCCGAAGCGGAGAAAGCACAATTTCCTTCGCGTAAGCTAACGAAACTTGGAGGTGAATTCGCTAGCTGGAGTAGCAACGCAAAGACGGTTTATTTTACACTAGGCAATGCTTTCTTCACTTATAATTTGGATTCAGCGAAGACAAAAGAAGATGCCCTCAAGAAAAAGAAAGCAGCCGAAGAAAAAGCAAAGGAGCTAGAGGAGGCGAAGGGCGATAAAAAGGATGAGAACCTGCCTGCCGGCAAGGCAGAGAAAGATGACAAGAAGGATGATAAAAAAGATGAGAAGAAAGATGAAGGATACAAGCCAACAGAAGTAAGGATAAAAGTGACCGTGCAAAAGGATGTGCCTCAAGGAAAAATTTTATTGCAGAATGCACGCATCGTAACCATGAAGGGGGATGAGGTAATTGAAAGTGGCGATGTGCTGATCGAAAATGCGCGGATCAAACAAGTCGGTGCGGCAGGCTCAATAGCAGTTGACGGGTCGGTTCAAAAAATAGATTTGAAGGGAAAGACGATCGTTCCCGGATTTGTAGATACACACTCGCACATGTGGCCCGCCTGGGGCATTCACAAAAATCAAGTATGGATGTATGCCGCCAATCTTGCCTACGGAGTAACCACCACCAGAGATCCACAGACAGCTACCACTGACGTGCTGACTTATGGAGACATGGTTGAGACAGGCCAAATCATTGGTCCCCGGATTTATTCTACCGGACCTGGTGTTGGGTTCTGGGCTTATAACATTAAAGACTTCGACCAGGCGAAAGACATTTTGAAACAGTATTCAGAATACTACAATACGAAGACTATCAAAATGTATTTGACCGGAAACAGACAACATCGTCAGTGGATCATTCAAGCTGCGAAAGAACAGAGCCTAATGCCAACTACTGAAGGCGGTCTTGATTTCAAATTGAATATGACCAACCTAATTGATGGATATCCGGGTCACGAGCATGCACTACCTATTTATCCATTGTACAAAGATGTTGCTACTTCTATTGCGGAAGCAAAGATGACCTATACGCCAACGCTGTTGGTTGCATATGGTGGACCGTGGGCAGAGAATTTTTATTTCGCTACTGAAAACGTAAATGGCGATCCGAAACTGAATCACTTTACAGCAAAATCGGAACTGGACGAAAAATCAAGAAGAAGACCAGGATGGTTTATGAAAGAAGAACATGTGTTTGAAGACCATGCTAAGTTTGTGAATGATTTAGTAAAAGCAGGTGGCAATGCGGGTGTTGGTTCGCACGGACAGTTGCAGGGCCTTGGCTACCACTGGGAGTTGTGGAGTGTAGCCTCGGGCGGCATGCGAAATATTGATGCCTTGAAAGTGGCGACTATTCATGGAGCCAGAGCCATTGGGTTGGATACCGACATTGGAAGTATCGAAGCAGGAAAGCTTGCCGACCTGATTATCTTAGACAAAAACCCATTGGAGAATTTAAGGAACACCAACTCCGTGAATCAGGTGATGAAGAATGGAAGGCTGTACGATGGCAACACACTCGATGAAGTGTACCCGACCGTACGTAAAGCGCCCAACTTCGCTAAAGATCAGGCGGCTCCCGTAGGTATTCCAGGAATTAGGTAATGTCAAAAATTTTGTATTTTTATTATTCAAATATAAAACGAGTAACATGAAAAAAGGCTGTATTTTCCTGATCTGCTTCTTTTTGGTTTCCATCAGCACAAAGGCACAGCTGTTAAAGAGACTTCAGCAAAAGGCTGAACAGAAGTTGGAACAAGGTGTCGATAAAAAGTTAGGAATCAATCAGAATCAAAACGGCAGCCAAAACGGAAAACCGAGTGGACAGAACGGCAATGGCTCAAATACTCAAAGCGGAAGTAATCCTTCTAACAGCAATGGGGGTGGGCTTATTTCAACCCCACCAGATGTAAATCAAAACTTGAGTGATGCAGAAACAGCTTTTAATAAAAATGGTTATTCAGAAGCTCGCTATTCTGTCCAACAAGCTATGTTGGGCGTAGAGCTTGAAATAGGAAATCAAATTCTAAAATCACTTCCCGAAACTATTGCTTCGCTACCGAAAAACGCTACCGCTGATCAAGTAACAAGTAGTGGCTACGGTTGGGCTGGGCTTACTATTCAACGCGAATACAAGGACAACAAGTATAAGCTGTTTCGTGTAATGGTTGCCAACAATGCCATGTGGATGTCTGCTGTAAATGGATATCTGACAAGCGGAGGATACGCGCAACAAACAGGTGGTGAACAAAATTGGAAACAAACCAAGGTAAAGGGTTACCGAGCGATTATTGAATTTTACAAAAGTAGCGGTTACAAGCTGAGCGTACCATTAGGCCAAACATCATTGGTAGTTTTTGAAGGGGTCAACTTTTCGACCGAACAGGAGATAATGAAGTCAGCTGAACTTGTTGACATCGATGGAATAAAGAAAATGTTAGGTGAACAATAATTTGAAATCTATTTATGAAAAAAGGACTTTTAGCAATACTGATTTGGTTGCCATTGCTTTCTGGAGCACAAGATTTTGCAAAAAATTTAACAACAGCTCGTTCCTCCTATTCTGCGGGGAGATTAGAAGACACACGTTTTGCGCTAGAGCAGATGTTGGTAGATTTGGATATCGTGATTGGCAAAGAGATTATTAAGCTTTTGCCTACAAAAGTTGCCTCTCTAAACTACAACGCCAAGGAGGATAACGTAACCGGAGGCTCAGGCACAGTTACTGGTCTTTTTGTGGAGCGGAGGTACGGAGCAGAGACTAAAACTGCAACGATAAATGTTTTTAACAATTCACCTGAAATGTCTTCGATCAATACGATTCTTTCTATGCCATTAATAGGCGGCATGATGCGAGATGAAAACCAGAAGGTGATCAAAATCCAAGGTTATAAATCGTTGCTAAACAAAATCGTTGACTCAGATACCGGTAAAACCAATTACGAATTGCAAGTACAGATGAACAATACACTTCTAACAGTTAAAATGGATGACACCTCTGAGCAAGAGATTGCGGCTGTAGCAAATGGCTTGCAATTGTCTAAAATTGCTCAGTTGGCTCAGTGACGGGATTCCGCAGGTTCAAAAAAGCGGATTTTACATCACCAGTAATTGCAATGATAACTAGATGGTAAATCCTCCATCCGCAGTAAATACGCTGCCGGTACAATAAGCCGAGGAATCGGAAGCCAAGTAAAGCGCGAGTGCTGCAATTTCTTCCGGAGTGCCTACTCGTTTAATTGGTAGTACTTTCATCATCATCGCCATCATCTTATCGTTGCTCCACAACGCTTCGCTGAATTTTGTTTTGATCAAGCCGGGGCAAATAGCATTCGCCCGAATATTATCATCTCCCCATTCTTTGGCCATTACTTTGGTTAGGGAAATGAGTGCGGCCTTGCTCATACTGTAAATCCCCAGTCCACCCTCGGGGCGTAATCCTCCAATCGAACTGATGTTAATGACAGAGCCGGATTTTTTTGCTTTCAGAGTTGGGTAGAGCTTCTTAGCGAGTTCAAAGGGACCTTTCACGTTCACCGCTATGATTTTGTCAAACGCTTCCAAACTGGTGTCAACCACTGGTCCGAATACAGGATTCGTAGCTGCATTATTTACAACAATATCGATAGTGCCATAAGTGGCCAGAGAAGCGTCTGCTAATCTATGTACATCTGCCATATCGCCCATGTGACAGGCAATGGCCGTCACTTCAAATCCTTTGGCTTTTATTTCAGCAGCCACGGCATCTACCGCCTCTTGCTTACGACTACTGACAATTACTTTCGCTCCTGCGGCTGCGTAATACTCGGCAATCGATTGACCAATGCCTTTTGATGCGCCTGTTACAAGAGCAACTTTTCCTTCAAGTGAAAATGGATTTTGCATAATTATGATTTAAGTATTCCAGATATAGATTTTGGGTTTCTTAGAAATGGATGCTAAGACATCAACACCAGTGTCATCAGACTTTCTATCTTTCAATAACTAACAAACTAAAGGTGAATGCTTTTTCCGTAGGATTGAATTGTATTCCTTCTTTTTCATCATTGAGATTTGTGCCCCATGCGACAACAAATGATTCTGTTGAGACATTGTAAACGTCCACTTGGAATTTTGAATCAGTAATAGCAATTATTACAGGAGGCGACTTAAAATCAGGTAATTTGTCGCCTTGGGATGTTGTGAGATCTTTAAGAAAAAGTCTCTGTGGTTTTTCAAGAATTGGCCGTTCAATTGAAGACACTATGTAAAAATTCTGCTTTAAAATATTTTTTTGATTGATGCTTACAATCTTTTGTTCAAGACTTGATAGGCGTTTAAATGCACCATCTAGCTTCGGGAGATTTTTTGAAACTTCTGAAAAGTCATTTTCCAATTGCAGAGCGTTTGACTTGTTATCGTTCATCAATTTCTCTAAGTCAATTAATTTGTTTTTTAGGGAATCAGTTGAGTTAATGATCTCCTTTCTTGCCTCTTTTTTTGCGTCCTCTAAAGTATTATATCCATAAAATGATCCCAATCCAACAAATACTGCGAACATCGCAATGAGAAACTGATTTTTATACTTTAACTCAAAATACCTAGGATCTGAAAGCCCAACAGCACCTACATTTTGATTTCTTTTTTTAACAAGTTCGCGTGAAGTAACTAAGTTCCAAATAGAAAGAATTATTAAAGCAATGAGCAATGTATACAACAGACCAGTCATCAGTATAGGCGTTTAATTCACAGCAAAGATCGCATTTTTCTAAAGCTAAGAGAAAGTTCATAGAAAGTTAAACTCAGCAAAAACATTTAATATCTAAAGGCTTTTGACACCTTTACGCCCTTCACCAAAATCTTTACCTCTTCCCCAACGAAAAATCAAACTTATCTGGAGTACCTTTTATGCGCACGTTCAAAAAGCGAATTCGTTTGTCTTTATTTCGATACTGAATGGCATCAACTTGATCCGGATCTATTTCATTCTTTTTCTTTCCACCAAACAATGCCTGAAAACCCACTTGGGTAACCATACCCCAAGGTACGCGAATGAGATAATCCATGTTTAGATCCAATGATTGGCTGCCCTCCATTTCAATGAAGCCAAGAGATGTATTGATCGTCATTGCTGGAATTTGAAGCAAACCATTTTTTAGGTCTAACTTATTTTGTAATGTATCGAAGCGAACCAATCGAATATTCTTGTCTTTAAAATAGCCCGCCATGGCTTGCAGTGGAGCAAAATCGATTAAACTTCCATTCGTTATGCGAACGTCTAAATGGGCTTCGCCTTCATTGAGTATAGGCGTTAAGTCGGGGTACACATGAAATAAGCTGCTGACATTGCCCGATAGCGTACCATGGAGATTTTTACTCACCATTACATCTTGCCCGAAGTTGTCAAACTTAATGAGTAATTGATCAAGATTAATATTTGAAAAATCCGTTTTGTTTTTGAAATAGATTTTCTTGGGGTCAGAAGCGTTAAAATAGCCGTTCATCGCCATTGATCCACCAGCCAAATCCATCGCTAGCGTATCGATGAACATATAGTGGTTTGCCTGCAATCTTAAATTACTTTTCAATTTACTGATTTTGATATTATGATGAGTTAGTTTGGTAATGTTTGCATTTACGCGCATGTCGGTAAAAGGAATCTCAAAGATGTTAAAAGCCTTACTATGCTGTTCAGCTGTTTTGACTGAATCTTTTTTGAAGTTAAGAAGTTGGTCTAGATCGAGATTGTCAGCTTGAAAGGAAAATTGATTGTCCCGTTTTTTCAACTTAACGTCTTTACCCGTGTAGTAGTTGAGGTTAACCAAAAAGTCACTAGCCCCCATCCGGGCAGCGAGATTTTGAATTGTCAAATGGTCGTCTTCATAGTGAATGCGCCCAGCCAGCTTTTCGATCTTGAGTGGATGTACCCGCATCTTGCCTTCAACTTTACTAACGATTAAATCAGCGGAGCGAAAGTGGTTATCAAAAAACAGGTCTGCCGACCCATGCAAGCGAAGATCTTTGATCACTTCACTTTGGTAATCTTTTGGGAGGTAGCTTTCCCCGCGATAGGTAAGGAGATTGTTAAGTTTTAACTGTTCAGAATACAAATCGAATTCAAAACGAGTATCCCCCCGTTTAACCGAATCGAACCAAATCGCATAGTTGGAAAGTTTACCGTTGAAATGAAAATCAGACTGATCAATAGCACCACTCAGGTCTTTTAGTTGAAAGGAAGAATCGGTAACAATTACATCCGCGTGGATGTCATGTAGTGTGTGCGGATAACCTTTAATTTTTGCATATAAGTCATCGATAAAAAATTCACCAATAGGTAGTGGGCTATGTTTTAGATTGTTGACAGATGTTTGTAGAGCACATCGGATTCGAAAATCAGTCATTTCCTCATCTATCATTTTTGACAACGCAGTATCAAAGCGAAATAAATCAGGGAAATCAATTCTATTTGAAGCCGCATCAAATCGAATCGAAATACTTTTATTGGGGCGATGAAACAGAGCAGGTAAATCGCTGATGCTACCCGATATCTTGATGTCGGAGTTTCCTGAATAGACAGTAAGCGAGTCTAGGGTGAACTTTCCAGCACTCATAAAGGCATGTAGATTCATTCGATCTACCTTTTGCATTTTATTGGGCAGTGAAAAACCAAGATCTTTTACAATCAATTCACTTTCAATTCCTTCTTTTAGCTTGGCAAACGAGTTTTCTGGTTTTTGAAAATCGATGAGCTCGCTGAAATTCATGTTTAGAAGGACTTGACCTTTCAGTCCCTCCACATTTTTGATTCCCAGAAAGCCTGCCAAAAAATCGAGATCTAAATTCGAGACAAGGCTAACGGCAACCTGCGGATTGGTAAAATCTTGAATGCGGAAACTTCCACGGAAAGAACCTTTCGCGGGGCGAAAGGAAAAATCGCGCATCTCGAAAACAGATGTTTTGAAGTTACGCTCTACACCATTTGTAAACGATCCAACAAAACCCAATTGATCAATACTTTTTTTCCCTTCAATATTTTCGATCGAACCATTTTTACAACCAAATTGAAAATTCAACTTTGGTTGATAGGTAGAAGTCAACTTTCCTTGTACGATGCCCAAGAAATAGATCTGTCCCTGATTTTCATATTGCGCGATCAAGCCAGCTGCCTCTGCGGGGGCAAAGGATGTAAAAAGACTAAAGTCAGGCTTTTCTCCCTGTAGTGTCAAATTGAAGTCTAAATCATTGAGGGTCTGAACGGTTCCGTCAATTGCAAAAGAAGCATTTTCAAGCTGGAGATGTGTATCAGAAAATTTTGCCGTCTTTGTCCGCGATTGAAAGCTAAATTTGGTTTTGATTTTTACATTTTTGTCGTGGAAAAAGGTTGCGGTATTGTTTTTTACAAAACTACCGCGCAGTTCTGTTTGAAGTGAAAGATGAGTCTGAGCCGAATCAATCTGTATTGTCGCTACCGCTTTTAGAATGTTAGCTTGGTACTCGCTTGAATCGGTTACTTTCAGGAAAGAAATCTTAAAATCTTCTACTGCAAATTTTTTCAGGTGCATTTGAATGGATGAAGACGAACTTTCACCAGATGATGATTTGATTTTTTTTGCGTGCAGTAGATTAATATCGCCATTGGCCCATTGTACAACATCAACATGCCCCCCCTTCACATCAATTATTCGAATATCGAAGACCGAACGGATGACATCGATCCAACGAAACCCCAAGTAGAGATGATTAATTTCGTAGAGCGGTTTTGCTTCTTTGTTCTTTGATTCGTAAAAAGAAATACCACGCAAGTCAAGATCGAGGTAAGGAAAATCGTGGAATAGGGAAACTTGACTTGATTTTACTTCTAAATAACCATTGAAATCTTCGTTGACTTGCTCTATTGCCCATTGCGTAATCTCTTGTTGTTTGTAGTAAACAATAGAGAAGGAAACAACCACGAATAGGATACTGGCTAGTAGAAAAACGAGTATGTATTTAACAACATTTTTTAACTCCATTGTAGAAAGGGCATTTACTCTCAAAAGTATTTAAAATATTGACGAATTATGCAATCAGCCGCTTTCGAACCCCTCTATTTCAACAACGCACTAAGACTCAGTGTTTTTTATTTAGATACCGATCGGTATCTTTGTGCCATGCGCAATCCAGACGAAACGAAAGGGGCAATTCTGCATCACGCAGGCAGTCTGTTTAACCTACAAGGTTACAAAGCGACCTCGATTAGCAATATCACGGAAGCTACCGGCTACACGAAGGGTGCTATTTACCGTCATTTTAAGAACAAAGAGAAATTGGAAGAACAGTCGTTGGTTTATTTGATGGGAATTATGTTTGAGAAGCTTCGCACCCAGATAAAGGAGCAGCCAACCGCAAGTGGGAAACTTAAAGCGATCATCTATTTCTTTGAATCGTATGTAACCAAATCACCCATCAAAGGCGGATGTCCCTTGTTGAATGTTGCCATAGAAGCAGATGACAGTAGTCCTCACTTGCGAAAAAAGGCGCATGCCATTCTGGAAGTACTGAAGGAGTCCATCATAACTATTTTAGCTAATGGAATTACCTTCAGCCAACTCAGAAAAGATATTGACAAAGAATACTATGCAACCGTTATCATCGCGAGCCTGGAGGGTGCAATCATGATGAGTAAACTTTCCAGAACAAACCACGACATCCGCATCGTTATCAAACATTTGGAGGCAACGATTACATCAATAGAGAACTAGATTTTTAGCCTGAAGAATTAAAATGAATAAGATCATCATTCGTTCCATCGGCTTTTACTTGAATACGCTTGCGTTACTTTCACCCAAGACGGCCGCCAAAAAGGGATTTGAGTTGTTTTGCTGGCCTAGAAGAATCAAGATGAAGCCGCACCAATTTGAGTTTTTAAATCAGGCGGACGAACAATTCAAAATCAATTATGCCGGAAAGAAAGTGCAGGGTTATCGGTGGGGTAATGGTTCAAAAAAAGTTTTGCTCTTGCACGGTTGGCAAAGCCACAGCTACTGGTGGAGGTATGTCATCAATCGCCTTTCGAAAGAAGAGTTTACTATTTTCTCCCTAGATGCTCCGGGTCATGGGTTATCGGAAGGTGATTTCTTGAATCTTCCGCATTACAGCGGATTGATAGAACAATTTATCACTGAGCAGAAATCAATCCATGCTATTCTCACTCATTCATTTGGTGGTTTTGCTTCGGTTTATACGCTACATCGACTACCCCATTTGCAAGTGGCAAAAATGGTCGTCATGGCTGCACCGGGTGAAGTAGAGTTCTTCTTTCTCTATTATCAGCGTTTGTTGCGGTTGTCAAAAAGAACCATTCGTTTGATCAATGGTTACTTTGAGAACTTCATAGGACATCCTCCGTCTTACTTTAAGATGAAAGAGTTTAGTAAGTCGCTAACCTTGCCAGGGCTAATTATTCACGACACGGAGGACAAAGAAGCACCCTACCAAACTGCTTTGGATATGAATGAGGTGTGGAAAAATTCCTCACTTATCACTACTACAGGATTGGGTCATAATCTAAAGTCAAAAGAGCTGGTAGAACAAGTGGCAATGTTTATTTAAACAGCTGCAAATTTATCCCTCCGCTTCTTCAATACGCTTGCCATTGATCTATTGGCCTCAAGCTTTCTCAAATTGACGTTTGTACTTCTTGATTGTAAAGGTAATAATTGTTCCCCCGATGAAGCCCGGTAAGATCCAAAGAACCCAGTTATAGACGGGTAACTCAACGTTAACGACCACAAAAGCAGTAACCGCGGATATATAGCTGCCTCCCATACTACCGATATGTGAATACCACCAATGCATTTTTTCTTTTGGTGGCTTAAAAAAATTCTTAACATTGAGGAATAAGAGGACGGATCCCAAAGTGCCGAATAAAAGTGCAGCGATACCAATGCCTGCTCCAAAGCTAAGTGCCCAAAAACCCCAACCCAGTAGCGTAAATATAAATATGGCAGATACAATGATGATCACCCAGTCAATCAACCCCGGCTTTTGACCCTCGTTCAGTTTTTTCAGAAATAAAACCCGATAACCACGAACGGTCATATAGTAGCTAAAGAAAGCAACCATCAATAAAAAATCTCTATGGTGGCCAAGGGCCGTGAAAATGGCACCAATAAATACGGCTGTCATTCCGATAAAGTAGATTTTCCCTGCCAGTCGGTGAGTCGCACTCCCCTTTGTACTAAAAATTGCTACCAACCCTGTGAGTAGTGCAACCACACCCCCGGTGATATGCACGACAAGCATCAGTGAAAGCAATTTCTCCATGGTGTTAGAAGGCAAGAACTGTGGAAATAATTTGAGTTAAACAAAAAAGACAGCCCGTAGTGAGTTGTCTTCATGCGAGTGAACACTTATTCAATGTTCTTGAAGACCCCTTGCATAACTCAGGATATTCAAAACTGATTCCTGTGATGGCTCAAGCTGTGCCGCATCAAGCGATTTCTTGCTGGATTTCATTTCAGCCAGCTGAGCTCTTAACTCCGCATCACCGAGTAATGCTTTGTTAATCTCTTTCGTCTGGTCCTCGTTGGTCTCGTGGTATAGAAACCTGATCAAATCGTTTTGGGTAAAAGTTTTCGTCATAGGCTATATTATTTTTTATCATCTTCTTTCTCAAGTTGATCAACGCGTACCTCATTCTCCCTAATGCCGTATTAATGCTCACCTCTGTGCGTTCGGCTATTTCCTGAAAGGTCATCTGCAGGTAGTGGCGCATAATTAACACCTGTTTTTGTTCTTCGGGCAATTCTTTGATCAAATCCCGCATCCGTGAGCGTGTATCGCGGAACATTTGCTTGTCTTCATACGACTCTTCGGCAAACCGCATGGAATCAAACAGCTGACTTCCATCTTCTAATGTTACCTCTGGGTAACGCTTGGTTTTTCGAAAATGATCGATGGCAAGGTTATGAGCAATCCGGCAAACCCAAGGCAGAAATTTGCCTTCTTCATTATACCGCCCGGCTTTAATCGTGTTGATCGCTTTAATAAAAGTGTCTTGAAGCAAATCTTCTGCCTCATAGCGATCCTTCACTATCAAATAGATAGCAGTATAAACTCTGGATTTGTGTCTGTGAAGGAGCATTTCGAACGCGGCCTCGTTACCTGTTTGATAAAGCGAAACTAACTCTGTGTCGCTGCATCTTTTGTCAATCATCTGTTTTGAGTTTAAGTAACGTAAAGGTGTCGTTCGATAGTGTGGGGGTTAGTTTTTTTATTGTTGAGAGTTGAAAAATAGAGCTATTTTTCGAAAAGCCGAAAAATTTTTACAAAAATATTGCCTCTTCTATAATTTCTTTCGCTAATTGAACCGTTTTTTGAAATCAAGCGATAAATATGGCTGTAATGAAGAAAAGAGTAATTAAAAGTCTCGAAAACCTCTCGGGCGATCTGCACGATTTGATGCGCGAACAATACCCGAATGGATATGAGGCCAGTATTTCACGAATAATGAATGCGAAAAAAGAGCCTATTTTCGTATTTCCTCTAGAAACCGAAGATTCTGTTTTCTTGGTGAAAGTGCCCGCTACCAAAAATAGCGATGGCGGTTATGATGTTGAATCGGGCAAGAAGCAAGAGTTTGATGGTGAAGACGATGACCTGAAGCCAGTTGGCGATGATGATGATTTTGACAACTCAGGGGGTGGAGACGATTTTGATGATAGTGGCAGCGATGCAAAGGAAGCAAGCTATGACCCTGACTTTGATAACTAAGTTACTTGTGTTATTATTATTGAACTCCATCTCCCAGGATGGTGTTTTTGTTTTAGGCTAGGCTAAGATGAGCGTTTGATAGGACAAGGCAGAGCTATTTTTTATTTTTGCCGTTTCCAATGAACAACACGCCCAGCGATTCTTACCTAGACGACCTCGATCCGAAAGACTTTATCATCATAAAGAGGGCGAGGGTTAACAATCTGAAAGATGTAAGTGTCGCCATCCCTCGCAATAAATTGGTGGTCATCACCGGCCTTTCGGGGTCAGGTAAGTCATCGCTTGCATTTGATACACTTTTTGCGGAAGGCCAGCGCATGTATGTCGAGAGCTTAAGCTCCTACGCCAGACAATTTCTAGGCCGTATGGAGAAACCGGACGTTGACTACATCCGTGGTGTTTCTCCCGCGATCGCCATTGAGCAACGCGTCAATACGCGCAATCCACGATCAACGGTTGGCACCACCACAGAAATCTACGACTATCTAAAATTACTTTTTGCCAGGATAGGAACCACCTATTCACCTATCAGCGGCAAAGAAGTAAAGCGCGACACGGTGAGCGATGTGGTTGATTTCATCAACAAATCTAAGGAGGGGACGCGGGTCATGATTGCGTGTCCGCTTCAGATTAACAAGGGTAGAAAACTTGTAGACGAACTGAATCTTTTATTGAGCAAAGGGTTTACGCGCGTTTTGGTCGATGGCGAAATGAAGTTCATTGAAGAGTTAACGGGTGCGACTGACGAAGAAAAAACAAAAGCCACTAAAAAGCCAAAGACAGCAGCAAAAGCTCCCTCGGCAAAAGTTAAAGAATATGAAATATTAATCGATCGTGCCTCCGTCAACGCGACCGATGAAGACCTTACGTTTCGTTTATCCGATTCAATACAAACGGCTTTCTTTGAAGGTCATGGCGAGTGCCTGGTCTACGTAGAGGAAAGAAAGGTTCGATTTTCAGATCGGTTTGAGCTTGATGGCATGTCATTCACAGAGCCATCTATTAATCTGTTCAGTTTTAATAATCCATTTGGGGCTTGTCAAACCTGTGAAGGTTTTGGAAAAGTGTTGGGCATCGATGAAGATTTGGTAATCCCCGATAAAAGCCTTTCAGTTTATGAAGGGGCGATTGCTCCCTGGCGTGGCGAGGTGATGAGTGAGTGGGGAAAACCATTATTGAAAAACGGTATTAAATTCGATTTCCCTGTTCATCGACCCTACAGTGAATTGACTCAAAAGCTGCGCGACATTATTTGGAATGGCAACGAATATTTTGAAGGCTTAAATGAATTCTTCAGATACATCACCACTAAAACGCATAAGATACAGTATCGTGTTATGCTTTCGCGCTTTCGCGGCAGAACAACGTGTCCGGATTGTCGTGGTACCAAACTAAGAAAAGACGCGGCTTATGTAAAGATTGCAAACACTTCTATCACAGACTTAGTGTTAATGCCAATTGAAGATGCGTTGGTATTTTTTGACAAACTCAAACTTCCAGATTACGAACAGAAAGTTTCGGATCGCATATTGACAGAAATTAAATCGCGACTTGGCTACATGCTCAAAGTAGGGCTCGGTTATTTGACCCTTAATCGCGTTACTTCTACACTATCAGGCGGAGAATTTCAACGTATAAAACTGGCCACGTCACTGGGTAGTGCGTTGGTTGGCTCTATGTACATTTTAGATGAACCAAGTATTGGCCTTCATCCAAGAGATACCGAAAGAATGGTAGAAGTATTGAAGTCGCTGCGCGACATGGGCAATACGGTTATTGTGGTAGAGCATGAGGAGGAGATTATGCGGGCCGCAGATCAAATCATTGATATTGGACCCGATGCAGGCTCACATGGTGGCCGACTAGTTTTTCAGGGCTCGATCAAAGAAATAGACAGCCAAACAAATACGCATACTACAGATTACCTGAGCGGCAAAGAAAAAATAGCGATACCCACGATCAGAAGAAAATGGAAGGATTCCATAAACATCATTGGCGCCCGCGAGAACAACCTAAAGAATCTAAAAGTCAAATTTCCATTGGAGATATTGACGGTCGTAACAGGAGTAAGTGGTTCTGGTAAATCAACGTTGATCAAGAAAATTTTGTATCCGGCTATTGGCCGCATGAATGGTACAGTAGGGGAGACACCTGGTAAGTACGATCAATTGACTGGTGATTACTCTAAGATCAAACAAATCGAGTTTATCGATCAGAATCCGATCGGTAAATCTTCTCGTTCTAATCCGATCAGCTATGTGAAGGCATACGATGCCATTAGAAATCTCTATGCTGATCAGCCGTTGGCACAACAACGCGGCTACAAACCTTCCCACTTTTCTTTCAACGTAGAAGGCGGTCGCTGTGAGACTTGCGAAGGAGAAGGTGAGATAAAAGTAGAGATGCAGTTCATGGCAGATATCTATCTGGAGTGTGAAAGTTGCCATCGAAAGAGATTTAAACAAGAAGTGTTGGAGGTAGAACACAACGGCAAATCAATTGCCGATGTTTTGGACATGACGGTGGAAGAGGGGCTCGAGTTTTTTAGAGACAAGAAGCCCATCTATGAAAAAATAAAACCACTTTTTGAAGTTGGATTAGGCTATGTGAAATTAGGCCAGTCCTCTAACTCACTCTCTGGTGGCGAAGCACAGCGTGTAAAGCTAGCCTCATTTCTTGGTAAAAATTCAGCTGACTCAAGTGAACGCATACTTTTCATTTTTGACGAGCCTACCACGGGGTTGCACTTTCATGATATTTCAAAATTGCTAAAAGCCATTAATGCATTGGTAGATGAAGGGCACACGGTAATTGTAATTGAGCACAACTTGGAGGTTATTAAATGTGCCGACTGGATCATTGACTTGGGCCCGGAAGGAGGAGAAAAAAATGGTGGACATCTTTTATTTGAGGGCACCCCTGAAGAAATGGCAAAACAAGGGAAAGGTTATACAGCAGAATTTTTGAAGGGAAAGATATCTTGAAGATTTTGTATTTTTGATTATAAAAATTTTGTCATGGTAACCATAGCAGAAATCAAATCAGCTCTCCATCAGCAGGTAGCCAACACAGAAGATGAAAAAGTACTGAAAAAGATGCAGACGTACTTTAGCTCACTTGTAAAAGGCGATAAGAAAATAGTGGCCTATGCCTCAAAATGGAAACCTTTAACGGCTCGAGAATACAAGGCAGAAGTAGAGGAGTCCATTCGCGAATACAAAAAAGGGAAGATAATTAGTCAAAGAGAAATGGAGAAACGTCTTTGAAAAGAAAACCCGTAGTTTGGACTGAAAAGGCAAGTGAATCCTTAGACTTCTTTTGTGTATACATAAGAAAGGATTCCCCATCGGCCGCTAAAAGAGTAAGACAAGAAATAGTTCGGACAGCAAGACAATTGGTTGACAATCCAGAAATTTATCAGCTTGATGAAGTCTTTGCAGATACAACTTTAAACATTCGAAGATTCTTCCGCTGGAGCTACAAGGTTGTTTATTAAGTAAACGAAAAAGAGATTGTTATCTTAGATATATTTCATACTAGCACTGGATTTTTTGAAGAAGAGTAGGTTAATTGATAAGGAAATAAGAACATGACACAATTCGCAAAAGTAAGTTCCAGAGAAGCCTTCCAATTGATTGAACATACAATTTTTGAAGCGGAGAAAATAAACAAACACCTAGCCGTAACCATTTGCGGACCGGAGGGTGAATTGATTTCATTTTTGCGAATGGGTGGGGCATCACCTGCCGCCCTTGTAATTGCACAGAGTAAAGCGCATACCGCTGCGCGCGATCGAAAATCTACCCGCGAAATGAGAGAGTTTATGGTTAACGCTAATCGTGAGCAGGGTTTTTGGGGCGATGCAAAAATTACTGCCTTTGGTGGCGGTCTCCCAATTGTTCAAGAAGGCAAAGTTATTGGAGGAATTGGCGTTAGTGGTTTGTCAGAGGCAGAAGACGAACGGATTGTGTGCATCGCCATTGAAAAAGTGCATCGATAGCGCAAATATAGACAACTGGTGCAGCGCTGAAGGTAATTAGCAAACGCTATTACATGCCCATCTGGCTTTCCGAAAATATTTCTTTCCGATTCTTTTTGCTTTCCAAAAAATTTATTGCTTGTTTACTTAACAAAATATAAGGATATAACTAGTATAAGAATATGGCAAAAGAATACCTCGGTGAGTTTGAAGAATTGATTTTGACCATGGTGGCGGCATTACAAGAGGACGCGTACGGAGCAGCCATCGCAGAAGAGATAGAAACGCGATTGAAGCGCGAAGTGAATTTGAGTGCAGTACATGTCACGCTGTATCGGTTAGAGGATAAAGGCTACATCAAATCAAGTATGGGTGGTGGAACAAACGAGCGAGGTGGAAGGCGGAAAAGGATTTTTGCGATTACTAGTGCTGGCATGGCGATGTTGAAAGCGATGAAGGAATCGCGCGTTGAGTTGTGGAAGATGGTACCGCAATTGAAGATGTCTTAACGATGATTCGTGTGGTGCTGCTGATTTAACATGAACGTCCAATCATATCCAGGCAATGAATAATCATGATTATCACAAAAATCAAACTCATAAAAGTTTAAGACTTTTGAAATGGTTCTGCCCAGCGCACCTCTACGAAGAAATCGAAGGCGACCTCATTCAGAAATTCGATCGCGATGTGAAAACGGTTGGAGAAAGAAAAGCGAAGCGGAGATTAATGTGGAATGTGGTGAGGTTTTTTAGGCCAGGTATTTTGTTGAGGAATAAGTTTTCAATGGAATTAAATCAATCTTATATGTACAGAAGTTATTTCAAAATCATGCTGAGGAATATGATCAAACAAAAATTCTATTTTGCCATCACCATGCTAGGGCTTACGGTGGGGATCACCTTTGCCCTGCTTATCGGGATTTTCGTTTGGGGTGAGTTGCAGGTAAACACCGATTTGAAAGACGTGAATCGGCTCTACCTAATGAAGACTAATTACAAAACTAACGAAGGCACCCAGCCGCCTTTTTTTGTACCTTCTCTATTGGGTCAGGCAGCGATTGAGCAGTATCCAACCATATTTGAAAACTACTATCGCTTTCGTGATCGGGCTATAACCGTTTCCAAAAGCGACAAACATTTTCGTTTGCAGAGTATGATTGGGGACTCTACTTTTTTTGACATGTTTGGATTTCACGTTTTGCATGGCCATCCTCAACATGCATTGAACAAACCTAATTCCATCGTAATAACAGAAAAGATTGCGCAGCAATTTTTTGATAGAACCGATGTGACTGGCGAATTGCTAACGCTGAGTACCGAAGTAAGCGGATCAAAAGAGCATGTGATTATAGCCGTCATCGCGGATTTGCAAAAAAAGAATTCGGTAACCGACTTTATGAACTCGGATGCACAGATATTTTTGCCACAAGAAAGTCGGACAGACTTTAATCTTGGCTTCCAGGACGAATGGAATACTGGCATCATTACCTATTTAAAACTAACGGAGGGGGCATCGCCTGTAGAGGCAGCTGCTGTTCTCAATAAAATATTACAAAAGGATGCCCCTAAAGACATCAGCAACAATAAAAATATTGTACTTGATCCGTTGAGCAATTATTATTTGCTCACAAATCACGGAGCTGTTCAAAAGCTTATTGTATCGCTGATGGTGATTGTTGCGTTCATTTTGCTACTAGCGGTTACCAATTTTATCAATATTTCCATTGCGAGTTCCTTTTCGCGGCTAAAGGAAGTGGGTGTACGCAAAGTTATCGGTGGTGTCAAGTGGCACGTGCTTATTCAGTTTTTGTCGGAGTCATTGCTGCTCGCAACTGTTTCTGGCACAGTATCGTTGCTTCTCTATGAAATTCTTCATAATTACTTTGCCAATGTCTTAGGTGTTTCATTGCCATCTTTATTGAAAATGAGTTTCCTTTTCTGGGTTTACTTTTTGACAGGCACGATTGCTGTGGGGTTGCTGGCTGGAATCTATCCTTCGTTCTATTTATCATCTACGGGAGCGATCGAGTCGCTAAAAGGGAAATTCAGTTCGGTGAAAGGTACGCTTCGCTTTTCGCGAGGGTTAGTTGGGTTTCAATTCCTTGTGGCAGTGTTTACCCTTATCACTTCGTTTGTTATGTCAAGGCAGATTTCCTATTTCATGGAAACTGATTTGGGTTATGATAAATCACATGTTTTGATTGCGTCATCGCTGCCGCGGATATGGACGGAAGAAGGGATGAACAAAATGGATGTGGCAAAAAGAGAGTTTCTGACTTCGCCCAAGATAAAGTCCGTTTCACTTTCGTGGGGATCGCCCAATTTTAATTTTGATCCTTACAGCGCCAACATCAATTTAGCGGGTAAGCCAATTGATCAAGGTGTACTCACAACCATGGCCGCAGCCGATGAAGATTACGCCCATGTCTACGGAATGAATCTTTTAGATGGAAAATTTTTCTTTGATGCGGGTGAACCCTTTCAGGCCAATCAGTTGGTGTTGAATGAATCTGCACAAAAGGAACTTGGCATCAGCGTAGGCGACAAAGTAAACATTCAGTTTTCAGATAAGGAGTTTACCATTGTGGGGATTGTCAAAGATTTTCATTTTGAATCGATGCATGAGAAAATAAAGCCGGTGGCTTTCACTCACAATCGCGACTTTCAGGCTTATCGGTATTTTTCTTTTAAACTAAACCCAGGAAGCATTGTGCAATCTGTTCGAGAAGTAGAACGCCTTTGGAAAAATATTTTTCCCAACGATCCCTTTGTTTATGCGTTCACCGAAGATCGGTTGGCCATTACCTATCAGACCGAACTTCAACTACGAAAAGCCACAGCCTTTGCTTCGGTTCTAATACTGATTATTGTTTTAACGGGCGTGCTGGGTCTGGTGTCACTTAGCGTAGCCAAAAGAAATAAGGAGATAGGCATTAGAAAGGTATTGGGTGCTTCTGTTTCCAATATCCTTGCTTTAATCTCTCGTGAGTACGCTTTACTAATGATAATAGCATTTGGATTAGGCATTCCTGTCAGCTACATGTTTATATCCCATTGGCTAAGCGGATTTGCTTACCGTATTGATGTAGATGGGTGGATGTTTGTTGTCCCAATTCTTGCTCTATTCTGTATAACAATAGTTATGGTTTGCGCCCAATCATTTAAAACGGCTAAGTCTGATCCAGTGAAGTCATTGAAGTATGAGTAACGGTAGTTTATTTCGTTTTGCCTTTTTATTTCTTAGATGGTTTTGCCCTTTGCACCTCTACGAAGAAATCGAAGGCGACCTCATTCAGAAATTCAATCGGGATATAAGGACATCTGGGGAAAGGAGGGCGAAGTGGAGATTGCTGTGGAATGTGATAAGGTATTTTAGGCCAGGAATTATTTTAAGAAACAGATTTACTATCAAATTAAATACAATTCCAATGATTCAGAATTATTTTAAGATCACGCTACGCAATTTGAACAAGCGTAGGGCGTATGCCTTCATCAATGTATTTGGTCTCGCGGTGGGCGTGGCGGCCTGCTTGGTCATTGGCAAGTATGTGGAGTTTGAAACGAGCTTTGATGGATTTCACGCGAACGCCAAGAATATCTATCGTGTTGTAAGTTCATTCTATACCGATGGCCCTAAAGATTCTTACACGGGATATGACCTAGGGCCCACACTATTAAATGAAATCCCTGAAATCAAAAAGTTTGCGCGCACTCACGGCAACAGCAGTGTTGTTAGTTTTGTCAATGAGCAAAAGAAAGAAGTCAGGTTCTATGAACAGAAAATATTAGCGGCAGACAGTTCTTTCCTTGAGCTGTTTACATTCAGATTTGTGATTGCAAATTCTACCGCTCTTTATAATCCTAATTCCATTGTTCTCACTCAGTCAATTGCCACAAAATATTTTGGGAAATCAGATCCTATCGGCAAAGAACTAGAGCTACACGACAACTGGCCCGGTCTGTATATTGTAACGGCCGTGATAGAAGACGTGCCCGCCAATTCACATTTTGAATTTGATCTGATCATGCCCCTGCACAATGTTTTACAGTCTGAGCACTATCGCAATACTAATCAGCGCTGGGATAATTTCAAGACATATGTAGAAACATACAAAGACTCTGAACAAGCTAGTCTTCAAAGTAAAATCCCCGGTTTAATAAAAAAATACAGGGGTAATGACAAAGCCATCAACGCTAAATCAGAGCTTAAGTTTCAACCCTTGCTCGATATTCACTATTCCCCAGACTTGCAAAATCAAGGCACCCATCGCACCAAAATTTACTTTTTTGTAGTGGTAGCTATTTTTATTCTAATGATTGCTTGGATAAACTATATCAACTTGGCAACCGCTCGCGCCATGGAGCGGGTAAGGGAAGTGGGTGTAAAAAAGGCATTGGGTGTTTTACGGACTCAACTGATTTCACAGTTTATTTTTGAATCGCTATTAATCAATTTCATCAGTATTTTGTTTGCCGTATTTCTAGCCTGGTTGGCAATTCCATTGTTAAACTCAATAGTAGGTCGCTCATTTGCGTTTGATCTTGCACAACCTCCATTCTGGATTTTATTGGGGGCGTTGTTTTTCGCTGGTTCGCTTGCGGCTGGCGTTTATCCTGCCTTTGTCCTTTCATCATTCAAAACCACTGAAGTTATCAAAGGAAAGATTATGAAGAGCCGCTCGGGGTTATCGCTGCGCAGTGGATTGGTTGTCTTTCAATTTGCATCATCTTTGGTATTGATTGTGGGGACGTTTGTAGTGTTTAAGCAACTACGATTTATGGAAGGCCAAGAAAAATATTTGACTACAAATCAAATTCTTGTTGTCAAAGGGCCTGAAGTGACTGCGAGGGAGAAATTAAGTGGGCAAATGATGTCGTTCAAGAATGAATTGCTACAACTCAGTACGGTAGACAAGGTTGCGATTTCCTTCAATGTTCCAGCCAGCGATCCAAGCATGAGCTCGGGCATCAGAAAACTTGGAAATCCAGTGGAAGAAAATAGAACTGGAGATAGCTATTGGGCTGGGCCTGATTTCATGGAGCTTTACCAGATTCCACTGGTGGCCGGCAAGTTTTGGGATGCCCGCATAGAGTCTGAAATGGATCAAGTAATTGTGAATGAAGAAGCTGTCAGGGTTTTTCGATTGGGAACAAATAACGATGCACTTAAAGAAAAGTTGATTATGCTTGGCGATACCTTATCCATTCTCGGGGTTGTGAAAAATCATCATTGGAACTCGCTGAAACATGTCCAAAAACCTATGGTGTTCCGAGCTGCAAAATCGGCTGACGGCAATGTTTCAGTTCGATTAACTGGCGACAACCAACTTGCAATTGATCAAATAAAGCAAACGTATTCGGCCTCGTTTCCCGGGGAAACATTCTCTTATTATTTCATGGATGATTCCTACAACAAACAATATGAATCAGAACAGCAGTTCGGCAAACTGTTCGGTGCATTTTCTATATTGGCAATATTGATTGGATGCTTAGGCCTTTGGGGATTGGCATCATTTGCAACACTGCATCGTTTGAAAGAAATCAGCATCCGAAAAGTCTTGGGCGCTTCCGTCCGCTCGATTTTAATATTGTTGAGCAGTCAGTTTCTGAAACCGCTACTGATTGGTAGCCTGATCGCTCTTCCATTGGCATGGTGGGGCTTGAGTCAATGGCTAAGTGGCTTTCCCTACCGAATCCATTTTTCAATCGAGCATTTTTTGGTTCCACTGATACTGTTAGTGGCAATTGCTTTGTTGACCATAAGTTTCCAAACCACCAAAGCAGCTACCTCCAATCCGGTGGATTCATTGAAAAATCAGTAGGAGGTGAGATAAATTCTTAAAAAATTTACTATTTCTTTAACAAATAATATACTAATCCGTATATTAGTCTTACAAATGATATACAAATGAGCAAAGAATACTTGGGCGAGTTTGAAGAATTGGTACTGACCATGGTGGGCATTCTGCAAGAAGATGCCTATGGCAACGCGATTGTCAACGAAATCAAAACGCGCGTGGGGCGAACATGCAATCTCAGTGCGGTTCACGTTACGCTCTACCGTCTGGAAGACAAAGGCTTTGTAAAATCGAGTATGGGTGGTGCCACCAACGCGCGAGGTGGCAGACGCAAACGGATTTTTACCATTACCAATGCAGGGCTGGCGATGCTCAGGTCCATGAAAGAACAGCAGATGCAGTTGTGGAAATTGATCCCTCAATTGAAAATTGTGGGATAATATTAAATGTTGGTATGAATAATACAAAGCCATCACGTCACGCCCTCCGCTTTCTCGCCTGGTTTTGTCCACCCAGCCTGTACGAGAGCATTGAAGGCGATTTGCTGGAGCAGTTTGAAGCAGATGTAAAACTGCTAGGAGAAAAAAAGGCGCATATAAATTTTGTGTTGAACACACTTAAATTTTTCAAACTGGAAATCCTTTTGAGAAATAGATTTTCATTTAACCTATTCAACAATTTTATGGTATTCAACTACTTCAAAGTGGCTTCGCGTGTAATGGTACGCAACAAAGCCTTTACGGCCATTAATGTCGCTGGGTTGGCATTAGGGATTACCGGAGCGTTGCTATTGTTTATCTGGATTCAAAGAGAGTTCACGTATGATCAGTTTCATGTTGACAAAGAACGTATTTACAAAGTATGGAATCGAGCCAACGATAATGGCAATGTTCACTGTTGGGATGTGACCCCGCGTATTTTGGCACACACGCTACAAGAGCAGTTTCCAGCGATAGAGGCTGCCACCAGTTTTGCCGGCTGGGGTGACCAATTGCTTTTTACAGTGGGCGATAAACGCCTACTGAAATCTACAGGCGCTTACACTGATCCCGACTTCTTAACCATTTTTAGTTTCCCATTCCTAAAAGGCGATGCCCGCCATGCGATGAAGGAACCTGCTTCGATTGTGCTGACAGAAGGTTTTGCAAATGAGTTGTTTGGTGATAGAGATCCCTTTGGCGAAACGCTTAGCATTGGAGCTTCGGGCAATAGTTTTTCATTGAAAGTAACGGGAATAATGAAAGACCTACCACCAAATACCGATTTCGATTTTGAGTATTTAATTCCTTTTCAATTTGTAGAAGGATTGCAAGGAGGCAGAGAAGAGAATTGGAGTAATAACTCAGTAAGTTCATTTATAAAACTAAAGAAAGGGACAGACATTATATCGTTTAACAAAGAAGTAAAAGACATTGTAAAAAAGAATCGGAAGGATATCGAACACCAAGAAGTGTTCCTATACCCTTTAACGAAGATGAGATTGTATGCCCGCTTTCAAAATGGTGTGGCTTCCGGGGGCCGTATAGAAATCATTCGTATGCTCATTATCTTAGGATGTATGTTGGTTGCAATTGCCTGCATTAATTTTATCAACCTCACCACAGCTCGTGCACAAAAAAGATCAAAGGAGGTCGCGATCCGAAAAGTAACAGGTGCCGTTAGACAATCGTTGGTGTTTCAGTTCTTATGTGAGTCTACATTGGTCGCATTATTTGCAGGTATCTTTTCTTTGCTCGTAGTTGTCTTGGTGCTTCCAGCTTTCGGTAATATGGTCCGTCAACCATTGGAACTTGATGTTAGCAATATTAATTTTTGGTTAGGTGGGTTAGTTTTCATACTCGCCTTGGGATTTTTGGCAGGGAGTTACCCTGCACTTTATCTTTCCGCTTTTCACCCGATTCGAATTTTAAAAGGATTGAAGGTGGCGACATCCAGTCGAAGCCTCATGCGCACGATTTTAGTAGTGATTCAATTTGGTTTTGCCACTACGCTAATCATCGCTACGATGGTTGTTCATAAGCAAATAACCTTTGTTCAAAATCGAGAGGCTGGCTACGCGAAAGATCACCTTGTTTACCAATATTTAACAGGAGACTTTTCCAAAAACTATGCAGTCTACAGAAACGAATTGATCGCATCGGGTTTGGCAACAGCAATTACTAAAACCAGTTCACCTATTACCGATCGCTGGAGTAACACCACGGGCATAGAATGGAAGGGAAAAGATCCGCAAGTTAAAATACTCTTCGAACGATTTTATGTGGACGAAAACTTTTCAACCACTGCTCAATTGAACGTGTTGCAGGGGCGAGATATGAATTTGGCACTCTATCCATCCGATTCTACCGCAGCCTTGCTCAACGAATCGGCTGCAAAAGCGATGGGTTTTGTAGACCCAATAGGGGAGGTTATTCGTGACAACGGTCAAGACTGGCATGTGATCGGTTTGGTAAAGGATTTTGTCCTTACCTCACCGTTTCAAAAGGTAGAGCCATTGATTTTGTTTGGCTGCCACGGGAGTTGGGCCTTTAATGTGATTCATATAAAACTCAATCCCTTCTATACCACTCAAGAAAGCATTACACGGTTGGAAGTGCTTTCGAAAAAATACAATCCCTCTTATCCATTTGAATATACTTTCGTAGATAGTGAATATGCACGAAAGTTTGAAGGTTTGGAAGCGACTCGCAAAATCACACTTTTGTTTTCTTCCATCGCTATTTTTATTGCCGGACTTGGTCTACTTGGGCTTTCTACTTATCTCATTGAGGTGCGAACGAAAGAAATTGGCATACGCAAAGTCATGGGCGGTTCAATTATCAGTATTACAAAGCTACTAAGCTGGACGACCTTAAAGCCAATACTAATTGCGATCGTATTGTTTAGCCCATTGGCTTGGATAGCTATGAATCGTTGGTTGAGCACATATGCCTATCGTATTTCGATGAACGTTTGGATTTTGGTCGCGGCTGGCCTCTCTATCATTTTGGTGGCGCTTGCTATTGTGAGTATTCAAACTGTTCAGGCCGCACGCGCCAACCCAGTTGACAGTTTGCGTGATGAATAAAGCTTTTCTTCTTCTGTCTCTGCTTGGAAGTGTATTGGCACGTGGGCAAACCTATAACGGGTTCGTGCTCGATGAGGAAACTCATCTGCCTATCCCGTTTGTAAACATTGGTATCGTTAATAGAAATGTAGGAACAGTCTCATCTGAGAATGGTGCTTTCGAAATTCGATTAGATGCTAAATACGACACCGATAGCCTTCGTTTTTCTTCCATTGGCTATGCGAGTCATAAATTTTTGACGAGGGATTTTAAACATCGATTTTCATCGGGTGACGGCACGATCAGTTTGATCCCCAAACCAATCACATTACAAGATGTAGTAATAACCGCTGAATCAAAAAAAGCATCTACGCTTGGCCATCCTCCTCAATCCCGATTTACAAAAGCCGGATTTTTCTATAATCGATTGGGGCATGAGATTGGAACTTTGTTTGAATCTAAAAACTCTTTACCATCTTATCTCGACAGTGTGCAGTTAAATTTTGCCAACTGTAGTTACAATTCTATTTTTCTTCGATTAAATGTTTATAGCGTAGATGGCGATAGGGTAGAAAACATATTGCCGCAAAGCGTTTTTATCAACTTGACCAAAAAGGAAGCGTTGGCCAATCCAGTTATCAACCTGACACCTTACGACTTATTAGTAGGAAAGAAGTATTTAGTTTCCATTGAGATTGTTAAGGATTTGGGTGAATTGGGTTTAAAATTTTATGCTACCCTAAAAGTTGACAAGTTGCACACGCTCTACAGAGGAACAAGTCAAGACAAATGGCAAACAGTTTATCATAAGTCAAAACCGGTTGGAATCAGTATAATGACATTTTCTCATTGAAGAAGAAGCCAGTAAGTAACCACGCCAACAAATGCGGATGTTTCAACTCGGTATTTTTGATTCTAAAAAACGTCAATACTTAGCCGCTCCCGTTGGCGTACTTTTTTTAATAAAATCACGAATGTGTTCATTGGAAGAAGCCAAGTCTTCTGCTCGCAAGTACATCATGTGCCCGCTGCGGTAGCCTTCAAAGCGCAAGCGGTCTTTCATTTTGCCGCTTGGATCAAGTTGCCACATGGAATATTTCGCATCGAAGTAGGTCGTAGCTCCATCATAATAACCACTTTGAATCATCACATGCAGGTATGGATTTTCAGTCATGGCCATCCGCAGATTTTCCCCGGTGTTGTCATTCGAATTATCCCAAGGGCGGACTGGGCCAAACATGTTGTACTGCAAATCGGTTTTGTATTTCAACACATCGCGCAGGTAGTAGTTGATCGCAGGGGTGAAGGAATGCAACCAGGAAGTAAGTTCAGAGTTATAGTCAGGGCTGCTGCCCGCTTGTTGTTTGTCGATGCCCAGATAACGAGAGTCGAGACGCCCAACGGTGAATCCTTTTTCACGCAACAAATCTTTCCAGAAGTATTGAGTTGGCACCGCGAGATTGTGTTGCATTACGGTGCGCTCAGATAATCCGGAGTAACGTGAAACACGGGATGCTATTTGCTTTTTCTTAGCTTCTTCTAAAAATCCGCCACGAGATAATGCCGGAATAAATTCGTTGACAGTAAATGCCTCTGATTCTGCCAGTACATCCATTAAGTCTTTTTGTTGAAGATCGGCTGGCAATGCTTTTTGATACCACGCGGCAGCCGTGTAATACGGAAGTGACAAGGCATCATTCACAGGGCCATCGCGTTTGATGCCTAGTTCGGTTGGCGAAACCAAAATCACGCCATTCAAATACATCCAATGATTGTTCTGTAAGTCAAGTGCCAACCCCGACACTCGCGTTGTTCCATAACTTTCACCAATCAAATATTTTGGAGAAGTCCAACGACCTTGACGAGAGACAAAATTGTCTACCCAATCACCGAGGTATTTGATATCGGCATTGACGCCAAAGAAGGTTGTCTTTTCTGCTTTTGGATCAAGAATACGTGAGAAGCCGGTATTCACGGGATCGACATAGACAATATCGGCTACATCTAAAATGGAATGTGGATTGTCGTGAATTCCGTAGGGCTGAACAGGAAATCCTTCGGAGTCGATATTTAAAACCTTAGGGCCGGTGTAAGCAACGTGCATCCAGACAGACGCAGAACCCGGGCCGCCATTAAACGAGATAATGAGTGGACGTCTGCTTTTGTCGGACACATCGCTGCGCTCATAGTAGGTATAAAATAGTGAAGCGCTAGGCTTGCCTTCTGCATTCCATACAGGTTGTGTACCAGCTGTTACTTTGTAGGGAACCACTTTGCCCTTGATGGTAACTTGGCCTGTGGAATTGACAGCTGACTCAGCGGGTAGCGCACGCTCCTGCGCAAGTAAGCACACATAAACAAAGATCGATAGGGTTGTCAGAAGACTTTTCATAGGTGATAGTAAAATGGAGAACTGGTAAACTCTACCGAAATTTAGTCAAAGAAATAATCGATTATAAAACAGAATTTTGAGTGCGCAATTGGATAGATGAACGGTGAATTTCAATAGTTCTTGACCTAGCGTGCTTCCCAAAAGCGAGTCTTTTTTCATTGATTTAATATATCTAAACCACATTTTGCCGCTTCGCCAAGGATAATCCCTCAGGCCATAAAATTTCTTATAAACCACCATTTAAAAGCAGAATCAACTATTGAGATTTCTTTGCCCATCACATCAATTACATCTTTTTGAAGCAGTGCCTGTATCGATCGTTGAATGGTGGCAGTGGTGCCCAATGAAAAATCCTTTATCGCTTTTTTAGAATGAAGACTTTCAACTCCCTTGCACACCGCCTTGATGAAATTCAACTGATACGTAGTCAATCCTTCAACGATCTTCTGAAACTGCAGTTCGTTCTGCTCTCCAAGACGTATCAGGGCTTGTTCCACATCGCTATCTTTTACTTTATTGGAAGAAATATACCATAGAATTTGAAACGCATTTTGGGTATAGTAAGAATGAGATTCCATCGCCCGGCAAACAAGAGTAACCTGTTCTCCTAAAATAGTCTTTCCGGTTTTTTTAAATTTTGAAATCACAAAAGGTATCCATTCAGCCTCATCAATTTTCTTGAGGTAATGCACCGAGCCAAATTTGTAAAAAGGCAAGTCAGATGATTCAAATAACTGGGTCATCAGGTGTCGTTTGCTTCCGTAGAGACAATAATGCACTTTGTCGTGCCGCTGCCAATAGCTCCGTAATTTTTTTTGAAAGTCAATTGGGTGAGGAAAATGGTTCACGTTTTGAAATTCATCGATGCACAAAATGATTCGCACATTTTTCTTTACAGCGATGGTCTGAGAGAGGTTTATAATTTCATCTTCTTTTATTGCCGAGTTTGACTGAAACTTGATGGAGAATTCGGTGTTGGGGTCGGGCTGAAAAGAGAGGTAAGGCAAAATGCCCTTCAGCCATTTGTTGGCAAACTGAAAAGCCTCATCCATTTTAGAATTAGTTGCCTTGAGTAATGCATGAACATACGCTTCGTGAAACTCTTCTGGTGTGCGGCATTTGAAAAGATCAATGTAGGCAAAACGGACATTGTCTTTGTGATAACGCCTGGCTGCTTCCTCCACCAGCGAAGACTTGCCCCAGCGTCTCGGAGAAATTAAAATCGTGTTGGCATTGGTGTTAAATTGATGGTGCATGAACTCAATGTCCTTGCTGCGGTTGCAGAAGTCAGTCTTACCAACGGTTTTGCCAAAAACAAACGGGTTTTCCATACTCGCATTTTTCAAAGTTACATAAATGTAAGTTACAATTGTGTAACTTACAAACATGTTACTTTTTTAACAAACTCAACAGCTCATTCAACTTCAACAGCGCCTCCACAGGGCTAATCGTGTTGATATCGATTTGTGAAAGCATTTCATGAATCGCTTTTGACTTTGGATCTACTTCAAACAAACTCATTTGTTGAATGGTCTTGGGCAATTCATCAAATTTATTTTTTGGTTCGTTTTTGCCTGCCCGTCCGTCAGGCGGGTGTTTGTCTTTTTCTAAGAAACGCAGAATTTCATTGGCGCGCAGCACCACTTTGTTGGGCATGCCGGCAATCTGCGCTACGTGAATACCAAAACTGTGTTCGCTGCCACCTTCTTTCAGCTTGCGCATGAAAATGATTTTGTCGCCAATCTCTTTCACACTTACGTTGAAATTTTTTACGCGCACAAAATCTTCCGCCAGTTGGTTGAGTTCGTGATAGTGTGTGGCAAAAAGTGTTTTGGGTTTGAAGTCTTTGTGCTGATGGAGGTATTCCACAATCGCCCAGGCAATCGAAACGCCATCATAAGTAGAAGTGCCTCTACCGATTTCATCCATTAAAATCAAACTGCGGTCGCTCAGGTTATTCAAGATGCTGGCCGTCTCAATCATCTCCACCATAAACGTTGACTCGCCCCGAGAAAGATTGTCGCTCGCGCCTACACGTGTAAAAATCTTATCCACAATGCCAATGGTAGCAGCTTCGGCAGGAACGAAACTTCCCATCTGGGCCATCAAGACGATCAAGGCAACTTGCCGTAACAAGGCTGACTTACCTGCCATGTTCGGTCCGGTGATGATCAGGATTTGTTGTGTTTCGGTATCAAGGTAAATATCATTGGGTACGTAGCTTTCTCCAATGGGCAATTGTTTTTCAATAACGGGATGGCGACCTGCTTTGATAGCGAGCCGCGTGGAGTCACTGATTTCGGGCTTGCTGTATTTATTGGTTTTGGCAGTAATGGCAAATGACAGTAGGCAATCCAACACGGCAATCACCTTCGCGTTTTGCTGTATTTGAGAAATGTAATCCGCTGTGTGCTGTATTAACTCCAGAAACAGTCGTTGCTCGATTACCGACAGTTTTTCTTCGGCTGTCAGAATTTTTTCTTCATAAACTTTCAATTCTTCGGTGATGTAGCGCTCGGCATTCACCAACGTCTGTTTGCGAATCCAATCGGAAGGCACTTTGTCTTTGTTGGCGTTGCTTACTTCAAGATAGTAGCCAAAGACTTTGTTGTAGGAAACTTTCAGTGAGTTGATACCCGTACGCTCCACTTCCCGCCTTTGCACTTGCAGCAAATAATCTTTGCCTGCGAAAGCGATCGTGCGCAGTTCATCCAATTCCGCATTGACGCCTGTTTTAATGATTCCACCCAGATGCATCAACATGGGCGCATCGTCTTTCAATTCCTTTTCGATCTTCTCCAAGAGAAACTCGCAACCATGCAATTGATCAGCCAGTTTCACTAATTCTGATTTAGTGGATTTTGAAAGTGACTCTTTGATAGGAAGAATGGCCTGAAGAGATCTCTTCAATTGGAGCAATTCACGTGGATTAATGCGCCCCACGGCTACTTTTGAAATGAGTCGTTCTAAGTCGGCAATTTGATGAAGGTGCTCAGCCAACTTTTCCGTAAGGTCAGATTCAGCGTAGAAATGTTCAACCACTTTTAATCGTTCTTCGATTGCCGCTTTTTCTTTTAACGGCAAGATCATCCACTGCCGCAGTTGGCGCGACCCCATAGGCGTGATGGTTTGATCGAGTATTTGCAAGAGAGGTACCCCCCCTTCGTTGGGCGAATGAATGAGTTCCAGATTTCGAATAGTGAATCGATCAAGCCACACGTACTTCTCTTCATCGATGCGTGAGATGCCAGCAATGTGATTCATCTCTTTATGTTCGGTGGCTTCTAAGTAATGCAAGATGGCTCCCGCTGCAATGATAGCTTCGCTCATTCCATCCACACCGAAGCCCTTCAACGTATTCGTCTTAAATTGTTGAATCAGTTTTTCGTTTGCGAAGTCATAGGCAAAGACCCACTCATCCAATGCAAACGTGGCATACCCTTCGGCAAATTGTGACTCGAACTTTTCTCGGTGTGTTTTTGAAAATATAATCTCGGCAGGCCCAAAACTTTGGATGAGCTTGTTTATGTAGATTTCTGTTCCCTGAGCGGCATAGAACTCACCGGTACTAATATCTAGAAAAGAGATTCCTAGAACGTTTTTGTTGACATGAACAGATGCGAGAAAATTATTTCTTCTTTTCTCCAGCACATTGTCGTTAAAGGAAACACCGGGCGTTACCAATTCAGTCACACCACGCTTTACAATTCCTTTTACAAAACGAGGGTCTTCCAATTGATCACAAATTGCTACGCGATGGCCTGCCCGAACTAACTTAGGTAGGTAGGTATCCAAAGCGTGATGTGGAAAACCAGCCAGTTCAATTTCAGAGGCAGACCCATTGCCGCGCTTGGTTAGGGTGATGTCCAGTACTTTACTGGCTTTGATGGCATCTTCGCCAAACGTTTCATAAAAATCGCCCACGCGGAAAAGTAGCAAAGCACCCGGATACTTAACCTTGATGGCGTTGTACTGCTTCATTAACGGGGTATCCATTGCGCCTGTTCCTGCCATGCTACTTCGCGTATTAATTTGAGTCTACTTGTTTCGTGTGGTTACACACTAAGTAGTACTAAGTAGGAGGCAAATATAGAAGTTAGAAGTTGGGGATTCGAAGCTGAAAGTTAGAATGAATGATTTTTTTCTATCTTATGTTATTCGGTTTTGATAACCTTTCAGTTTATGGGTAAGCACTCAGAGAGCTATTGAGAGTTTGACTTTAACATTCCGTTAAGAAACAATTGGCAATCCATTAACAGGGAGCAAGAAAAGAAGGGTATAGTTTTGAAAAAAATCTAAATCCAATCCTATGAAGAAAGCAATTGTACTTTTTGCTCTGTTAAGTATTTTTTTGGAATTTCTTTCTGCACAGAACGCAGAGCCGAAAATTTTAGGAAATTGCTCTTTATCTCAATTAGAAAAAAAGCCATACTCAGAATGGTATGCCAAGAACTTTTCTGCTTACGAACCTAATATACAAGTTTTGGCAGCACTCAAGAAAACCAATCCCACCAAATACAAAGTGAAAATATTTTTTGGCTCTTGGTGTGGCGATAGCAAACGCGAACTGCCCAAGATGACAAAGGTTTTGGAGAAACTAGCATTCCCTCAAAAGAATCTTACCTTGATTGGTGTTGACGATTCTACGGAGGTATACAAGCAATCGCCTCAAAGACAAGAAGCCGGAATGAATATTTTCCGCGTGCCTACTTTTATTGTTTATGAAAATGGCAAGGAGGTCGGTCGCATCGTAGAATACCCCACAGAAACAATGGAGCGAGACTTATTAAAGATTTTTGCCAGAAAGGAATACACCGCCAATTATTTCGGATATCCGCAGATCATTCAGTGGATGAAAGATGGATTACTTACGGATGAAAACATCAGTGCCCACGGCCTTGCCATGCAATTGAAAAGTCGCGTCAGTAATGAATCCGAGCTCAACGCGTGTGGATATGTGCTGATGGCGCAGGGAAATTTGAGGGAAGCAATCACAGTGCTTAGAATAAATGCAAATCTTTTTCCGCAATCGGCCAATTGCTGGGATAGCTTGGGCGAAGCGTATGCGAAAGATGGGCAGAAAGACAAAGCCATTCAAGCCTATGAATATGTGTTGGAGTTAGACCCTAAAAGTGAAAATGCGAAAGCCCAACTTTTGAAGCTGAAAAGTTAACTTAAATAATTTTGAAGGCTCGTAGTATATCCTCTGTATATTAGCATCTATGAACTTTCACTATTTTAAAACACTTCTTCTATTTAGCAGCGTTGTTGGATTGCTTTTACTCTTTGGTTGTACGCCTCAAAATGAAAATCAGGCAAAAGAAATCAAAGACACCGCTTGGGCCATTCTACCATTTGTAAAAGTTGATAGCCTGAATCCTATTCTAGCAGCTGGCGATAGGATGTTTACTTGTCCTATCTTGAAAAAGGAAATAAGCTGGGAAGAAAAGGATGTTTTTAACCCAGCCGCAGTCGTTCGCAACGATTCTGTCTTTCTGATTTATCGGGCAGAAGATAATATCGGAAAATATGCGGGCACTTCTCGATTGGGATTGGCAGTAAGCATGGACGGTTTGCGTTTCATTCGTAAGAAGGAACCCATTTTATTTCCCGCAGAAGATGAAATGAAAATATACGAATGGGAGGGGGGAATTGAGGATCCACGCATTGTGGAAAGAGATGATGGAACCTACATCATGACGTATACTGCTTATGATGGAAAAGTGGCGAGGTTATGTGTTGCGTCTTCCACCAATTTGGTGAAGTGGATAAAACATGGGCTGGTATTGCAGGGGAAATATGTTGACTCGTGGAGTAAGTCAGGAGCAATTGTAGCCAAGCGAGTGGGAGAAAAAATAGTTGCTAAAAAAATCAACGGGAAGTACTGGATGTATTTTGGAGACACCGATTTATTTCTCGCTACGTCTGACGATTTGATTCATTGGCAGCCTGTTGTTGACGAAAATCAAAAATTCAAATCGATCCTTCAACCACGTAAAAATTATTTTGATAGTCGGTTAGTTGAAAGTGGACCCTATGCTTTGTTGACTGACAAAGGGATTGTATTGATTTACAATGGCATGAACCTCGATGTAGGTGGCGATAGTACAATTGCCAAAGGAGCTTACTGTGCAGGTCAGGCTTTGTTTGACAAAAATGATCCTTCTAAACTAATCGACCGATTGGAGAAAAATTTTCTGCGTCCTGATAAGCCTTATGAAATTTCCGGACAGATCAATCAGGTTTGTTTTGTGGAAGGGCTAGTTCCTTTTCATGGGAAATGGTTTTTGTATTTTGGCACGGCTGATTCTAAGATTGCGGTGGCTGTTTCCCCTATTTTGCCACCATCCAGTTAAAAAGCATAATACCCAATAAGCCGAACACAATGCTAATGTGCACGATTAACCAAATCTGTTGGTAAGCGGGTCGATTGTTCCACATCTCTTTTTGATCAAAGGGGTCAAAGATTAAGGCAATGCCGAAGTTTGACATGGCCGTGGAAACATCTTTTTTGGCCAATAGGAAGTAAAGACCTAGAGCGACAAACGCTCCATACAAAAATCGGTTGTATGTAAAGGTAAGGTCTTTCGGCTTGTCGTTTTCTTTTGTTGTGGTCATACTTTAGGAGTTGATATTTTGCAAGACTTTTTCTTTTGCGTTTCCATCGAAGAAAGAAATACAGACATAGAACTGGCTGCAATCGCTACACAAATCATCGTATCAGAAATACCAGAACTCGAATCGAAAACAGTAAAGAGAGCTGCCAGAAAAACAAAACCAGCAGCAATGCCGATCGCTAATGCATACTTTCCGAAACGGGAAGATTTTTTAGTCTCCATGAATCTTTCTTCCAGTTAGTAGTTTTTGATCGATAACAATTACAGGCATCCATGATTTTTTTATAAACTTGCGTCACGTCAAAAATTGAACGATATGAGCAAAAACACTATAATAAAAAACGTAACGCTTGTTAACGAAGGTCAGCTGCGGGTAGCCGACCTGCTTATTAAAGACCAGTTCATTGATAAGATTGGAAACGTTCACCCCACCGAAAACAGCTTGGTTATCGATGGCTCTGGAAAGTATTTATTCCCAGGCATTATTGACGGCCAGGTTCACTTTCGAGACCCAGGCCTAACCCACAAAGGTGACTTTTACACAGAAAGCAGAGCCGCCATCGCTGGTGGTGTCACCTCGGTTATTGATATGCCCAACACTGTACCTAATGTTTTGTCAATTGAACTACTTGAACAAAAGCATCAGATAGCTGCTGAAAAATCACTTGTCAACTATTCCTCTTTTCTCGGAGTGAACGCAGATAACATTGATACCGTCATTCAGACAGACACGTCTAATCTTATTGGAGTTTCAGATGATGGTCTGTACTTTACCAAGAAGGGAAATCTGCTGGCAGATAATCCGGCAATTCTAGAGAAGCTTTTTGCCAACTGCCAATCCATTATCGCGATCCACGCAGAGAAAGAAAAATTAGTAGAAGAAAATGAAAGAATCTTTCGAGAAAAATATGGAGAAGACGTGCCAATTGAATTTCATCCTATCATTCGAAGTGCGCAAGGTTGCTTCGAAGCATCAAAAGATGCCATTGCATTGGCCACGAAACACAATGCACGGCTTCACATTTTACATCTGAGTACCGAGGCCGAAACACACTTGTTTCGTAATGATATTCCGTTAACACAAAAGCGAATAACCACCGAAGTATCTGTGCATCACCTTTGGTTTTCGGATGTCGATTACAAACGGCTGGGCAACTTAATCAAGTGGAATCCTGCCATCAAAACCGAAAAGGATAAAGAAGGACTTTTGAAAGCGCTGCTTGATGATCGAATTGATATTGTAACGACTGACCATGCGCCACATGCTTTAGAGGAAAAGCAAAAGCCCTATTTTCAATCTATGTCGGGCGCGCCCATTGTTCAGCATTCATTAAATATTATGCTTGAGTTTTATAAACAGGGAAAAATATCGCTTGAGAAAATTGCAGAGAAGATGTGCCATAACCCGGCCATTTTGTACCATATTGCTAACCGCGGGTTTATACGAGAAGGCTATTTTGCCGACCTCACATTGGTAGATTTGGATAAGCCGTGGATAGTAAGCCAGGACAACATTTTGTACAAATGCGGCTGGTCGCCATTGCTGGGCACCACCTTTCAAACCAAGGTGGTTCAGACGTTTGTCAATGGAGGATTGATTTATGACAATGGGAAATTTTACGAATCTGTGAAAGGACAACAGTTAACGTTGAAATAAGCTGCCTTTTGTGCTATCAACGCTAAATTGGAATTTACTCAATTGATTTATTTGTGTGGCAAAACTGGTCTTAGATAAAATTACACTGAGAAACAAGGTGCAGTGAAACCAAACACTTCCTCTATTGTTTAATTTGGCAGTTCACATGAAGCAAATCAGTCAAGTCATTCAGCAAATGATTTCCATCTCGGAAGAGGAGCTTAAGAATTTTCTCAAGAACTGCTTTATAAAAAATTTTCAGCGACATCAATCCCTTAGCCATCCTAATGTAATTCCTAACGACATCTTTTTTATCAACAAAGGAATCCTTCGCGTGATTGTTCACGATAAAGAGGCAAGCGAGCATACCATTCATTTTGCGTTAGAGAATCAATTCATTGCCGATTATTCGAGCTTCATTCAACAACTACCTTCGCTTTATACACTGCAAGCATTGGAAGAAACGGAAGTAATTGTGATACCTCGCTCGGCTGTAGACTGGGGTTACAAAAACTTGAAGGAAGGCGATAAGCTGGGGCGGCTCATTGCCGAGTTTTATTTTATTTACCAAGATAACCGAATCAAAAACCTGTATGCGCGCAGTGCTAAAGAGCGTTACGATACCATCACCGAAGTTTTCCCCAACATCCATAATCGCGTGCCACAGCACATGATTGCCTCGTACCTCGGCATTACGCCTGTGCACCTTAGTCGCCTAAAAAAGTCAGATTATTCTAAAGTCTAAACATTTGTTATCGTTTGGGGTGCGGTCAACCTGCCACCTTTGACTTATCAAAAACGAAACAAAATGAAAAAGATAATTTTAGCAATGACGCTGCTCTGGTTTGGGCTGGAGGGCTACGCGCAAACGGGCACGGTGGTAATCAACGTGCAGCAAATCCAAGCCGACAAAGGTGGAGAAATCTCTGCCGGTATTTTTAAAAAGGAAAATTTTCCGAAAATGGGCAAAGAAATGATCGGCACGGAAAGGCCAGTCACCGGAAGCTCAATGCAAATTGTTTTTGAAAAAGTACCTGCTGGCGAATACGGGCTGGTGGCATTTCAAGACATCGACAAAAACAAAGACCTGAAGACAAATTTTGTGGGCTTCCCAAAGGAGCCAATTGGCTTTTCCAACGATGCAAAAATTAAACTTGGCCCGCCTGATTTTGAGGATGCGAAGGTAAAAGTCGAAGCCGGAAAAACACTTACGTTAACTATTACGCTAAAATAGTTTGATAATGGCTGGAATTCATTTCAATAAAACAAATACGTGCGCACTTTTTTTGTTTTTACTGGCAACCTCAATTGTCTCGCAGGAGCAATTTGCTAAAAAAGGACTTCGTTTGGGTGCAATAGTAGGCACCAGTATAAACAACCTTAGTTCAACATTTGGCTGAACCACGGTTCAACTCAACTTTAATGCATTTGCTCTTGGGGCAGGCGCCAATTACCTTTCTAATCGGTTGGTACTCGGTGGAGAATTTTATCAACTGAATGGCAACTAATCACGTGCTATCGAGTCGATACAGTTTATTGGCGCAGTTACCACAGTTTCTTTTGGTTATTGTTTATTGTAGAGAAAAAACACGCATTTGGAAACTACTTTAGGGTTCGCATTCTCCAATAATCAAATTATCAGTCAAGACAAGCAAAACACGCGCTTTCAAAATGTGATCAATAATCAACTGTTGTTAAATCCCAGTCTTTCCATATATCAGAAAGGCGCCAATAACTTATGCTTTGGATTGAGGCTTATTTACTCGGTCGGTACTGGCGGAGAATCGGCTTGGAAGTATCAGTCAGGCGAGCTTGAATCAGGCTTTAAAAGTAATGTAAATGCTTTCTCAATTCAGCTTTCTATCGGAGGAATTGTTGAATTTGCGAAAAAATGAAAAAGCAATTAGTATGAAGCAATTTATTGAAACGATTTATCACAGGAATGAAATCCTGTTCTATTTTGGACTTATCAATGTAGTGGTTGCGGTCTGTTTCTTCGTGTTGACGCAAACAACCAGCACTCAAGTAATGGGTATTAGCGCGTGGTACAAACCCACAAAGTTCGCGCTTTCCACCTTTCTTTATTCTTGGGCAATGGCTTGGTTTATTTCTTATCTGCCTTCCTTTAACACAACCATCTTTAGTTGGTCAGTGGTAGTTCTCTTAGGATTTGAAGTTGCCTACATCGCATTTCAAGCCGGGCGGGGCCAGCTTTCTCATTACAATGTAAGCACCCCAATGTATTCAGCACTTTTTTCTATGATGGCATTGGCTGCTACGTTAGTTACTCTTTACACAGCTTATGTCGCAGTCTTGTTCTTTGCAAATAAATTCACCTCACTTCCAAATTACTACTTGTGGTCAATCCGATTAGGTCTCATCATCTTCGTACTATTTTCATTTGAAGGTTTTGTGATGGGTTCGCGCCTATCGCATACCGTTGGCATCGAAGATGGAAGCAAAGGAATTCCATTCCTAAATTGGAGTCTTAGCCATGGTGACTTACGCATCGCACATTTCATTGGTATGCATGCCTTACAAGTGCTGCCATTGCTTTCGTTTTATATATTAAGAAATACAAAGGCTACCATTTTTGTAAGCATCCTTTACGGGTTGCTTGCCTTATCCGTGCTGATACAGGCATTAAACGGTACATCCATCTTTAAAACATTCAACCATCCATAACATGCAACTTTCTGCCAGCGAAAGAACTCGATTAAAAGATAATTACGGCCCTTGGGCAATCGTGAGCGGAGCTTCCTCCGGCATCGGTCTCGAAATAGTTGAGTGATTGGCCGAATCGGGGCTTAACCTCATAATCCATGCTCGTAGTGAGAACATACTTCAGGTAATCTCCAAACGATTAACGTCTACTCACGACATTGAGGTAAAAGTGGTGGCGTCTGATATTTCAGAACCAGCAGGTATCCAGAAATTGATTGAGGCCACACAAGCATTGCCTATCGGTTTGTTGGTAGCTTCGGCAGGCTATGGCACATCGGGTGAATTTATTCACACTTCCGTGCATGCAGAGATCAATATGCTGCGACTGAATTGCGAAGCATTACTAACACTCACCCATCACTTCGCACAGAGATTTGTTGCGCAAAAAAGAGGTGGTATCATTCTGATGAGTTCCATGGTCGCTTTTCAAGGAGTTCCGTACTCCGCAAACTATGCCGCTACCAAAGCGTATGTACAATCGCTGGCCGAAGCACTCGCTGAAGAATTGAAGCCATACGGAGTAGATGTGTTGGCAGCAGCACCCGGGCCGGTGGCTAGTGGTTTTGGTCAACGCGCGAACATTAAAATGAATATGTCACTCACACCACAACAAGTGGGCATACCTATTCTCAAATCCTTGGGTCGAAAGACAACGGTATTGCCCGGCTTCCTTACTAAATTTTTAGTGTACTCCCTTCGCACCGTACCGCGCTGGGGCAAAGTAAAGATTATGAAAATGGTGATGGGTGGGATGACGGAGCATCAGCGGGCGTAGACCAACTAGGTTGTGAGGCTAACTCTTTCCGCTAGTGCTTTCTCGTTCATCTCACTGAGAAACAAACCAAAACAATATGAAAAAACTATTTCTTTCTCTCGGGTCGGTGGTAGCCATCACCCTGATGGTCAGCTTCACCACAACCAGCGGCAATGAAGCCAAAGTAAATCTGCGCATTTCACCCCAAAAGCAGTCTCCTCACCCCTCAGTTGGCTAATTTTTTGCAACCCAAACACTAGTTTTTAAGTTTGTGGTGTATGGAACAAACCCAGGCTGTTAAATCTTCAGAAATCAAGTCGTTAGAAGGTTCGTGGGCACAACGATTTGGGGATTGGCTCAACGCACCCTTTCCATTCTATTTGAATGACGATCGTAAGAATTTCTTGTTAGTTACGGTTCTCAGTGCTTTCGTTACCCTTTTTCTGTTTCTCTTCAAAACGGAATCTGAATTTGAGTTTGCCAATGGGCTAGAATGGCTTCACGGGCTTATTACATTCGGAGCACTGCTTTTTAATCTTTTGGTGCTTCCGCGAATTTTTCCTGCGTTGATGGATCCCACCGCATGGACCATTAAAAAATATATTGTTTTCAACGTTTGGCATTTGGTTTTGATTTGGGCAATTGCTACCGTTTTTGAAAAAATGTTTTTCTGCCCTTTGGACATGGGGTGGCTCACGGTTGCCAGACATACGATGGCTCAGGTTGCGATCAAAGGAATCATACCGATTGCACTTTGCACCTTGTTTTTGAAAGCGCAGCTCTTGCAGCAGAGCCTGCGCGAGGCGATTAGAACTAACCAAGAGTTGCAAAAAATTCAAGTGCTGAAGCGAGAGGCCAAGGAAGCAATTAAAACCGCAAGTCAGATTACCCTCTATTCAGATACAAGCGAGAGCCTAACATTTAACCTACCGGATTTATTATTTATAGAGGCTGATGATAATTATTCTACGGTGATGTGGAAGGAAAACGGAACCCTTCAGAAAAAATTGCTGCGTGTAAATCTCAAGAACCTTGAATCACAGCTTGATAATTCATTCACACTTCGTTGTCACCGATCGTATATTGTAAATGTTAACGCTATCAGCGCCATCAGTGGAAACACCAATGGCTACAAGCTAAAAATTAATGGTTCTGATTTTTCTATTCCTGTTTCTCGCCCAAAGGGAAAGGAGATTATGGAGAAAATTAGTCAGTTACGGAACATGATGGAGTTGAGTTAACTCAGTTAGTCAGGACCAACTGGCCTTTATCCCTTCTCTAATCAGCATTTCAAGCATGTTTCTCATGGATTAGATCAGCGCGGCAACCCCACAGATATCTTTTCGTTCATTAACTGCAACCAAGGAATGAAAACTCAAAATCTCAATTCATGAATGATAAGATACTTTTTAGATACCGTTTGTACTTAACCGGGCTGGTAACGATTGCGATCTGGTCACTTCTGATTTGGAATTATTATCATGGAGGCGTACCCAGTCATCACTTACTAGCTCAAGAAGACTTGCCGTCATTTTCTAATTGGTGGGGCGGACTTTCGCTTCCCCTGCTCACTTGGTTTCTATCTTATCGCATTCAAAGGAAAATTGATAATGGAAAGTATAGAGATTCAAAACAAGCAAACATACCCTCTCCGGTAGTTTATGGTTTTGTTGGTGCACTGTTATTTGGAATAGTGCTTTCAATTTTTTTTACGCTCGGGAATAAGGAGTTTCCATTCTATATGATGATGGGGCTACTTGCACTTGCCCTTTTCTTCCCTATTTATAGATCAGAATGTTTTCTTGGGTTCGTCATTAGTATGACCTTTACGTTTGGTGGGGTGCTTCCGATTATCATTGGGTCTATTCTAACTTTATTAGGTGTAGTATTACATCTGCTTATTCGACCTGCAATAATATTAGTGTCCACAAAGATTGTACACCTCGTTACTGCTAAGAACTAAAATTCCAATCAGCTAAAATGTAACTTTTAATTAAGTTGGGCGTCTTACACCATCGGCTTATTATAAAATTTATTGACAACTTAATTATGAACAACAACATACCGTTGGACAAAGCCCACGTCAACATTCGGATCAAATTGGCTGCCCTGTGGGCCGCGGTGATGTTTTTCTATATCTATGGCGATTACTTCGCGCTGTACATACCTGGCCGGGCTGGCGAACTTGTAGCAGGCGACACCTTGCTAGATAGTCCAATCAAAGTTTTTGCTGCTTCTGTTTTGATGTCATTTCCACCGCTTGTTATTATTCTAACAATCCTCTCCGCGTCCGCTTTCACACGGTGGTTAAATATAGTTTTCGGTATCATCTTCACAGCTATTATGGTATTAATTGCGGCTACGTCAATCCCTATCACTCCAGAGATAGCCGCCTATGTATTCTATGCGGCTGTTGAGAGCTGCATTACAATTGCAATTGTGTGGTATGCCTGGAAATGGCCAAGAGTAAAAAAAACGTCTGGGACTTCGGATGGTCTTGACGCTTGACTTGCAGAAAACCAATTGGTAGTCTCGTCAAAAGGACTCCCTTCTGTTCACCACAACGCTACTCTACTCGCCCCTCCATTCGTTCATTTGCTTCAAACTCTTTCCTGTTTGCCCCAAATGCCAATTGCCAGTGACTAAAACGGACAACTTCTACGTCTTTCATAAAAAAACTAAACAACAATTTTATGAAAACAGCATTAACCCTCTCTTTCCTTTTTGCTTTCGCTCTCGTTTCGGCCCAAACTAAAACCGAAATACCTCGCACAGATTTTACCATTGATCTTTCGGAGTCCAGTCTGATGATTAAACCAGGCGAATCCAAGCAAGTGACGGTTTCTATTGCACGGTCAAAATATTATGCAAAAGAAAAGGCAATACTTGGCTTACAGAGTTCTCTGCCCCAAGGCGTAACGGTTTCGTATGAGCCAAAAGAAGGAAATTTTGAATCGAGCATTGCTACGGTAACAGTTGCCCAAGATGCTGCTAATGGCGTACATCAATTGGTCTTGAGCGCTATGCTCAGCACAAAGAAGAAAGGAACCATTTTAAAGGTTACAATAGGTACCGACCAGATAGCTGCTAAATAGAAAAGCCTAATTATTAAGAGGCCTTCCCATCAAAACGGGGAGGCTTTTATTTTTATAATTGTTTTCATCCGCTGTAATATTGTGGCCATTGGACCTACTTATAGTTGAATTAAACATTTGGTTTCGGGAAGATGTTAGCTAAGGCGCGAAAAAGAAAGTATGGCATCTGAACGCGAGTTTACCAACCTCATTGAAGAAAACCGGGGCATCATCTTTAAGGTGATACGTCTTTATGTGAACCATGAGGAAGATGAGCGCGACTTGTTTCAGGAAATACTTTTTCAAGCCTGGCGATCGTATCCCAATTTCAAAGGGCAATCAAAGTTTTCTACGTGGCTCTATCGGGTGGGGCTGAACACGGTATTGACGTTTAAGCGCAGGCCGCAGTTGGTGGTGCCGCACGAAGACTTGGCGTTGTTGAAGACGAGTTCGGGGGACAAAATTCCAAGCGAAGAAACCGAGGCGTTATACATCGCTATCCGGGAACTAAATGAAATTGACCGGATGATTGTCACGTTGCATTTGGATGGGTACGAGAATGAGGAGATTGCCGAGATATCAGGGCTCACGAAAAATAATACAGCCGTGAAGCTGCATCGCATTAAAGAAACCTTAACCAAAAAATTGAAAGACTTATAGTATGGAATTAGGGGAGCTTTGGAAAAAATTAGACTCAGATAAACTCAGCAAACCTGTGTTGGGAGCCGTGCATATTCAAAAGAAATCTAAGCACCCGGTACAAAAGTTGAAAAACGCCTATTTATGGACAACAGGTTTTTCGCTCGCATTCTTGATAGGATTTGTGGTTCTTTTCTTTTTGTTTGATGAGACAATCGTCAAGGCCGGATTGGTATTCATGATCGTGAGTTACATTTTCTTTTTCGCAGCAAATTTTTCGATGTATCGAAAAGTCAACGTGGTATTGCCGATCGATCAAAGTTTAAAGCAGGCACTAGAACACACCTATCGATTTATTACAGATAACATTCGTTTTCAAGAAAGGGTGGCTCTCTTCATATATCCATTGGCTGCAGCTTCTGGTTTTTTAATGGGCGGATCGGCCGGCAGCGGAAATGTTGAGAAAATGTTGGAGGTCAAGGAGGTGATCCTAATAATGATCATAACCAGCATTGTTCTTACCCCAATCGGTTTTTATCTAACCAGATGGATGTATAAAGTATCCTACGGGAAGTGCCTTATTGAATTGAAAGCGCTAATTGATGAGATGGAGAGACCTGAATAAACTATTTCTCGACCGTCCAAAACGAATATAGAATATCTCAAAGCCAGACCATTGTTTTCGAGCAGAAATTGAAACAACTTTAGCGCAAACCTCATCAATATGCGCTACTTATTCGTTGTGCTTTTACTGATTTCTTTTTCGGCCTATGCCCAGAAAAAAAATACATCCGTGCCAGTTGTTAAAAAGCCACTTAGCCACTCGGTATATGACAACTGGAAAGAAATACCATTTAAATCACTAACACCAGATGGTACAGTGGCCGTTATGGCTATCAACCCACAAGATGGAGATGGCAAAGCGATATTCTATCATCTCAAAACAAATGTACAAGATTCGGTGAAGCGAGCAGCCGAAATCGGGCTGACGTTTGATAGCAAGCAAGTCGTTTTCAAAATCAAGCCGCAGCAGAAAGTAGTGAGAGAATTGCGCAGGCAGAAAAAGAAAAAAGAAGATTTACCAAAAGATTCATTAGGCATTTATTCAATAACCACAAGAAAAACTGAAAAAGTAGCCGAGGTGAAATCATTTAAAATACCGGAAAAAGCAGGAGGATGGGTGGCCTATCAGTTAGAAGCCAAAAAAGAAGTGAAGCCTAAGGCGGATGATAAATCCAAGACCGAGGTAAAGCCTGAAGAAAAGAAAGAAGAGAAAAAGTCTACTAAAAAGAAAAAAGGTAACTCCGATGACAACGGCTATACCCTCGTATTGCGCTCATTGGCAGATGGCAAAGAGAAAACTTTCGGTTATGTGAAAGACTATTCTTTTGCAAAACTTGGTCAAGGCTTGTTGTTTTCCTCTACGGGAAACGATTCGACCATGAAAGCGGGTGTGTATTGGTATGACTTGACCAATGGCAATCTTGCCACATTGCATCAAGGCAAATCTAAATTCAAATACAAAGGTCTTTCCATCAGCGAAGACGGAAAACAAGCGGCCTTCTTAGTGGACACCGATACAACAAAAGCACTGGTGCGTCACTTTCAATTGCATGCGTGGAAGCAAGGTGAGCCTTCTGCCAAGCTGATCGATGCTGAAAATTCGTTGGCATTACCTACCAATTGGTTGGTGAGTGAAAACTATACACCACTGTTCAGCAAAGACGGGGGCAAGTTGTTTTTTGGGTCAGCACCAACTCCTGCCGTTTCCGACACCACACTGCTCCCAGAAGAAATGGCTGTGGTAGAAGTGTGGGGCGGCAATGACGATTATATCTATCCGCAGCAAAACAAACAGCTCGACACTGAAAAGAAGCGCAGTTATTTAGTAGCCTATGATTTGGCAACAAACACCATTAGGCAGATTGGCAACAAAGAGGTGCCCACGACTACCATCGGCAACGAAGGCAATTCAAAAATTCTGCTGGGGGAAAGTGACGTAAAGCACCGAAAGATGATTACCTGGGACACCCAGAATTTTTCAGATGTGTATGTGTTTGACCTAGCCACCAACACCCGAAAATTGGTGCAAGAAAAAGTAAAAGGAAACGCCAATCTCTCTCCATTGGCAGAGTACGTGTATTGGTATAGTCTGCCTGATACAACTTGGTTTGCCTATCACATCGCGACAGAAAAAACCAGCCGGATTTCAAAAGGCATACGCGCAGGCGATGAAGAAGATGACCACCCTGATTTTCCAAGCTCATATGGTTTGGCTGGTTGGACAAAAGACGATGCACGCCTATTGATTTACGACCGCTACGATATTTGGTCGCTCAATCCAAAAGGAAACGAAGCGCCTACCAATATTACCAAGATTGGCCGCACGGAAAAGATTCGATTCCGTTATGTTCGTCTTGATAATGAAGAACGATTTATCGACCCCGACAAAGAACTTTTGTTAAGTGCATTTAATGAAACGACCAAGGCTGCGGGCTACTACAAATTCAATTTAAAAACCAATCAACTGACCAAGTTGATGACGAGCGACCATCGCTATTCATTTACTTCAAAAGCAAAAAATGCTAATCAGCTTTTGTTCACTCGGGAAAGCTTCCGCGAATATCCCGATGTGTGGACCACCGATTTCTCATTCGCAACGCCAAAGAAAATCAGTGATGCCAATCCACAAATGAGAAATTATTTCTGGGGTTCGGTAGAAAAAATTTCGTGGACATCACTTGATAATATTCCGTTAGAAGGCTTGCTATACAAGCCCGAGGGATTCGATCCGAAAAAGAAATATCCTATGATGGTGTACTTCTACGAGAAGTATGCCGAGGATATTCATCAACATTACGCACCTGCGCCTATTCGGTCGTTTATTAACTTCTCTTTATATGCCAGCAATGGTTATTTGGTTTTCGTACCAGACATCGTTTACAAAATCGGCTACCCGGGCGAGAGTGCGCACAACTGCGTGTTGCCGGGTGTTACATCTTTGATCAGCAAAGGATTTGTAGATGAGAAACATATTGGAGTACAAGGCCATAGTTGGGGAGGCTATCAAGCAGCTTATTTAATTACGCGCACTAATTTGTTTGCTGCTGCCGAAGCAGGAGCGCCCGTAGTGAACATGATCAGTGCATACGGTGGTGTGCGCTGGGAGAGTGGCTTGAGCCGCATGTTCCAATACGAAAAATCACAAACGCGGTTGGGCGCATCGTTGTGGCAGAAGCCACTGCTCTATTTGGAAAATTCGCCCATTTTCTTTGCCGACAAAGTGCAAACGCCATTACTAATGATGCACAACGATGCGGATGGTGCGGTGCCATGGTATCAAGGGATCGAGTACTATATGGCCATGCGCAGAATGAACAAACCTGTGTGGATGCTGAACTACAATGGTCAGGGCCATGGCCTTACACAACGGCAAGATCGCACCGACTTCGCCATTCGCATGATGCAGTTTTTTGACCATTACCTAAAGAATGCACCTATGCCAGTTTGGATGAAGGAAGGGATTCCCGCAGTTAATAAAGGTGCGATAAAGGGGTATTAGTAGTATCTTTAAAAATATGAAAAGACTCAAGCTCGAAGAGCTAGGCCGCATTTCTGTAGATCAATTTAAAGAAACCAACAAAATTCCAGTTTGCATTCTCTTGGACAACGTTCGAAGCCTACACAACGTTGGCTCGGCTTTTCGCACAGCAGATGCCTTTCGAATTGAAAAGCTAGTGCTGACAGGAATTACAGGCACTCCACCGCACCGTGAAATTCATAAAACGGCTTTGGGCGCCACTGAGTCTGTCTCTTGGGAGTATTCAGAAAGTACCCTTACAGCAATTCAACAGCTTAAAGCTACAGGCTACCTTATTGTATTGATTGAGCAAACCACTGAAAGCAGGCCGCTTCAATCTTTTTCCATTGAGCGAGATAAAAAGTATTGCTTATTATTTGGAAACGAAGTCAATGGGGTAAGTGATGAAGCCATCGAACTGGGCGATGTAGCATTGGAGATTCCACAAAGTGGGACAAAGCATTCACTGAATATTTCGGTGTGTGTGGGTATTGTGGCTTGGGAGTTTTTTAAAAAGACACGTTGATGAATTTCGCCACCCTTGCTGAAATCAAGAAAGAACTGCAACAAGCAGATGCTGATTTGTTACAAACGCTCTGCCTTCGGTTAGCGAAGTATAAGAAGGAGAACAAAGAGTTGTTGGGTTACTTGCTCTTTGAATCGCAAAATGAGCCCAGCTACATTCGGCAAATAAAAGAAGATATCGACCAACAATTTGAGGAACTGAAAGATCGCAATTTGTACATCGTAAAAAAGATGTTGCGCAAGATACTTCGATTTACGAATAGGCATATAAAATATTCGGTTAATGACGAGACCGACTTAGAATTGCGAATTTATTTTTGTGAGAAAGTGAAAGCAGCCAATATCCCTTTGGCTACTAGTACCACACTTTCCAATCTTTATCAAGGCCAACTAAAAAAAATTAATGCGATCGTCACCAAGTTGCCGGAAGATCTGCAAAGCGACTATGCAAAAGCCATTGCTTCGATTTCTTAATTTCAAATCATTTGTATGAAATCCTTTGAAAGGAAGATTTGCATTTCCATTTTCAAATCTTCAAATTGATACATTTTCAAATTCAAGATGACCTACGACTACATTATCATCGGTGCCGGCTCTGCCGGATGTGTATTGGCCAATCGCCTTTCGGAAGATCCATCCAAAACCGTTTTGCTCATTGAAGCCGGAGGCAAAGACACCAAACCGGAAATCCATATTCCACAGGCCTACCTAAAACTTCATCATAGCAATGTAGATTGGAACTGTTACTGGACTGAGCCGCAGAAGCATTTAGATAACCGGAAAATCTATCACCCAAGAGGTAAAGTACTGGGGGGGTCTAGCTCCACCAATGCGATGGCCTACATTCGTGGGCAGCGAGAAGATTATGATCACTGGAAAAGCTTAGGCAATGAAGGGTGGGGATTTCAAGACGTGTTGCCGTATTTTAGAAAGTCTGAACACAACGAGCAATTTGAAAATGAATTCCATGCTAAGAATGGATTGCTCAACGTGACACAAGCTTATTGGTACCACACTCAAATGGGTCAAGCCTTTATCAACGCGTGCGTAGAAAGAGGAATACGCCAAAACAACGATGTGAATGGAGAATTTCAGGAAGGAGCCGGATGGTTTCAATACACGATGAAAGACAGCAAACGCTTTAGCTCAGCAAAGGCATTTCTAGTGCCTGCATTGAAACGCAAAAACCTTACGGTGATGACAGGTGCGCTTTGCAAAAGGATTGTAGTGGAGGGCGATCGGGCGGTTGGTGTTGAGTTTATGACAAGCAGAAGTAATACGCTGGTGGCGCGCGCTCGCAAAGAAATAATTATAAGTGCAGGTGCTTTTGAATCCCCCAAGTTGTTGATGCTTTCGGGCATCGGTGAAAAGGATGAATTAAAACGGCATGGTATCGAATTGAAAAAGGAATTACCTGGTGTTGGAAAAAATCTCCACGATCACATTTTCTACCCGGTAAGTAGTTTGACGAATATCAAATCAAATAATTATTACTTGCCCTTGTACCGTCAAGCGGCTGCGTTAATAGAATTTCTTTTCACAAAAAGCGGCCCCATGTCGATTGGCCCTTTGGAAGCAGTGGCATTTGTCAAGTCTACACCTGAAAAAATCAGTCCTGATATTCAGTTCCAGTTTACGCCTACCAATGCAGGTACGGATAAAATTGCAAACATGTATCACATGAGTTCATTTCCTTCAGCTGATGGTTATTCCATTTTTCCGGCACAAGTTAGACCGGAAAGTCGTGGGTATGTAGGGTTGCAGTCGGCTGATTTTTCGGCAGCCCCAATCATCGATCCCAATTATCTAAGCGAAGAAGAAGACAAAAAGATACAAGTGGCCGGAGGAAGGAAAGCGTTGGAAGTGTTAGAGGCAGATGCATTTGCGTCCATCCGAATCAAAACCCATTTACCCAGACAACGTGATTCGGACGAGGCATGGTTGGCGCACATTCGCGAATCGGCTGAGTGCATCTATCATCCGGTGGGTACGTGCAAAATGGGTGTTGATGAAATGGCAGTAGTTGATCCTCAACTTAGAGTAAAAGGAGTTTACAATCTCAGAGTTATTGATGCCTCGATCATGCCGACAATTAGCAGTGGGAATACCAATGCACCGACAATTATGATTGCAGAGAAGGGGGCGGATATGATAATGATAAGCTAATCAACAATATTCGCCTATGCTCCTTGCAATAGATATTGGGAACAGTGACATCACATTAGGTTTATGGGTGAACGAAAACTGGCAACATAATTGGCGCATTCCTTCCAAGCCAGATCAACCTGAAATATATTATGGTATCAAAATCAGAGAATTTTTTTTGGAATCCAGCCTTGGACTTGATGTGGTTCGCACGGTCGTGATCAGCAGCGTGGTGCCCTCACTGAATGAAAAAATAAAAGGAGTCATTCGCACACTTTTTCAACAGGAGCCCATTGTGGTTGGACCGAAAATTTATGATGCCCTTCCTATTACCGTATTGAATCCGTATGAAATTGGCTCGGACTTAGTGGCCAATGCCCTGGGAGCTTTTGTGAAATTTAAGCAAACTTGTATTGTAGTCGATTTTGGAACCGCGCTTACATTCACAACGGTGTCGGGCGAAGGAAAAATTCTGGGCGTTTCGATTGTACCCGGATTACGAACGGCACTCAAAGCGCTCACTCAAAATGCAGCAAAACTTTTCGATGTTCCATTGGAAATACCAAAATCCGCGTTGGGGATTAATACGGTAACCGCCATTCAATCTGGGATCGTAATCGGGTACGAAGGGTTGGTGAGAAAAATCGTAGAAGCTATTAGAAAGGAGCTAGGAATTGAATGTCCGGCTATTGCTACAGGTGGACTTTCATTTGTCATAACACCGTTAAGTTCCTTTTTCTACGCCATAGACCCGTCTTTAACATTGGATGGGCTTCGCTACATTGCCAAGGCTGTGAAACCGGATTCTTAGCATACTGAAACACAAACGATGAATATTTTTTTTCTTTTAGCAATTGCTTTAGCACCTGGTGCAGCGATCGGTCTTTACATCTATTGGAAGGACAAACATGAGCGCGAGCCACTCGGACTTTTGGTAAAAAGTTTTTTCTTTGGGGTGATCAGCACACTCATCACGTTGCTGATTAGTTGGCCGATTAGCCGACTTATACCGCTAGATCCTACCAGCCTAACTCAGCAAGCTGTTCATGCATTTCTTTTAGTTGCACTAATCGAAGAGTTCAGCAAATTCATTTTTGTTAGGTGGGTATTGTATCCAAATAAGAATTTTAACGAACCTTTCGATGGTATTGTCTACTCTGTAACCGTCAGCTTAGGCTTTGCCGGACTTGAAAATATTTTATACGTGATGGATGGTGGCGTGGAGACGGCAGTCCTTCGAATGTTTACGGCTGTGCCAGCACACGCTTCCTTTGCCGTGTTGATGGGATACTTTTTAGGCAAGGCAAAGTTTGAACATAAAAAGGCTCATTATGCAATTTATGCGTTGGGTGTTGCCACACTTTTTCATGGTGCCTATGATTATTTTTGGTTTATTTCCTATGTGCCAGGCATCTGGATCGGAGCAGTGATATCCTTAATCATTGGTATCGTTTTGTCTCGAAGGGCAATACACATTCACCAACAAGCTTCTCCCTTCATTCGAAGGGATTCTGAAGAAGATCGTGGCTGACGATGGTTTATTGTGTAAAGTCGATCCATGTATCACTTAGTCTACACAATTGTCGCAGTTAACCCGTTTTCAGAAGCAGACTTGGTTCATTTATTGGAGTGAAGTGGCAATACAAACAAGCGTCAGGTACAACCGGCATCCCTCTCCATTTACAGGGTAAATTTATTCAAGCGTTGGAATGTGAGAAATCATCTGTCAATAAACTCTACACTAAAATTGCTGGTGACTTCATCATAAAAAGGGTAAGATTGTGATTGAAGGCAAGCCGGAAGAAAGAATGTTCAAGAGATGGTCAATGGGGTTCAAGAAATTAGGAAGTGATCAATTTGAGTCACGATCGGGCCTTACGGATGGTGATGAGGTCTGCAGCAAAAAAACTGATAGCGACCATACTCATTTAGTGCTCGTCTTTTTGAAATTATTCTACAAGAAAAATAGGGTTGATTACCCGGAATCGGTTTAGTAAGAAGATAGAACAACTGGTTTGTGGACTAGCGTACTTTTTTCCACTGAATGAATTCAATCACAGCCTGACCGAAAAGACTGATTCCAGAATTAAATATGATAAGAGCAATAGTGCCATAAAAAAACCAAGGCTCACCACTGTATCGTTTAAATCCCGCATCAATGGCCATTGACAAACCAAGTCCCACCAGCATCAGCCCGCTGCTTGAGAACAACAACCATTTTGCTTTTGGCTGAAACTTAAAACCCATCGTCTTCTTTCTTTTCCTCTTTTTTCTTTTCCTTCTTTTTAGCTGAAGAGGTGCCACTTGTTAAATCATAAGGCGCCTCAAGGCCGTAGTATTGCAGCCTAAAACGATTGACAAACGAGAGCGTTTCTTCGTCTGTTCCAGGAATGGAAACCAATTCACCCACCTTTGCTTTGCTGGCGTTTGATTTTTTTGTGATCAACTCATTAAATGCCTGATTGGCGGAGTGAACCATTAAACGGTTGTCTTCAAAACCAAAGTAATACCACGATTCGGGAGAGGCCTTGAAAAAAACATGAAAAACGGGTGCGCCATCTTCATTTTTTCGAATTTCCATGAAGCCTTCAAAAGCGCCATTGATATCCAGTCGATTGCTGTTGCTAATACCGATTGTTCCCTCACTATAAAATGCCTTTCGATCTTGAGACCATTTCAAATTCACATTGGAAAAAACAATGGGTTGAATTAAGCCTTGCACGGTACCCAGCGAGACATAACCTTGCTGCGATTTCTGTTCGTAATCTTTTGTTACTCGTTCGCCAATCAGATTGCTAATTTTATACAGCAGTTCGGTTTGATCTCCCAACCCCTCGGGAGCGCCCTCACTTTTTATGACTTCTAACAGATTATTAGCCATTAGCTGATACGCCATCTCAGGAATCGCCATATCGGTCATGATGAATGAATTTATCTTGATTTCATTGGTAGTCAAACTCCCCGACCCTATGGCGGAAGCTGTAAGCTTGAAGCCATTCGTATTTTTGAAGAAGTTGATGGGGCCTTCAAAAGTAACTTCTTGCTTCTCTTCGTTATAGGTAAATACTTTTCCTGAAAGTTTCTCGCCAGCCGCTTTTTGGCGGTCTTCTATTTTAAATTGACTACTTTCCTTATCAAAGAAGAGTGAACCACTTGGCAAGAAGAAATCTTCATCGCTTTCATCTTTTTTATCAGAGATAAAAGTAATGTAAAGGCTATTATCTTGTGCGAAATGTAAGCCCGCTGTAGCCTTTCGCCCTTCTTCGGTTACTGTTTTGTCGAAATCCAAGTAAAATTCTTTCTCGTCACCGCTCTGGTCATAGGCGAGCCAAGTGTTGTAGTTCTTTAACTTTTTTAGATCGAGCTTGACAAATCCCTTCAATTGCAATGCAGGTCTTGTGGCATACATCACCATATCGCCTTTGTAAAATATTCGGGGTGCCACCAGAATCTTGTCCAAGTCAGCCACGGCTCCTTTTCCAACGGTTTGTTGAGTTGCGTTGATAGTATTTTTTTTTCGCGATTTTCCTTCAGGCGAAATAGCTTCCAAATGAAAATCAGTCATCTTAATGTTAAATGTGTCGTTTATTGCATTGACATATTGATAAGTTGCATAACCACTGAATTCTTTGCGCGAAATAATATCAACCACACCAGCCGTAAGTTTGTGGTAACCATTTAAAGTATCGAGGACAATCGTAGTATTTTTGAGTTGACCAATTTTCGCGTTTTCGAGAATTAAAACTTCATTGTTTTCGGGAGTAATCTTTGCATCAGCCACGATTATAAATGGAATTCCGCTAACCTTCAATTGCTGCGTGGCAATGTCATACTCTGCTTTCTCAGCATTGAAGTGAAGTGAGTCTAGTTCTTTTCGAGTGGTATAGAAATATGAATTCTCGATCGGCACGTCAGAGGCTTTATTCATCACAATCTTTTGTGTCTGTAAATCCCACTTTGCTTGTGGAATAGATGTTTTGAATTGAGCATAAGGGAACTCAATAGCCGCTACACCTTCAATCTCCGGGCTAATGGTAGCCACACTTTTCTCTAGATCAAATTTCAATCGCACATCGCTTCCTGCCAAGGCGGGTTTGTCGGGATTGCCCGTTTTTACTTCGAAGCGAGCATGTCGCGCGCCAAAATCCATGGCTGCAAACGTCAGCTCTTTAGATGATACCTCTGACCCTCGCGTACTTAGTTTTCCACTTCCGGTAAGCCCAGTTTTAGCAACCGTCACTATTCCTGTAAGCGTAGCCGTGTTTTTATAAAATGAAAATGGCTCTCTTGAATTTTTTAACCGGAAACGATCTTGCTTGGGAAACCATTTCATTTGATAATCACCAAATGTTGCCTGCGGGAAAGTGACATTGCCAATTTGTTTTTCTTTCAACTCGCCCGATTTCCCTCGAGATAATACAGAGTCCGGGTAGAAAACAAAATCATCAGATAGCAGCGTTGCCGTTAGATATTCAATTCGGCCGTTGGCACGAAGGCCTGAGTTGTCCAAGTTTAGCTCGCCAAAAAGCTTCCCCTCGCCTTGGTATACGTTGTATCCTTTGCTAGGCACCAAGTGATTAAATCCTAATGACTTGTCAGGCATCGTATGTAATTTTTCTTCGAATGGTGGGAACATCCCGCTAGAAAGGAATTTTCCCTCAAAACTAATAGCTCCCGGATCTGCATCGTTTAGGCTATCTAGTTTAAAAGGTGGAACAACGAAGAAAACCGATTTATCATAAACACCATCAAGCACTTCCTGGCGATCAAAATAAATGACTCCCCCAGCTGTTGCATCTAGTCTTGGATAATTTGGTTCCTGCACTCGACCAGATTTATTATCTGGGCGATTGATAAAAAGTGTTCCGGACGTTTTGTTAGCACTGGCCTGCAGTCCTCCGGCAACGGCTGCAGTTGAGTCCGCTCCTACTAACGAATTGTTTACACGTCTACGTGTGCCATTTTTATCGGTCACGTAAAAGCGAATAGAATCAATGTGATTTAAACTGACAAAAAAGCTATCGTATTTAATTGTAAAGTCCTTTCCAGTGATCTCAAAGTTACCTGCATTGATGGTGCCGTTAAACTTGATATCGCGGTTTTGGAGAAAAGTGATGACGCTGCTATCGGGTTTAATCACCACATTGAGCGAGTCGCTCAAATTGAATTCTTCAATACCATTTACGATCATGGATCCTTGCGACAGGCTAATTGTTGCATTGGGTGTTGTGCCGGTGTACGATAATATCTTAAAATTATCGTAGTCAACTTTTCCTTCCTTTGCGTCTGCGAAATGCATGGCTTTGTCTTTAACATAAACAGCACCAGTTCTGGATTGGTAAAGAATCATTCCTTTTTGAGATAAAAAATCCGCGGCTATCTTGATTTTTTCTAGATTCCCTTTGGCGGAAGCTAAGTCAAATACAGAAAATTTTTGAGAATTGATTTGTTTGGCAAAACCAGTGAACAATTGCAGTGGATTATATCCAAAAGTAGGGTTTGAAAGTCGTTGAAAATCATCTTCGTCAAAGAAATCATGTGATTCAATGATCATTGGGGCAATACCGCCACTGCCTTCGATGGAAAGCATTATACTATCAGACTTTAGATCCCATCGAAGTTTGTCTACATTAAAATCAATTCCAAAGAAAGAGGATGAGAAAGGGGCTTTACGTAGAGATGATCCATCTTTAGAAATTATGATCTTTTGTTTGGCTCTGTCAATGCGCACTTCTGATGAAGGGTGAAAGATTGAATCATTTCCCTGGTAAATATTCACTTTCGCATTAGTGGAATTAATTAAGGAGTCTTGGAAAGAAATGGAATAGGATTGCATTTCAAAACGCTTGTCAGCATTACCCAGAATTTCTAACGTGGAGGGCCTTCCGCTAACAGAAAAACTGTTTATGTTTTTCCCTACCATACTAAATCCACCCCTGAAGTTAATAAACTCACCCAGACCAAGGATAGACACGTTGTTTTCATATGATTTAAAACTAGGATATACAGCTGTGGCTTTTGATTTGTGATAGATACTGTTAAATTCAAATTGGCCGGGAATTCGACCTTGTAATTTTCCGAGGTAAAGAAGCTTCCCCTGTTGCGCCAGAAGATACGGCCGTGTGGTTCTGAAACTGTATTTGTTGAATTCGTAGTTTACCGAGTCGGGCGAAAGGCCCGCACTACGCCAATCAAATTGACCCCGTTCACCAACGAACAATTGCTCTCGCAACGAGAATGTGCCTTTAGTATTTTTGAGAATGGCAGAATCATAAAGGGTAATAAAATAGAGTGTCACTTTTGAGAAAACGATCGCTGCTCCGAGTATTTCAGGTTGTACGATGGGCTGCTTCCAGGGTAAACGTGAAATTGTATCTGGCTCTGTGGGTGCAGTATAGTTCTGTGCAGTGTCGCTTACAATTACTTTGGGCTCGAGATAGGCAAAAGAATAGTCATCGTCTAACGCTTTGAGGCGGAAATATTTCTGAAAATGAAGCGCATGATGCTCAAAGAAATCGCGGCTTTGCTGAAACATAGTGTTTGCCTGATTGCTATTCTCTTTTGCAATGACTTTGTCAACAATTTGAAGAAAGTTGTTAAAGCGGTCGAGGTCCAATTTTTCCACCGACTGGGCGGCCACAATCGCTGCATAATAGTTGACAAAATGTGGGCGAAGTTTATAGCCCTTCTTTTTCATCAACTTAGCTTGCGTCTTAATTTGGGTTTGTTGGACGGGGCCAATAGTTGCCCACACCGAGCCAAACCCATCGCCAACCGCCATTACATCTACCAGCTTTGTATTATTTAGTAGAACCCGAATACTGTCAGGAAATGTCAGTTGTTGGATAACCTCTGTTGGATTGCCCTTTTGTGCAAAAACAGAGAGTGGTAAACCAATTGCCAGCAATAAGACCGAGATAGATTTTTTCACAAGCGAAATGGCTTGAAATGGCGACAAAAATGGTCAACAATCAAAGGCATAATAATTTTGGCCATTCCCTGTCTGTCAACAGCCAAGTATTTGGCCTTAAAAGTAAATATTAAGAGATGAAAATTCGGAAATAAATACCGAAAGTTCTAATGAGCATTAACGATTGGAAAAGGTTATTATTTTCTAAGTAGCAGAGACGCCCAACCTTCTCTCTCATCGCGTTTCTCTTCTTTCAGCCCATGCTGAACGGCTTTTGCATTTAGATCAGAAATATCGTTGGTATAAAACCCGCTTAGTAGCAGTACGCCTGAAGGTGCAAGGTAGCTAGCATAGGCAGCTATTTCCTGAAGAAGCACATTCTTATTGATATTGGCTAGAATGATTTCAAAAGTGCCCAAAGGCTTGGTTTCAGCAATCGTTCCTTGATGGATTTCAATGTTGGTGCATGCATTGTTTTCAATATTCTCTTTGCCATTTATCACGCTCCACTCATCGATGTCGAAGGCTACCACTTCTTTTGCGTTTCGCTTTGAGGCCATGATCGATAGAATGGCGGTGCCACAGCCCGCATCCATCACGCGCTTATTCGAATGATCAAGATCCAGCTGGTTTTTGATCATCAAGTAAGTAGTCTGGTGATGCCCCGTACCAAATGACATTTTTGGAGTGATGATGATTTCGTAAGGATATTTTTTTTCGATCTTGTGAAACTCAGCGCGGATCAAGCAGCGATCGTCTACGATGATAGGCTCCAGGTTTTTCTCCCACTGCTCATTCCAATTTTCCTTTTGGATTTTGTCCCAATAAAAGAGCAATGGATTTACTGACTTATATTTTTCTTTTACTTCTTCTAATAGTTGTTCATTAAACTTTCGCTCTTCCACATATGCTTCAAAACCATTGTCGTTTTCCATAAATGTATCAAAGCCAACTTCTCCAATTTCGGCCATGAGAATTTCTGAAAATTCTGGATCGCAAACTACTTGAAGACGGGTGTAGTACATTTTTCTAATTTGAAGATTTGAAAATTAACTAATTTGAAAATGAATGCTGTCTTGAGCGGGGACATTCATTTTCAAATTTTCAAATCGATTCATTTTCAAATCGACTTTATAATCTCCACAAACTCTCTTGATTTGAGTGAAGCGCCTCCGACTAAGCCACCATCTACATCCGCACAAGCGAAAAGTTCTTTGGCGTTATCGGCTTTAACACTACCACCATATAGAATAGATATTTCCTCGGCTATGGCTGAACCGTATTTTCCGGCAATATGCTTGCGAATAACGGCATGCATATCTTGCGCTTGTTGTGACGTAGCCGTTTTGCCTGTGCCAATGGCCCAAACGGGTTCGTAGGCAATCACTACTTTTTGAATAGCTTCTTGATTCAAGTGAAACAAGCTTTCTTCTACTTGTTGCTTTACCAATGCTTCATGGGTTCCTTTCTCACGAATTTCTAACGGTTCTCCGCAACAAAAAATAGGTGTAACGCCATTTGCCAACGCTTTGTCTACTTTAGTGGCAAGCAGTTCTCCGCTCTCTCCAAAATACTGTCTGCGTTCGCTATGGCCGATGATTACGTAAGGGATAGCCATAGATTTTAGCATGGGCGCAGAGACTTCTCCTGTGTAAGCACCGCTATCGTGCTCGCTACAATTTTGCGCGCCTACTTTTATAGACGAGTTACCCAATTGGTTTTTAACCGGCACGAGATATGGAAAGGGAGTACACAAAATGGTGATCACATTTCCCTTTACTTCATCGGCTACCATGCCCATCAACTCTGCAGTTAAGATGTGTGCTTCTTCCAAAGTCTTGTTCATTTTCCAGTTGCCGGCTACTATTTTCTGACGCATAAAAAGGATAAGGTTTAAGGGTTATTTTTTTCGAATACAAATTTTTCAGAAGGACTAGAGGAAGTGAGCCGGGCACTCTTCACCGGGCTTTTGTAAGTGACGTGTACCAAGTTCGATTGGTCTTCGTGAGTGCCCATGATGGCATCGTTAAAAACCTCAAGTGTTTTTATTTTTTTTACGCCCTCTATTTCGATGTAAGCAATTAAGGATATGTCTTCACGCTCCACCGCCAAAAATGTGAGTTTACACCACTTCCCATCTAGCTTGATTTTGAAATGTTCAGTGAGGTAGTTGATAACTAGTTGTTGGGTGGTAAAGCGATTCTTTGGTTCCAAAATATCAAGTTCGGCCTCTTTGCGCTGTGCGCGAATCGATAGTTCTAGATCATCGATGAACAAACGTGAAGTAATTTGAAGCGCCTTATCTTTCTCGCTATAAGTGATTTCGGTAACTGAAATGTGGATAGGGTGAAGAACAGAAGTTAGAAGTTGGAAGTTAGAAGTTAGAAGTTCAAGGTTCAAAGTTGACTGACAACTGTTACCATACTCCTTACAGCCCGCAGCTTGCAGCCTGAAGCTTGCAGCCACAGATAGACAGAGATAAAGATATTTTCCAAAAGGCATTCTCATAGACTCGTAAAATTACCCCTAATTGTCCTAATTCAAAATTAGCTTTATACTTGCATGTTTCAATTGTGTGCAATGAGTGAGTTCTCTTTATATTTTGGGTTGGGCAAAGACCATATTTTAGACTACGTAAATGGCTACGACCACATCTTGTTTGTACTGGCGTTGTGTGCAGTGTATCTCATCCGCGACTGGAAAAAAATACTTATTCTGGTTACGGCATTTACGATTGGTCACTCCATTACATTGGCATTGGCCACACTTAAAATTGTCACAGTCAATGCTCAACTTATTGAGTTTTTGATTCCACTTACCATCTTTATTACCTCCGTTTCAAACCTTTTTAAGAAAGAAGTGTTGTCGAACGAAAAAGGATTTCAAGTTAATTATCTATTTGCTGTTTTCTTTGGCCTCATCCACGGGTTAGGCTTTTCCAACTATCTGCGGGCAATTTTGGGCAAAGACCAGAGTATTCTGTCACAGCTATTGGCCTTTAATCTGGGTTTGGAGTTCGGCCAAATAATAGTCGTAGCTATTTTCTTAAGCTTTAGCTTTCTTTTGGTCGATTTCTTAAAAGTAAACCGAAGAGACTGGAAGTTAGTTTTGTCATCGGCTATTGCTGGAATCGCATTAATACTGATGAAGGATCGACTTTAATAGAAACGATAAGTGATACTAAAATTCTAAATTCTGACTTCTAATTTTTTTCCAATACTTATGAAGCACCTTCTCTGGCATAAGGTTGATATTTATGACGGATCGACTTTAATAGAAACGATAAGTGATACTAAAATTCTAAATTCTGACTTCTAAAATTCTAAATTCTTTTACACTAATTATGAAACATCTTTTACTATTTCTCCTCTTCGCTGCTTCACTGACCGCCTTCGCTCAAGAACAAAAACCGGAACCACCGAAGTGGCAAGGCAAATTTGAGCAACTCGATCAAATGCTCCCTACTCCGAATGAATATCGCTCAGGTTCGGGTTCACCGGGACCAAAATATTGGCAACAACAAGCAGACTATGATATGGCTGTTGAATTAAACGATCTGAACCAGAGTATTAGCGGAAAGGAAACCATTACCTATACCAATAACTCACCCGATGTGCTGAAATACCTGTGGGTTCAACTCGATCAAAACATATTAGATAAAGAAAGCAATACAGCGAAAACACAAACAAACGCTATTCGCGATTCCTCGTCTGCTAAATCGATGGCTAGCCAGTTTAACCTTTACGATTATGAAGGTGGATACAAAGTGAAATCGGTGACGGATGTAAATGGCAAGGCGTTGTCGCATACGATTAACAAAACCATGATGCGGGTAGACTTGACCACACCACTCAGGTCCGGTGAAAAGGTTTCTTTTAAAGTGGAGTGGTCTTACAATGTAAACGACCGCAATTTGTATGGTGGAAGAAGTGGACTTGAATTTTTCCCGGAAGATGGGAATTATGTTTACACCATTGCCCAGTTTTTCCCTCGTATGTGTGTCTATGACGACTTGGTCGGTTGGCAGAATAAGCAATTCCTTGGGAGAAGTGAGTTCACCTTGCCCTTCGGTAATTACAAAGTGAGCATTACTGTTCCTGCCGACCATATTGTGGGTGCAACAGGATCATTGGTTAATCCTCAGCAAGTGCTAACGAAAACAGAAATTGAGCGTTTTGAAAAATCAAAAACCACTTACGATAAGCCGGTCATCATTGTCACGCAGGCGGAAGCCACTGCGAAAGAGAAGACAAAATCTTCTGAGAAAAGGACCTGGCAGTTTGAAGCAACAAATGTTCGCGACTTTGCCTTTGCTTCTTCACGTAAATTTATTTGGGATGCAATGGCCGTAAAAATCGGAGATAAAACTCCATTGGCCATGTCCTACTACCCGAAAGAAGGCAACCCGCTTTGGGAAAAGGAATCGACTATCGCGGTAAAGAACACGTTAGAAATCTATTCCAAGTATACGATCGACTATCCCTATCCTCATGCCACGTCTGTTCATGCTGCTTCTATAGGCATGGAGTACCCAATGATCTGCTTCAATTTTGGAAGACCAAAGAAGGACGGAACCTATGATGACGCAACACTGCGCAGAATGTTAGGTGTAGTTATTCACGAAGTGGGGCATAATTTTTTCCCTATGATTATCAACAGTGACGAACGTCAAACTACCTGGATGGACGAGGGCATCGATAGCTTTGTTCAATTGTTAACAGAACTAGAGCGTTACCCAAATTTAGATTGGAGTCGTGGCAGACCTGCGGGTATTGTACCTTATATGAAAGGCGACAAAAGTATCATGAGGCCACTGATGACTGGTGGAGAGCAGGTAGTTCAGGCAGGCGCTGAGCAATATGCCAAAGCTGCCACGGCACTATTTATTCTTCGCGAGACAGTGATGGGAAAGGAACTTTTCGACAAGTCATTTAAAGAATATGCGCAACGTTGGGCGTTCAAACATCCAAAGCCATCTGATTTTTTCAGAACGATGGAAGATGCATCGGCCGTTGACTTGGATTGGTTTTGGAAGGGCTGGTTCTACACTACAGACAATGTAGACATGTCGCTAGATAATGTGAAATGGTACAAGGTGCGAAACGAAAAAACGAGCCTTGAAAACAAAGAGAAAAAAGTTGCCAAAGGTGATCTTCCTAAGGAGGGCGATGGTGAAAAAAAACCAGACGACTTTAGCAATGGCCCAGAATATTTTACGGTGATCCCTACAGATAGTCGTTTTTACGGAGAGTTTGCCAATCGCATCGATGATAAAGCAGTGATGGCAAAAATGGAAAACAAAAATTTCTATGAGATCACACTCACTAACAAAGGCGGTTTAGTCATGCCCGTAATCATTGAGTGGACATTTAAAGATGGCAGCAAGGAAATTGAACGCTTGCCAGCCGAGATATGGAGGATAAACGAAACGAAAGTGACCAAAGTGTTCTCTAAAGAAAAAGAAGTGGTAAGCGTTGTGTTAGATCCAGAAAAAGAAACAGCCGACATTATGATTGAAGACAACGTATTTCCGAAAGTAGCGCAGCCAAGCAAGTTTGATGAGTTGAAGAAGAAGAAGTAATTTCTGTTTTAGTTTTATACAGTAGGGCTGTCTTTCGAGGCAGCCCTACTTTTTATAATAAGCCCTTTCAAATCTATTTGGCGTTTGCTTCTTCTGCCGAGCTATTGTATCCAAATATAAGGCGGCTCTTATCGTTGTCTTCGATGGGGATGAATCCATACACTGAAGTTTTTGGCGCGATAGCCTTTTGGAAAATAGCTGAGTAAAAGGGTTTCTTGTATTTTTTCAAATCCCTTTTTTTCAAAGCCCAATCTGCCGCTCCGAGGATTAGTGATTCTTCGACCCCGTTGGAGATAGCAGTTGCGCTTGGCATGAGTTTTTGAGATTCGATGTCTTCTTTTTTATAAGTAAGATTGAAATCTCTTAGGCTGTAAAAAACAACGTCTTTACCGCTGCCTTTTTCCCAATCTAATCGAACAGTGGGATTCACTAAATGGATTTCAGTTCCGTTGACTTTCTTTATTTGGAGCAGCGGTTGTCGTAAAATAATCTCTTCGTTAGTTTCGTTCTCTATTTTCACGGCAATGAGCTTGAGTTTTTTATTCGAAGATTTGATTCCAAATCGTTCGGACGGAATGTATTGAATTGTGACACCCTTTAGAAGCAGTTGCCGCTCCTCTCCATCATAGTTCAATTTTTCCGGTGAAACAAACTGATCTTGTGATTTGCAACTTGCAAGAATGATTGCTAAAACTAGTGGGTAGTAGATTTGGTTTTTCATGATCGTTTAATTTGTCCACGGAACTAATTTAGAACGATAGAAATCAATATTCATTGCTTTGAATCTTGGTGCGTGTTTGCCGAGTCTTACTTTATATTCCTCCCAATTTCTCCCTGTTTCCTGCGACCACCCAATTTCTGCATAGCCTGGTAGTCGTGGAAACAATAGATATTCGACCTCATCCATGTTGGAAATTGTTTCTGACCAAAGCGGGGCTTCAATCCCAATGATGTTTTCTTTGGAAATACCATCTACGTAAGTCGCGGGATTCCAACTATAGGCGCTATCTACCTCAATGAAGGCAGCCCAATGAAGGCCAAATGAAGAGGTAGAATCATAACTCATATCTAGATAGGCTTTTTTCGCGGGAGACATCAGTAGTTTACTTCCTTTCTCAACAGCCATCATTGCATACTTGGGTAAGTTCCAATGTTGTACAATTGTATTATTTCCAATTTCGCCCTGTGCAATTTCTTCCCAACCCATCATCGTCTTTCCGTTGGCTTTTACAATCTGTTGGAAGCGGTTAATAAACTGCACGTAGTCTTCTTTTTTTGTCACTTGTGCCTCGTCACCGCCAATGTGAAAGTAAGGGCCAGGCGTGATCGCAGAGATCTCCCGGATCACATCCTCCACAAATCGAAAAGTTGCCTCTTTCTCAAGCCGAAGAGTGCTCCAACCCACTTCAACACCTGTATAGAGTTCTGTTGGTTTTGATTTTCCATCTAAGATTTTATTGGAGTTTGCAACATTTGTTAGTCTGCCTTCTACCGGAACGATGGTTCCCCCATTTAACTCGCCATACGAAGCCAAGGCAGAATTGATGTGACCGGGCATATCAATTTCAGGAACAATCGTGATGTATCGCTCTTGAGCGTACTTAATGATTTCCTTGTATTGTTCTTGTGTGTAATAGCCACCCTCGCCTCCACCTACTTCTGTTTTACCTCCGTGCAACGTCAAATTGGGCCATGATTTTATCTCGATTCTCCAGCCCTGATCATCCGACAAATGCAGGTGCAAATAGTTCATTTTATACAGAGAGATTAGATCAATAAATCGCTTTACCTCATTTACTGAGAAAAAATGACGTGCTACATCTAGCATTGCGCCACGATAGGCATAGCTTGGAAAATCTCGAATTACACCGGCTGGTATCTTCCAAGACATATCCTGGCGGGAGGTCAACTCAATGCTGGTGGGTAACAGCTGTCGGATTGTCTGTATCGCTCTAAAGGCGCCTTGTGCAGTATTGGCCGAAACCGTTACAAACTTTTCGGTTATGTCTAGGTGATAACCTTCGGTGGCAAGTTCGGGCTCATTCACCAACGTAAGGCGGATGCCCGACAATGTTGGCTGCTGTGCGACCGAAATGTTCATTGCAAAGCCGGTAGAGGGTCTGATTTTCTCAGCTAATGCTTCGGCTATAGAAAGCCATTCTGGTGTGGCTGTGTCAACATAAATGATCGAGTTCTTGGTCAGTTCAAAAACACCTCGACCCGATTCGACATAGGCGGGTTGTGGAATAATTGGTACTACGCTCAATTCTGAATATTTATTCTTCTTGTCACAAGAGAATAGGAATAAAGTAAAGAGGAGGATCGTGGGAATGCGCTGGTACATAAAGGAACAGTAATCAACTCTAAAAATAATAATTATTTGTGAGGCTCTTGTATCTTGGCACAATGCCTTTACACGGAAATAATTTACAAGAACCCACAAAAAAGACCAATAAGAAATTTCCTTGGATCCTGACAGGAATTGCAGCCGCTTACGGAATAATTGTTTTGCTGTTAGGCACTGCCTGGTATGCTGACCAAATGGTACAGCCCTTTCATTTTTTTAATGACCTGCCGGAATGGAAGCAACTGGACAAATTTGCTCACGCACTTTGGGCATTTCATGTGTGCGCGATTTCTTCCAGGCTATTGAAGTGGGGCGGGCTGGATCAGCATCTAATAGTCGGTGTGATAACTGGGTTCTTAATCGTGTCTTCTATAGAAATATTAGATGGTTTTTCGGTAGGCTACGGGGCCTCGATTTTTGATTTCCTTGCCAATGCGCTAGGCGCTTTGTTATTTCTGGTACAAACAAAGTACTGGAACCGCATTGCAATTTTCCCAAAGTTCTCTTTTCATTTTACTTCTTTTGCCGTGCTGCGACCTAGCCTATTGGGCGATGGTTTTTTTCAAGAAATTTTGAAGGACTATAACGGCCAGACATTTTGGTACACTTGGTCCCCACAAAAAAAATGGTGGCCCTCTTTCCTATCAATCGCCATTGGAATCGGGGCGGAAGGCATGGTGTATGGACGAGATGCTGAGAATACAGCACACAATTTTTCACCCTATAGAAAATTTTTTCTCTCCGTGGATTTGAATCCGAATTATTTTAATCCTACTAAAAAATCGCTTAAGGGAATTGCCTATTTACTCACAATGGTTAAATGTCCTGCTCCAACCATTGAAATTTCAACACACGGTATTCGATTTCACTGGCTCTATTTTTAGTAGATATTGGTTATGCACGTTTTTTTTGAGATTTCTGCCTGCATAAAAACCATTCGGCATTCTAACAACTTTGGTTACTTTTGGAGCCTAAAAAACCACATCCATGAAGCAGTTAATTGTTTTCGTATTCGTCATCTTTGCAGTCCCCACTTTTGCCCAACAAAAATGGCAAGGCAAGTTTGAGCAGCTCGACCAAGTTTTGCCTACACCCAACAGCTATCGTTCTGCTTCTGGTGCGCCAGGTGTCAATTATTGGCAGCAACGCGCAGATTATGATATCGATGTGGAGTTGAATGATGAGACTCAAGTGATAACAGGAAAAGAAACGATTACCTATTTTAATAATGCTCCGGAAACCATGAAATATTTATGGTTGCAATTGGATCAAAACAATTTATCTAAAGGCAATATGACGGATAAGTCGGCCACTAATCGTGTTCGCGATTCTATTCCCGCCAAATTTTTTCCCTTGGCAGAAGACACCTACGGCTATGAAGGTGGCTTTAAAATCAAGTCGGTGAAAGACGCAATCACAAACAAAGACCTTCCTTTTATCATTAACAATACAATGATGAGGGTAGATCTGCCAACGCCCATGAAAACAGGGGATAAATATAGTTTTAAGGTAGAATGGAGCTTTACCGAAAAAGACCGTGTTAAGTTTAGTGAGCGCGGTGGGTATGAATATTTTCCTGAGGATGGGAACTATCTTTACGCAGAGGCACAATGGTTTCCACGTATGTGTGTATTTGATGATTATGAAGGATGGCAGAATAAGCAGTTTTTGGGTCAGGGCGAGTTCACGTTGACCTTTGGAAATTACAGAGTGCGTATTACTGTTCCCGCTGATCATATTGTTGGAGCAACCGGCATGCTACAGAACCCTAAGGCTGTATTGAGTAAAGAACAAATTGAGAGATTTGAGACAGCAAAAAAGACGTTTGACAAACCCGTATTTATTGTAACAGAAGACGAAGCTAAAAAGAGAGAAAAAGAGCGCTCGAAGAAAAAAAGCACCTGGGAATTTTATGCGGAAAATGTGAGAGACTTTGCTTTTGTTTCTTCGCGTAAATTCATTTGGGACGCGATGGCGGTCAAATTGAACGGTAAAACGCCATTGGCACAGTCGCTTTATCCTAAAGAAGGAAACCCTTTATGGTCAAAAGAATCTACCATGGCCATTAAAAATACATTAGAGGTTTATTCTGCTCGGACGTTTGACTATCCCTATCCAACTGCCTACTCGGTTCACACCGCCAATCAGGGAATGGAGTATCCCATGATTTGTTTTAATGGTGGACGACCAAAGGCGGATGGAACGTATTCGCACAGAACGTATGAGGGCTTGATAGGCGTCATTGTACACGAGGTCGGTCACAATTTCTTTCCGATGATTGTCAATTCAGACGAACGTCAATGGAGTTGGATGGATGAAGGATTGAATACGTTTTTAGAACGAGAAACAACAAGGGAGCGTTATCCAACTGTAGACGTGGCTTGGGGCTCTCCAAAAGGAATGGCTAATTATATGAAGGGCGACAAAAACATGATGCGCCCTATCATGTGGGATTCAGATAATATCCCTCGCGGTGACTTTGGGCCTAATGCGTATGGAAAACCCTCTGCTGCTTTAACATTGTTGAGAGAAACGGTTATGGGTCCGGAGTTATTCGACAAAGCATTCAAAGAGTACGCGCAGCGGTGGGCATTTAAGCATCCCAAGCCTGCTGATTTCTTTCGAACAATGGAAGATGCATCGGCAGTGGATCTGGATTGGTTTTGGAGAGGTTGGTTCTACACGGTAGATAATGTAGATGTCGAGTTGGATGAAGTGAAATGGTTTAAAGTGAAATCAGAACAGAAGGATCTTGAGAATAAAACAGTGAAAGCGAAAACTGGCGACCTCGCTAAAGATACCAAGACAAAAGAGAAAGCGACTGATTTTAGTGCCGGCCCTCAAGAGATCACCCTTGTTAACACAGATGATAGAGCTTACGGAGAGTTTAAAAATAAAATCAACGATGGGGACGTACGGAAAAAACTGACCGACAAGAATTTGTATGAGATTACATTAAAAAATAAGGGGGGCTTGGTAACACCGGTAGTCATCGAATGGACATACAAAGACGGCTCGAAGGAAACAGAAACTATTCCTGCGGAAATATGGCGAATCAATGAAAGTGAAGTGAAGAAAACATTTTTGAAAGAGAAGGAAGTCGTGAATGTGATCATCGACCCAACAGGATCAACGGCTGATGTCAATCTAACTGATAATGTGTTTCCTAAGAAACCAACAGAGACGAAGTTTGATCAGTTGAAGAAAAACTAATTGAAGTACGAAGTACGATTTACGAAGCGCGCGATGATTATCCTACCGCATTCGAAAATCGTACTTTGTACCTCGAAAATCGTACGTAAAAAATGCCTGAATCTATAAGCCAACGCATCGGTATTCTAGGTGGCGGCCAACTGGGGCGCATGCTTATCCAATCGGGAATTGATTTTAATATTAATTTTTCCGTACTCGACCCAGATGCCACAGCCCCCTGCAGTACTATTTCAAATTTTACAAAGGGCAAGTTGTCAGACTATCAAACGGTGATTGACTTTGGAAGTGCGTGCGACCTAATTACCATCGAGATTGAAAATGTAAACGTAGCGGCTCTCAAGGAATTGGTAAAACAAGGCAAAAAAGTTTTTCCTCAACCAGAGGTGATTGAGTTGATTCAAGATAAACGGATACAAAAAGAATTTTACAAGGCGAACGGAATTCCCACAGCAGAGTTTATTCTAACGACCAATAGGCAGGAGGTTATAGACAATAAATCTTTCCTGCCGGCTGTAAATAAACTGGGAAGAGAAGGCTATGATGGGAGAGGAGTCCAACTATTGCGAACAGAAGCTGACTTGGCGAGGGCGTTTGATGCTCCAGGGCTGCTAGAAAAATGGGTTGATTTTGACAAAGAAATTGCGGTTATAGTTGCGCGCAGCGAAAGTGGCGAAGTGGTGAGCTATCCTGCGGTAGAAATGGTCTTTCACCCCACAGCAAATCTGGTGGAATACCTCTTCTCACCAGCCGCCATTACTTCTCAAATTGCGGCTGAGGCAGACTCTATTGCCAGATCGATTATTGAAAAATTGGGTATGATTGGGCTTTTAGCTGTGGAGATGTTTGTGACAAAAGAGGGAAAAGTATTAGTTAACGAAGTTGCACCTAGGCCTCATAATAGCGGACATCAAACAATTGAAGCGAATACAACCTCGCAATATGAACAACATCTCCGGGCTATCCTAAACTTCCCCTTAGGAAGTACTGATGCCTATCTGCCCAGTGCGATGGTCAATCTGTTGGGTGAAGAAGGATATTCAGGTGAAGCCAAATACGCTGGTTTAGAAGAAGTTCTTGGCGTATCGGGCACGCATGTTCATCTTTATGGGAAAAGGATGACAAAATCATTTCGAAAGATGGGCCATGTAACGATAGTGGACGGAGATATTGAAAGTTTACAAAAGAAAGCCAACTTTGTTAAACAAACTCTAAAAGTGGTAGCATGAGCAAACCGGTAGTGGGAATCATTATGGGAAGTCAATCTGATTTAAAGATCATGAAGGAAGCTGCTGACTTTTTAGAGGAACTGGAAATTCCCTTTGAGATAACTATCGTTTCCGCTCACCGAACTCCCGAACGAATGGTTTCGTATGCGTCATCTGCCAAAGCGCGGGGGTTAAAAGTGATAGTAGCAGGAGCAGGCGGTGCAGCCCATTTGCCGGGTATGGTTGCATCCCTTACTTCTTTGCCAGTTGTTGGAGTACCTATCAAATCAACTAATTCCATTGATGGCTGGGATTCTATTTTGTCAATTCTACAAATGCCTGGAGGCGTACCCGTAGCCACTGTTGCACTTAATGGAGCAAAAAACGCGGGCATATTAGCCGCACAAATTATTGGAACGAACAGCGAAGCAGTTTCGGCAAAGCTTGATATGTACAAAGAAAGCCTTCGAGATAAAGTTGAAATCCAGGTAAAAGAATGGGAGCAAAAAGGATGGAAAAATGATCAGATTAAATTGTGATAATATTCGACCTAAGATTGACAGAACTAAATTGACTAACCATTAGAAAGGTCTTATGAAACCAAATGAAAAAGGCTGGCTAAAAGATTACCTTGAGTTGAGAAAGGAACTTCTCAAGGAAGTGCAACCGGGCGGAGTCAAAACAGCTCACCCCGAACAGGCATTATATAGGGTGATTCAGCCCACAGGTTTGATGTATGGTCAGGCGATTCTATCGCTTGACTATCCCAATTCCAATGATTGGAGCAACAAAGAAAGAATGAAAATTTTGTTGGCCGAAAGTCTCATTAGTAGCTCTTTTCTTTTTTTCAATAGGCAAATCAAAAGTACGGAGGAACTGTCAGAGGTTATTTTGAAAACGCTTGACAGCATAGGCAATTTCTACAACACGGTTTTTCCTGAATTGGCAACACCTGCAAAGACGTTGTTTGGCAGAAGAAAAACACCGCTGGAGATAGCGGAGAGAATACTAGATAAGCGCATTGAGATTACAGAAGAATTTAAAAATAATTTTTGGGCTCAATTCTTTCATAATAGTCTTCTTTTTCTGGACATATTTATCTTTGGCCAATGGATTCATACCAATGCAGACCGCATTGTTTCGGATTTCTTTAAATACGAACGCGAAGAGCTTCGCTTTTCAGTAGTAAAAGTAATTGCAGCAGCTGCACATGCCAATGAGGCTGTAGAGTTTGAAGAGCGCAAACTATTGGAGTATTTTCTTCAAAGTGCCCATTTGCCTGCAGAAAAGAAGAGAGAGGCTGTTGCTATTTTTGAAAAAGGAATTGAGGTAGAAGAAATTAACTTGCCGACCAACAACTCATGGATACTGAAAAAGTATTTCCTTGAAATGGCCATCCTTACTATTTGGGCAGATAAAAAGGTTGACGGGAATGAACAAGATTTTTTGAAAAGATTGTGTACACACCTTACGTTTTCGGAGGATGACTTAGAGAATAGTATGATGGGCATTGAGGGATTTGTGTTAGAACACTGGGAAAAGCTGAACTATCTGCAAAACAAACAAGACTATGATCAAGTAAGTGAGCGCTTTATAAAGAGGCTGTCTCGCGTCACGGCCAATCATAAAAGCAAACTGAAAAAAGCGGTTCAGGGAAACAAAGATTTACTCGCCCTTCTCAAAAAGGCAAAATCAAGTGAGCTAACGGAGACAGAGAAAAAAGAAATGCAAGAACAATTAGTCGTGGTGCTGAAAACGATTCCCACGTTTGTGGTGATATCTCTCCCAAAGCGTTTTTTAGCGCTTCCAGTTCTAATGAGAATTTTACCCACAAATTTTTTTGCTGAAGTTTAATCAGCCAATTTCCCCAGAAGGTTTCTCCTTTCGGGGTACTACAATTGAAAATATGATAGAAAGAGTTAACGTGATAATAATTACCGCAAATGAAAGTTCAGGAGATATTTCGTAAGGAATTATCTCCAATAACATCTTTGCCCCAATGAAGAAAAGAATAATAGACAGGCCTTTCTGCAGCAAATAAAACTTGTCGATAATACCCGAAAGCAAAAAGAACATTGCACGAAGTCCCATCACCGCAAAAATATTTGAAGTATAGATCAAAAACTCATTTTGCGTGATCGCAAAAGCAGCGGGGATTGAATCAACGGCAAATATTAAATCCGTAGTTTCGATTAAAACAATGATTAAAAATAGTGGGGTAAACATCAATTTTCCATTTACTCTACCTATAAATTTTCCACCCATTTCATCGTTTGTGATAGGCAGGTATTTCCGACAGAGTTTTAAAATGGGATTTTTTTCAGGATCAATTTTTTCGTCACTGTCTTCAAAGTATATTTTGATTCCGGAATAGATCAGGAATACACCGAAAATATAAAGGATGAAATGCCACTTTGCGATGACAAACGCACCCACAAAAATGAAGATACCACGAAAAAAGACAGCTCCTAAAATGCCCCAAAATAGTATCTTGTGATAGTATTCTTCTTTTACGGCAAAATATTTGAGAATTAGAAGAATTACGAAAATGTTATCTACTGAAAGCGCATACTCTGTAAGGTAGGCCGAAAAATATTCAATCATCGCATCAGTGCCGGAAATTGACTTTGTTACGCCATCTTGTACGTGCGTATACGGCCCATCTAGGTAGATGAAATACCCAAATATGGTGCTAACAACAACCCAGAAAATGGACTGATACAAAGCTGATTTGGTTGTAATCTTGTGAGCCTTTTTGTTGAAAAAGCCCAGATCAACAAGAAGAAAGGTCACGATTATTATTGCAAAAACCCCGTATAGAAGTGTCTGTGAGCTAATCGAAGTACCGAACAGAGAAAACAGAAGCATCTAAAAACAGAAAGGTTAGAGGGTTTAAAAGAAGAGCCAAACAGAACTTTTCAAGGGGATTTTGATTAAAACAATATCAAATCTACAAATATATTTCAGAAGTAAGTAAAGGTTGATTTTATATCATTGACAGGCAAGAGGAAACCAGTAATTGCAGCTAATTAGGCACATTTTGGGCATTTCCCCTGAATCAGCAGGTTGATTTCCCTTGGTTTATAGCCCACAGGTAATTCTACCAGCGGTATGTTCACTTGGTCTAGACAGCTGGTTTCACCACAAACAGAGCACTTGAAATGCACGTGCTCATGGTGATGTGCCGAGGACGAGCACAAATCATTGCAAAGTGCATACTTTAAGCTCCCGCCATCATCGAGCACCTTGTGAACTACGCCTTTGTCAACAAAGGTTTTTAGCGTGCGATATACAGTCACACGGTCGTAGTCCTCTGCAATTTGTTCTTCCAAATCGGAATAGGACAAAGCGAAAGGCTTCTTAAGAAAAAGACTAAGAATAGCTGTTCGGCTGTTGGTCTTTCGCAGATCAAAATCTTGCAATATTTTTTGCTCGGCTTTCATTAATTGAGCGTGATTTAACTGTCCATTTGAAGTTCAAGCAAGTTACGATAAATGCCATTGTCGCGCTGAGTAAGCTCCTGATGGGTTCCCGCTTCTGCAATCTGCCCGTCCTTTATGACGAGAATCCGGTCTACTTTTCTAATAGTACTAAGACGGTGGGCAATGACAATGGTGGTTCGGTTTTCCATCAGTTTTTCCAATGCTTCCTGTACCAGGCTTTCCGATTTTGCATCGAGAGAACTTGTGGCTTCATCCAGTATTAAAATTGAAGGATCTTTCAAGATGGCGCGAGCAATAGCAACACGCTGCTTTTGGCCGCCCGATAATTTTACACCTCTATCGCCTACCAGCGTATCCAACTTTTCAGGAAAGCTCTCGATAAATTCCATGGCGTTTGCCTTTTGAGCGGCCTGTATTATTTCAGATTCTGTGGCAAACGCTTTTCCGTAAGCGATATTCTCACGAATGGTTCCGCCAAAAAGCATTACCTCCTGGGGCACAATGCCAATGTTCCTGCGGAAGTCAGTGAGACTGAATTGTGACACCTCTTCATTGTCCACTTCGATGCTTCCCGATGAAGCAGAATAAAACCGCATCAGTAAATTAATGATGGTCGATTTGCCCGATCCGCTCGGTCCAACCAGTGCAATTCTTTCCCCGCGCTCAACGGTGAAATCGACTGATTTAAGAACTTCAAAATCAGTGCGTGTTGGGTAAGTAAATGATACGTTTTTAAACTCCACTCTGCCTTTCAATTTGAGCGATTGCGCGGAAGTAGTGCTCTCATCTTTCTCTTCCAGTATTTCCAACACCCGCTCAGAAGCGCCAATAGAACGTTGAAGTGAACTGTAAATATCTCCAAGCCCGGCAATCGAACCCCCTATGAAGGAAGTGTATAAAATAAACGAGAACAATTCGCCCACCGTGGATTGGCCATTTTGTAGAAGATAGGCCCCAAACCAACTGACGGCAACAATTCCACCAAAAAGGGCGAGTATGGTAAACGAGATAAAAAGCCCTCTGTACTTTGATGCATGAATCGATGTTTTCACTACTTCAGTTAAGGACTTTTTATAACGGCCAATCTCAAACAGCTCATTGGTAAAAGATTTTACGACAGCAATAGATTGCAACGTTTCTTCCACAATTACATTCGCGCTGGCCAGTTGATCTTGGGTCTTCTTCGAAAGTTTACGAATGAACTTCCCAAAAAACAAGGCGGCAATTACTAATACAGGGAAAGTAAGCAGCATGAAAATGGTAAGCTTTGGAGTGAGGATAAAGATGAGTGGAATACCAATGAGTAACACCAATACCTGTCTTAACAGTTCTGCTAGTGTAAAAGTGAATGTGTCGTAAAGTGTTCCCACATCGGAAGTAATACGACTCGTCAACTCACCAACTCTTCGACTGTCAAAAAAAGAAAGTGGCAACCAAATCATTTTGGAATACACCGCTTGGCGCAAATCTGCAAGTGAGCGTTCACTAACAATAGTAAAAGTGTACACCCGAATGAAAGAAAAAACACTTTGAATGGCCAATATGCCCACAAGTGCCAGAGCAATTTGGTTTATGCTGGTAAGTACAAATCCTCCTTTGCCTTGTGCCACATCAAGAAGCTTTCCGGCAAAGTAGGGAAAGGACAATAGTGTACCGCTGGAGAGTGCGAGAGAAACTAACCCAAGAATAAACGTCTTTCGATAGGGGATAACAAATCTGAAAATGCCCAGCAGCTTACGGATTCCCTCTTTGTTCAGCTTCTTCTTTTCTCCTTCCTCTAAAAATGTGCGCTTGGCCATCGGCTATTTTGAAATATATGCATGTATGGAAAATTGAACAGAGTCGCTCAGGATCATTTTTTGAACGCCTTTGATCGCATAGTCAGAGACATAAATCTGCCCTTGGGTTCCCTCCAGTGATAACGTTAACTCCCGGGTCGTATAGTAAAGGGCATTTTGTTCTATGTACTGTGATTCTATGCGTTTGAGATTAGAAAATTGATTTTGAAAATAGAATCGAACTACTGGAACAGAAGATTTGATGTCACACGTATAGCGCCTTACGGTTAGATTACTTTTCGAATCCTTTTCTTCAGTTACAATGTAATGACCCTTGTAGGTCGGTTTGTTTATCACATCTAACTGCCGAAAAACATCCCATTCATGGGCCAGCTGTGCACTATCCATTAGGAAGGATGATTTTCCTTCTTTACCATCTACGCTTGCCACTTTAAAAACAGAATCTTTGCGGTTGGCCAGATAGCTAATTTGAACATTGACCAGACTGTCAAAATCGAAGTAGGGCTTGTCGTATTTTTGGCTAGCCTGCCGACAGGAAAACGTGACAACACCTAATACAAAAAGGCAGGCACCGAACTTTAACTGAGTCATATTTCCTGAGATACTATTTTTGCACTAACACCTTACCCGTCATTTCACTTGGAATCGGAATTCCCATTAGAGTAAGTATAGTAGGTGCCAAATCACCCAGTTTGCCGTCATTGATTTTAGAATAGGTCTTGGAGTCATCTACTAAAATGCAAGGCACCAGGTTAGTGGTGTGTGCGGTATTTGGGCTTCCGTCCTCATTGATCATAATATCTGCATTGCCATGATCGGCAATAATGATTACAGCATATCCGTTTTTGCGCGCTACTTCTGTTACCGCCTCGTTACATTTATCAACCGTCTCCACTGCCTTAACGGCCGCTGAAAATACGCCAGTGTGGCCAACCATGTCTGGATTGGCAAAATTCAAACAAATAAAATCAGCTGATCCTTTTTCTAATTCAGGAATGATTTTGTCTTTGATATCGTTGGCGCTCATCTCCGGCTTTAGATCGTAGGTGGCCACTTTTGGCGATGGGCACATTAACCGCGACTCGCCTTCAAATACATCTTCCCGTCCTCCCGAGAAGAAAAACGTCACATGTGGATACTTTTCTGTTTCTGCAATACGAATTTGTTTCTTGCCTGCCTTCGAAACGATTTCTCCTAACGTATTTTCCAAATTATCTTTATCGAACATCACCTTCACATCGTTGAAAGAGTCATCGTAGTTGGTGAGTGTTACGTAATAGAGTTTCAATTTCTTCATCCCCTGCTCGGGATAGTCTTGCTGTGTCAATGCCATGGTAATTTCTCGTCCACGGTCAGTGCGAAAATTAAAACAAATCACTACATCGCCTTCCTGTATAGTTGTAATTGCCTTTCCGTTTGCATCAACTGCAACGATGGGTTTGATGAACTCATCGGTGACGCCTGCATCATAGGATTTTTGTAGCGTGGCCAATAGATCTGAAGACTTTTCGCCTTCGCCTTTTACCAAAAGATCGTAGGCTAACTTCACGCGCTCCCATCTCTTGTCGCGATCCATTGCAAAGTAGCGACCCACAATGCTGGCTAATTGACCAGTTGTTTTGTTGAGGTGATTTTGTAAATCAGACAGGTATCCAAATCCGCCTTTCGGGTCGGTATCTCGCCCATCGGTAAAGGCATGGACAAAGAGATTTTTTACGTTCAGATTTTTTGCAATTGTGCAAAGCCCCTTGACGTGCTCTACATGTGAGTGAACTCCACCGTCACTAACAAGACCAATGAGATGCACGGACTTGTTATTCGTCTTTGCGTAATCAAACGCGGCCAGCAGTGTTGGATTTTCATCTAACTCTTTTTCTTCAACAGCTTTGTTGATTCGCACTAAGTCCTGGTACACTACTCTTCCAGCACCAATATTCATATGGCCTACTTCGGAGTTGCCCATTTGTCCGGCCGGTAGCCCAACTGCTAAACCGGAGGCCTCTAATTTACTATGTGGATACTTCTGGTATAAAGAATTGATGTAAGGGGTTTGGGCGTGGTCAATAGCAGAAACTTTTAGGTTTTTAGCAACGCCCCAGCCATCCAATATCATCAATAACACTTTTTTATTCATAGTCATTTAAAATAAGTCTCAAATATAGGCTCATTCACGATAATAGATGATCAAAACTATGCCAATGAGTGGCATGGATCTTATTACTTAAACGTTCCTGCTAATTTGACCTTTAATATCTTTTTCAAACCCCGATTATGGCATACTTTTGGCCTAACTTAGAGCCTATGAGAACAAAAAAGTGGTTATGGATTGTGTTTTTGGCTATTCCCGTTGCGAACGTGTGGGGGCAGGCAGAAATTTTTGCGCCTATTAAGGATGCCATTAAGGCCAATAATGCCAAAGAAGCAGTAAAGTACTTCAACCAATCGGCAGACATCAACATTGAGGGTGAGGTAAATAATTACAGCAAGGCTCAGGCAGAGTTTGTATTGGGCGATTTTTTCAAGAAACACCCAATTGCCGATTTCAACATTGTCCACACCGGCTCTTCACCGAGCGGGCTTAAGTTTGCTATTGGCAAATATCAAAGTGGCAGCGATAGCTACAGCGTACTCATGCGCGTAAAAGAATCAGACAAAAAATACTTTGTTCACGAAATCAGCTTTATCAAAGAATGATTTCACCAGCGTACCTCACAGAGGAGGCCATTCATTTATTTATACAGTCCGCTTTAGGGGAAGACATTGGTGAAGGAGATCACTCCTCTCTAGGCGCCATCCCGAAAAATACTCCATGCAAGGCGCGTTTATTGGTGAAAGATGAGGGTGTGATTGCTGGCCTTTCGTTGGCAGAAAAAATATTTCAGCAAGTTGATCCCGCCCTTCAAGTAACCTATTTCAAGCACGATGGAGACTTGGTTCACCGGGGTGAAGTTGCTTTTGAAGTCACCGGTCAGGCACAGTCCATTTTATCGGCCGAACGTTTAGTACTCAATTGTATGCAGCGGATGAGCGGTATAGCTACCCACACAAAAGCGCTTTGTCAAATGCTTGAAGGGACTTCCACCAAACTGCTCGACACGCGCAAGACGACTCCGAATTTTCGCGCCATGGAAAAGTGGGCGGTGGCAATTGGAGGAGGTCAGAATCATCGGTTTGCTTTGTATGACATGGTAATGCTGAAAGACAATCACATTGACATGGCCGGGGGTGTGCAAAAAGCCATTGAAAATGCTCACCGATACCTCAAGGAGAAAAATATAGATTTAAAAATTGAGATTGAGGTGCGTAACCTCAAAGAAGTGGAAGAAGTAATCCGTGTGGGAGGTGTAGATACGATCATGTTGGATAACATGAGCTTAAATGATATGCGAAAGTCCGTCCACTTGATTAATGGAAAATACAAAACGGAAGCAAGTGGGGGAATTACCGAAAACACATTGCGTGCAGTGGCCGAAACAGGTGTAGATTTTATTTCAATGGGTGCGCTGACGCATTCTACCAAAAGCCTTGACCTGAGTCTAAAGGTGGTTAAATGACCTAAGGGCAGTTTCCTTCTTTGCTTGAAACAGGTGCATTTTGAATTATTGCAGTAGTTTTCTTCATTGCCCTCACCCATTTAAACTCTTCCATTACATATAGCTTGTATGTCCCTCTCCTGGGGGAGCGGGGATGATGAATTGCGTGAACGTAGTACCTCAATAGGGTGAGGGTAGAAAAGGCGCGTCAATTTGAAATACACCCCCAAACTAACTATACATCCTTCCAAAAAATCAGCTATTTTTGCGACCCATTCAGTTAGAATTATGCTTGTTAAGACCAAAAACTATCGCTTAGAAAAGAAAGACTATATCCGCATGGCGTTGCGAAACATCCTGCTTCAGCAATGGTGGGTAAGTTTGATTGTGGTAGCCATCTGCCTTTTGTATTTGTGGATCCCAAGCATTTGGTGGTTCATTGGCGCATTTACAGCTGCGGGGTTGTATTTACTTTTTTGGTGGATCCAATTTTACGGGGTCACGCAATTAGAGCAAGGCAAGATGCTTTTTGAGCGATTCTCTTACGAAATTACCAGTCAACAAATTGTGATGAAGTTGAATGCCCGTGAGGGCATGCCGATGAAGTGGGATCAAATCAAAAGTGCAAAGGTCACCAAAGAAGCATTTGTTCTTTTTGTGAATAAAGCGCAATTGATTCATTTACCCTTTAAAATATTTACTACTGAAAACGAACGGAAGTTTCTAACTAGCATTTTGAAAAATAAAGGATTGCTGAAGGCGTAGTTGTTTTTGTACGTCTTGTTAGGTAGCTAAACTTTCTCAAATTACTTACTTGACTTAAGCACCGTCTGTTCTTTTGCCACGAATCCACTCTAATAGGCACAAATCGAGGCACGAAAAATTCGTGTAAATTCGTGTATTCGTGGCTAACCTTTTTAAGATGTGTGTGAGGCCATTTACTTACTCTGGCTATATTTACATGGCAGAAAAGCAATCAATCGAACTACCTTCCGAGAATGGCAACAACCACAACAGAAATTGAAGTCACTGACGTGAAGTTTGTCGGAAACAGTTCCATGCTGCTGTCTCTATCTAACGACAGGACTTGTATTGTGCCGCTTGAGAAATTCAAGCAGATTGAGTCATTGACTCGATTGCAAAAAGAAGACTTTGAAATTATTGATGGCGAAAATCTTTCCTTTTTAGCACTTGACGAGGTTTATTCCATTCACGAACTAATTGGCATTTAGATAAATCATATTTGGCCTATAAAACTCTCTTATGAAATCATTTACACTCGTTCTGGTTTTCTTATTTAACCTGGGCATTTGCACGGCACAAAAAATCGACTTTGATAAGAAGTTGAAGGAATTAAACATCGAACTATTTTCGCCTGGCAAGCCCATTGCAAATTATGTGAAAGCAGTAAGAACGGGCAACTTACTTTACTTGTCAGGCCACGGCCCTACAAAAGCGGACGGTAGCAACATTATTGGCAAGGTGGGTAAAGATTTAACCATCGAGCAAGGGTATGATGCAGCAAGGCAGACCGGGATATCTCTTCTCTCTACGTTGAAATCTGAAATTGGCGATTTGAATAAAGTAAAGAGGATTGTAAAAGTATTAGGCATGGTGAATTGCACCGAAACGTTTGGAGACCAACCGAAAGTGATCAACGGTTTTTCAGATTTAATGGTGGCCGTTTTTGGCGAGAAAGGAAAACACGCGCGCTCTGCAGTGGGAATGTATGCACTACCCATGGGGATGTCTGTGGAGATTGAGATTATTGTAGAGCTCGAGTAATGTGTGTGCTTATCAAATGGAGGAATCCACGCTAGTCACTCATTTTTAAACCTCAAAGTGTATTCCGAATTAGTGAGTTCAAGTCCACCATGTTTTCGCTTAACAATTTTGAATCTTAATTCTTTAGGGTTGAATAGGAAACTTAAAACGGGTTTCAAAGTAGCATTTACAGAATACTCACCTTGCTTAAATATACTTGTTGGCATAGTTATGCACTTGTATCCCATCATACACAACCGAATGTTGTTTATCATTTTCTTGTTGTAGATCCAGAAAGTCGATTTGCCTGTTGAATCCGCAAAATTCATAGATAACATTTCGGTGTTGTTATAGTAGCTAATCCATACATAGCGAATAGGTGTTCCATCTACTTCTGTAATTTTAACGTTGAGAATGAGAGGACTAAATTCAGATGGAACTAGCTTTGGGCCTGCTATTATGTATGTAGATGTGTCAGTATCAGTTGCGCCAGTTAGGTTTAGAATCAAAGAGTCTTTTTTTTCAATAAATGAGCCCTCACCAATCTTCGAACCCAAGCTTCCAGTTTTTTGGATATGAAACTTATCCTTACTCAAACGTAACTCGATACAATTTTCTCCACTGACACAGGAAACATCTATATATTTGCCATCAACTAATTGGCAATTTGCATTGTCGCTGAAGCACAATGATAAGGTGACAGTAAAACTGAACACGAGTATTCTCATCTTTTAACAATTTGCTGGTCTTCCAGTTTGAACTTTGGTGTTTCCATTAGAATCGATACCATATTGCTCAGTCGAAATGATGTCATTTATTCTTTTACGATCTGAGTAAGGTAGATTCTTAAAGGCTCTAGTATCCTGCAATCCACCCCATGATAGGTCTGAAAGAGTTTGGTAAGGTATATCATAACCTTTACTATACGAATATTGGGCTAGAGCTGCTGCAATGTCATCAACAAAAGACCGAACCATTTCATCGTGGTGCAATTCATTCAAGTCTGGTCTTTTGGCAGTGTTCCAAGCAGTGACCAATTGGTGATATTCGCCATTTGCAAGCAGCGGATCATTGGCGAAGAAACCAACAAGGTATGCATGGATGGACTCGTGCATTAAAGTCCTCGCAATCGCGATATCTGTTGATGATAAAAACTTTTGCGTGTCAATAGTGGTTGTCACAGTTCCAGAAGATCTATTAAGTGCGCTTGTTATTCCGTTTAAGTTAGTAGCAAGCAATCCGTCCTTTATTTCCCAATTCCAAGTCGGTATTGCTCCAGAAAATTTTTGGATGATTTCTGCGACAGAGCCATTTGTAATTCCCTTTAGTTCCCCAACTATACTTTGCATACAGGGTTTTAATTTTGAGTCATCAATTTTGTAGTAATTGAATTCGTCACGTGCTTGTTTCTCGTAGTCAACGGGTTCTGGCTCAGGGTAATAGTTATTTGAAGTTGGGGCTTGGCAATTACCTTGGTACTCGCAACCATATTGTTCATTGAGCATTTGCTCTAGATAAGATGCATTGGTGTACAAATTCATTACATACATGTTCATAATGTAACTGGCATAATAGGCGTTCCAATCAAAGCATGGTTGAGAGACCCACATTATTCCACCAATACCGTTTGATCGTATGTAAGATACTTGGTACCCGCAATCTGATACTCGTGCTGATGGGTCATTTAGAATTTCTTTTTGATCTTTTTGCTTGAATTTGTAGTCGGTAACTAATTCACTTCTGCCGTTTTTATTGACAAAGAAGCCGCCTAACAAACCTTCGTTCCAACCGTGAAATGAGATAATGCCTGAGAAATTTTTGAATTCTATTCTTCTCCCATATTTAAAAAAGTGCTCTGGCGTTGCAATAACTTCTACTATCGTTGCAGCCATTTTTCCATCTGTCTTTTTGTAAATCCATAATTCTCGGATGCTTTGCTTTCCAAATCGTGCTTTGGCTTCATACCAAATTGGGAACGCATATCCTTCTGGCATACTTTTTCCAGGTAGTTTTCGGGCTCTATTCCAGAAAATTTCTTTTTCTATTGATGAAGTCGATGTAGGGTCAGCGACCTGATTTTTTGCATCAGATAAAATATTTGACTCAAACCATTTTCTAGCCTCCTCAATTTTTGCCTGTTCCCTAGTAATTTCAAATCTAGACTCACAAGAAATAAATAGAGCAAAGACTATTACAAAATACGATCGCGTTAACAATTTTTTCATAAGCACTTATTTGACATCGATACATTAACAGTACGGAAATTTGTCTAATATTTTAGTAGGCTTAAAAAGATAATGAAAAGTTAACACTGATCTTCGCTAGTCTACTTCCCTCCCCATCACCCACTTTAACATTTCGAACCAATCTTGTTTGTCTAAATTGATGTCAACCGATTTAGCCGCTTCAGTGATTCGCTCTGGTTTAGTTGTGCCAAGGATTGGAAAAATATGGGAAGGATGTTTAAGCAACCATGCCAGTGCCAACTGACTATAAGAAGCATTGTACTTGGCGGCTTTTGCAAACCAAACACGTTCTTCAAAATGGAGCTTTCCACCACCCAATGGCGACCATGCCATTGCGCTTGCCCCATGCTTCAGCATTAAGTCCAAATCTCCATTGAAGAGCGGATCGATCCGCGAAAGCGAAATCTCGATTTGATTAGTGACCAGTGGGAACGGTAAAAAGTGTTGCAGCATTTCAAATTGTGAGGGCGTGAAATTCGAAACGCCAAAGTGCAAGACCTTACCAGCTGCCTTTAACTTCACAAATGTTTCCGATACTTCATGCGGATCAAGAAGTGGATCGGGTCGGTGAATTAACAGCAAGTCAAGATGATCGGTATGCAACATCTTTAATGAATTCTCAACCGACCAGGTGATATGCTCTTCCGATGTGTCGTAATGTTTGACCCAGGTAGCAGGCCGCTTGGCAGAACTAAACTTGATGCCACATTTTGTGACAAGCTGAATCTTCTCTCGAAGAGACGCGTCTTTTTTCAATGCGTTGCCAAACAACTCTTCACAACTATGATCTCCATAAATATCGGCATGGTCGAAAGTGGTGATGCCTTCATCTAGCGAAGTATGAATCAACCGTTCCACCGTTTCAGTAGACAACGTGTGCCACCGCCATACACCGGTGATGATGCGCGAAAAACTTGGCCCTTGTGGATGAAGCGGTTGAATATACATGTTACTTGTTATGTTGATAGCACTTGCCTGATTTACTTGCGGTCATGCGTTTGCACTTAGTGCCATCGGCTGTTTTTCCTGCGCATTGAGCTACTTTGTCTTTGGTGTGATCGTCAGGTTTACAAACACCACAAGGACCCTTGCTTGCTTTCTTCGCAGCGGCCAACGTCATTCCATCGGCATCGCCCGAAAGTTTGCAATCGGCTGTGTGATACTTTTCGCCTCCCTTAGAAGCGTACACTGTTTGGCTAAAGCCTTTGATGGCTAACCCAAAGAACAAGAATAAACTGAGAAGAATAACCTTTTTCATGATTTGTCAGGGTTTATGATTACTTAACAAACCCAAGTTGTGATTTTTTGAGGAAGAATAAAAATGAATGAACCAATCAATACTGACTAATAAATTAACTTTGAAAAAAGAAAATTGAAATGACCGAGCACTTCAAGAACATTTGCGCCCATGCTGGCGCCACACCCGATCCTTCAACGGGAGCTGTTACATCTCCCCTTTATTTTTCATCTACGTTTCATTATCCGCCCACAGGCGAATACCCAAGTGGGCATATTTACAGTCGCGAATCAAACCCAACACGCACCTCTCTTGAAACAATATTGGCACAATTGGAACAAGGCGAGGATGCGGCCGCATTCAGCAGTGGCAGCGCAGCCGCCAATGCCGTCTTTTTAAGTTTACGACCCAGCGATCATGTTATCATCAACTTTGATGCGTACGCTGGGATTCGCACCATGCTCCGCGACATCTTTATGCCATGGGGATTACAAGTAACATTTGTTGACCTGAGTGATATCAACAATCTACCTAAATCGATTCAGCCAAACACCAGGTTGGTTTGGACTGAATCGCCCACTAATCCACAACTTCGAATTGTCGATTTGATTTCGGTGATCTCCATTTGTAAGCGACATCATATCAAAGTAGCTGTCGATAGTACGTTTGCCACCCCCGCCCTACAAAATCCAATAGTGCTGGGAGCAGATATTGTGATGCACAGTACCACCAAATATTTGGGTGGACATAGTGATATGACGGGAGGCGCGTTGATTACAGCAAGAAAAGATGAAATGTGGGAACGCATTCGTCACATCCAACACATACAAGGTGCGATACCGAGTCCATTTGATTGTTGGTTGTTGATGCGGGGCATCCGGAGTTTTGTTCCGCGCATGACGCAGCACCTGAGCAACGCAAAAGCAGTGGCACTATTTTTATCGACTCACCCTAAAGTAGAAAAAGTATTGTATCCCGGATTGCCCACTCACGCAGGACACGAAGTTGCGAAAAAACAAATGAGCGATTTCGGAGCGATGGTGTCATTTTTAGTAAAAGGCACCAAAGATGATGCTATCAAAGTAGCCCAGCGTGTAAAAGTATTTACCAACGCTACCAGTTTGGGTGGCACGGAAAGTTTATTGGAGCATCGCAAGAGTGTGGAAGGCCCGGATTCACCTACCCCGGATAATTTGATTAGACTAAGTGTGGGCTTAGAAGATAGCAATAGTCTGATTGCTGATCTAAAACAAGCCTTGAGTGATTGAATAAGCTTCTAGGAAGTTTTATGGGGTCTCGCTTATCATGAAAACACGAAAGTACTCTTACGGTATTGCTGGATTCATGAATAACGAAGTATAGAGAAAAGGGGAACTTTCGAAGCTTTAAAGACCGTACATCTTTATATCGCAGTCTACAATATGGATTGACTGCCAACTGAGAGTAACTATTTTTCAAAGACGCGACAAAATTTTGAGGGGCATTAGTACTATTCGCTGTGTAATAATCGATCGAATTTTCTATTTCTTTTTGAGCTCTCGGAGACACGATTACTTTATAAACCATATTTTTGGTTTAGTTGACGAATAGACTCTTCTGAACTGACGTAGTCTTTCTCGTTTTCCTTCAATCTTTCATCTAAAATTTCTTTTATCTCAGGAGTTAGCTCCAAATCATCTTCTTCCACGACTATTGTGATGGGCCTAGACTTAAATGTAGCCTTAATAGAATCTAGTAAATCTGAGTTAACCTCTTCAGCCGAATTCAAATGATAGGTTGTATACATATGGTTTAATTAAACTCTTTCAAATTTAAGGAAAGGTGAGAAGTTAAAAAAGTGTTACAACGCGCCCCTGGTTTCCACCCTCCTGACAGCATGTACCAAAAGGCTATCGAGGGCATAAAGATTAAGCGCCATCGCTTACTCATCTCTACAAATGTTTTTTATGCGTTGGAGTTTTAGCAATTGGAAACATTGGCGAATATCCAAATTTTCTAAGATACCCCCTGCACTTTCTTGATAAGATTGCCCTCAATGGGAGGCTTTCGTATAAACTGACCGATGATACTTGAGGCAATTTCTTAATTAGAGTCAATTGCCCAGACAGTATTCGCTTGATTTGGGTTAAGTAAAGAAGCGAATTCACTGAAGTTAACTCAAATCAATTCATTCTTTGCATGATGAGTTCCAAATTTGAGCCATCAAAAAATTTATTATTCAAAACAAAAATTTATGATTTGCTCATCGTTCAAACACCCGTTGTATATCTTCATCTTGATCGTGCTGGCAGGCAGTACATACGCGCAAAATGTAAAGAGGGATACATCGTTTACATTTGCAGAAATTCGATTTGGTTACGGAACGAATTATTTTGGAGAAGGACTTTCTGAAGACTATGAAGCCGGAAACTTCAGCAGTTCGGGCGGCTTTCTCGCAACCCTAGCAGCTTACCACAAGTTTAAAAAAATCAATCACACCGTAATTGGAATGAAGTACAAATCGCTGGGAGCAGCACCTTCAAAAGGGGATAATGGGCGCGAGATGTTCTTTAATTATTGGGGCGTTGCCGTGTCGGCACGTTACTTTCCCTTTCACAAAATGGCTCATCGGGGGCTATTCGTACAAGCTGATTATTTTTTCATAACTCAGTTTACTCAAAAATATCGATCCACTGCAAATTTAGAATTTAATCATCAGTTTGCCATCGGCAGTGGCTATGCAGTGGGTATCGGCTATGCGCTTGACTTGCCAACCAACAGGAAAAACCGGATTACTATTGGAATAGAGTATGAACAAGACAATCGAAGAGGTGAAGTCAGTGGCATTGGCGACAAGACTTTTGCGAGTTCAAATTTGGCTTTTTTGGTTGGCTTTATTTTCTGATAAAGGAGGTAGTTTGCCACTTACCTGACCACATATACCAAAAGGCCATCGAGAACATGCAAATCCAGTATACCCATTCAATTGTCGTGATTACCTTCAAAACTTGACTAAGTAAAAAAAAATGCGTGTTCATTTTTCGGTAGTCAAGTAGCCAAGCGTTTCTTTTCATTTGCAATAAATTTTATTAGCCATGAAAGGAATTCTCTATGTAATCATACTATGCAGCGCTCAGTTTGCTCATGCACAAAAAATGGGTATTGATTTATTCATTCGCCTTCCCCAAGTAGTAAATTATAATTTCACCAAGCCCACTATTTCTTATGCACCTCTTATTTCAACGGGTCTCACTTTACGATACAAAAAAGCCTTTGTTGATGTAGGGTCATTTATTGGAAATACTAATGTGGTTGGGCATTACAGTTATTTTGGTTCAGCTCTTTACAACAGGCAAAGCCCAGACAATTGGTTATTTGTAACAAACTGGTTTGGCGAAGCAACGTATTTTCCTGCACAGCAAGACAAGAAAAGCTATTGGGTACAGACGGTAGGCATCAGCCCTGTATTGGTGCGGCCCTTTCATTTTGGGGCATTTGCGATAGCTTTAACCATAGGGGCTGCTTTTTATGACGACACCCTCAGCTTAAATTCGCGCATCATATTCAACTATTCATTGCCAATCATCAAAAGCAAGTCATGAGCAAGTTAACATTTCAAGAAAAATATGATGCCATGTTTCGAAAAGATCCTTCGTTTGAAGGGCTATTTGTAACAGCAGTAAAAACCACAGGTGTTTTTTGTAGACCTGTTTGCCCCGCTCGAAAGCCTAAGCCAGAGAATGTTGAGTTTTATGAATCGGCACAAGAGGCCATTCATCAAGGCTTTCGGCCTTGCCTTGTTTGCAAGCCGATGGAGCAAGCCAATAAAACGCCCTATCACATCCAGCTTTTGATTGACGAAATTAGTGCGAACGTAGAGTTGCGATTGAAAGACGCAGATTTGAGAAGGAGAAAAATTGAACCCATTCAGGTACGCAGGTGGTTTCAAAAGAATCACAATATGAGCTTTCAGGCATTTCAGCGCATGCTTCGCATCAACGCTGCTTTTACCAAAATCGGCAATGGCCAAACAGTTACCGTCTCCGCCTTTGATACAGGGTATCAATCGTTGAGTGGCTTTAATGGTAGCTTTCGCGCGATTGTTGGTAAGGCGCCAACTGCTTCGAAAGATAAAACCATTATTAATATTACGCGCTTCACCACGCCACTCGGCCCTATGTTTGCATGTGCCACTAAACAAGGCATTTGTCTATTAGAATTCACCAATCGCAGGATGTTGGAAACAGAATTTGAAGAGTTGAAGAAACGATTGAATGCCGTTATACTTCCAGGGGAAAATAGATTTTTGAGTCAGGTAGAGAAAGAAATATTAGAATACTTTAACAGAACCAGAAAAGTCTTTGCGGTTCCACTTCATACGCCTGGTACTGATTTTCAAAATGAGGTTTGGAAAAAATTGCAGCAAGTACAATACGGAAAGACGATCTCTTACAAGCAATTGGCCATCAGGATGGAATGTCCGACTGCTGTGAGAGCTGTTGCCTCGGCTAACGGTCGCAACCGCATTGCTATTATCATTCCTTGCCATCGGATTATAGGAGAAAATGGCGACCTCACGGGCTATGGTGGCGGATTGCCAAGAAAAAAGTGGATGATAGATTTTGAAAAGCAGAATTCTGAATGAATTTCATGAATTGCCGATAAAAATTTCAATTTCTATTCTTCCACTTTCCCGACCGCATATACCAAAAGGCCATCGAGAACATGCAAATCCAATAAACCCATTCGCTCACCCAACCCCACGTGATAGACATGTTCCATACTTCGAGTACGAGGTAAACATAGAGTATGTAGGCAAAAAGAGTTACGATTTCAATAATCAGATTGACCACTGTATTTCCTGAACCAGTGACTGCATTGAGCCACACCACAGAGAATGATTGAAGGAACAAGGCGGAAGACACCACTCGTAAAACAGGAGTGGCGTAGGCAATGAAATCTTCGCCCTGGCCAAACATCGAGAGCAACGTGCCTGGGAAAATATTGAGAATAACAATTAACGTTATTGAAAAACTGGCGCTCACTTTGGCGATGCGTTTCACCAGGGGCATTACTTCTTCTTGTTTGCCTTGGCCAATCACATTGCTCACCATCGTATTGGCGGTGGCCGCAAAGGCCCACGAAAAAATCCCGGCAAGGCCAAATACATTTCGCATCGTATTGGAAACAGCCAAATCGCGCGCGCCATGGTGCTCGATCAGAATGTAAAAATATTCCCACGTCACAATGCTGAGCGCGAATTGTAAAATGAGCGGTGTTGATTTAAGCAGAATCAACTTGATGGAGCTAAGTTCCAGTTTCCAGTTTTCAAATAGTCCAAAGGCTTTGTTGATTCCTTTTGCATGAATGACGGCAAAGATGACGAGCAAGCCGGTTGCTTCTGCGATGATGGACGCATAGGCTGCTCCATTGAAACCCATCTTTGGAAAGCCAAAGTGACCGTAAATAAAAGCATAGTCGAAAAAGATGTTGGCAATGGCTTCGCTCAGCGTTCCCCACACTAGGAATTTTGTTTGGTTCGTTCCTACCAAGAGCGCATTGCGCATGACATACAGATAGAGAAAAGGCAACCCCCAGATGCGGATAAAAATAAATCCAATCACTTCTTCGGCTATCACTTGATTGTGAATCGTGGCTCGCAAAATCATCGGAGCCAACGTGTAGCTGATTAAAATTCCGATGATCGAAACTCCCAGAGCAGCCCACACGCCATGATAAAACAGCTTACCAATTTCCTTCGGTTGGTTTTCTCCTGCCTTTCGCGCGATCAGCGATTGTAGACCATTGTTTAAGCCACTACCGATTACAGCAAAGGTCAAGTAATAGACTCCGGTGATAGCCGCGCTGGCCAACGCCTTTTCGCCCAATCCTCCCAGAAAGACATTGTTGGTAATGAAATTGATTTGAGGAACAATCAATGCCAATGAGATCGGCATCGCCAACCCAAGTATTTGTTTGTAGCCTGTTTGAAGGCGGAGGTCTTTAGAATTCATTAGATTAGAACTTCAAAAGTAAATTAATTCCACCACCTTAGACTAACTTTAAGAAACATACGTCCCTCTTAAAAACCCTCTTTATGCAAACCATCCTCGGAGCTAACGGAACGATTGCCAGCGAACTTTCTAAACACCTGCCACAGTACACCGATAAAATCAGACAGGTAAGTCGTAACCCCAAAAAAGCAAATGCCAGTGATGAGCTGTTTTCGGCAGACTTGTTGAATTACCAAGAAGTAGAAAAGGCGGTGGCTGGCAGTGAGGTGACCTATTTGTTGGCAGGCCTGAAGTATGATATAAAAGTCTGGCAAGAACAATGGCCGAAAGTGATGAAGCACACGATTGATGCTTGTAAAAAACACAATAGCAATTTGGTGTTTTTTGACAATGTCTATTCATACGGACTAGTGAAGGGAACGATGACAGAAGAGACGCCTTTCAACCCGACTAGCAAGAAAGGTGAAGTACGGGCAAAGATTGCTACCCAGTTGTTAGAGGAAATCAAAGCTGGGAATTTGCAAGGGATGATCGTAAGAGCAGCCGATTTTTATGGACCGAATGTATTGTTGAGTTTAACGCATTCGATGGTAACAGAAAAATTGAAAGCTAAGAAGGCCGCTCAGTGGATCGGTGATCCTAAAAAAATTCACAGCTTTACCTATACACCAGATGCCGGTAAGGCGGTCGCGGTTTTAGGAAATACGCCTTCTGCATTTAATCAAACCTGGCATGCTTTGACAAGTCAGGAAAGGATTACTGGCGAACAATATGTGCGCACGGCCAGTGAGTTTGCAGGGCAGCCTTACAAAATTCAGCCACTACCCAAATGGGGCGTGCGAGCACTTGGAATATTTATTCCAGTGTTGCGCGAGTTTGTGGAGATGATGTATCAATACGAAAACGACTACTTTTTTGATAGCTCAAAGTTTGAGAAGGCGTTCGGCATGTCAGCGACTTCTTATAAAATGGGAATTGCGGAAACGCTGCGTTAGTAGTTTTTCAATTTACTGAATTAGTCGAAGCACTTGTCAGCTCTGCCTGTGCCGTCAGTTCTTCCGACCTGACGAATACCTTTAACTTGTAAAGTGATCTCTTGTACAGTCTAACATTTCTGAGCAGCTATGTCTCAAAAGAACTCACGATAGTTCTCTGTGCCGTCAGGTCTTCCGACCTGACGAAAACCTATTACTTGTAAAGTGATTTCTTGTACCGTTTAGCATTTACTGTGCCGTCAGGTCTTCCGACCTGACGAATACCTTTAACTTGTAAAGTGATCCCTTGTACAGTCTAACATTTCTGTGCAGCCATGTCTCAAAAGAACTCACGATAGTTCTCTTTGCCGTCAGGTCTTCCGACCTGACGAATACCTTTAACTTGTAAAGTGATCCCTTGTACAGTCTAACATTTCTGTGCGGTCAGGTCTCAAAAAAACTCACGATAATCTGAAACTCTCCTGTGCCACTCTCCTGTGCCGTCAGGTCTTCCGACCTGACGCATGCTTACGACTTGTAAAGTGATTTCTTGTAACGTTTAGCATTTCTGTGCAGTCAGGTCTCAAAAAAACTCACGATAATCTGAAACTCTCCTGTGCCACTCTCCTGTGCCGTCAGGTCTTCCGACCTGACGCATGCTTACGACTTGTGAAGTGATTTCTTGTAACGTTTAGCATTTCTGTGCAATTAGGTCTCAAAAGAACTCACGATAGTCTAAAACCCGCACAATAGGTTGTTTACCTAGCTCATAAAACATTGCGCTCGAATAAGGCCACTTTTCAGGTGACGTTGCTAAGCTCCAATGAGCCTGCATCGGGTTGGTGTGTATATAGTTGAGTTTTGTTTCTAAAATTTTTTTGTTAGCCAGATAGACGTCATCGAATCGATCTTGCCATACTTTGAAAACTTGTTTTTTCTCAGGTACGCGTAACCTTTCAAGCAATTCAATATTGCCGGATTTTTCAATTTGTTGGCGAACCATCACTGACGTGAATTTTTTTAAGTCGCGCATCCAATTTGAAAGCTGGTTACCATTTTTAAAATACAGAATGAGGTGAATATGATTGGGCATAATCACGTAGCCAAGTGTTGCGGCTACATATTTTGTGTTTAGAAAATTGATGCTCTCGCTTACGGTTATTTTGCAAGGTTCCATTTCTAGTAGGTGATACCATTTGTAGCACGCGGTGGTAATGAAGAAACATTCTTCGTCTAAAAATGAGTTTCTGCCACGAAGTGCCATGCAGCTAAGATAAAAAATAGATCGTCAGGTCGGAAGACCTGACGACACGAAGAGCTGGTTACCATTTTTAAAATACAGAATGAGGTGAATATGATTTGGCATAATCACGTAGCCAAGTGTTGCGGCTACATATTTTGTGTTTAGAAAATTGATGCTCTCGCTTACGGTTATTTTGCAAGGTTCCATTTCTAGTAAGTGATACCATTTGTAGCACGTGGTGGTAATGAAGAAACATTCTTCGTCTAAAAATGAGTTTCTGCCACGAAGTGCCATGCCGCTAAGATAAAAAATAGATCGTCAGGTCGGAAGACCTGACGACACGAAGAAGTGACCGCTGCATCAGGTTGGAAGACCTGACGACACGGAAGCTTACGTTATTCGGGAAGAGCAAAATACTACAATTTCAGTTTAATGGGGTTCTGCCTTGCGTCAAAAACTCTAATGACTTCTACCCTTTCTTCTATTTCCAAATAAATAATCAAATGATTACCGTATATGAGTTTTTGATAATTTACTTCTGGCCTGCGATTACTAATGTAGCGAGTGCCACTTAGGATTCTATTGGTCAGTATATCCGTTTTAAGCACCAACTTTTCAATCATCTGAAAAGCTTTCTGCTTTCCAATAATAGGACTGTTGAAATCGTAAATCTTTTGAAGGTCGCTTTCCGCCTCACCAGACCAAATTACTTCTCTCTCCAAGTTTTTATTTTCTCTTTTAGGTTTTTCTGGCTTATAAATCGCCCGGCTTTGATATCTTCTTCACCAGCCTCCAGCATTTCATCAAAACCATCTTTACTTAAAGGTCTGCCATCTGTGGTCTGAGCAAAAATACTTACTTGAGAACTTAAGATCGTATGCACTGCCTGTAAAATCCGATTGTCTTGTACTTGATCTATGATCTGATGAAGTTCCATTTGAAGTTCAGATGTATTCATGTTCATTCGTTGTTTAAGTAAAAATAAACATTCTATTTCTCTTTCGCTATTTCTCTTGTCATGCAAAAAATCAAATCACCCCCTGCGCCTGCATGGCTTTTGCCACTTTGATAAACCCGGCAATGTTGGCGCCCGCCATGTAGTTGCCGGGTGAGCCGTATTCTTTGGCGGCTGCTAATGACGTGTCGTGTATGTCTTTCATAATACCCACAAGCTTGGCATCCACTTCTTCGCGTGTCCAGTTAGAGCCCATGTAGTTTTGCGTCATCTCCAAACCGGAAGTAGCCACGCCACCTGCATTCGATGCCTTGCCCGGTGCGTACATCACTCCATTGTCTAACACAATGTTGATACCGTCAATCGTTGTGGGCATATTCGCACCCTCTGCTAAAAGTTTAACGCCATTCTTCACCAGGTTGCCTGCGTCTTTGGCGTTGATTTCATTTTGGGTGGCGCATGGGAATGCGCAGTCAGCTTTTATATTCCACAACGGATTGTGATCTGCTTTTGCATCGATGGAAAGATACGTGCATTTGTATTTGTCTGCATATTCTTTGATGCGCCCTCTGCGATTGTTTTTCAACTCTTTGAGAAACTCCAATTTCTCCATCGTGATTCCTGCTTCATCAACGACAACTCCATTCGAGTCAGAAGCAGTGATCGCTTTGCCGCCTAATTGAATTATTTTTTCAATGGCATATTGAGAAACATTTCCTGACCCAGACACCAAACAAATTTTTCCTTTGATCGAGCTGCCCACATTTTGCAACATGTTTTCTGCAAAATAAATCAAGCCATAGCCGGTTGCTTCTGTTCTAATCAAACTTCCTCCCCATCCAATTCCTTTGCCCGTGAGCACCCCCGTAAATTCATTTCTGATTTTTTTATATGCCCCAAACAGAAAACCAATTTCGCGACCGCCCACACCAATATCTCCTGCGGGCACATCCAGTCGATGGCCAATGTGCCTCGCCAACTCGCCCATAAACGCCTGGCAGAATTTCATCACCTCATTATCTGATTTTCCTTTCGGGTCGAAATCACTACCGCCTTTTCCACCGCCCATGGGTATGCCCGTAAGTGCATTTTTAAAAACTTGTTCGAACGCTAAAAACTTCAACACACTCGGTGTTACGGTAGGATGAAACCGCAAGCCACCTTTATACGGACCAATAGCACTATTCATTTGCACGCGATAGCCGCGATTTACTTGCACTTCACCCTTATCATCGAGCCATGTTACGCGGAATGAAATCAAACGCTCCGGTTCCAACATGCGTTCCAATAATTTAAGTCGTGCGAACTCCGGATTTTTTTCCAACACCGGAAGCACGGAAGCAATTACTTCTTCGGCAGCTTGCAAGAACTCAGGTTCGTTGGGGTTGCGTTTTTTTACATTGTCGAGGATGGCGCTATGGGTCATATACTTTTGATTTAGGCAGCTAAAAATAGCAAAGAAATTACAATTACGAACGGTTGAAATCAGGTTTCACGCAAAGGCGCAAAACCGCGAAGTCAAAATCAGGGTTACTGTTTTGGGTTCGTTTCGTATTGCGTCTTTGCGTGAAAAAAATGGAGCCAAGGCATGAAGTTTAAATTGGATTCTTTTCCCTTTGCGTTCTTTGCGCCTTTGCGTGAAAAATGACTAGCTTCACATAAGCGTAAGAATTATGAAAACCAATTTTGATATCATCGTAATCGGTGTGGGCTCTATGGGCTCATCTACCTGCTATCAATTGGCAAAGCAAGGTTATGAAGTATTAGGGCTCGAGCAGTTCGACATTCCGCACGACCAGGGTTCACATGCCGGGCAAAGCCGCATCATTCGCAAAGCGTATTTCGAGCATCCCGACTATGTGCCGCTGCTGCAACGCGCTTATGAAAATTGGAAACAACTCGAAGCAGCCGCCAACACACAAGTCTATTTTCCAACCGGCTTATTGTATGCGGGTCAGCCAGACGATGTATTGATCAAAGGCGTGCGTGCATCAGCTGCTATCTATCAACTAGATGTGCAATCACTTTCACAAGCAGAAACGAAAAAACGTTTCCCCGCTTTTCAAATTCCCGACTCGTATGAGGTGTTGTTTGAACCCGATGCCGGATTTTTAACGCCCGAGCGTTGCGTTACGGTTTATACCGATCAAGCCATTCGGCTGGGTGCCACCGTGCGCGCCAAAAAAAAAGTGCTCGAATGGAAAAAGGAAGGAGAACGTATTGTAGTGAAGACGAACAAAGGAGTTTATCAATGCCAAAAGTTAGTGATTACTGCGGGGCCGTGGGCAGGGCAACTCATTCCATCGCTGCACGCAAAGCTCACCGTTACGCGGCAGGCCATTGTGTGGGTAAACACCCAACAACCCGCTTCGTATTCGCTGGGAAATTTTCCCTGCTGGCTCATCGATGATCACACACGGCCGGGCATGTACTATGGATTTCCGCAATTGCCCGTGGCGCAATTTGGTGCGCCCATCGGCATGAAGCTCGCCTATCATTTTCCGGGCGATGTCTCACAGCCCGATCAGGTCAACCGCGTTACTTCCGTTAATGATGAAGAACATTTGGTGCAGGCGCTCCATCGCTTTTTGCCGAATGCCTATACGGCTACGCATACCATGAAGACGTGCTTGTACACCAACACACCCGATGAACATTTTGTAATTGATTTCTTGCCGGGCTACGATCATCGCGTGGCCATAGCGGCCGGCTTTAGCGGGCACGGGTTTAAGTTTGTATCAGTAGTAGGCGAGATCATGGCCGACCTTGCCACGAAAGGAAAAACCGATTTGCCTATTGCGTTTTTGGGTGCGCAAAGACTGTGGTGCTAAAGTTTTTGTGCAAAATATCTGGTAAATAAAAAAACGTGCAAAACCACGTTTTTTCATTGACGTGTGTAGACTACATTTTTAATTGTGCCGTCAGGTCCTCCGACCTGACGATCCATAAATTTACTACCTTAACTCAATGGCACTTCGAAGTAGAAAAGTTGGAGAGTTTTATTGGCAAGGCTCTACTCGGAGAGATCGGTCAGGTCGGAAGACCTGATCGCGCATGAAGAGCTAATTGTACCGTCAGGCCTTCCGACCTGACGATCAATAAATTTACTACCTTAGTTCTATGGCACTTCGAAGTAGAAAAGTTGTAGAGTTTTTTTGGCAAGGCTCTACTTTGAGAGATCGGTCAGGTCGGAAGACCTGACCGCAAATGATGAAGATGCGAGTGGAAATTTATGGGGGTCCAAGCGGCACGCTTGAACCTGGTAAGTGTGGGGGCGCTTGCGCCAGAGGGGGTAAATACCGTCTGATCGTTGCAAATTTAAGCTGCGTTTCTTTGTAATTGCGACCATTTTACCTCTTTAATTGCCTTTATGGACTTGAAAGATTTTTTATGGGCATACGTAATCGTAAGGTGGCCTGCCCCCTTTGTTCTCACCCTTCACTATATCCTTCTTGAAATAATCTTCCAACGGCTTACGATAAAACTCAAAATCTATATGAGCCCGCAGTTTTTCAAGCGGATCGTTTTGCTTGCTTATCTTTTCTAACCTAAAATACTCATCAAATAATCCGCGCGTTGTGTGACCCATTTCTTTTTCTTTTTTTCCAAAGATAGAACCGTTAACCGATTGGTGACTTAGCATGGGTTTTTAGAATATATGGTTATTGCCTCGAGAACCAAATGTTCACAGTTACTCCTCTGTTAACAGCGGACTCTAACTTAATCTCTCCCCCAATTGCTTCAACCTGCGTTTTTACAAGAAAAAGTCCGATTCCGTTTCCCGAATGGGTAAGGTTGAATCGCTGAAAAGGTTGGAAAAGCTTCGAAGCCAGCTTTTCCTGATCGAAACCAGGCCCATCGTCACGAATCGTAAGTTTCGTTCTTTCGCGGTCTTGAACGGTATCAATCCAAATCGAAACTGATGTATCTACATTTTTGAATTTTACAGAGTTGCTTATGATGTGAAAGAGAATGCTCTCGAGATAAGAAGGTACTGCATTGACCACAGAAATACCAAGGTTAAGTTTAAGTCCATAGTTGTCGAGGTTTGCTTCCTTCAAGCGTGTGATAACATTTTTTATGATAGGAGCCAATTCCACTTTTTCGAGAGTGACGTTTCTTTTCTGAATATTGACGATATTGCTCATCTCACGGATTATCACGTCAAGATCTTGCGCGGATACGCGGAGTTTGTCGACAATGATTGCGTTATCCGGTGCTGGGAGGTGTGATGAATCAAAAAGATTGGTTAGTCCTAAGATGCGTGCTACAGGCCCTCTAAGATTATGGGCAGTTATGTGACTGAATTGCTCCAGTTGTTGGTTTTGCCTCTCCAGTTCATCTGCCTTTATCATAAGCGCCTGGGTGCGGGCAGCTACCTGTTCCTCAAGTTGCCGGTTATGCTTTGCAATTATTCTGTTTTGATCTTCGAGCAGGTCGCGCTGGGTCGCCAATTCCTCTCCCTGCTGCACCAATTCTTCATTCTGGGCAACGATCTCTTCCTTTTGCTCTTGAATCACTGCCGTGCGCGACTTGACCAATTCTTCCAGGTGCTGGTTCATGTCCGACTGTTGTTCTACAAGCCGCTGTAAAGCACTCTGTTTCTCCTTTTCTAAAAGTTGTTGTTTGTAACCCAAGCCAAGGGCAAAACACAAGAGTTCGCCAGCGATTCCGGCAAAGTAAACTGCGTGAAGAAACTCCACTCTTAACTGCAACTTACTAAGGCTGACTTTTATTATGCCCTGAGTTGCTAAGGTTGATAAAATCAAATAACAGCCAACGGTGCCATACATAATAAAAATTCCTGCTTTGAAGAATGAGAGAACTTGGTCACGGTTTCTGACTTGGCTAAGGGCAAACAAAATCATCATCACAGATATTGCAACACCGATAGCATACGCCATTAGATTTATAGGATCGACATTGCCTGTGATAAACAGAAAACTCGCCCCAACGGCTACTGCCAATGAAATTACGTAAATACTGAGTTTGAAGAGTCGATGCCATCGTGGAAACCGAGACCGCGTTTCAATAAAGTGTATTGTAAAAAGCAAGTGCATTAAAGTCAATAACCCTGCTGAAACGAGATACGCCACAACGGTATATCTCGGAAACCGATTGAAAAACTCAAACCACTGGCTCAGGTAGGTTGCATCAGTTGCGTTTGTTAACACAAAGAGGCATGTGGCCAGCAGATACAGGGAGTAATACAGGTAACTCACTTTTTTGTTCTGTACGAAGAGGGAAAAGTGATAAAGAAACATAGCGAGCAAGGTGGATAACATTGCTATTAGAACTTCAGAGCTAAAACTATCTGAGTCATCTGCGAAAAAGAGAAATAAATTTCCTTTGGTGATTTGCGGATACACTTTTACGAAGATGGTGTCTTGGCGTGTTGCAGCAAGGGTAACCACCGCCTGCGTGTTGAGCGGATGAAATTGTTTAAACTGAATACCTCGTGCCCTCCAAGGCAGATCTATCGTAGAAGCAAAAACTCGCCACGCACCATCAGCCCTTGTAAAGACGTCACATCTATGAACATCTCCAACGTCAAATGTCCATGTTTTGCTTTCATCAAGGTTGCTTTGAATAGGAATTCTGATAAAATAGCACTTCCCTGGCGCGAGGAAATTGTGTTTAAGCGATTCATAATAGAGTTCTTGGGCTGCCTCAATCGTAGTGGAAGTGTCAGCAACTGAAACGGCAGCTTGTGAAATTGGTACCCTGAAAGATCTATATTGATTGATAGCAATTTGAGAATAACTATTGGTGCTAATTAGTCCAAGAGCCAAAATCCAAATTCCAATTTTTTGCCTGCCCATAGATTTGCACCAAACGACAGCCGCTGGTCTTCGAATATAAATCGAATAAAGTTACCCGATAAATCACTATTATCCTACTAAACATTTGAAAGGGTGTCCTTTTTAAGGTCGCTCTGTATGGTTGCGTTTAGTTACCACACTTCACATAGCCATGAATAAAGGTAAAAAATTTGTCGGACAGCCGGTCCTTTCTCAAGGGTGCATTTCAAATTGTCGCGATAGTTAGTAAATGTAAGCAAACACTACAGCCATGAGCAAGGAGGAGTATATGCTGCCGTCAGGTCGAAAGGCCTGACGATCGATAATTTTACTACCATAGTTCTATTGTACTTAGAGGCAGAAGCGGGGTGGATTTTTTGGGCAAATGTCTACTCCTGAGAGATGGGTCAGGTCGAAAGACCTGCGCGCACATGAGAAGGCGCCCAAAAAGTGAACGTAATCGGCTATATCTATCATTCGTTGGAGCCGTTTCTTTCGAGACATAGAAAGATCCTACTCTCAACCCAAATTAATCGCCCGAAAATGCCTGACCAAAAAAAAGCCGGAAATACAAACGTATTTCCGGCTTAACGGAGTGTGCGTAGGTTAATACTAATAGAAGAATTGCTCCAATACGATCTTTCCATCATGTACGTGATACACGCAAATCTCTTCAATTGTCATTCGACCCTGTCCTTTAAAGGTGGCATCCATCGCCCAGGTAATGGCGAAATGGTTTCCCGCAATAATCGGTTCAGAAAGAGTGGCGCTATGAAACTCTTCCACCCCTTCTTGAAAGGCAACGTCCTTTGCTTTGATCGCATCAAGTCCTTCTACTACTTTTGGCCCCATCATTTCATTGGCTTCAATGCTGGTCGCGTTGTCGGCAAATAGGGTGTTGTGCACTTCGTCAATTTTGCTTTGGCGACAAAGTTCTACCAATTTGTTTGCTACTTCTTGTATTGTCATGTTTGTTGGGGTTTTCGGTGGATTGAAAATGGTTAGTTGGATTATCAAACAAGGTAACTTTTAGCGGAAGGTTTTTGGCCTACAAAGAGATTAATCTTTTTTTAATAAATCCTGCTAATTAAACTTGTGTACATTACTTTTGATTTTGAGGACTTTGTCCCATTGAAATCTGCTGAACGAAATGAAAACTGCCAATCCATGCCAACTAAAAGACTAGAACTTTACCGCAACGAAAAGATTGCCATACTTCCCCTCAGGAAAACTCCAAAAGGCCAACGGTATGCCGTTACCAACCATGGGCGTGTAATTAGTTTTAATGATACCCCCTTAGACGGATATTTTTTGCGACAGTCTTTGCTGGCTCGCTATCCCGGGGTGACCCTTCGCAGGGGTAAAAAGGAAAGCGGCTATTTAGTCCATCGGTTGGTGGCAAAAGCATTTTTGAAAAAACCCACTAACCAACATCGTTTCGTTATCCACCTCAACTATAAAAAAGACGATAACCATTTTAAAAATCTGAAATGGGCAACCCGCGAGGAGTTAAGCAAACACCACAGATCAAACCCCAACCGAGAAACAGCGATCGGCAACTTCAAACTCACGGCAGATAATGTACGTTTGATCAAACAGCAATTGGCCCTCGGCAAAGCCACGTTGAAGGCGTTAGCCAAAAAGTTCCATGTCAGTGATATGCAAATTCACCGCATTAAAACCGGTGAGAATTGGTCGCATGTGAAAGGATGATGGTCTAACTTCTGATAAAATGGATTTTTAATCGATCTGATATTTTAGCCCTTCCAACCTTTGTGTTCTTCACATTCTATTGTCCCGTCAGGTCTTCCAACCTGACGATCAATAGATTTACTTCGATAGTTCTATTGTACTGGGAAGCAGAAACGTTCTCTTCTCGTCAGAGTCTCCCGCCTCGGGGCCTCTGAAAATGAACCTTGCGCTGTTTCTTTTCCATTGTTTTTATTTATGCGCCATATCAAATGTATATGATTGGGCATGACCACAAAAGCAAACACATCAATTTTGCCACGGCTGCTCAAATACGCCAATGAATCGATGATCACTTGCTTGTATCTATCTGTTTGCAACAGGCGCTGCCAATTGTTGATGGTGGCAGTCCAAAAAAAAAGCAGAGGCCGGTAAGTGAAGATGAAATAGTATCAAGCGCAGCGTCCCCGAAACGGGAGACTCTGCGATGGACAAACAGGATTGGAGTAAAAAAAAGCAGAGACGGGTAAGTGAAGATGAAATAGTATCGAGCGCAGCGTCCCCGAAACGGGAGACTGCGAGGAACAAACGAAGGAAGAATCTTTAAAACCCTCTTCAAAATGCTTTGCAATAATTTGAGCTGAATTTCTAGTACTATCAAGAAAGGTAATTGCGTGCATTATTTCAGGGGAGAACGCAGTGACAAGTATTCATTTAAGTGAAGATGAAATAGTATCAAGCGCAGCGTCCCCGAAACATGAGACTCTGCGAGGAACAAAAGGGAAGCACAGGATCGAAGTAAAAAAAAGCAGAGGCCGGTAAGTGAAGATGAAATAGTATCAAGCGCAGCGTCCCCGAAACGGGAGACTGCGAGGAACAAAGAAATCATGCCGCGTTACTTTAGGCTTTAATTTAGCATGTTAGTTTGGTTAAAAATGTTGGTTCGTGGGGACACGAACCAAGGCGGTGAAATCATGCCGCGTTACTTTAGGCTTTAATTTAGCATATTAGTTTGGTTAAAAATGTTGGTTCGTGGGGACACGAACCAAGGCAGGAGAAATCAACTACTTGGGATAAACTAAGAGATCGCTAATTGAGTGCCATATTCTTTGAGGTGGTTATAAGCAATATCAACATAATCACTCGTAATCAATCCCTTTTTTCTTGAATTCCACTGCACTTTACTTACCAACCCTTCCATGTTAATTTCTGGGTTATTCTTTAAAATGAAATGAGTTGAAGAAAGTATTTCAAGTGAAAGAGTAGATTCAAATCCATCAATAGCCTTAAACAAATCTTTTAATCTTGTCCATTGCTCATCGGTGAATTCATCTTTGGCGTATTGAAGTACTTCCCTAAACTTTTCATAATTCAATTGAAGAGGCTCAAAAGGGGAAGCCGTCATTTGCTCCAACCCTTTTAGGTACTTCCCATTCATAGCATACAGCAATTTGTCTATTGCTTGCGCATAAGGGCCGTATGTATACTGTTCAAATTTCAATTTCAATTTTTCACCACTTTCTTGCAAAAAATAGGCTAGTTTATTTGCCGCAAAAACAGATGCGGGCTCTCCAAATTTTTCATATTTAAACAAGGCCAAAAGAATCATCGCTTTGGTAGGGGTCAATTTCACCTCCTTGGAAGTTTGCTCCTTTTGCAACAACGCCTTAACATCCTCATTGGGCTCAAATACTAAAACGTCTACATCATTCAAGCCGCTCAAATATTTCTCCATAAGATGCTTCACTGAATCCCATTTTAATCCTCCATTTCCGCAGCCTAATGGGGGAATAGCAATACTTTTTATTTGATATTCTCCAATAACATTGACAAGGTTCTTTAAGCCTTCTTCTATGTAAGAATATTGAGATTTCTTATACCACTCTGTTTTGGTAGGAAAATTAATTATCAGTTTTTCACCATCTAATGTTTGCTCTTTCACCACTAGCATTTTACCGATTTGCATCTCACCTCTTTTGCTAGCCTTTTCATACAATTTAAAGTTAACAGGGTATTTTTCTTTGAATTGTAAGGCGATGCCTTTGCCCATTACGCCCACGGTGTTGACAGTATTCACCAAGGCCTGTGCCTGGGCAGATAACAAATTACCTGTTATAAATTTCATTAGAAATAAAATTTAGGTTTAACCTTAACTTCAATTTCAAGATTACACTGAGAAACAATTCCCTCCACTTTGGCTTTCACATTGGCATTAACCACAACAATACCCGTAATCTTAGAGTGAGGAACTTTATCTTTAACAAGAAACTCAGCGTGCTTTTTACGAAGACGATCCTCGTCTCCGTCTGCGTTGATATGTCTGAAATCTTCGGATTGAATAGATGGCCAGTCAATTTTATCCAAGTTCGCAAGGTCATTGTAAAACTTAGTGATTCTTTTGGCTGCATTGCCGTCTGTGAAACACCATGGCTTTTGCAAAGACGTAAGATCAGTCATCTTGCAACAAAGATATACAATATCATTTTGATTTATTTTGGGAACTCCTTGGCCTGTAATAATATTGAATAACATGGGCGTTCTCACCGAAAAGTAGAATGGCACATAATCGTTAACTACTGTTTCAGGATAGCATTTAACTATCCTCGTATCTCGTTCTCCAATTATTTCTTTATTGCCAATGATCACTCGACCTGGGTCTTCCGGAGCAGAATTTTTCGAATACAGTCCATTCATCAAATCCTTTTCCAGATTTTGAATGGAAATAATTCTAAAAACCCACAGTTCATCAATTTCCATTGGGATCACTTCAATTCTGCATTATCCATCCACTCTCAACCTCTCCCACATATTTCCCCACATGCTTTGATGCTATTCTCATCATCTTGTCATCGTTCATCAATTTCGTGAAAATTTCTTTATTGCAACAACAAATTTTCACCAACGTCAACTTAGGCGTGGCTCTATGTAAGATTTCCGTTTCGAAATCATTCCGCGATCCTTTAGGCTTTAACTTAGGATATTAATTTTGGGGTTTAAAATATTGGTTCGTGAGGACACGAACCAGGGCAGGGTTTGGTTTAAAAATGTTGGTTCGTGGGGACACGAACCAAGGCGGGGCATATTAGTTTGGTTAAAAATGTTGGTTCGTGGGGACACGAACCAAGGCAGGAGGACTCACTTTAAATCTACATTTGCCCGGCTGTTTGACTTAGCAAGCACAGTGAATTTTTTCACCCGATGAACGCGCGTTGGTTCCTTCTGTTGCATACCCATCAAATTTCCACCATTCAATACCGCCCATCAGTTCTTTTACTTTAAAGCCTAGTTTTGTCATGTTCAATGCTCCTTTTGTTGACGCGTTACAACCAATACCGTCACAATATGTCACATAAACGGTGTCTTTATCAAGATGCTTTGTGCTCTCTGCATTCATCTCTCGGTGCGGAAGGTTGATTGCGTTTGGAATATGTTCCGCCTCAAAGCCAAAAGCTTTTCTGGCATCAAGTGGCACAACTTTCTCACCTCTATTCAAGGCATCAAATAAGTCCGAAGGATCCATTTCAAACGACAACCTGTTTTCATAATGTTTAATTTGTGCTTCCATTTTTTTTGTGTTTTTAATTAACGATGTGGTAAAAGTAGACACGCATGTTAAACCACAAAAACGAAAAGAATTAATCGTTTTCAGTGATTATTTTCATGAACCGCAGTACACTTAATTAATTCTTTTTAACTTGATTTACGACTATTATGGAAATCAGACATCTACGACTAATCAAATCAATTGTTGAAGAGGGTAGTATTACAAAAGCAATCGACAAGTTGCATTTGACCCAGTCAGCATTGAGCCATCAATTGAAAGAAGCCGAATATCAGCTCGGCACAAAAATTTTTCTGAGACAAAACAAAAAACTCATATTGACCAAAGCGGGAGAAAAATTCTACCACACAGCCAATGAAATACTTGAGAAAATTGCTGATACTGAAAAACAAATTAAGTCGATGGTGTTTGGTGAAGTTGGTGAGATACGCATTAGCACAGAATGCTATTCAAGTTATCATTGGCTGCCATCTGTTTTAAAACAATTTCATTTGCTCTATCCTAATGTTGAATTGAAGATAATAGTGGAGGCCACGCATTATCCGTTACAGCGGCTGCTAAGCAACGAATTAGACATCGCCATTGTAAGCGACCCAATCAAGAACGAGCATATAGAATATGTTGAGCTATTTCAAGATGAAATGGTAATGGTAGTTTCGGAGAACCACTCGTGGGCAGAAAAGAAATACGTAGTGGCAGACGACTTCAAGACTGAACATTTATTTATACATTCTTTGCCATTAGAAACAGTAACGGTTCATCAATTTCTTTTGGCGCCTGCAAGAGTATCTCCAAAAAAGATAACACCACTACCCCTTACCGAGGCATCTATAGAAATGGTAAAGGCCGACATGGGCGTAATGGCGATGGCAAAGTGGGCAGCACAGCCTTACGTAAAAACAAATTCAATTAGAACAATACGAATTGGCAAAAATGGCTTGAAAAGAAAGCACTACATCGCCTTTATTAAGAATAAGACCTATCCAGATTACTTCAGGCTTTTCAATGAATTTTTACAAACAGAAATAAATCTGCAATGGAATACGTAATTAGAAAAATTGAAATAGCAGATTTACCGCGTTTGCTTGAATTATGTAAAAGCCATGCAGAATATGAGCAAGCATACTACAATGCTAGCGGCAAACTTGTAGCACTTAAACACGCACTATTTTCTGACAACCCAAAATTATACTGTTTTGTAGTAGTACATCATACAACGTTGATTGGCTATTACACATACACATTTGATTTTTCCACTTGGGACGCCAGCACATTCATGTACCTCGACTGCCTTTATTTAGAACCTGATTATCGGGGGCTTAAAATTGGCGAACGGATATTTGAAGACTTAAAAAAGGTAGCACGTCAAAATAACTGCGTAAACATTCAGTGGCAAACACCTGACTTTAATGCGACAGCCATTAAATTTTATAACAGAATCGGTGGAATAGGTAAAAGCAAAGTCAGGTTCTCTATCGACTTATAACTGATCAATTCTGGTGCCTGCTGGTTGGTCGCCTGGCGAAATTTTGCAACTCATCATTATAGTTTATTGTTTTCCCCACGTTGCTGGTCAGGAGACCCGCAACAACTAATTTTGACCAACATCAACAGGGGGATGCATTACCGATTATCCAGAAAGTAAATTCAATGAGTTCGATTGTGTTAATTTTTGTACTTGAGTATTTTACAAAAAAGGAAGATTTTGCTGCGATGGATACATCTAAAAATAGAGTCTAGAAAGAATCTATACAGGCTTTAGAAAATAGTAAAATAAACCCCAACAATGGTTCAACATGCTGGCTCGTGCGGACACGAACCAAGGCAGAGAATTGATGTGTTTCCTCTACTTAATATCTTTCATCTCAACTTCTCTAGTAAGAGAAAGTAAACGCCCCGAAGTATTAGGGTCTTTGAAGCTTTTTGTAGATACCCAATGCTTGAATGAATCAAAGTACCAATTAAGGAAGAATTTACCTTTAGCGTTCCTTAATAATTCATTTTCAGAAAGAACAATTTTTTCTTCCGAACTCTTACCTAAATCCTTTAACAGGATTAGTGAAATAGTCCTTAAATAAATAGAGATGATATTATTCCGCTTGCTCCTATTTTTGATAGTTACTCTGCATAGACTATCGGATAGTGTGTAGGATAGGTCATAGTTTTCGTTTATAATTAAGCTTTCAATGTAATCGAGTCTATAACCAACGCTCTGTTGATCCAACTCAGTTGCCTTTCGGAAATTCTCTAATGCAACTTTGAATTCTGATCCTGAAGTATTTAGACTCCCTATTAACCAAAAAGCTTTTGCCTCATTTGGCTTTTCTTTGATGTATTCCCCAATATAAATCATGGCTTTTTCTAAATATTTATTATCAATGTTCCCTTTTATGCGGTTATCATCATAAATCTCTCCCAAATCAGATGCGTGAAAATAATTTATTTCAATATTGTTAGCCTTGTTAATCAAAGAATCTGAAGTCTTAAGTAAACCCAATCTATTATTTACTTTAATTAAGTCCTTTGTTATGTTTTCGCTTGGATGATATTGAAAGGCTTTATTGAACAACATCAACGCTGCCTGCAGATCAGATTCCATAAACTTCTTTTTTGCCAACGCAGCAAAGCAATCACTCAAATAGAAGGAAGTATTCAAATAACTTTTGTCGACACTTTGAAATTGAGCAATCGCTTCATCATATCTACCTAAGTCAAATAATGATTTACCGAGAAGATATTTGTATTTCGATTCATTTGGATAAATAGTCACTAAAGACTTAAAGAGTTTTACAGCATCGGTCTTCATCCCAATCTCTAAATAAGTTAATCCCAAAAATTCCTTAATTGATCCAAAATCGCTATCAAAAAAGCTTGAATCGGATTTAAAGACAAAATTGAGCTTCTCTTTGGCCTCATAGTATCTGGCCTTTTTAAAATACAGGATTCCTTCAAGAAAGACTGCCGAAAGTTGCTTGTCCGAGATTTCCGCCAAAATATATTCAGCCTCAGCCAATCTTCCTTGCTTTATCCGCACTTTTGTAAGTAAATTAAGAGCCTTTCGATCTGCCCTCAATTCTTCATTTTGCCGATACTTGTTTATCAGCACAGCAGACAAAAAATAATTGGTTTCTGTAAAATATTTTTCCGCTCTATCAAGAAGGTCATCATCATTTCTCAACGCTGCCTTTAATAGGTTTAGATTGATCTGATTCCAACTGCCATTTTCATTAACAAGATAATCTATTATGGAATAAAAATCATCTTTTAAGTAATCGCTTCTTTCCTCAACTAGAATTTTGGATAATGTTACCTTCGGAAGATCCTTTATGTATAAATTCGGAACGGCTATCACCCTTCCATTTTTATAACCTTCGTAATCAACAAGAATAAGGCCGTCCAACTTTGTAAGGGCGAAAAGATCTTTTGTAGACATGGTTGGAAAAAATAGACTGTCAACATTGACAATATTTACTTTACTTGTCGAAAGCAGTTGTTTCCTTAATTCTACTAACGAATTTCGAACAACGGATTTCATTACCTCGGGAGCTGTTTTAGGTAATATTCCGATTTTTACGATATCAGTTTTTGCAAACTCTAGAGACCTAATTTTATCAATAATATTTACAAGTGCCGCTTCAGTCTTTAACTGAAAATTTTCTTGGGGCGCGAAGTCGTTCAACGTTAGAACTTTCCCACGGTCTATTGTACTGGACAAAATGAATTCTCCTTCATAGAATTTAAACTGAAAATCAACACGATAATCAGGCGTTTCGTCACTTTGTTCAAGATAGAATCTGAATGAAGGCTCTTTTAGACCGGCATTTAACAAAACATATTGGTCAAGACTTGTGCAATAATTCCCCTTTTTAGTATAATCTTCACATCCTATGGTCATTAGAATATTCAACTTATCAATTTGCCCTTTAACAAACGGACAAATTGATAAGAATAGAATTATTAGTGTTAATGTCTGCTTCATTTTCAAATTATTTAAAGCCAGGTTTGGAAATTATATCAAGAATTTTCGACCTAAGTTGGGAAACCAAACTAGTCTGCACATCATCGCTATCAATACTTAATTGATTAGTTATGGAAAATGTATCACCGGATTCATTGGAAATTATTGGCTTGACTCTAATCGTAGCATTATGTTGTTTAAAAGTGCTCATCAATGTATGAGGATTATCATTTTTGATCAATCTGAAGTGTGCTACCTTGTTTATATCATTTGATTTGTTTAATCTCTCATGAAGGTTTTTGTAAATCTCGGTAATTATCAATTTGGGAGAATCCTTTAAACTTGGGTCTAAGTTCGGGGCTTCAATTATAATGTGATTTCTGAATTTTTTAGTTTCGATGAATCGATTTATGTCTTTCTTAATTTCGTCAGTCCAATTTTTGTGGTTTTCCTGGCCATTGCTCCACTTGTTATTTTCCTTAAATACGCTAGGTAAAATGTTAGTAATGTCATTTAGTGTATTGTCCTCCGATACTTCAAAAAACTTAATAGTCGCCTCGATCTGACCGCCATAACCTTTACCAATTTCACCCGTAAACACAAATTGAACATCACGGAAAGTATCATTTAGTATTTTAATCTTTTCCTGATCTGTTCCACCCCATCCGCTAGACGGAATGACGTTTTGGGCAAATAGCGGTGCTAGCTCACCATTTACTTTGGCCCTCATTTGTTTACAATTTACGTCACAGCCAGCTCGTTGTTCAAGCGTTACAAAAGCGAATTCAGAAGGTTGACCAAATGAGGCAAAGCTTAAAAGCAAGCTTGTAATAGTTAAGTAATATTTGACCATAATGGTTTACTTTGATGTAAGCGAGACCAATTTCTTTACGTCTTTATGATCGATATTACTTTCCGAAAAATGCTTATGCAAATCCTTTAACGAATTGGTGTCACCAATATCTCTCAAAAGCAAAACATAGTTGATGCAGCTTTTAAAATTCATGTCATCCGGCTTAGTTTCTTTCTTTTGAGAATCAAAAAGGTATAATAGTCTGGCCTTAGCTTTTTCAATAATATACTTGTTCATGTCACCTGTATCCTGTGAAAACGTTATTGTTTGCATAATGGAATTGCTTATATGGGAGACATCTTCTTCACGTATATTTTCAAGTTTGTAAAATAGGATGGGAATTGAGTTTTTCCCATAGTAAGAAAGTAGCATGGCGGATTGTTCTCTAGTTGCTGAACTATCAAGTTTGTCAATTAGATCCAACATTTCACTATTTAAGGAAACCTTATTCTTTATTAGGAGAGCATCCTTAAATTCAACATAATCTGGAACAAGTCTAAAATAGCCGGCAAGAAGACCTATTATGGCAACAATAAAGCCAATAATTGATGACCACAAACTTATTGTCTTTTTAACTTTTTCCCCTACAGTTACTCTCTTTGGTTCGTTTTCGAGTTCAAGTCTTTTTATAATGTTTTTCTTTTCTATGGTCTTCTGATTAATGAAATCAGTTTCAGCCTGTAGTTTGTCAATCCTATATTTTTCTAAAGCAGAATTTTTCATTCTGGTGCTATTTTTTATTGCATCAAACGGTGTCTGGGCACTTCATTTTTTCTATCAAACCATCCTTCATCCTTTTTTTCAACAGCCTGCACTCAGTTCCATATTATGAACGCTTAATTTGATTTTTAAGGATAATGGTATAGGTAAAACTGTTTCCCCATTCAGCCATATATAATTTACAAAGCCTTATGAATTCACTGAACTCAGTTGGTCTTGCAAAAACCTGACAGCCTGCCGAATACTTGTCCACAAATTTGGTCTCTTGAAACTCACTCGCTCGATGCACATTAATTCCGTATAAGCCGGTTTGGGTTTTGCCGGAATCATAATCCAGTTTGTTGTCCTTATTAAAATCACGAATAACCGTCAAGGGTTTAGATTGCACCAAGGCATCATATTTGCCTCGGTGCTTACCAAAAATATGTGAATTCAAGTATTGGCCTTCCTTTAAGATGGCTGTGCCTTGTGGATTCATAGGATTAGTAAGCCAAAACAATCCTGGGTTGGTTGTGATCTTGTACTTATTTAGTTTCCAAAGACTTTCAAATTTCCAAAACACCCAAAGCTCATCGTTGAACTGGTTCAGCTTCACTTCTTCATTGCGTATGCCAACAATATTCAAATTGTAATTCTTTGAATCGTCTTTTCGCACTTTGTAGCTCAAATTTTCCAATGAATTGATAATTGCCTTCACGTCAGGGCTAAGCTTTTCGGGCTCACCCGCTGTTTTCACTACCTGAGGCGTTGACTTGTCCTTATTGTTAAATGTTTTGTTTAGATTTTTTACCTCACCGTGGTCAAACACACCGATCCGGTTGCTCGCATCAATCAAACTCTCGCCCGGTTGTGTCATGAATTTGTTTTTCAGCACATCGATATTGCCAGGAAAATCTACTGGAAGATATTTTGCGAATACATTTCTAAATAAAGATAAATTCATTCTTAATTGTTTTAAGTAGTGCTGCGGTTTCCTCATCCTCTGGGCCATAGGTTACTTTCACGGCTCCATTTTTAAACCGACTCACTTTGATGGTTACTTTTAATGCCGAGGGATCGGATGGTGAACACATCACATAGGTGTTTGGGTAATGAGCAAAGGTCGGCCCGCGTCTAAACAAAATTTTAGCAGACAACAGAAGGCGTTTCCAAAACCTTAGGGGTTCTGGCTTTACCTGAAAAGAGAGCGAAAGATCGCTCATGGCCAGATACATATTTCTGGGTAAGCCATCGCCTAAGTCATCATTAATTAACTCTCCTTTGGGCAAGTGTTTAGAGAACCATTGCCACGCTTCCATTTGCGCGGCATGCATACTCATATCTGCCCGAATAACTTCCTGAAGGATATGGGAAGCCATGCCTTTGAGATGATCTTGTACTTCACTCTGTTCTCCAAGTTTCCCCATGCGGTGCGTAGTGTGTTTGTAAAAACTGTCCAATGATTTGAAAGCTGACCTAGCAAATTCTTACTACTTGATAACCGGAAATCAAGTTTTTCACTGGCAGTTTCTATGCGTTTGGGTTTGGTAAAGGCAAAGTGATGTTATCCACTAATGCGTTAATTACTTTTTGAAGCCCTGCTGGCATTGCAGATTCGCTTACATGGATTTTAATGTCCAAGGTACCCCCACGGTTTGCAGTATTTTCGGAAGATCGCGAATGATCGACAGATCCAGTCAAGGATGCACTCAGTAGACCACTTAATAGCCCTTTGGTTCCCACTTCAAGATTTGCTTTTTGAGCTGAATTGCTTTTCTCTGTAACTACCTGACTAATGTTATAATTGAAACTAACGCTAAGGGAGTCAAAAGTAAGGCTTGGTACTTTCACCAAAGTAATAAGTGGTAAAGAGATTTCTCTCATCACTTTTTCGTCAGTTCCATTAGCATTTTTTTGGTTTACCTCCATCTTAAAAGAAACTGTAGGCATTACCTTAATCGGGTTGCCCTGCGGATCATTTATCACATTTCCGGCTGCATCTTTCTGTGTTGTTCCGACCAAAAGGCCCTTTACAAATTCTAAGGTTGTTTCCGCAGCGATGCGATGCGCATTGATGGTGGTTAATAATGGTGTTGCGATAATGAAGTCGAGGGGAATTTTGCTAAACTCTGCCGGACTTACTTGTGTTGATTCATCTGCCATAAAATTGTTTGTTAAAGGGTTATAAAATATGATTGATTAGTTTGTTTTTGTTTTTTCATTGTCTTCTGCTGTGTTGGTAAGCGAACTAATAAGCTTGTGTAAACCATATGGCATATCAACCGAGCCAATCGTAACATCTATCTTAATTGTTTTGTCGGTTGAATTTTCCTTTTGTTGAGGAACAAATTCACCCTCTATCATTTTAGGATCGTCAATTAAAAACCAGGGTCTTTTAACTGTCGCTTTTGCCCCCGACCGAATACTAGATTCAATCGATTTAATCTCATCTTTCACTCGTAGCTCAAATTTGAAGTTTGCACTTTGAATAGCCAATGGTTTGATGGGTAACAAGGAAAGGTTAGGAACAGAAAGAATCCGTTCAACTCCATTTTGATCAAAGTAGGGTATAAATTGTTGGTAGAGGTCTCCCCATTTTTTTTTAAGCTGGGTTGCTTCACTTATCTTATCGTTGAGTTCTCTCTTTGTGCCGGAATCTAAATCGGGGATTTCTTTCAGTTCGTTTATTCTGGCGTTGAGTTGGTCAAGCTTTTCTTTATCTGCTTTTTCCTCTGCTATCTTTTCCAGAATTTCTTTGTTCTTTTCTGGCTCTTGCTTTAGCTTATCTTCATCCGCCTTTGTGTATTTATGCCGGAAGCCCATTTGTAAAAGAAAATTTAAGAATCCTCGAGAGGCATGAATTTGAGCTTCAAAAATGGAACTTAGAGGTGCTAATAGCGCCTCGGACAATGAAAGAGAGTTTGAACCTTTTTCAGGATTTTCGTTTTTTGGGTCGCTCATTGTTTGTTATTTTTCATTAATAAAATTAAAGAAATTCAGCAGTATTTTATTCTTTTTCGCCTACTCTTCTTCGGATTTTCGGCTTGCTCCGTTTTTATTTTACAAAACCACAATACTTTTAATATTCTCTTTCAAGATTTTTACCGGCTTGCCTTCCTTGCTTTGCAGCTTGATTACTACTCCGTCCTGATGCACAATGTGGCCACAGTAGTTGTGGCTGAGTGTTATGATTTGGTACAGCGTATGGTCCTCCATGGGCACTGTCCTTGTGGAAGTTTTAGCAAATGGATTGAACAGTTTTGATAGTTCCATAGCTTTCCGTTTACGCTTTTTTCGCCAACACTTTATTTGGCAGTCGTTGACCTTCCAATTGTTGCTTCAGCTTTTCTAAAAATTCTGGGCGCTTGCGGGGTGTGGTGCTCATGGCCGTACACGCTTCTTGTATAGCGCGCTCCACCACACTTTTGCGGTATTGTGGAAAAGCCGTCAGTACATTCTCCACCAGCCAACCTCGCTCGTGCGGCTCGTGGCAGGCTACATAGTCGCGATGAAAGGTGGCTTTGTGTTGTTCACTGATGCTTGACCAACTCATAACTGGTTTTTAGTAAAGTGTGGTTGTTTAATGTCTGTTTTTCTTTTGCCAAATCTCCCACTGGTTCACTTGACTATCAATACCCCTTTTTAGGTATTTTTTGATCTAAAGGATGACGCCATAAGCTTCATCAAAAGCAGCTGCCGTGTACGCATTGGAGGCGTAGGCAAAGCCCTTGTCGCCCCAATTGGTGCCCCAACTGTTGCGCACAATGAAATGGTTTTTGGTATAGCCCACCAGCGCCACGGCATGACCGTCTTCAGGCCCTGCACTGGCGCGGTCGTATTCATCAAGCACCCCATCGCTGCCAATGTCATCCCACGTGCTGTCGCACTCCAGGCGCACGGCTATGGGGCCATTGTTGGCAATCCAGTTGCGGTAGTTGGCGAGTTTGTCTCCTTTGATGAGATTGTAGTAACTCGCAATTTTTCCGTTGGCAGCCTTTGCGTAAAACACATCTTCATCGAGGGGAGAGAGGCTACCGCCAAAAGGTAGAACGGATTCATGCACGGTACCAAATTTTCGGGCGATGTCCAGTGCTGTCTTGATGCTCGTGCCGGCACCTTCCAAAAAGGTAGTAGCATAGTTCACGTCTGTGTCTGTCTCTTTCGAGGCCATCCACAGGTAGCGCACCGATAGCAGTTGTTCTTTTTTCAGACGGCCTTTTTTTACAAAATGCCACCGCAGCACACTATCGGCCGTAGCCCAGCCCACACACGAACCGGTTTGTTCTTGATTGGCAATTTTCCACCAGGAGGCGCGCAGGTCTTTGGCGGTGGGTATGTTGGTTTGTGCCGCTCTGGCGCCTGCGGCAGATTCAAAGACCCAATCTTTTTCTGTTTTGCGCGAGCCGATGCAATTGAAAATGCGCTTTTGTTTTTTTCTTGTCTTGGCCATGATGGGTGGGGGTTATTCGGTTAGAAATTGACTAGCTTCTTCTTTGGTGTGGAAAGGCTTAAAATTGACCGGATAGGTTAATAGTATGCCTTTTAATATCCACGACTTTACGGAGTCGATGCCCAGCAGTCCCACTTTGTAGATGTGTTTCAGCGTGGCTGCGGTAAATTTTTTTGCCTCTACTACAAACGCAGGCGTCACACAACAATTTCGGTAGTCGAACAGAATGAGCTGAGTCCTTGTTTGGGTCACCCAATCGAAATTGGCTTGATGCAACTCGATCATTTCCTTTTCCTTTAGCCTTCGGTAGTCAACCATAATAATTTCTTTACCGCCATGCACTTCAATGGACAATCGTTCTGTTCCGGTTTTATTGGCTTTAGCTTTCATCACAATTTCTACGGGTAAAAATGCCAGTTGCCAATCGCTGCGCGTTGACATAACAAACTTGGGATGCCGGAGGGAGATAGTCAACGTGGTTTTCCCCGTATTTTGCACGTGGTTTTCCCCGTATTTTATACGTGGTTTTCCCCGTATGAAATACGTGGTTTTTCCCGTATCATTTTACAAAAAGGATTTTCACCTTTGAACTGTAATTTATTTCTAACCATTAAACAATTAATAGTATGGCAAAAAAATCTGGAAGGAGTCCTGCATTCGAATTTGATTTTAGAGGTGCGGACTTAAAAAAATTGCTGGCTAGTGAGCCGGCAGTCGTGCGATTTACGGTTTCGGTTGAAGCCGTTGATAAAAAAGGTGGCGGCCAGGTAGGTGCGCTTCGCATCAATGCAAAAGCCGTTTCGGCTAGCCGAGGCAAAACGACAAGTAGTGGTGGCGGACTTGATGGAAGTCCACATCCTCCCGGCTTACCACCTCCTCCCTCCAATTAATTATTTTTTTGAAAAGCAGATAGCTCATAAGAATACGGTAACCAATTAGATTGCAAATGACTTCTTTCCATTTCTTTATTGACAACTTATTGGAACCGGTGTCTTATGGGCTGTGCTTTTTATTCATTCTTTGGCACGTTCGCCACGACAAACATCCGAAGTGGAAGGCACTGATTGTGTATTATTTTGTTGCTTCACTTCTTATGTGGAAGGCTGCTTATGCTTATCCCAATCTGATGCTCTATAGTTTGTTATGCTTATTATCGGGCATTGGCATTGGCATCTATTTTTATTATACGCTTAAGCCTGTTGTTAAAAAAGGAATTGTGATTGCTTTTATTGCTTTGCAGGCAGGTTATTATTTGATCGATATCACGCAAGCTGAACCACCTAAAGTCTTTGATAGCCTGGGGTATGTGATGTTGTCAGTGGGTGTCGTGCTAATGTCCTTTTTATTTATGCATCAAATCCTCACCAATGTTACTGAAGAACCCCTGTCGTGGAACTTTGATTTTTGGTTCGTGTCTTCCCAGTTTTTTTACTATTTGGGTTCTTTTTTCATTTTTTTAACCTATGGATACTTCACAGAAAAATTGATTTCTTCTCCTGAGTATTCGAAGGATAACTTATTCTACATCCGTCAATTGTGGTTAGGTCATAATGTTCTCTTATTTTTAAGTGCCCTTGTGATTGCGGGCAGCCTTTTATGGATATCCTTTCGCAGGAAACCGCCCTCATCGTTGTAGGTTCTGCCTTTCTCTTGTTAGTAGCAGTGGGCATCATTGTGCTTTTTTTAATTTATCAGAAGAGGCAGTTGAGATTCTTGCTGGAGAAAAAAGAACTGAGCAACCAGTTTCAGCGTGAATTGTTAAAAACACGCCTGGAAGCACAGGAAGAGACGCTCAATCATGTAGGGAGCGAACTGCATGATAATATCGGGCAGCTGCTGGGTAGCGCCAAGTTGATGGTGGTAATGGCCGAGCGAGGAGGCGCTTCGACCGATCAATTTTTGGTGCTGGACGAAACGATTTCCAAGGCCATTCAGGAGTTGCGGGCGTTGAGCAAGTCGCTGAGTACGGAGTGGCTGGAGAAATTTAATTGGATCGACAATTTGCGCACCGAAGCGAATCGATTAATGGCTACCAAAGAAGTGACGGTAACGTTATTGCATCCCTCATTGATCAACTTATCGCTAGATCGGCAACTTATTTTGTTTCGCATTGCGCAAGAAGCGCTGCAAAATGCCGTAAAACACGGCAAGGCTTCGCACATCACGGTGCAAGCCGAGCAGAATGAATCCGCATTGACCATTTCTATTGCCGACAATGGGAAAGGCTTTGATGTGAACGACCGCTCTATTGAAGGCGTGGGGGTGACTAATATTCGTCATCGGGTGAAACTGTTGGGCGGCCAGGTATCGTGGCAGTCAGGCCCTGCGGGAACTCATCTTTTTATTAACTTACCGCTTTAGCAACCCATGGACGAGGAAACAATAAGCGCGGAAGCCACACCTATTTTTTCGAAAATTAAAGTTGGGCTGGTAGACGATCACCAGCTTTTTAGAAAGTCGTTGACGCTGTTGTTATCCAGTTTCAAAAATACGCAGGTGGTGATGGATGCCACCAATGGTATTGATCTACAACAAAAGATAGCACAGGCCGAGGTGATCCCTGAGTTGATGCTAATCGATGTGTCTATGCCACAGATGGATGGCCCCCAAACCGCAGCGTGGCTGCATCAGACTTACCCGGCCATACGCAAAGTGGCACTATCGATGGACGACAAGGAAGAAACGATCATTAAAATGCTGCGAGCCGGATGTTGTTCCTATTTGTTTAAAGACATCCATCCGAACGAGCTGGAACATGCGCTGGATGAAGTGCATAGGTTTGGCTATTACAATCCGGCTATCAGCTATCAAAAATTGATAAGCTCCGCACAAGAGGCTGATTCGTCTCTTCACCTGACAGAAAGGGAATTGTATTTCTTGAAACTATCGTGCAGCGACTTATCTTATCGTGATATCGCCTCGATTATGAATTTAAGTGAACGCACCATCGATGGGTATCGTGCCTCGATGTTTACAAAACTAAACGTGCAGAGCAGAACCGGCATGGCGCTAGAGGCCATTCGTAAGGGATTTGTAAAGCTCTAGCGAAGCGGCTCGTTGTGAAGTCGCTTTATTGGCCTTCACCAATCGTGCCGTTAGTTCAATTTCATCAAAATCAACATGGGTCCTTCTTAAAGAATAGAGCAGCAATCTCACCTCACGGGGATGAATCGACAGGTCAGATTCTGTGAGCAGGTAGAGGTGAACCAAGGCACATAACCTTTCTTGGTCTGAGCAGCTGTTCAGCAAGTCTATGCCATCTTGAAAAAGTTCTTTTTCCGATTTCTTGATGAGGGCTTCCTGAAAGGTTGAAAACGTTTCTTCCGGAATATTTTCTTCCCTTCGGATTTCCTCAAGGGCTTTTCGTTCGCGCTCGTCTACAAAACCATCTACGTTCATCAACAGGTGTGCAAACAGCAAAAGCCCTTCGTGGTAGGTGGAATGAGTGGGTTGAAGATACATTGATGTCATTCTAAATTCAGGTTTTGCATTTCGGTCACTTCCTCCAGGGTCAACAGGTTCGCGTTCATCAAATTGAGCAGTCGAACGTGATCAGCCGTTTCCTTTCCCTCGGCCAGCAAAATAACGGGTGTCTTTTTGTTGACCGAGAAGTTGCGTATGGATCGCACCATTTCGATACCGGTAACCACCGGCAAATCAAGACCGCATAAAATAAGATCAAAGTGTTCGCCACGGCAGCACAATAATCCATCCAATCCTGACATGCAAGATCGAATGTACCATTGCGACAGTTGTGCTTTGATGCTCTCTAAAACGGCCTCGTTCCGGTGGACTACCAATACCTTCATCCTAATTAACCTTAAACCGAGAGCAAAGGTGGAACGCGAGCGCCTATCTGCGCAACGGGGAAAACCACGTATTTCATACGGGGAAAACCACGTATTTTCACTTTTTTCGTCCGATTATGGGCATAATTCTATCTTTGCGCCTTTTAAAAACATCTCAATGTGCAAATCTAAACTTACCGCGAGCGTGTATTCGGGCCAGAAATAGGATAGCATTTTGAACAACAACAGAATAATGGACACCATTCAAATTCGAGAAGCCACCGAACACGACATCCCATCGATCATTGATTTTCAATTGAAGATGGCGCTAGAAACAGAAAACATTACACTGGATATTGCTACCCTTTCGCAAGGCATCCAACGGTTGTTTAAGGATTCGTCAAAAGGGAGGTATTATGTAGCCGAAGAAAATGATGAAGTGATCGGTTGTCTGATGACAACCTATGAGTGGAGCGATTGGCGTTGTGGTACGGTGATTTGGATTCAATCTGTCTACATCCCGGAAGCTCATCGCAGCAAGGGAGTTTATAAAAAATTGTATCACCACATCCAACACCTTGTGAATACTGAACCTGATTGGCGAGGCATTCGGTTGTACGTAGATAAGACAAACCAATCTGCGCAAAACGTGTATACTCGGCTAGGTATGAATGGAGAACACTATCAGGTTTTTGAGTGGATGAAGGTTGATTGAGACCGTCATCGCGAGTACAGGCGGACTTGGCATCGCTCAAATGTAAATGGAGCTTGTTTCTCTGCCGCACGGGGATTTACTTTTTCGCTCGTTTCTATTACCTTTAAATCATGGAATCTACAATTGAACGTCCGCCCCGCACTATGATGGAAGTGTATGAATTACTTCCCGAAGGGACATTGGCCGAATTGATCGATAATCAAATCTATATGTCGCCAGCACCAAACACCAATCATTTTACAACAGCAAAAAAGATATCAAAAATTCTGGATCAACTGATCGAAGATACAGGGCGCGGATTTGTTTTTTATGCGCCCTACGATGTCTATCTAGATAAGACTCAGAATGCAGTTCAGCCTGACATATTTGTTGTTTTGTCGTCCAACAAAGGTGAGATTGAGCCACACGGTAATTTCAAGGGAGTGCCTGACTTGATAGTTGAAGTATTATCTGTAGGAAATCGATCGCATGATTTGACAAAAAAGAAAGACCTCTATGCCAAATTCGGAGTTAAGGAATATTGGGTTGTTGATCCGGAAACGAAATTAGCCATTGGTTTTGAGTGGAAGGAAAACGGCTATGTCAAAATCAGCGAAGAAATCGGTAAGATTCAGTCTCGCCTTTTAAAAGAGGATTTCGCTTTTTAAAAATTCAAAAAGAATCCAAATTCCCATTGAGCGAGCAGCAGAAAGCGTGTAGCTTGCAGCCCCGAGTAGAGGTACTATTTCATGCCCACAACTGTTGCAAAAAAAATAAAAGATATCACCGGCCACGATTTCATTGAAATCATTGGCGCACGTGAACATAACCTCAAGAACATAAGCGTCTCCTTCCCACGGAACAAGCTGGTGGTTCTCACCGGTATTAGCGGAAGCGGAAAATCATCCCTTGCATTTGATACTATCTATGCCGAAGGACAACGTAGGTACATGGAGAGCTTTTCGGCCTACGCGAGAAGTTTTATGGGAAACCTCGAGCGCCCTGACGTAGACAAGATCAACGGTCTTAGTCCGGTCATCTCTATTGAACAAAAAACGACTTCCCGCAATCCGCGATCTACCGTTGGAACAGTTACAGAGATTTATGATTTCCTTCGCTTGCTATTTGCTCGTGCGGGCGAAGCGTTTTCGTATCAAACAGGCGACAAGATGGTGCGCCAAAGCGAAGAGCAAATTTTGGATGCCATCATTTCTAATTTCAACAACAAGAAGTTAATCATTTTGGCGCCCGTGATCAAAGGAAGGAAAGGTCACTATCGCGAGTTGTTTGTTCAGATCAGGAAGCAAGGCTATACCAAAGTGCGCGTAGATGGTCAAGTGGTGGACATCACCGCTAAAATGCAACTAGATCGTTTCAAGATACACGATATTGAAATGGTGATCGATCGCATTGTGCCGACAGCCACTGATCGGTACCGCATCAGTCAGTCGATCAATACAGCTTTAAAAGAAGGCAAAGGGGTGATCATGGTACAGGAAGAGAACCTGCCTGCCGGCCCGCCTTCCGAAGCGGAGCGGAGGGCAGGCAAGGCAGGTGGAAAGGTACACCACTTTTCAAAATTCCTGATGGATCCTAAAACTGGATTGTCATACGATGAGCCAGCGCCCAACAATTTTTCATTCAATTCTCCCTATGGAGCTTGCCCTACCTGCAATGGCCTGGGTCAAATAGAAGAGATCACCGAAGCATCTGTGATACCCGATAAGAAGTTGAGCATAAGTCGGGGTGGTATTTTACCACTCGGAGAATACCGCGACATCTGGATTTTTAAGAAAATCGAAGCAATTTTAAAACGATATAAACTCACGCTCACTACGCCTATCAAGGATATTCCCAAAGAAGCACTTCACGTTTTATTGTATGGCGATGAGATGCCGGTGGCAGTTGCGTCTGTTAAGTACCCGGGCACAGAGTGGAACACCCAATTTGAGGGCATTGTCAACTTTCTTCAAAAGCAAAAAGAGGAAGGCTCTGAATCGATCAAAAAATGGGTAGATGATTTTACAATCACCAAGATCTGCCCAGAATGCCATGGCGCTCGATTGAAAAAGGAGTCACTTCATTTTAAGATTGACAACAAGAACATTGCCGAACTCGCCCAACTAAATATAGATGTACTTAAGAAATGGTTTGATGGGTTAGAGAATCGTATCAGCGACAAGCAAAACCAGATTGCTGTAGAAGTATTGAAAGAAATCAGGAAGCGAATAGGTTTTTTATTAGACGTAGGTCTGGACTATTTGAATTTGAACCGACCGCTTCGAACATTAAGCGGTGGTGAGGCGCAACGCATTCGCTTAGCTACTCAGATAGGCACTCAATTGGTGGGCGTGCTTTACATATTAGATGAGCCCAGCATCGGCTTGCATGCGCGAGATAACGCAAAGTTGATAAAAGCGTTAAAGGACCTTCGCGATTTAGGAAACTCCGTCATTGTAGTAGAGCATGACAAAGAAATGATGCTCGAGGCAGATTATATTATTGATGTCGGGCCTGGTGCAGGAAGACATGGAGGTCACATTGTGGCGGAGGGCGATCCCGAGACTTTCTTAAAAATTGATAGTACCACTTCGAAGTACCTCAGCGGAAAAATGGGTATTAACTATTCGAAAGAACGTAGAAAGGGTAGTGGAGAAAATCTTTCGCTTTTGGGTGCCACTGGAAATAATTTAAAGAATGTTGATTTACATCTTGCACTTGGAACGTTCATCTGCATCACAGGTGTTTCCGGCAGCGGAAAGTCAACACTCATTCACGATACACTTTTCCCGATTTTAAATCAGTTTTTCTTTAACTCGCGACAGGAGCCATTGCCGTATAAAAAAATAGATGGGCTGAAGCTGGTTGATAAGGTGATTGAAGTAGATCAATCTCCAATCGGCAGAACCCCGCGATCGAATCCGGCCACGTATACCGGTGTCTTTACGGAAATCAGAGACCTGTTTGCAAATATGCCCGAAGCGAAAATCAGAGGATATAAAACAGGGCGCTTTTCTTTTAACGTAAAAGGTGGACGCTGCGAAACCTGCGAGGGTGCGGGCTTGCGGTTGATCGAAATGGAATTTTTGCCGGATGTATACGTGCCCTGCGAAACCTGCAAAGGCAAACGCTACAATCGCGAGACGTTGGAAGTTAGATTCAAGGGCAAGTCCATCAGCGATGTACTTGACATGACGGTGGAAGAGGCCATCACTTTCTTTGATAAGCTTCCCCGCATCTTGCGAAAAATACAAACCTTGGGCGAAGTAGGCCTGGGCTATATTTCATTGGGCCAGCATGCAACTACACTATCTGGTGGCGAAGCACAACGAGTCAAATTGGCAACCGAACTTTCGAAGCGAGACACAGGTAAGACACTCTATATATTGGATGAGCCCACTACCGGACTTCATTTTCAAGACATCAGCCATCTGCTGGATGTGTTGCAAAAATTAGTCGACAAAGGAAACACTGTGTTGGTGATAGAACACAATATGGACGTGATCAAATCAGCAGATCATATTATTGACTTGGGGCCAGAAGGTGGGGCCAAAGGAGGGATGATCATAGCGAAAGGTACGCCTGAAGAGGTTTCTAAAAATCCAGCGAGCTATACAGGCAGGTTTTTGAAGGTGGAGTTGAAGTGAATTAAGTCTTTCGGGAGTGAAAAAATATCATTTCAAAATTCAATCCTATAACTTAGTACTGGAATAAGTCCCAACTGGTATTCATAGCCAATTTTACCAGAATTAAAGTTAAGAGATTCGGAGCGGGGATTTTGACGGTTAGTAAAGTTACGAATATCAAACGACCAAATGTGTGCAGCTCTTTCCCGACTTTTGCGAAAACCGATATGAACATCCAAACGAAAATAGTCCGGAAGAATTGATTCATAGCTTCTGCTATAATCATACACTTGTTGCCCTTGCTTTAAGCTACTTGCAATATCAATTGGTGTTTGAGGATTGTTGCCCGCCCACGAAACGCGCGCGTTCAATTCAAAGATGTTTGACTTTCGTGTGCCGGTGTTATATTCCTTTCCGGCCAAGGCGGTGAATATATGCTGCCCGTTAAACGAAGTATTGCGTTGTACGCCATCGGCTCCACGATAATGTGATTGATAAAGCGTACCTGTAAATAAAAAATAGTAGTTATTCGAAAACCTTTTGTCGAGGCTAAGTTCTAATCCGTAATTCTCTCCAGCGCCTGTATTGGCTAGTGGAATGGGGTCACTACTGTCTAGCCGGGAGTTGAGGTATTCGCTTAAAGTGTTAAGTGCAGAGAATGTCGCACTATAAGGTGTGATATTATTGCCGACATAAACAGGTATTTGATAAAGGTTTTGATAATAGGCCTCCGCCCGCGCGTGCAGAGTTTTCCCTATCTGCCAATCGTAACTGAGAACGTAATGCAAAGCTTTTGAAAGATCTAAATTTTTATTCAAGTATTCAACAGAGCCATCTGGCAATACAAATTTTTGATGATACAATGTAAGCTGTTGCAATTGACTATGAAGCCCCACTGCTGTGCCAATGATTTTGGTTTCTGAAATTTGATAAGACAACCCCACACGCGGCTCGACAGAATACTTTTGATTGAATAAAACATAAATTCCATGCAGCCCAGTATTGAACGTAAATTTTTCGCCTAAATTTTTTTTCCATTGCGCATAAGCTTGAGCGTATTGGGCAATGCCATCTGAGTCAAGTGGATTTTTGAGTTTCTTATTATCAGTGAAATCGATAAAGCGTTGACCGATTTGATAATCGCGGTGGCTAAATACAAAGCCTACCCTCAGTAAACTACCAGGCGAAAATTTCTTGTTTAGCTGTGTAGAGATGCGTAAAGATTCACTTTGATTTCTGATCCATCTTATCTCCTCCAGTACATTGTTAGAAAAGATTCGCTCTTGCGTTAATTTATCGTAGGTGTAGGTGCCAGAGGCCGTGCCGTTGATGGATAAACTTTTATTGAAGTTCTTAACAAAAGTAACACCCCCAATCACGCAGCTGGTCGTCAAATTGTTTTTACCCCCAAAAGAAACGCTTTCGTTGAAGATACCATCTCCCATTACACTCCAAACGTTGAGCGCGCCAGAAGAGAGCGGAAACGATAGATTAAAAGATAGATCTTGATAAGTAGGGGCAGCACCCTTTGGCAACACACCCAGGCCAGCCAAAATACCTGCGGTAGAATAGCGGTAGTTCGCTAAGTAAGATGCTTTTTTTCCTTTCTTAAAAGGGCCCTCAGCCGCTGCATCAATACCCAAAAAGCTTAGCTGAAAAGATTTTTCACTTTTTTGTTGATTGCCTTTTCGCAGTTTCATATCCATAATACCCGAAAGGGCATTGCCATATTCTGCAGCAAATGCTCCAGTGTAAAAGTCAGAATTGTCGAGCAAATTAATACTGAGCATACTTACTGCTCCGCCTGAGCCACCGAAAGACGCAAAATGATTTGGGCTTGGAATTTCTATACCCTCCAATCGCCATTGCAAACTGTTGGGTGAATTGCCGCGAATGGAAATACTGTTATTAAAATCGCTGGTGGAAGTGATGCCCGGGTAGGCGGTGATCATGCGAGCTACATCGTTAAAGTTAGAAGCAAATCTTTTTGTTTCTTCTACTGAAATGGAACGCCCACCCGAAAGCGAAAATGAATTGACAGGCTGGCCATTCGATTGATTAGGGCGTATAATAATTTCTTGCAAATTAGTAGATGATTCTTTCATGCCGATGGAAATCATAGGTTCCTTGCCGGTGTAAACCAACACATCGGCTACTTGTGAATTTTCGTAACCCAAGTACGTTGCCTTAATGGTATGCCTGCCTACGATTACGTTTGCCAAATGGAAATAACCTTGCGCATCGGTGGTGCTCCCGATGATGGAGTCATTTTCCTGAATCACCACATTAACCCCTTCAAGTGGTTCGCCCGAATCTTGATCCATCACTCTGCCTCGAATGCTTTGGCGGAGGGGAATAGAGGTTAGTGTAATACCATTGCCAATCCATTTGTATTTGACGTGCAGCGGAGGAAGAATTTTTGCCAATACTTCCGTTAGTGTTTTGTCGTTAGCTTGCAGAACGATCAATCGATCAGTCGGCACTTCTTTGCTTCCATACGAAAACTTTACGCCATAAATCTTAGTCAAAGTGAATAGAGCATCTTCAAAACGGACGAAATTGTAATTGAACGAATGCCGATCCGTAGATTGAGCTATTGATTCTGTCCCTGAAATGAGTTGGAAGAAAACGGCAAAACAAATCAAGTTCCTTTTTATTTTTTTCATAAAAAAGGCCAGTTTGAATGGGATTATTCATTAAAAATTAAATACCCTCGGGTTGTTTTCTTCCAGCGGAGGTGAAGCGAGTAGCAGATGGTTTCGAGTGCCGTTTCTGCCGATGCCTGATGGATCGTGCCTGTGAATAGGTAATCTTGAGGTTTATCTACCTTTATTTGAATAACTACACGATAGTAAGATGAAAGTTCTGTTATTACATCGGTTATTCTTTGATTTCTAAATTCTAGTGTACGCGTATGCCATGCCAGTTTATTCTGGTTAGTTGTTGGGCTCAACGTTAGTTCATGATCTTGATTTGCAGTGGCTCGAAAACCTTTTTCGATTACAACGGATGAACCAATTTCCCCATTTTTCTTGTGAGAAAACCGAACTTTGCCAGTAACTACCACTACGCTGTTTTCCTTTTCCGATAGTTGAACATTAAAAGACGTACCCAGCACCCGAGTTTCGTAATTTTTTCCACTTACTATAAATGGCTTTTCCTGATCATGTGCTACCTCCAAAAATGCCTCGCCATTCAACTGAACCAATCGAACAGTATCGTCATCAAATTCCCTAGAATAGGTTAAAATGGAGTTTTCGTTTAGCCATAGTTGAGTGCTATCGCCCAGTACTATTTTTTTTGACTCACCACTTTTGGTGCTTACCGTAATTTTCTTCTTCGCTAGCGATAGCTCTCCAAGCTGCCAATAAGCAACGCTTATTAGTCCAATGATCATCATGGCTGCTGCCCAACGGAATAAGGTAGGGGTGAAGTACCTTACTTTTGAGTTAGCAGTAACTCGTCCTTCTACTTTGGCCCATGCAATTTTAGCGTTGTAGTTAGATGGTTCTTGATGAATATCGGTCTGGCTCAATAGTTTTGCCATTCCATCGGCTAAAAGACGATTAGCTTGATTTTCGCGGATCCACGCATCCAATCTTTCAGATTCATGCTCAGCTATGGAGAGCTGATGGCTTTTTACCATTAGTTCCCAAACTTCCTCTTCGGTCATTGTGATTAAAAATAGTGTTTAGCTGATGATGCAGAATATGGGCATCACCCCTATGCGCGGAAGAGAAATTATTAAGAGAAATAAAATGCCGCTAAAGCGAGCAAGGCCTTACGCATAATTTTTAAAGCTTTGAGGAGTTGGTTTTCTACCGTCCTGATGGACAGATCAAGTTGGTTCGCAATTTCCTTGTAGCTCATCTGCTCATAGCGACTGAGGATAAATATTTCGCGGCAAGCTGGTGGAAGTCTCTGTAACGCATCCAACAATTTCTTTTCAGATTCATTGTAATTAATTCCCTCTTCGGTTGGGTTGCTAGCCATGGATTGACCAGCCACAAGGTCTTTCATCTTTTTTTCTTGTTGCCGCTTTGTGCGAAGGTGCGCGAGCGCATTGTTGACGGCCATTTTCGCAACATAGCCGGGGGCGGCATTTTTGTTTAGCAATACAGGTTTCACTTCCCAAAATTTCACAAACGCATCCTGCACTAAGTCTTCAGCGAGATCAGATTGTTGGACCAATAGGTTAATACGGGCGCAAAGAGTTGGATAATGCTGTTGAAAAAATGTACTAAACTCGTCTAATTCCATCAACGTAACTAACGCTAGTCTTGAAAAAAATTAAGTCTTTGCTAATAGGAGTCATTAAAGGCAGCGACCATTACACTTATCAAAAATAAGGTTTTAGTCCAGCAGGGTGAACTTGTTCACAATAAATCCTTCTATTTTAACATTGTCACAAAGCCACAAAAGGCACACCCGATGAGGTTTCAAAAAAATCCAGCGAGCTATACAGGCAGGTTTTTGAAGGCGGAGTTGAAGTGATTTTAATGCCGCTAAAATAACTCCTCTTCTTTTCAACCTCTCCTATCTCTACTTTTGCTTTCCATGGTCATCAACAAGCAGCGGTGGTATTGGATAATGCAACTCAGTGGTTGGGCTCTTTTTGCCGGCCTTCAGATAGTTGCTGCCATTCTGGCCTCAGGTAAGGAGGGTGTTCAAAACCAACGAGTTATTTTCTTATTGTATGAGTCATTGTTCTGTTTGGGGGTTTCTCACCTCTTTCGAAACATCATTATAAATTGGAAGTGGTTGAGCCTCGGCTTCTCTCGATTGATTCCGCGCGTTTTGCTAACGGTATTTTTGCTAGGTATTGCCATGTACTTCCTCCGAGTTCCCGTTTCCATTGCCTTGGGTATGTTCAAGAAAGAAGTTGTTTTCGATCCCTTTACGTTTCTCAGCGGCACGTTTTTTTACGCCATCATTTTTTTCCTCTGGGCAACATTCTACTTTATTTACACATACGTAGAACGTTACAATACTTCGCTCAAGTACGAAGCATCGGTGAAGGAGATTGAATTGAATAATCTAAAGGCACAACTCAATCCCCACTTTATTTTTAATGCACTAAATAGCATTCGGGCGTTGGTAGATGAAAACCCCGAGAAGTCAAAGCAAGCCATCAATCAGCTTTCCAATATTTTGCGCAACTCACTCTCGCGCGACAAAGGACTTACCCGTTTCGAAGACGAACTGAAAATGGTAAAAGACTACCTCGGGCTGGAAAGTATTCGTTTTGAGGAGCGGCTGCGAGTGGAATATCTAATTGCTGATGGATCCAACGATTTTTTGGTTCCCCCGTTAATGATTCAGACGTTGGTTGAAAATGGTGTAAAACATGGGATTTCAAAACTTACGAGGGGCGGGCTGATACAACTTACCACTCAACTCCAGGAAGATGATTTGAAAATACAGATTCGCAGTAGTGGTCATTATAATAATACCGAGAGTCCTGGCCTTGGGCTAGTGAATACTGTGCAACGATTGAAGCTATTATATGGAGAGGCTGCGCGCTTCGAAATCACCAATGAAAAGGATAATTTTGTGTTAACTGAATTAATTATTCCACATTTACGAACTCCTAAAAGATGAAGGCACTGATAATTGATGATGAGCGCCTGGCGCGCAAAGAGCTGACTACCCTATTGGAAGCACACCCCTCCATTGAAATTGTGGGCGAAGCGATGAATGCCGATGAAGCCGAGAAACTAATCGAAGAGTTGAATCCAGATTTGCTGTTCCTTGATATTCAGATGCCGGGTCGCACCGGATTTCAATTGTTAGAGTCGTTGGACTCAGCACCTATGGTCGTTTTCACTACTGCTTATGATCAGCATGCATTGAAAGCATTTGAAGTGAACGCCCTTGACTATCTGCTAAAGCCAATCGTGGCTGAACGCTTGAGCGAGGCGGTGCACAAGGTGATGGAAAAAGAAAGAATCAAATCGGGTCGAAGCGGAGAGAAAAAACTTGGGCTCGAAGATCAAGTATTTGTAAAAGACGGTGAACGTTGCTGGTTTGTCACACTCTCTAACGTTCGAATGTTTGAGTCAGATGGCAACTATATCAAGGTATACTTTGATACCAATCGCCCAATGATTCACAAATCATTAAATGCGCTGGACGAGAAGTTAGATGAACGTGCCTTTTTTCGGGCTAGCCGAAAACACATTGTCAATTTGAGTTGGGTCGAGGGCATTGAACCTTGGTTTAATGGAGGGCTTATGGTGAAGCTTCGCGGTGGCGACAAAGTTGAAGTGAGCAGAAGACAGGCCGCCAAATTCAAGGACATGATGTCACTTTAGGTTGATGATTTTTTGAATTAGTATATCAACGAATTAGCATCAACGAATTTACACATCATCGCAAAACCAACTCAATTAGTTCTTTCTCCACGCTCCAGTCTTTGGCCAACTTTAGCATGGCTGTAGCTTCCATCTCCGTCACATATCCTTTCAGGTTGTTGGCCTGCCACACCATGTTGATAAGTTCAACACGTTTCTCTTTTGTGTAGTCCCCAATGATTTCGTTCAGGTAAATTCGAGCACGGTCAAAAGAAGTAAGATAGTCTTTAGCGATAAAGTCAAGCCCCCACTTCAATTCCTCGGTTGCTTCCATTTTTTCAGCAGTCTCTTCCAAATCAATACGTTCTAACTCATCCAATCCGTGGTAATGGTAGATCACTGCCTTCAACAGCATAAATACCCGCTTCTCGTCTACTGCCATGGCAGAAAATTAACAAATCTATTTTGATTTCGGTTTCTTTTTTCTGCCTATGCAAAAAGGTCGATCGCTATTTGATCGGCCAATAGCTTACCCTTTAACGTGAGCCTCAAGACATTATCGTTTATCACACCCAGTTGAAGTTCGAGTGTTTTGGTAAGGGCGGGAGTGTTTTCTAGCGAGTAGTTGTAGGTCGATTTAAGGTAGCTCAAGTCGCAACCCCACATGGTGCGTAAGGAAGTGAAGATGTATTCATTGACCTTGTTTTCTCTGCTTAATGTTTCTAGTTCAAAAGGCACTTTGTGTTCAGCAAGTGCTTTCAGGTACTGATGATTGTTACTAACCGTAAACTGCCGGCTTACTCCGTTGTAGGAGTGAGCACTGGGCCCAACGCCCAGGTAATTTTGTTGCCTCCAATAATTGCTATTGTGTTTCGAAACAAAGCCTGGTTTGCCGAAGTTGGATATTTCGTAGTGCTCGTAACCTTCGAATACTAGATGTTGCATGAGAAATTCAAAATCAGACACACCGGTTGCTTCGCTGATTGGTTTTAGTCGCTTAGTCTTTTGCCATTTACCAAAAACAGTTTTGTCTTCAATCGTGAGCGAATAAGCCGATACGTGTTCTGGTTGTAATTTGGTAAGCTCGCTAAGGTCATTTTCCCAAACGGTTTTTGCACGTTCTGGCACTGCGTAAATCAAATCTAAGCTAAGATTTGCAAAACCGACTTCGCGTGCGTTGGCCACACAACGTAAAGCGTCATCGCGCGTGTGCGCTCGATTAAAAAATTGAAGTGTAGCATCGTCAAATGATTGGATACCAATACTCAGACGGTTAATGGTGGCCATTTGAAGTTCTTTCAGCTTTTCCGTTGTCAAGTCGTCCGGGTTGGCTTCAAGTGTTATTTCTGCTTTTCCGTGCACGCTGAAGTGCTTATGAATTGCGTTAAAAATAATGGCAAGTTCGCCAGCGCTCAGCAGCGAGGGTGTGCCTCCGCCCCAATAAATGGTTTCGATCAATTCACCATCGAGGTAGTTCGCTTGCAATTCAATTTCTGTAGCGATCGCTTCGCACATTTTGGTACGATAGTCTTGGTTAGTAGAAAAATGGAAATCGCAATAATGACAAGCTTGCTTACAGAACGGAATATGGATATAGAGCCCAGCCATTAGTCCTTCAATCGGTTAGGAAAAATTCCCCCATAATTGTCATCAGTTGCTCAGAGGTGCGGTCGAAAGTGAATTTCATCTGACTACTAATTTGTTCGCTAAAGTAAACTTTTTCGAGGCACTCAATTTCTAAAACAAAACTAGGTCGAGATTTTTTTTGCTTGAATCAAAGTAGGCGCTCGGTTAACTCTGCCAATTCTGATACTTTTGAGCGATGTCTGCGACTATGCGTCTGGTACTATGCCTTTGTTTATTCCCTTGGAGTGGTTTTGCGCAAGTTGGATCACCGAACGTGAATCTAAAGGATCGTTGGCTAATCAGCCATGAGGGTAAATTTGTAAAAGCGACAACAATATCTACAAATACCGTTTTTTTCTGGATTGACGCACGGAAAGAAAAAGGAGGCGTTCTGTGGTTGAAAGGACGACATGCATTTTCCATTTTTATTAACTCAAAATTGGTGGTTCAAGCAAAGGGTGAGGTGAAACTTTCTGTTGACAGTCTTGCCAACATTTACTCGAACCAACTTTTTGTTGGATTGTATTCTTCTTTTGGAATGCATCATCTTAAATCTGAATTGCAACAAAGTGGACAGCCTCCAGCGGCTGATGAACCTATTTTACGAAAGAGTAACTACTTTCTCGACTTTACTATCTTAGCCTCCATGCTTCTGATCGTCGGCTTTACACTCTTGTTGAGAACGAACCCTACGTTAACATTTGATTACCTCAACGTAAATAAATTGTTTTCCTTCCAGGATCGAGATGAAAGCACACTTGCACTTCGAATAGCCTCCAGTGTTAATCTACTTATTTATTTTTTTTGTAGCCTGTTTTTGGCGCTGATCTTACTGGTTTCGTTTCATTTGATGGGTGATCAGGTTTTGATGTCGTCTAGGTTCACTATTCGATCCACAGCACATGGATTTCAACAATGGTTCATCTTGTCAGTGATCATCTTTGGTTTATTGATTATTAAATTAGTGTGGCTGATGGTATTGAACAAGCTGTTTGGTTTTCGAGATATTGTGCGAATACAGTTTTTCAACTTTGTGAGGGTTATCTTAATTGCCATGACAGTGTTGACGCTAATAACGGTGTTTTATTTTGTGGCAAATGTGAGGGATCAAAACTACTTCTTTCAACTATTCACTATTCTGTCGATCATTTTTTGCGGTGGTGTCGTTGTGATGTATTTCAAGTTGATGGCGCGAATGCCCTATCATTTTTTTCATTTATTTTCATACCTTTGCGCATCCGAAATTATGCCACTGATGGTTTTGATTAAGGTATTTTTCTATTGAAGGTCAACCCGATACGTGCTGATATGACAGAAACTGCTACTGACAGGATGCGAAAAGTAAAAAGCATCTTGGTCACACAGGAGGCTCCTACTGATGTAAACTCACCTTACCTCAAGCTAGCTGAAAAATATAACCTCAAAATCGACTTTAGACCCTTTATTCAGGTCGAACCGGAGCCCGCTAAGGAGTTTAGAAAACAGAAGGTAGATATTCTTCAACATACCGCAATAATTTTCACTAGCAGAAATGCTGTAGATCATTTTTTCGCTCTTTGTCAAGAACTGAAACTGGAAATGCCCGCAGATATGAAGTATTTCTGCATCTCAGACCAGACCTCCAACTACCTCCAAAAATACATTGTAATTCGAAAGAGAAAGATATTCTCTGGGCTGAAGGATACCAAGGATCTTTTAGAGATTATTAAAAAGCACAAAAACGAAAAATTTCTCTTTCCTTGCTCAGACATCCGCAAGAGCGATATTCCGGATTTTCTTAAACAAAATGGCTACACGTTTACAGAGGCTGTTATTAATCATACGGTGGCAGCAAACCTGAATGACTTGAAGAATGTTTATTATGATATCCTGGCCTTCTTCAGTCCTTCGGGTATTAATTCCCTTTTTGTCAACTTCCCCGATTTCAAACAGAATAACACACGTTTGGCGGCTTTTGGCCCCACTACAGCAAAAGCGGTAAAGGATGCTGGCTTATTTCTAGATATTGAAGCACCCCTGCCCAATGCTCCATCTATGACGGGGGCGTTAGAACTTTATATAAAAAGAGCTAACGGGATTAAATAATCCCTTCGCTATTACGTTTTTAGTGGAGATTGCATTTTATTGTACTTTAACTAGATGAATTTGCCTCTTTGCATTTATTTCATTTATCTTTAAGTCTATTTTTGAAAAGAGTGAGAAAAATATTTCTTCTAGCTGTGGTGGTATCGGTGACGCTGAGCAGGTCTTTTGCACAGCAAGATCCTCAATTTACCCATTACATGTTTAATACGTTGTACTTTAACCCAGGCTTTGCCGGGGTGGAAGGCATTACCAAACTGACGGCTATCCACCGAAGTCAATGGCTTGGATACACACCCACAGTTGGCGGGGGTGGGGCTCCCACTACTCAATTAGTTTCGATCACCGCTCCCATATTTAAGTTAAATAGTGGCTTTGGCGCATACATTGTAAATGACCAGTTGGGGCCTCAGAACAATCTTGAGGCTCAGGCATCTTATGCCTATCACTTGGGTATTAAAAATAGTAAGTTAAGTATTGGATTAAGAGCTGGGATGTACTCTCAAACAATCAATTTCGATCAGTATAGGTTTATTGATCCAAATGATCCGCTATTGGGCGATAAGAGAGGCTCTCTGTCTCAGGTAAGGCCTGATTTGGCACTTGGAGTTTACTGGCGCAAAGAGAAGTATTACGCAGGTGTTAGTTTTAACCATTTACTAAAGTCAACTTTTGATTTTGGGTTGAGCCAGCGAAACTCTTTGCAGACACACATGTATTTGACAGGCGGTTATTTTTATGAAGTCAATTTCGATCTGAAGTTCCAGTTAATGACCATTATTCAGTCGGATTTCACAAAGACAACGGTGAACTTAGGAGGAATCGCTTATTATAAAGATACGATGTGGGGAGGGTTGTCATTCAGATCTTCAGAGGCCGCTATATTAATGTTAGGATATAGCTTGCTGAAAGATAAGTCTTTGAAAATAGGCTACGGGCTAGACTATATTATACAAGATCAGGCAGCTAAGCAGCCAACATCACATGAATTGATGTTGAGCTACGAGTTACCTGTCAATGCGGGAAGCGGAAAAAAGGTGGTGAGAACCCCGCGTTACAGGCATTAAGACGGAAATAATTTTGGTTTTTTTAATAATTTGTTGAATTTGGAGCTTTGGAAAGGCTGAAAAAGAATAACTTTCGCCTCCGTTCGTTAGCAAAACTTATAAAAACTAGCTGGAAGGCCGTATTAACTATTAACCTATGAAGAAAATTGGCGCTGAGAAATTTCTGTATTATGCTTTAATCTTGTCGGTAACTTCTATTGTTGGTAGTTGCGGTCTTTTAGGTATTGGTGGAAAAGGGGCAGCCAATCAAGACGAAGGAGAGTTAATTGAACAGTCGAAAGTAGAAAGGAGGCAACGCTATGCCCAAACCATACCTTATGGTATGTTGCCAATTCCGGCAGGAACATTTCACATGGGTCAGACGGACGAAGATCCCGCGTCCACTCAGATGAATTTCAATAAGCAAATTACCATCGGTTCTTTTTTCATGGATGAAACAGAGATATCTAATGATGAGTACAACTTTTTTATTAATGTAGTCAAGGTTGGGTTAACCGGCCCCGATCAGGCAACAAGCAAAGAGTTAAAGGAGCTATATGACGAATTAAAGGGAATTAACCCTAGCGTCAATAAATTATATATCTATCCTGATACTACCGTATGGAGAAGGGATTTCACCCATCATATGTCTGACCCCTTGGTCGACAATTATTGGTCATATCCCGGTTATCAAGAATATCCTGTGGTTGGTGTAAGTTGGGAGGCAGCGACCCTGTTCAATAAATGGAGAACTCATTATTTGAACAATTGGAGAGAAGAGCAGAATAACAATGGAAAGAGAGGTGGCGAAGGGCTCCCCAAATCCCCTGCTTTTCGCTTGCCCTCCGAAGCGGAATGGGAATATGCTGCTCGCGGTGGAAGAGATATGAACAAATATCCTTGGGGCAACCCTTATATCAGAAATTCAAAGGGGTGTATGCTGGCTAATTTTAAACCGGGTAGAGGCAATTATTATGATGACGGATATGCCTACACATCTCCTACTGGTGCTTATTTCCCAAATGATTTTGGGTTGTATGATATGTCTGGAAATGTGGCAGAATGGTGCTTGGATGACTTCAACACCTCGTCTGTTCCAACTGTTTGGGATTTGAACCCCCAATACATTGATAAAAATGCTTATTATTATGACAATAATGGTAATTTACAGTCCAAAAAGAAGTACAATGCTATTAAGGTTGTTCGCGGAGGATCTTGGAAAGATATAGCCTACTATCTGGAGACTGGAACGAGAACGTATGAATACAAAGACTCGACCCGTGCATACATAGGTTTTCGCAGTGCCATGACTAGTTTAGGTCGTTCATCTGGCACAGAATTTCAATAATAAAAAACTACTACTATATTTATAAAAAACTCAGACTAACCTAAATTAAGAAAACCATGGCAAAGAAAAAAGGCGGATTTGCTGACTTACTTTTTACGACCATCATGCCAAAAGTATATGGTATCGGTGCAGCAGTTGTTATTGTTGGCGCACTATTTAAAATTCAACACTGGGACGGGGCAAGTGAAATGTTGATTGTTGGTCTTGGCACCGAAGCAGTCATCTTCTTCCTCAGTGCATTTGAACCTAAACATCCTGAAGCTGATTGGTCTAAAGTTTACCCAGAGTTGGCCGAAGACTATGAAGGGACTGTCAATCAGCCGTCTAGGATAAGTAACCGCCCTGCCGCTGGAGATTCTCCGCTGCTCAAAATTGATGAGATGTTAAAAACCGCCAAGGTTGATCAAAACTTGCTTGATAATCTTGGTAAAGGGCTCACCAATTTGGCAACATCGGCTTCACAAATGAGTAATTTGTCCAATGCTGCGGTGGCTACAAACGACTATGCGAAAAACGTGCAAGCCGCTTCGGCTTCGCTAACCGAAATGAACAAGTCTTACGGTACTGCCATGAAAGCCGTTGGTGCGATGGCAGATGCATCAAAAGATACAAGCGAGTACCACAAGCAAGTTCAATCAGTGACTAAGAACTTAGCGGCTTTGAACACTATTTATGAGATGGAGCTGAAAGATGCAGATTCTCATGTTAAAAATATGAATAAATTCTACGAGAGCTTAACAGGAGCTATGCAGGGACTATCCAAAGTGGGCGATAATACAGCCAAGTTCACGTCTGAATTGGGGAATCTAACTACCAATCTAACTGCTTTGAATAAAGTCTATGGTAGCATGCTTACTGCCATGAAGGGGTAGTTTTGGTGAATGAAGTTTAGGATTAATTTTTCAATAATTTAAACTAATAAGACATGGCAGGTGGAAAAGAGACACCCAGGCAAAAGATGATCGGTATGATGTACATGGTGTTGACAGCTCTTTTGGCTCTCAACGTTAGTAGTGCAGTACTTGAGAAGTTTGCCATCATTGATGAAACCCTGGTTGCGCTTGTCGAAACCAGTATAGTTTCGAATGAGGAAATCGTGAAAGGTATTGAAGGTTCAACGGTCAACAACGCTAAAGTTAATGAGGCAAAAAAGACTGCGAAAGAAGTAAGAGAGTTGACGAAAGGCGTTTTGGCTTACATGGACGACATTAAGAAAGAAATGAAGACTGGAGACGACAAAAAGCCGTTGAAGGATCTCGTTCAAGATACTCATCATGCCGATGAATTAATGATGAGCGGAGAGGGCGAGTCAGGGAAAGTAAGTATGGCACAAAAATATGAGGAGCAGTTAAACAAGTATGTTGCTAAGCTCAATGAACTTGTGAAACCAACTAAGCCCTTTGCCAAAATAACCAAAAGAGCAGGCGAGTATAAGAGTTTTTCGGGTCCTGAGGTCAAAAAAGAATTGTTGGAACAGCCTTATACAAAGTTCGCTTTTCACGGCACACCTACGATGGGGGCAATTGCCTATGTTACGCAGCAACAGACAGAAGTTTTGGCCTATGAGAGGGAGGCGTTAAACGAATTGTTAAAGGTTACTGAGGGAGATGTTTTTAAAGCTGACCTCTTAGTTGCCATGGTTAGAGCAGAATCAAATAGTGTTGTGGCTGGCACAAATTACGAAGGTGATTTATTTTTAGCGGGTGCTGCGTCCGGTGGCGAAGATCCGATAATGTTCAAGGGCAGCGAAAAGGTGGAAGTGAAGGACGTGGAAATACGTCCGGGCGAGAGGATAAAAATGGGTAAAATAAAATTCAGGGCAGCTGGTTCTGATTTTGATGAGAACGGAGTTGAAAAGAAATCATTTCCTGTTAAGATAGTTCTACCTAACCGGGAAAAGCCCATTGAACAAGTAATTAAGTACACAGTAGTTAAGCCAAATGTAAAATTTGAATCTGCGACAGGAGCCATAGAGCTCTACAGAGAGTGCGGAAACATTAAGAACGTGTCGATACCCGGATTTACGGATTTGTCTGCCATTAATTTAACCTGTTCCCCAGAAGAGGGTAAAATAATTCCTCAAGGCTCGGGAGCCTATGCGTTTCTCCCATTGAAAGGGCGAATGACAGTAAAAGTAAAGTTGGGAAATGATGAAATTTTTACTCAAAGATTTGATGCTGTGCCTGTGCCAGAGCCACAGTTCGTTTTAAGGGTTCAAAATCAGGATGTGGACTATAAAAAAGGTGTGGCTCCGAGCGCGAGGGTTGACGTTACAATCCGCCTACCAAAGGCTTTCACCGATCAAAACAAGAAAGATTCGAAATACACGGTGAAATCAATGGAGATATTTACACCCAGAAGCGGGATAAAATCTGTTCAAGGCGACCAAATAAAATTATCTGATTATGGCGCGAGAGGCGGTGATAATTTTTCTATTTATTCGGTAGAGGTGGTCAGAGAGACGTTTGATGGAAGAAAGGTGCCTGTGAATTTTCAGTTTACACCTGTTGCCATTCCGGTTAAATAAACTAGAGTAAGAATGAAAAATAATTTGATTTTGGTTTCTCTTCTGATGATGGCATTATCGGGGTCCGCACAAACGGATACGATCTTTAATCCAAAGGCTTTGGAGAAAATCCCTTACTATGAACAATTGTATCGGTTTAGAGTTTGGCGTGATGTGAATTTTGACGAAAAACAAAATGCCGTTTTTGTTTCACCAAATTCAAACCTGAAAAAGTTTATCATTGAAAGCGTAAAGGCTAAGAAGTTGAACGCGTATGCTCCGGACGACTACACTTTTGATACACCCCTTTCAGGGCTCGCAAAAGGGAAAGCTGCGCAGTTACCGATGTTTAAACCCAATACCGATTATTCTGAAAATGACGAGATCATTTATGGAGATAATAAGTATGTACCTAGAATGGCATTAGTTTATGTTAGGGAGCCATCAGATGACAATTACTGGAAATTAGAGAAGAAAAAGGTGCCCGCAGCACAGCCATTTGATCCAAACAAGTCCTATAGCGAACGCGACCAAGTGCAGTACAATGGTAATAAGTACACGGCTACTCAAGACATGAATGGAGTCCCGCTCCCCACAGTTCTTGGAGATTTTTGGAAAGAGAATGGTACTGTTACTAACTATGTAGAGGAGTCTGACATCGGATCACTTCAGGTGGTGGAAGATGTTATTTTTGATAGAAGGAGATCTAGGCTATATTATGACATAATAGGTCTTAAAATAATTTCAAAAGAGGAGGGAAGCCCTTATGCAATCATCAATTATAAAGAATTTGCTGACCTTGTTGGGAAATTATCCCATGACAGAGAAATGAGGGTAAGGAACACAGTTAAATGGAAAAATCGATACAATCCATCGCAGGATATGAATTTCGCTGATGCCTTTAAACTAAGGCTGTTTCATGGTATCATTAGTCAGGTGGAAAACCCAGATGACAAAACCATAGAGGAAATTTATGTGACAGGAAACAAAAGATCCTATGCAGAATCAATATTTGCGCGGTGGGAAGAAGAAATGAAGATGATGGAGAAAGAACATAATCTTTGGGAATATTAAACCGAGAAAAATAACTTAAAAAGGCTTCCTGAAACTAGGAAGCCTTTTTTATTTGCCTATGCCACACATTCGAGAAGGAAAAGACGGAGACTTGCCTAGGGTATTGGAGTTAGTTAGGGAACTGGCAGCCTATGAACGCGCTCTGGGTGAAGTATCAAATACATTGCAAGCCATGAAGGAAGATGGTTTCGGGAAAAATCCGATCTTCGGTTTTTTTGTTGCGGAAGTAGATCAAGAAATAGTAGGTGTGTCTCTTTACTACTACAGATACTCAACGTGGAAAGGTAAGCGATTGTATTTAGAAGATATAGTTGTGACTGAGAGTAAGAGAGGGCAAGGCATTGGTAAGTTACTTTTTGAAGCAACCCTATATTATTCCTTAAATCAGAAATGTACGGGAATGATGTGGCAAGTGTTGGACTGGAATGAACCCGCAATTAATTTCTATAAAAAGTATAGTGCCAAGATGGATGGTGAGTGGGTCAACTGTACATTAGAGGCCGATGAAATTCGGCACATTCTAGATAAAGCCTAGGTAAATTTGATTATACTTCCTCCAGAAGGGTATTGAACACTACATGTCGATCTTTGAAACGCTGACGGTGTGTTTCAATGATAGTATCAGTGTGCTGGGCAAGGTACTGAACGACATCTTCAATGCGATGAGCAAATAGCTGAATGCTATACGATACTGAATTCTCATCGTCATGAGTAACAATTCTATACATTTTGGACTCTGCGAAATAACCGGTGGCCGAGACAGCGGGAAGATAGTTATGCTTTATCCATTCTAGCCATTCCTTTTCTATCTCTTTGTCAATACCCACCGTTACATTGTATAAAAACATATCATCTATTTTTGATCTACGTAGTCTTGAAGGTAGCTGAAATTGGAAGTTAATCGTCCGTTCTCAGCCATCGTTGCTCTGGCAATGATGCCCTCAGTGTCTTCTACCAGCAATGGGTTCATAATTCGATCGATTAGATCTCTTCCAAACTCGTCAGAGGCGCTTCTAGGGAGTTCGCAGGGCAGATTATCAACGGCCATGACAGTAATGTGTGAGTCACCACTTAATGGTTCAACAACAGCATCGTTCTGGGGGATGTAGTCATAAACCGGATCGGTGATAGTACTAGCTCTTTTCGTGCATGGTACAGAGCCATTGATATCGCAGGTAATATCTGCTACTACGCGAATGCGAAAATGATTCTCACACATATCTTCTTGCGCAAAAAGTTTGGGCGCAGCCGGGTTCCAGAATGCCCCGGCCAGCAGAATGTCTGCAACTTTTGTAAAAGGAGAAAACTGAGAAGTGTACTTTTCGGGATGCTTGTGAAACTCGTCTCGGTTAAAATGACCGCCTTCTATTCGGAGATGGTAGTCTGCGCTACTTAATTGGGTATAGACAGGTTCTTGAAAAGTGGAATTCAAAAAATCTGCCGGATCAACTTTTCTGATTCCCGCAGTATCCAATGTTTCCATTGCTCCTTTACCTACACGCCCAGCGCCTGTCAAAACAATTTTGATAGGGGGCAGTTTGATTTTTCGCAATTCAAGCTTTAGGTCGTTCACATCAAAGCATTCGTTTGCCCTTCTAAGTGTAAATAGCTTGTATTTTTTTCCGTATGCCCATAAGCCATTGTAAGCGCCCACGATGCCGGCATACCTACCAAATGCCACTAAGCGATTTCCCTGTTGATCTTTTAATGTTTCGTAATCAATCAGTCGAATTTGCTTTTTTAGAATCTCTTGTAGTAGTGTTCGATTGTACGGTTGTTTTTTTAGCGTGTGCGAAAAAAATAGATACGTTTTGTTAGCGATAAGATGTTGAATAGGCACTTCCTTAATTCCCATCAGGATGTCGCAATCAGACACATCTTCTTGCACTGAGATGCCTAACTCTTCATACTCGGCCTCTTTGAAGCACCTCGCAGTACTTGGCTGGCAAACCATTTTCACGTGAGGAAAGCGCTGCATAATTTCTTCAGCCTGCAACGGAGTAAAAGGTACGCGTTTATCGGGAGGTATTTTCCCCTCACTGATGAGAGCTAGTTTAATTGTATTCACTCGGAATTTATGATTTCATAATGCGTTTTAGCTTTCAAAAAGATTTCCTAATAAAGAACCTCCCTCTTTTCGGCTGTTACCTCCGTAAGGTGCTAATGCTTGAATGAGTTTTCGAATAGGCATTGACTGCAACCACACTTTACCCGTACCTCGAAGGGTAGCTAAATAAATTCCTTCACCACCAAAGACCATTGATTTTAAACTACCGTTTGATTCCACATCAAAGTCGATTTGCGATTCAAAGGCTACTACGCATCCGGTATCCACCCGAAGTGTTTCATTGTTCAGGGTGCGTTCGATAACCGTTCCGCCTGCGTGAACAAACGCAAGACCATCGCCTTGTAATTTTTGAAGAATGAACCCTTCGCCACCTACTAGACCACTTCCGATTTTGCGATTAAAGACGATACTTAGTTTAGTTCCGAAAGCCGCACATAGAAAGCCGTCTTTCTGCACTACTAATTCTTGTCCGGGACTTTTGGCAAGATCTATTGGAATCACCGTGCCTGGGTATGGGGCAGAGAATCCTACTTTTGCTTTTTTATTTCCACGATTAGTGAAATGCGTCATAAACAATGACTCGCCTGTGAGTAATCGACTTCCCGCAGAAAGCAATTTGTCAAAAAGGCCTGCGTTAGGATTGGAGCCATCGCCCATTTTTGTCTCGAAGAGTATTCCCTCTTCCATAAAAAGCATGGCTCCTGCCTCTGCAATAACTGTCTCGAAAGGATCGAGTTCCACTTCAACAATTTGAATGCTTTCGCCTTTAATCTGATAATCGATTACATGTGATTGTGCCATAAATGATTATTTGCTTAATAACTTATTGAAATCTTCTAATTCCATCCTTAAATCTTCCCGCACTATTTTTTGAATCAATCCTTTGGGAAGATCATCATTCTTGTGAACAGGAACGGTTGTTACTCTACCATCATAATGCTTTAGGCGATGGTGCGAGCCATTGATTCGGATAACGGTAAATCCTTCTTTAGTAAGAATACGAACAAGTTTTTTGCCGCTTACAGTTAGTTGTTTCGCCATTAGACAGCCTGATATTCAATTTCTCTAAATCCAATGAATTGATTTAGTTGGTTTGGATCTTCATCTTCTAAACATAGGGCAATAGCCTCCCGAATATTTGACATTGCTTCGTCTACCGTTTTTCCATACGAGTGGCATCCTTTGAATGACGGACAAGATACAATGTAAACTCCGTCTTCATCTTGCTCTAGAAAGATCGGGAAATGATACAACTTCTTTTTGTCAACTTTCATTTTTTACCATTTAAAGTGAAAATAATATTTTTTACTTTTTCTTATTCAGATTTTTCAATCGTTCAGTTTCTTCTTTTTCAAGTAGTTTCTTGTCATCTACATTTCTGTCCAGGAAGGAATTTATTTTCTCGATGTTCATATTGGATTGTAGTCCACCAAATTGATCAATCGAAACTTCAAACCCACTAAGCTCTTTGTGAACACGTGGCTTTCCCTGCTTTGGACTGGATTTGTCTTTCTTGGCCATTTAATTTTCGTTTATGTACCCGCTACTTGCAAATTTTCCAGTGCGTATTTTATCCGGTTAACTGTTTCTTCTTTCCCTAGTATTTCCATCGTTAACATCAAGTCCGGACCAGACGCGCCACCCGTTAGTGACATCCGAAGAGGTTGGAGAATTTGACCTGTCTTTATGCCTAACTCTCCAGTTACCTTTTCTAACGAAAGCTTTGCAGCGTCAGCCGAGAATAGTTGGGTAACTTTGATTTCTTCTATAAACCCACGTAACGTTCTTACTGCATCGAGGTTCCATTTTTTTGCGACTATTTGTTGATCGAATGTATTTGGGGCTGAAAAGAAGATTTTGCCTTGCTCCCACAAATCAACAGGGAATGTAATTCGTTCGCGCAAAGCAAAGCATATTTTTTCGGCTTTCTCATGGCTGCAAGTAATTCCTTCCTTTGCGAGAGCAGCTAGCAGATATTCCGCCAGTTCCTTGTCAGACTTACTGCGTAAGTAGTGCTGATTAAACCACTGTGCTTTTTGTATATCAAATTTTGCGCCTGCTTTGCCTATTCGTTCTATGGAGAAGGCCTCCACCAATTCTGATAGTGAGAAAATCTCTTTTTCAGTTCCCGGATTCCATCCTAGAAAGGCCAGGAAATTGATCAACGCTTCAGGGAGAAAACCTGTTTCTTTAAATCCAGTTGCAAGTTCCTGTGTTGCAGGATCAGTCCAGTTCAATGGAAAAATGGGGAACCCCATCCGATCTGCATCTCGTTTGCTCAACTTTCCATTTCCATCGGGCTTCAAGAGAAGTGGCAGGTGTGCAAACTGCGGCATTTCATTTTGCCAACCTAAAAACTGATACAACAAAACATGCAGAGGAGCTGATGGCAACCATTCTTCACCTCTGATAACGTGCGAAACCTTCATCAGGTAGTCGTCAACCACGTTGGCTAAATGATACGTAGGCATGCCATCCGATTTCATGAGTACTTTATCATCAATTTGTGAGGAGTTAACCACCACTTCGCCTCGTATTAGATCAGTCAACCTAACTTCCTCGTTTGCCGGTACTTTTAATCTTATCACATGCGGTTCTCCTGCTGATAATTTGTTGGCGACTTCTTCTTTTTTTAAAGTCAAGGAGTTGTTCATCTGCATACGGCTTCCACTTCCATACTGTTGATTGGCATCACCTGCTGCTTTTAGACGTTCGCGCATCGCTTCTAAATCTTGCTCGGTGTCAAATGCATAGTAGGCGTTGCCTTCATCGACTAGTTGTTGCGCGTATTGCTTATAAATTGGCTTGCGCTCGGATTGGCGGTAGGGTGCATGCGGCCCACCTTTGCCAACGCCTTCATCAATTTGAATACCTACCCAATTCAATGCGTTGATAATGTAATCTTCTGTTCCGGGTACATATCGGTTTTGGTCGGTATCCTCAATGCGCAATATCATGGTGCCATTGTGCTTGCGAGCCAGCAAGTAGTTGTACAGTGCTGTGCGCACTCCACCAATGTGTAATGCCCCCGTGGGACTTGGTGCGAACCGCACGCGAACAGGTTTCATATTTCGTTATTAGTTCGCCAAAGTTATATCAAAATATCCATCCATAGGCGGAGGAAAACACTGTGAGGTCTTGGCAATTATTCAGATCACCTTCCAATGGTTGTACTAACCTACTGCGATACAGGAAATTTCCACATTGACATCTTTCAGCAGTCGGCTTACTTCCACCGTTTCACGAGCGGGGGGAAGCGAGGAAAATCTTTTCCCATACACTTCGTTGACTTTAGGAAAGTTGTTCATGTCTTTTAGAAAGATGGTACACTTCACCACTTGACTAAAATCCATATTCGCAGCCAGTAAGATTTCGCTCAGGTTCTTCATCACTTGTTCGGTCTCTTCAGCGATCGTGGCTGTGATCATTTCACCGGAAGACTTGTTGATCGCAATTTGCCCTGATACAAAAAGCATATTCCCAGCCTTTATCGCCTGGCTATAAGGCCCGATTGGCTCTGGTGCGTTGGATGAGTAAATTACTTCTTTGGTCATAGCGAAAGGATGAGTAGTTTTGATTCAAATATCTGAAAAACTTCTGTTTCTCTTATGAATATTTTAGTGGTTGGCCATGAATCGCAGGCGGCAGAGTGCAGGCAGAAGTTAGGTGAAACCCATCACTACGAGATTGCCGCGCAGCCAACCTCCGATTCTATCAGCTGGGCAGAGGTGATCTTTGATTTTCTGTTGGAGGAAGATTCGCTGAAGCGATATGCAAAATTACAGACGCCTGTTTTTTTGAATATTGTGTTTACCACACTCGCATCCCTTAAAAAGAAAAATCCGGACTTGCTCACGGTGTTTGGCTTTTGTGGCATGCCCACATTTTTTAACCGTGAATTGTTGGAAGTCAGTTTACGTTCAACCAATCAACGAACTGATCTGGAGAAAATCTGCCAATTATTATCAACGGATTTCGCTGTTGTCGATGATCGTGTGGGCTTGGTAACACCGCGCATCATTTGTATGATCATCAACGAAGCCTATTACACCGTGCAGGAAGGCACCGCCTCGCGCGCAGACATTGATCTGGCCATGAAGCTCGGCACCAATTATCCCTTAGGCCCTTTTGAATGGTGCAATAAAATTGGAATTGAACATGTCTACCACCTGCTCGACACCGTCTACAATGACACCCACGATGAGCGCTATAAGATTTGTGCGTTGCTGAAGAGGGATTGTTTGACGTAAAATAATCATTAGGTGGTTTAGGGTGAAGTTAAATCCCGAAAGCATTATCAACATGCTAAAAATAAAACCTTTTGGAACAACATCAGGAAACGATCAATGTCTTTTGAATCGCATCACGAAGATCTTCCTTTACACGCATCTTGTCCGCGTACTGCGGCCATTTTTTTACTATCCCATTGATTTGCTGGATAATTGCTTCTGGTTTTTTGATGCTCATGTTGTGAGCTACTTCCAGCATATCGGAAACGGTAATGTCTTTTCTTTTTCCGTTGACGCTTAATGATTGCTGACTTACCCAAGTGCTTGCAGGGCGGAAGGCATGACAAATGTCAAAGGCGGGCGCCAGTTTCCATTTCCCGGATTTATTCATGATGAATGAAAAGTTTTTGGTGTGATCATCACAATTTCGCGCGATAACATTAAACACCATGCGCCTGAATAGTTCTTCGGCTTGCGGATACGGAAGCCTGAGTTGGCGCATCGTTTGGAACAATTGTTCGTAGCTGAATGAGAGCACGTCATTAAAATCAAAGTGCTGCATCGCATAGAAGCTTTGCACGTGAACCTTTTCTTTGCCGTCCGGTCGGTCAAATCTTCGTGTCATGAAATGGGCGCAACCATTTTCTTCTAGTAACTGGCATTCGGTCATTTCTATGCCGCAATCTTTTGTCATAAGGTGATAGGCCATTTCAACACGACCAAATCCTGCAGTCACGCCAAGCTGATTGTCGGTGACACCATCAAATTTGATAAGCCATTGTGAAAATCCTTTTGGAGCATCGGCCTGCCCAGAGCGGACTTCGCGTGTGGAAGGATTATAGGCAATGATGGCCTTGGCTCTAGCGCCACCGGCAGAAGTACCAATCTTCAGAATATCCAGTAATGCCTTTTCTTCATTACCAGTTAAACTAGTTGCAAAGTCTTGTCGGCCAGAAAGAATCTTGGTGGCCATATCAATCAGACTATCCAACTCTAATTTGGTCGTAGTATTTTTTCCTTTCGGCATGGCGGGTTCAAATTCCAAACCGCCCATTCCTCGCTCACCAATGTAGCAAAGGATCTCAACCGGATTGAGGCTGTTAGCGGGACGACCATTATGTGCTAGCCAGGCATTGATCAGGGTACTTCCGTATTTATCGGGCAATACATCCGACAAAAGCCCCGGCAATCCTTTGAATGATGTGTTTCGAAGTTCTGGAAAGGAAAAAATGGTTTGAGATGATTCAATCGGCATTTTTATCGGTGCTATATCCCACGCGTTTTCAGCAAAGGTGGAATCAAATTCAAATGATGCCACGCCCGTATCTGAATCCCAAGCCACTGCACCGACACGTTTTTTCCAAAGGTGGATGAATGCCGTTGTTATCATTTACCAATCCGATTGTTTGTCATTTCTTTTATCCTTCCCTGATCGCTTTTTTGGCCTCGCGCGATGGCGTTTGCGCTGTTCCAACTTCGCCAGTGTCATGGGACTTATTTGTGCCGGGAGCAGGAATTGGTTGAGTAAATGAAATTGTTCAAGGCAGCGGAGCAGGCGGATCAATGTTGCCATAGTTCCTCCACTACCTTTTTCTATACGAACCAACGTCATTCGCTGAATTCCGGCAGCAATTGCCACATCTTCCTGTGTCTTATTCTGCCTTAGCCTTGTCTCACGGATAAATGTTCCCAGCACCTCCAAAATGGCAGAGTCGCTCAATTGATAGGATATATTGATGCTATTTTCGATCAATAAAGGCATTTTTTGCTGATCATGATCTTATTTTAGATCAAATATACAAATTAATTAATGTATAAAAAAGTCTACATTATTGGTCTATAAACTACTTATAGATATATTTTTCGATCATTAAAAATCAGCTGCCGATGGAAGATAGCGCAAAAATTGCGGTCTGAAATTGATTTCCTTCCCCGCAGAGTTACCCGTTTCGGGTAACTCTGCGCGAGTGAAAGCCTTAGAACATAAAATGCTAACTTGCCTACATGGCCGTTCGCAGGGAGATAACTGAATATAGCGGCATTCCTTCCCCGCAGAGTTACCCTTTTCGGGAACTCTGCGCGAGTGAAAGCCTTAGAACATAAAATGCTAACTTGCCTACATGGCCGTTCGCAGGGAGATAACTGAATATAGCGGCATTTACTTCATCACGGTTACCTGTAGTCGTTGACTGCGGCTGTTCCAAATTGCCAATGCCTATGATGAAGTGTATAAGTGGTTTGATCACCTGAAGGGCAAAGGGCATTATATCCTTGGCTACGTGATCATGCCCAACCACATCCACGCCCTTATTGGTTTTCGACAAACGCAGGGGGCATCTATTAACTCAATCGTAGGCGAGGGCAAGCGTTTCATGTCGTACGGAATGGTGAAGCGACTGAAAATCAAAGGTGAGGAGGGAATATTGACACAATTGACTGAACTCGTGAATACAACAGACAGGAAGCGGGGCAAAATACACGAAGTATTTGAGCCTTCGTTTGATTGGAAGGAATGCCGTAACAACAAATTCATTGAGCAAAAATTGAACTACATCCATGCAAACCCTTGCCGAGGAGCGTGGGATTTGGTCGCGGATGAATGTGAATATCCGCATAGTTCGGCACGGTTTTATGCTACTGGCGAGCAAGGAACATATGCGGTTACGAACTACCCCGAACTTGAAGATGTTGCCTTAACGAAGTAAATTGAGCCAATAGAGCGCAGAGTTCCCGAAACGGGTAACTCTGCGAAGAATGAGACATATGCAGTTACGAACTACCCCGAACTTGAAGATGTTGCCTTAACGAAGTAAATTGAGCCAATAGAGCGCAGAGTTCCCGAAACGGGTAACTCTGCGAAGAATGAGCCGACAACTACTCTCCTAGCCGACAGAGTCCCCGAGGCGGGAGACTCTGCGGAGAATGAAAGCCTGCCGATTTTCGAATTAGCTATCAATCAAAGCAAGTTTATTGCCTAACAAGATCAAAGGTATAGTCACTAGTGCCAGAAGTTCTTCCACCGGGAGTGATAACAATGGAAGAAGATGGTAAAGTGCAATCAAATTTAAGGGTACTACCATCCCCATTTGTACTTACATTATTAAGAACTGAGGTCTGGAAACAAGTGGCTCCGATCAACCCAATCTCTTTTCCAGCTACAACTGCACTAACCTGACAATTTGCGCTATTTCCGCCACCACTAACAATCGACACACCAGTACCGGTCGGAGAAAAAGTAATCTTAAACCCTGTAAACTCAGACGTAACGTTAGTTCCGCCTTTTGTAACTGAGCCTAAACCGTATGATTTGCCTTGTATTTTGTCTTTCAGAGTTATTGGTAATTCTTCTTCTTCAGAGGCACAGCTACTGATCAAGAGCAGGCCAAATAAAGTAGCCGGTATACAGGCAAGAGTAATTATTTTTATTATTTTCATGATCTGAGTAATTTAATATGGTTTATATATTTCTAATTTTTAACAATGCGTGCGGTTTTGATATTGTTTCCGTCAACCAGTTTAAGAACATAAACACCGGGAGCCAATGCACGAACGTCTAATTGCAATCGGTTATTCGTGTATTGCTTGGGCAATTCTAACTCGGTGCCATTTAGCTGTATCATTTTTCCGATAGCTTGATCGCTTACGTTGTCAACGAATAGATAATCTGTTGTTGGGTTAGGCCAAATACTGGCTACTTGAGATAGGTCTTCAAGACCAGTGACAATGTCTACCTTAAATTTATTAGATGGCTTGCTCACGCATCCATTGCCTGCATCTATTTTGGCATAGTAAACACCGAGAGCCGTTGGTTGGCTTGATGGATTAAAGACGCTACCGGTGGCTATGGAGTTAACTGTGCCATCCTTAAACCAACTCAAGACTTGGGCATTTGCAGTGGTAAGCACAGCAGAACCGCCCTGCGTTTGAGTGATAACGACAGGTGCTACCGGTGCAATACACACAGTTTGTTTAACCGATGTTGCTGCATTGTAATTGTTATTACCGGCTTGGCTGGCGGTGATTTCTACGTTCCCTCCTCCCACCGGGGTAGCATTGCCATTGGCGTCAATGGTAATTCTGCCGGGGGGTGTAGCTGTATAACTTACAGCCAAGGAGGATGTAGCCGTTGCACCTAAAGCAAAAGCAGCGCCACCTACTTCAATTGATGCAGTGATGGCGTTGAATGCAATGGTCTGCGCGGCCTTGTTCACCGTTAGTGTTTGAGTTACATCAGGTGCTGCATTGTAGTTTTGGTTGCCGGGCTGTTTGGCGGTAATGGTTACGGTGCCTGCGCCCACAATGGTGGCCATGTTTATGCCAGTCTCAAGGTCAGTCTCAAAGGTTAAAATACCGGCTGGTGTAGCGGTATATTCCACCAGCAGGCCAGAAGTTGCCGTTGCACCCAACGCAAACTTAGCATCGCCAAATGTTTTGGCCGAAAGAGCAGAGAAAGTGATAGATTGGACTGATTTATTGACGGAACAATCCTTAACATCTCCTGAAATAATCCAGCCTTTACTAATCAAGGTATTGCGTGCAGCCTCACCGTTGCAATACTTTAAGCCTCCAGCCCCCAAAGACCGCCCAGGTCCGGTTAAATTGCTCCAACCTATTAAAGTAGCATCGTAATTGGCCACATTAATATCGCTATTAGCTAGCATAAAACTTAAGTTAGCATTGTTAGGAATAACCCAGTTAGCCAATGACTGATTAAACGCTGTAGCATAAAAAAACATATAACTCATTTTGGTAACCTTGCTCACATTCCAGCTCCCGATAGGCTGATTAAACGCTGTAGTAAGATAAAACATATAACTCATGTCGGTAACATTGCTCACATTCCAATTCCCGATAGGCTGGTTAAAAGCATAAGCAGAACCAAACATATTATTCATATTGGTAACGTTGCTCACATCCCAATGCCCAATAGGCTGGTTAAAAGCAAAAGCAGAACCAAACATATAGCTCATATCGGTAACCTGGCTCAAATCTGGTGCATCGCTTGCAGGGATGGTTAGACTAGAGCAACCTTCAAATGCGCCTTTCATGTTTGCCCAGACAATTTTTCCCCATTGTTTTACCGTAAGAATTTGCGAGCCTAGATTTCGTGCAACCGAAAAATATATTCTAGGGAAGGTGCCGGTTATCTCTACGGTGTATATTTTGGCATTGTCTAGCCCGGTAATGGTTACATTGCCCGTGTTATTAGTAGAAGTATGCACGGTACTGTTGGTGGTATTGTCTATCACCTTTACTGTATAGCTGTAGGTACTTCCGGTAGCGGTGGGTATGGTAAACTTCCCTTCAACTGGTTTCCAGGTAGTAATAAATGCGTTGGGGTCTTCGCCTTCGTTCACATTTAGGATGCTGATGGTAAATTGTTGCTCAAAAAACAACCCAGCCTGGTCGGTTGTTCTAATCCGCACCGAGTAGCTGCTTTTGGTTTCAAAATCGGGGATGGCTTTAATGTTCAACTTCTTGTCGTCAATGGTGAAGGCAGAATTGTCAGTATCTCCCGTTCCGGCAGCCAGTGCGTAGGTAAAGGTATTAGCCGCATCAGGGTCGGTACTGCTTAGTGTGCCCACGGTACTATTGGCCGCTACATTTTCATTGATGGCGTTTGCAGAAAGTGCCAGATCGGTGGGGGCTTCGTTCACATTGTTGATGGAAATGGTAAACGACTTCTCAAAAGTCAAATTGTCCTGGTCGGTTGTTCTAATCCGCACCGAGTAGCTGCTCTTGGTTTCAAAATCGGGGCTGTTGGTTATACGCAAACTATTGTCGCTGATGCTGAAAGAAGCATTGTCTGTGCTGCCGGTACCTGATGCTAAACTGTAAGTGAATGTATTGCCATTGTCAGGATCAGTAGTGTTTAGCGTACCCACGGTAGAATTGGCAGCCACATTTTCGTTGATGGTGTTTGCAGAAATTGCCAGATTGGTGGGGGCTTCGTTCACATTGTTGATGGAA